>FWPU01001601.1_pt1 | contig 67522 bp, 72 predicted proteins | sample 2228361 | NCBI WGS metagenome assembly FWPU01 (sample SAMEA103939777, study PRJEB20133) | metagenome
GTGCCTCCCAGGGGAAGCCTGGGCTTGCACGGCTTGGCAACAAGGGCGATTGGGCGCATCACAGGATTCCCCCTTCCACGCTGAGCGGCGTTGGGCAGCGCTGGGCCTGGGTCGCCAATGCGAAGGAAGCCAGTGAGAGAATCGCGAAGTGGCTCCCTCGCTGGTTGGTATAAGCATGAGTTCGTGCTTCCCCCAGCGAAGATGCCTCTGAATCTCCACCTATCTGCTTTCCCATTATAACGCAGCTAGGGAATCTAGGCAAATCTTTTAGCGATGCGGCTGCATTTCAGGAATCGGGCGGGCTGTAATCCCTGATGGCACTCCCCCTTCCCTAGCCCTCTCCCATGAAAAGGAATGGGAAGGGCAAAGAGGCAGATGCCCTCCCCCGCGAAGCGGGGGAGGGCAGGGTGGGGGCCTTATCTCGCGAAGCAGGGAGGGCAGGGAGATAGGCTTTGCATGACGACCATTGTTCCAGTCCTGGCCGGAATTTGAGATGCCCCCGGCGATTCTGATCTGTCACTTGAGGAGCGCCCTATGACCTGTTCCTGGCCGGGGAGGAATTTTCACCTCCGTCATCCTTCTCATCCGGTGCGTCCTCCGCCGAGATCAGCACCTGGCGACCCTTGTTGCTCTCATCCGGCCCGACGATCCCTTCTGCCTCCAGAAGGTCTATCAACCGGGCCGCGCGGGCGTAGCCGATGCGCAAGCGACGTTGCAAGAGGGTGATGGAAGCGCGTTGATGTGTTTTCACGATCTCTACGGCTTTGTCAAACAGGTCATCCTTGGGGGGCGCTGTGGCTTCGGACACGGCGGCGGCAGCGTCGGAACTGAGTTCATCCCACAAGGGCGGCTGCCAGGATTGGGACATTCCCTCTTGTACCTGCTCCGTTTGAGTTAACGCGGTGGTAGTAATGGAAGAAATCGCCGCGTCGGCTGCTTGACCGCCGTTTTCTTCGTCTGCCTGAGCGCGGCGCAAAGCAACCTCGGCGCTACCTCGCCAGAAATTCACCAGGCGATCCAATTCCCGGTCAGAGACGTAGCAGCCCTGCAAGCGCTGGGGGCCGCTGGCGTCGGGAGCCAGAAAGAGCATATCGCCACGGCCCAAAAGCCGTTCCGCGCCCGGCATATCCAACACCACGCGCGAATCCACCTGGCTGGCAACGGCAAAGGCGATGCGGGCCGGAAAATTGGCTTTAATGAGGCCGGTCACAACGTCCACACTGGGCCGTTGCGTGGCGATAATCAGATGGATGCCGGTCGCGCGCGCCATTTGCGCCAGGCGGCAGATGGTACGCTCTACTTCCTCCGGCGCAGACATCATCAGGTCGGCCAGTTCATCAATGACCACGACGATGTACGGCAGTATAGGTTCCTTGCGTTGCATCAGCTTCTGGTTATAGACCTCAACATTGCGCGCGCCGGCCTTGGCGAAGAGCCTGTAGCGTCGGTCCATCTCGCTGGTGGCCCATTGCAGCACCTTGACCGCCCGTTCCACCTCCACAACAACCGGCGTGATGAGATGAGGGATACCGTTGAAGGTGGTCAGCTCTACCATCTTGGGGTCAATCATGAGGAAGCGGAGCGTGTCGGGCGTATTGGTGCAAAGGAGGCAACTGACGATGGAGTTGATGCAAACCGATTTCCCGGAGCCGGTCGCGCCCGCGATGAGGAGGTGGGGCATGGCGGCCAGGTCAGCCGAGATGGGTTGGCCGGAGACATCCTGCCCCAACGCGATCTTGAGCGGTGACTCCATGCGTTGGAACGAATCCGAGGCCATGACGCTGCGCAACGTGACCAACGCTTTCTCCACATTCGGCACTTCAATGCCCACCATGGGCCTGCCGGGGACGGGAGCCTGGATGCGAATGGGAGAGGTAGAGAGGGCCAGAGCCAGGTCGTTCACCAACGCCTCAATTTTCCGCACGCTGACTTTGCGTTGCTCTATCTCACCTTCGGGGCCCTTCTTGGGGATGTACCCTGGCTCCACGCCGAATTGCGTGACTGCCGGGCCCTGGTTGACTTCCACTACCCTGGCCGGGACGCCGAAACTCTCCAATGTACGCTCAATGATTTTGACACGGTTTCGTATCTCAACCTGGCTTAGTTCGTGCTCAACTGCTTCTTCCAACACTTCATCCAGCGATGGCAGACGCCATTCGTGCGCGCTGCCGATGACGCGCGGGGGGCGTGTCACCCTAAAGCGATCGGCAGCGTTGATGATGTTATCCGGCTGCAACGCCGTTCCTGCCCTTTGTGGGGGTATCTTAGGCGTGACGGCTCTCGCGGTGCGTGTGACCCCTTTGAGGAGCCTGATGATCTTGGAGGTCTCACCGGTAGGAAGTGGTGGCGCCGCACGCGGGCGATGTACAGGCCTTACTAGAAATGTCCGAAGCGTCTGCCAGACGGTGATGAAGGCTACGTTTACGTCATCGACGGTCAGGTCGGTGAGCAGGAACAGGCCGACCAAGGCCAGAATCAAGAGGATCGGTATCGTTGCTGCCGGGCCGATTCCCGACCAGAGGCTCTCGCTCAGGGCATAGCCCAGAAGCCCGCCGCCGCGCCCGGCAAGGGCGTCCTGTAGCGGGTCGGACGTGCTGACCATGAGATGGGCAATACCCAATGCAATCAGGTTAAGAAGGGCCGCGCCCGTGGGGCGCCGCCAGCCGATCTGTGGCTGGTGGCCTCCGGCCCGCGCGATGAGCCATAGGCCGCCCGCAGCCATCCAGAAGGGTACAAGCCAGATACCTATCCCCACACCTATGCGCAGCACCTGCAACCAGGCCGCGGTCAGGTCCCCCCGCACAGGCGACGCCAGACTCAGGAGGGTGACACCACCCAACAGAAGCAGCGCCACGCCTGCAGCATCGGCCCGCAGCGCTGTCCGCCAGTTGATGCCTCGTGATCGCCCACGCTTACTTCCTCGCTTCGCCATCTTTCATTTACTCACTAGCCCAGATGTTCTATTTCCATTATAGCACAATCAGGCCCGAAAGGGAAGGCTCTTCGCGCGAGCCGCGCAGCAAGTTGGGGAATCATAGGACGGCTGTGAGGATGCGCTGACAGTTAGGACAGAAGGTGAGTTCCTGGCTCATACGGACGTGTTGCACCTGGCTGGTGGGGAGGGTCATGCCACACCCGCTACACGCGCTGCCTTGCAAGAGCGAGACGGCAAGGCCGAGGCGTTGGCGTAGCCGTTCGTAGGTGGCAAGGTGAGAGGGAGGAATGGCCGATACCTGCTGCTGGCGCTTGCTCTCCAATTGGGCGAGGCTCGCAAGGAGTTCCGCCTTTTCCTTCTGCAGGGCTGCCTGGCTTTGCTGCCATGCCGTTTCTATCTCGGCCAAAGCCTGTTCTTTGCTTGCCAGCGCTGCGCGCTCCTCATCCAGCCTCAGCATAATTTCCAGAGATTGATCCTCCAGGGTGTTATACAATCGCTGCCACTGGTGCAGGTCGTCCTCCATGCTCTTCAATTCTTTGGGGTTACGTATCGTGCCGCTGTAGAGCCGCCGATTCACCTGGGCGATTTTCTCGTTGAGTCCTTTCGTCTCTAACTCCAGTTCGCGCAAACGCGCTTGGGTTTTCCTGACCGCTTCTTGTGCTGCGCGAAGTGCCGCTCGCGCCTGGATCAATGCCTCGCTCTCGCCCAGGCTCGCTTCTACCTCGGCCAGGCGACGACGCTGAGATGCAATGGCGATGTCGGTGGTTTGTAGGGCATATAGTGGCTGCGCGGCTCCCATCTTAGCCTCCCGCGCCATTATAGCATAGCCCCTACCTGCGGGCAATCCATCGTGTTGGGTCACCTTTGGCAAGATAGGCCGCTCTACCGACTTTGCCTATGCCAACACCTGCGGTATAATGGGATTGTCTCACGATCATCCTGGAAAGCGTCGCCATTCATGAGCCGGAGCCGAACCGTGTTCCGTACCGTTGCCCTGGGTGTCTTCTGTATCCTTCTTCTTTCCGCAGGCCAGACCTCGCTGAAGTACGGCTTGCTTCGTGTCGGAGGTGTCAGTCTGCTGGAGGCCCCTGCTACCGCCATCGGCAAGGTCTTCTCTACACCTTACATCGTTCTCGGTTTCATCATCTATGCCGTCAGCGCTGTGCTCTGGCTAGATGTGCTCTCGCGGCTGGATTTCAGTTTCGCGTTTCCTCTGGTCAGCCTCACTTATGTTTTCTCCTTGTTCATCGGTCGTTGGGTTTTCGGCGAGCAGGTGAATGCAAGCCGGGTGATCGGGGTCCTGCTGATCTGCGCTGGCCTTTTCTTCATCATCCGGAGTCGCTCTTGAGTGCTGCGATCATCATCCCGACCTACAACGAGCGCGAGAACCTGCGCGAGTTGGTAGAAGAAATCCTGGCGTTAGGTCTTCCCTCTCTTTGGATCATTGTGGTAGATGATCACTCGCCGGATGGCACCGGCGAAGTGGCCGACGCGCTGGCAGCCGAGCATCCGGAGGTACAGGTGATCCACCGCACCGGCAAATTGGGCCTGGGGACGGCCTATACCACCGGCTTCCGGCGGGCGTTGGCATTGGGTGCTGAACGCATCCTGACGATGGATGCCGATTTCTCTCATCTGCCCTCATACATTCCGTTGTTGCTTGCGGCAAGCCAACATAGCGGCCTCAGCATCGGTTCTCGCTACGTGCCGGGGGGCGGCGTGCGCCATTGGGGCATCGGGCGGCGTCTTTTGAGTTGGGGCGCCAATACGCTGGCTCGCCTTGTGCTGGGCCTGAAGGCTCATGATTGCACGGCGGGCTATCGCTGTTATCGGCGCGAAGTTCTTGCCTCCCTTGACCTTGATACGATCTTCGCCGACGGTTACTCTTACCTCATAGAGATTCTCTATCGTTGCCAGCGGCGCGGTTTTCACGTGGCCGAAGTCCCCATCATTTTCACCGACCGCCGGCGCGGGGCATCCAAAATCTCCAAGCAAGAAATCTTCAAGGCGGGTGTCACCGTTTTACGTCTGGCCGTAGATCGGCTGCGCCAGCGGGCTCGCCGCGTGGCAGGGCTGTTGCGCGTATGATGCAGGCGTGATATACTTATAGATGATAAGCCCTTCTGTTCTGCGGAAAGATGGGTTATGAAAAGCAGCCTGAACGAAGGATCGCTCACAGGCGGCCATGCAGGAGGGGGTTATGGACGGTAAAATCCGAGTCATGATCGTGGAGGATCACCCGCTGTTCGGGCAGGGATTGCGCCGGGTTATTGAGTCGGAAACTGACATGGAGTTGGTGGCCGAGGTTCGTGATGGGCGGGAGGCCGTGCGCCAGGCATTAGACCTGAACCCGCAGGTCATCCTGATGGACGTGAATCTCCCTACCCTGAATGGACTACAGGCTACCAGGGAGATCAAGGCAGAACGTGACGACATAGCCATCATCATCCTGACCGCGTATCATGAGGATGAGCAACTGTTCCATGCTCTGCGTGCCGGCGCGGCGGCCTATTTCTCCAAAGATGTGAATGCCTCGGAATTGCTGCGGGCGATCCGGCAGGTGGCGCGCGGCAACTTCGTCATCGGCGATACCGTCATGGGCAAGCCGCAGGTTGCCTCGTGGATGCTCAAGCGTTTTGAGGAACTGGCGGTCTTCGGCGAGTCGCCCGATGAGATGTTCGTGCCCCTCTCCCCGCGCGAGATGGAAATTCTCCAGCATATCACGCGCGGTTCCAGCAACAAAGAGATCGCGCGCGCCCTGGGCATCAGCCGCCAGACGGTGAAAAACCACATGAGCGCAATCCTGCGTAAACTGGCCGTCAATGATCGGACTCAGGCTGCTGTGCTGGCATTGCGCCGCGGTTGGATTCGCCTGCAGGACACAGCAGGGCCGGGGCCTTCTTCCTGAGCCTTGCCACCATCTTTGATCAGAAAGGATGGCGCCCTGACGATGCGGCTTCTTCCGAACGGAGAGGAATCCAGAGTCACGGGGTCTGAGGAAGGCCAGAGCTTCGTTGAATTCGCGCTGATGATTATCCTGGTGGCTATCGTTGTCCTGGCTATCTTGCTCATCATGGGCGACGATATACGCACCTTCGTCAATGGCTTGCTTCAGACCTGGTTTCCTAAATAGTCTTCGTCGCCCATGTCGTGATCCTGTACTTATCCCCTCTGTTCCAGCGAAGTGTCATGAACTTCACCGATCGCGGCATTGCCCGACTGTCTGATCTGCGGCAGGTCATTTTAGACCTCTTCTTTCCGCCGCGTTGCGCGTCGTGTGGCCGTGTGGGTGAATGGTTCTGCACTGCCTGCGCTGCCCAGGTGCAGCCGCTCATGCCCCCTCTATGTGCCCATTGTAGCCTTCCTATCTCCTCGGGGAATCTGTGCGAACGTTGCCGCAAGGAACCGTCATCTTTGGAAGGGATTCGCGCGGCGGCTCGCTATGTGGAACCGTTGCGCGCGGCCATCTTACGATTGAAGTTCTCCGGCTGGCAGGCGGTGGCCGATCCACTGAGCGAATATCTCTGGCAGGTTTGGCGGCGAGAGCCTTTACCTGTGGATGTGCTGGTGCCGGTGCCATCTGATAAGGCACGGCTGCGGGCGCGGGGATACAACCAATCTGCGTTGTTGGCTCGTGGCCTGGCGAGGCGTATCGGCAAGCCGGTTTGGGAAAATGCTTTAGAGCGCACGCGGCAAACGGCTCGTCAGATTGAACTGACATCGGCTCAGCGCTGGCAGAACGTCAACGGGGCATTTCGTTGCTGGGATGGGACGGTGCGCGGCCAAAGCGTCCTTCTGGTGGACGACATTTGCACGACCGGCGCGACGTTAGAAGCATGTGCGGCAACCCTGCGCGCTGCTGGTGCCCGCGCGGTGTGGGGAATGGCCTTGGCGCGCACGGTTCTGCCTCCCCTTGATCGGGGTGACGTCTTGCTGCCCGATGCGGCTGATGCCGCGTGGAGTGGCGCGCCGGAAAACGTGAATTGAACTTGTCGGGCGAACCGATACAGAACAGAGAGAAAGGAGAAAGGTATGCAACTGGTCATCCAAGGTAAGAACATAGAGGTGAGCGATTGGCTGCGGCAGTATGTAGAGAAGAAGGCAGGCAAGCTGGATCGTTACCTGCCCGATGCTGATGAAGTACGCGTGGAACTCGCGGTGGAGAAGACCAAAAGCGCGCAGGATCGTCAAGTTGTGCAGATGACGGTGCGGGCCAACGGCCGGATTCTGCGGGCCGAGGAGAAGTCGGCTGATATGTTTGCCTCGGTGGATGCTGTGATGGACAAGATACACCGCCAAATTGCCCGCTTCAAAGGTCGCCGTCACGACAGACGCACGCAAGGAAGCAATGCTGAGACGGCAGAAATGCCTGTGCCCGCTGAGGCTGAGGAAGAAGAGGAAACTCCCACTATCGTGCGCGTCAAACGCTTCACCTTGACCCCCATGGATGAGGAAGAGGCCGCCGAGCAGATGGAGTTGCTCGGTCATGATTTCTTTGTCTTCTACAACTCGCGAACCGCCGAGGTAAACGTTGTATATCGCCGCCGCGACGGCAACTACGGCCTGCTGCAGCCTCAGTTGCCGTGACATCGCTGACCGATGTTGTTCAGTGTAATGAGGGCCCAGGCGATCCCTGGGCCCTTGTGTCTGGGTCTGTTGAGTCAGGCATAGTATCAAGGTGCACATGATGAGCGATGTCGTAAAGGCGTTGACAGAGGTTGAGTTGGAGACCGAAAGCGCAGCCGAAACATCCGCGCTGGGTGAGCGGCTGGGCCGGCATCTCTGCCCTGGCGATGTCGTGGCCCTGGTGGGAGAATTGGGAACCGGCAAGACCTGCCTGGCGCAGGGGGTTGCGCGCGGCCTGGGTGTGACCGCTTACCTCACCAGCCCGACCTTTATCCTCATCAACCAATATCCGCTGCCGGACGGTACGATCCTATATCATGTAGATGCCTATCGGCTGAATGACCCTGTGGCCGAGGGCCGTGACTTGGGGTTGGAGGAGTTGTTGCGAGGCGATGGCATCTGCCTGGTGGAGTGGGCAGACCGGTTAAGCGATCTCATGCCGGCCGAGCATCTGCGGGTTCGCCTGGAGCACATGGGCGAGAACCGGCGGCGCATCCGGCTTACCGCTTACGGGAAACGCTATGCCGATTTATTGGCCTGTATCGGATGATATTGAAGAGCGAAGACAGAGGGTCGGAACACCACCGGCGTGGTAGTAGGGCGGGAGAGAGTCGAACTCTCACGGGGCCTAGCCCCAGAGGATTTTAAGTCCCCGGCGTCTACCGTTCCGCCACCGCCCCACAATCTCTAGTGTTCATCGGCCCGCACAACACTACATATTGCGTTCAACCCCGTTTTTGGATTTTGAGAAATCCCCGGCGTATTTTACGCAAACCACATCACGACCAGGGCTAGGATGTTGACCACATCGCAGCCCTTCACGTGCATTATAGCACAGATTGCCCACTGTGAACCTTAAAAATGTGGCCCTTCTGTGAGACAGGAAACGGCACGGTGTCCCTTATTGCATCCAAAATTCCCCACGCGCACAACAAGGACACCGCGTCACGTTCTGGGTCATGCCAGGCAGAACCAGACGCCCAGGCATTGCGGCCAGCCACCATAACGGCCCAGGCGGGGCCACAGCCCACACCCCACCTATGCACGCCACCAGGCCGAAACAGGCTCACACCGGCCCTGGTAGGCCGGTTTCACTGTGCCGGATGTTTGGCGTTGTCGGATTATACGGCCAGTTTTTAAGGGCCTACAAGGGCTAAAACGCCCACATTTTGCCAGTTTTAGCCCAAAACATCCAACATAACTTACCTTATATGGCCGGATTATACGGTGAGTTGAGAGGGCGCATGGTAGGGGGTATATGCCCTCAACGCCCAGGATGCAGAGGGCGGGGTCATTCCACTACCTTAGAAAAATTGGCGTCATGGAACGAATATGCAAAATGTGTTGCTTCGGGTCTAAATTGAGTCAGACCCACTCCGGCCCTTAAGGGCGGGTTAGCACGGGTTAGCAGGTTTAGCAGGTAGAACATCTGAGATACCAAAACTAACCGGAACCGAAAAACCAATAGGCGGCCCTCGTTTTTTTTGAGGGCCGCCTATAAAAACCGCCGTCAGGCGGTTTTTATAGACAATGCTGTGATAGTTAAATGACTGATGTTATATAGGCACGGGCGTGCCTGTAATAGAGGCACGGGCGTGCCGGTCGCTAGGGTTCACGAGCGGCACGGGCGTGCCGGTCGTCGTCCTGGTCTGTCCCTGGTACATCAGTCAGCGCGCCACCGTAGCGCACGAGCCATGTCGGTAGTGTATAGACGTTCCGGCCCCACCCACCCTGTTTGCGCATCTGTCGTTCCACGACGAAACCAGGCAGCACGCGCAGCCGTTGGATGTGGTAACGGACGTAGCGCACGCTCCGGCCCAGGTCACTCGCTAACGTTTCCTCGTGTGGGTAGCACGTGCCTGATGCATTGACGTAGCGAGCCAGAGCCGTGAACACGGCCCAGTCGTCAACTGGGTCTAGCCCGTATTGTTGCCACATCTCGTTATAGTCTGTTGCCAGGATGACAAAATGACGTTTCGGCATCCGACGCTCCTGTTGACATTCGGCATCGGATGCGCTATCATAGAGGCATGGCGCATCCGACGCCATGTAGAGCCGTTGGCATCCTAGACTCCTGTGCCAGCGGCTCAATTCATTATGTTCCGCCGATGCGGATGCCCAAACTGGTCATGCGTTCGCCTCGCAGTCGCTCTGCCTCATTGTGAGCCAGTTTTGCAACCAGGTCAACCAGGCCGATGTGCTGCGCCTGCGCTGTCCGATTCAGTTCATCCACATCGGCCTGCGACAATTTCAGTTCTATGCCGCCCTGCGACTGGGCCATGTTGAGCAAGACCTCGCGGCCCTTCTGGATGACGGCGCACTCGTATTGTGCCTGCGTCAGCCCCAGTTGTGCAGCCTCGCGGGGCAATGACGACTGTGTGCCCTCGCTGGCATGAACAAAGATTTGTTCCATCGTAGCACCTCGTTTGATTTTGTGCGCGGCCTAGACCGCGCAGACCTTGAAATCTGACACGAGGGCGGCCAGTTGTCGGCCATACCCTCGGTTGACCACAATCCCGCGTTCGTGGAATAGTGAGATGGGCGCGGAGTACACGCGGCCAGTCTCAATGTCTCGGATTTCCACGCGGGTTGCGCCTAGTTCTTCCGCCCTTGCCAACGCCTCGCAGTCAAAACACCAGGCAGCCGGTTTGCGGAGCATGTGTCGGCTGCCCCGCGCCTTTTTTGTCAGAGTGTGACCGACGATTTCACCCACTACGCGGCCATCACTCAATCTCAGAAGTCTGCTCATGTTTTCTCACTCCTTCAGACAATAGGGAATTGAATATTTCATCCATCGTCCGGCGCACGTCAAGCCCCTGCGCCATCTTCTCGCGTTCAACCTCGCGCTGCATTTCGCGCCGTGCGTAGGTGTCCAGCGCATCACGCACAAGGTTAGAGCGGTTTGTGTGCCTGCGTACGGCCAGCGCGTCCAGTTGCATCGCAGTAGGGAATGGCAGCCTGACCGTCATACTCCGTGTGTAGTGCCGTTGTTTACCCATAGAGCCTCCAAATGTCTTACTATTCGTATTCTAGCACCATTCGTACCAAATGTCAAGGTTAAGTTTGTTGGAGTTCATCTTCTATTGACAACTGGTAAATAGACATAATCAGGCCGTCCAGGCGCGCAAGGGCCACACGCGCAGCACCGCGAGACCTTTAGATGCCTTGCGGTGCTTTTTAACGGCTCTGGTGGGCTGCTAGAGTCTAAACCGGTCAACGGGGGAATGAATCTCGTGCACCTTCCCTAAGTCTGCTACCTCTTGGCGTAGATAGCGCATTAAAACAGGCAACGAACCATGCCCCATCATCCGTGACAACGAGACTACATCAGCCCCGTTGCGTAGCATCATCAATGCAAACCCACGCCGGAAACTATGAGGGTTAGGGGCCGGTACACCGGCCAACATTGCGCGTCGTCTCAGCACGTCTCGCAGCGTCGTGTAGGCCATCCGGCCTCCCTGTTGCGTACACCATAACGGGTCAGCCTCAGATACAGCCCCCCTTGCCCGTAGGTATGCAGACAACGCGCGCCGGGTCTGTTTGCCCACAAACACAACGCGGGGCCTACGTGATTTGCTGTGACGAATCATTAGGGAGCCATCAGCAAGGTTGCATTCACCCACGTTCAATGCCGTTGCCTCAGATGCCCTGATGCCGCTATCTAGTAAGGTCAACATGATGGACTTGTCCCGTAGCCCCATTCCTGTCTTGTCGCAAGTTGCCAGCATCGCCTGAAGATGCTCAAGGTTGATGGGCTGCAACGGTTCTACGTCTACCTTTGGCGCACGCACCCTGTCTAGTGGATTGCTGTCAATGACGCCCTCGCGCACCAGGAATCTCAGGAACGCACGCAGGGCACGCCAATAGGCATGAACGCCACCAGGCGCATGAGTTTTGCCCAGTTCTGCCAGGAACGCGCGGACGTGGGCCGGTTCCACGTTTGGGGTCTGGACTATACCACGCTCACGACAATAGTCCAGAAACGGCGTCAGTTTCTTGCGGTAAAAATCTACTGTGCTTGGGGCACGATTTGCGGATTGTACATCCAAGAGGAAGTCGCGTAGGTCGCGACTCAGTGAATCAGACCTGAGGATTTTAAGGTTAATCCCCGGCGTGTGGTTTTGGGCGTCCATCGCGTTCTCCCAGACCTTAAGGAGAACGCAATATGTAGTGGTTATAGAGGATTCAACCTACTAGATGCAGTAGGTGGGGCGGGAGAGAGTCGAACTCTCACGGGGCCTAGCCCCAGAGGATTTTAAGTCCCCGGCGTCTACCGTTCCGCCACCGCCCCGTAAAATATTCGTTACATCCTCAAACAGGCTCGCCAAAAACATCGCGAGACCGTGCCGGGCACGGCCTCGCAGAGGAGGCGACGGGCGGATTTGAACCGCCGATCAGGGTTTTGCAGACCCTTGCCTTGACCGCTTGGCCACGTCGCCCTACGTTTACACATTGTACCTGTTCTCCTCTATCTTGTCAATTTGAACGCACTTGCGGTCGTGCCATCCTAATCAGTACAATTTGCACTTGACTCGCCCCTTCTTTCGTGTTACGCTATGAACGGTGGCGCGTTCTTTGCGCCGCGGAGGTGAAGCATGTCAAGAGTGGCTACGGTTGAGCAGGGCACGTTGGCCCAATTGTTGGATAGCAAAGTCCGAGAGGGCGACCTGTACGAGCGCCTGGCCGATGGCGCGGTGCGTTGTTTTGCCTGTGGTCATCGTTGTCTGATCAAAGAAGGGCGGCGCGGCATCTGCCAGGTACGCTACAACCGCGCAGGCAGGTTGTACGTGCCGCGCGGTTATGCTGCTGCCATCCAGGTGGACCCTACCGAGAAAAAACCGTTCTTTCACTTCCTTCCCGGCTCGTCGGCACTAACTTTCGGGATGCTAGGCTGTGATTTTCACTGCGGCTATTGCCAGAATTGGCTGACATCGCAAACCCTCCGCGATCCTGCTGCCGGCGTTGCTCCGGTGGAGGTGACGGCGGAAGAGTTGGTGCGTGTGGGAAAGCGCTACGGCGCGCGGCTCGTTGTCAGTTCCTATAACGAACCGCTCATCACCGCCGAATGGGCGGTAGAGGTCTTCAAAGTTGCACGGTCACAAGGTTTGCGCACTGCCTTTGTCTCCAACGGCAACGGTACACCGGAGGTGCTGAACTATCTACGTCCCTGGCTGGACGGCTATAAGATTGACCTGAAGAGCATGAACGATCGCAATTATCGGACCTTGGGCGGTGTGCTCCAACATGTTCTTGATGCGATCAAGATGGTTTTCGCCTTGGGTTTTTGGATGGAGGTTGTCACGCTCATTGTGCCGGGTTTCAACGACTCCGAAGCGGAATTGAAAGAGGCGGCCAGCTTCCTCGCGGGCATCTCTGCCGACATTCCCTGGCACGTGACCGCCTTTCATAAGGATTACAAGATGAGCGATCGGGATAATACTTCGGCGCGCACCCTTATACGGGCAGCCGAGATCGGCTACGAAGCAGGGTTGCGCTACGTCTATGCCGGTAACCTGCCGGGGCGGGTGGGGCGCTATGAGGATACCTTGTGCCCAGGCTGCGGGCGAACCCTGATCCGACGTTACGGCTTCCAGATACTGGAGAATCGGATAGGGCCGCAAGGCCGCTGCCCGGATTGTGCGACGGCCATCGCCGGAATATGGGCTTAGCCTGCCGAGTTGCTGAAACAGACGAAAACGATTTGAATCAACCTTAAAATATATGAAATAACCTTAAAAGAATCTGCTCGTTTTCCGCTTCCCTGACCGGCCAGAAGCATTTCTTTAAGGTTGAGCAGCGAATGCCACGAAATGTTGTGGTATTGCGATCTAAAAGTGCCCTCCGTCGTATCTATTTTGTGATGTTAATGAAGCTACTTGTCGGGATGGGATGGCTATGAGTAGAAGCGCTGCCTTCAGAACTTATCTTAGAGGCCCAACAAGTTGTAGTATATTGGTGTAGAAAACCCTACATATCGGGGCTGAAATGAGGCCCAGAAAGGGTGGAAACAATGCGTTTTAGCCCCCTATTGACATCAAATCAAATGTATGATATAGTGAGGGTGCGCTCCGAGGAATTGGAAGGCTGATCTGAAGCAACCGACCCGGAACGAGGTCTTAGGGGAACAGCTACCGCGGGTAGCGACTCGAAAGAGTCGTAAGTGTGCGCAAGAGCGACGGCCCCGCCAAGACATCTCGAGACTCAAGTACGGGAGCAGGTACTCCGGAATGGCTGGACGGTTCCTCGGGGCCACTTTTTCGCCCCTGTATCCCGGCCCAAGCCGTTTTTTTGTTTCCCCAGATTCTCAAACTGACCCCGGCCCACGCGGCAGGCGACTGCCTACCAGCCGTTCCTCTTTCAGCACGCCTACATAGGGCAGATGTCGGTAGCGTTGCTGGTAGTCCAGCCCATATCCTATCAGATATTGATCGGGAACGTCAAAGCCCACATAGGCCAGAGGAATCTCAATGAGCCTCCGTTGAGGCCGGTTGAACAGGACGCAGACTTGCAGGCTTTCCGGCTGCCTGGCCCGCAGGTTGTGGAGCAGATAACTGAGGGTCAGGCCGGTGTCTATGACATCTTCTACAAAGATGACGTGCCGGCCGGCAATCGGCTGATCCAAATCCTTGGTCAGACGTACCGCACCCTGTGCCCTGGCCGTCGGGCCGTAACTGGAGATGGCGATGAAATCCACCGTCATCGGGATCGTGATCGCGCGCATCAGATCGGCCATGAAGACGATGACGCTTTTGAGGACGCCGACAAGATGGGGCTTCTTCCCGGCATAATCTCTGGAGATGGCTTCGCCCAACTCCGCCACGCGTCGCCGGATCGTCTCCTCGCTGAGGAATATCTGCCCAACCGGATCGGGCAGCGGCGGCACATCAGCCATCGGCCTGTCCTTGCCTATCGCGAGCGTTATTGTTCAGCACGGCCTGGCTTTCCTCTTCCAGGCCGTATTTCAGCATGAGAGCGCGAATATCCTTTCGCTTAAATAGCTTGATGTGCACGTCGGGATAGAGTTCTCGGAAACGGCGCAACTTGCGGTTTTTCTTCGTGACCAGATGTGGCTGCATCGTCGTTAGCTCAATGTAAAGGTCCTGATCCGGCAGGTAAAAATCGGGGCTAAAAGCTTCGGTGACGCGTCCTTCCCGATCCCACGAGAGGGGAAAGGTGCGCGGCTCGTATTGCCAGGCGATGCCGTAAAAATCAAGGATGCGAGCAAACTCTGCCTCGGCGGGATGGGAAAAGTGAGGGGGCTGCTTTTCCGTCTCCGCCGTCATGCTCGTCTGTCCTTTATGCCGGCCTTCGCCACCTGCACGATGATATCCGCCGCGTCCTCAACGGTGAGCTTCGCCATATTGATCACAAGGTCACAACAGGCCATATCGGCGCGCTTTGTCCCATGGATGGCCCGAAACATGCGGCTGCGCACGGCATCTGCGGCGGCGATGCGTGCCCGCGCGGCTTCCTCGCTGCAGCGGTAGGCAACCATCACCCGTTGCAGGCGCATGGCCTCCGGCGCGATGATGTGCACGTGGAGCACGTCGGGCCGGTCTTTCAAGATCATTTGCACGTTGCGCCCGACGATCACAGCGTTGCCCGTGTCGGCGATCTCTTGCGCCAGTTTGGCCAGCGATTCGCGATAGGCTTGGCGCGCCTCTCGCTTGGGGCGCATCTCCAACAACCCCAGGTCATCCAACGCTGCCAATGCCAGTTCCGGCACGCCGGCGCGGCGTGCGGCCTGATTAATGAGGTCACGGCCTAGCAAGGGAACCTTCAGTTTTTCGGCCACGGCGGCGGCGACGGCATTGCCGTTCGTGCCCAATTGGCGCGAAATGGTGATCACAGGCATCGCCAACCTCCTTAATCCTCCCACACTTGGCCATCACTCCCTTTGGTGGCTAAATAGCACTCCAGAGGTGTCGCACGGCTTCCCGTACCTGCTGCCAGTCATGGGGCGTCAATGTTCCCAGATGTCGGTCAATAAGTCGCTTTTCCAGGGTAGCCAGTTTGTGGACTCGCACGACCGAAGGCAGCAGCAGGCCCGCTTGCTGCCAGCTGGCTACAGGCACATCGTAGGCTGTGTCTCCCTGACGGCTTGTCACGCGAGCCACAACAACATCTTCATCGCCTGTATCTACCAACACTAACGCCGGCCTTTTCTTCTCTTCCTCACCACTGGTGAAGGGCAACCTCATCAGTACAATGTCGCCTTGTTTGTAAGTGGTCATAATCCGTCATAGACCGCGTCGGTGTCGGTATAGCCGCGTAAAAATTGTTCTGCCGCCAGTTGTTTCCAGGTTGCATCGTCGTCTGCCTGGGCCTCGCGGATATACTCCTCCAGTCGCCTGCGCACCACGTCGGCGATTGTCTCGCCTCGCAGTGCAGCTATCGCCCGCGCGCGCCGTCGCAGGTCCTTGGGCACTTTGACAACGAGATTGACCGTCATTCTTCTCTCCTGATGTAAAGGCATCTTTATAGCGTTATTGTAACTCCGCGAGGAAGGTATGTCAACCCGGCAAGAGTGCTCGTCTAGGCTCCATCAGGGTCTATTCCGCTGTTGTGCCGCGCACAACGAGGCTCCCATAACACGGGAAAGGACCCTCATCTCAGGCCAGAGTCCCGGTCCTTGCGAGCAAGGCATATCTGACCTTGGCAGGGCCTACAGATTCGCTTCTGAAATAGACTTTGCCTGGGTGAACAGAAGCAAATAATCGCGCCCGCCTGCCTTAGAATCTGTGCCCGACATATTAAAGCCACCGAAGGGGTGCACCCCCACCAGCGCGCCCGTGCACTTGCGATTGAAGTAGAGGTTCCCCACGTGAAACTCGTGGCGCGCCTGCTCCAGATGGGCTCGGTTCATGCTGTACACGGAGCCGGTCAACCCATATTCCGTGCCGTTGGCGATGGCAAGGGCATCATCAAAGTCGCGAGCACGGATGCAGGCCAGGACGGGGCCGAAGATCTCCTCTTGAGCGATACGCGCGGTCGGCGGTACATCGCCGAAGATCGTCGGCTGGATGAAATAACCTTTATCGCCCGCGGGTTTGCCGCCGATCAAGAGTTTCCCCTCTTGTGTGCCTATCTCAATGTAATCCATGATTTTGCGGTAGGCGCTGGCGTCAATCACCGGGCCCATCCAATTGCGGCGATCCACCACCGGGCCGACGGTGATCTTCTGGGTGCGGGCGATGACCCGCTCTACCACCGGCTCGTAGATGCGATCCACCAGGATAGCCCGCGACCCGGCGGAACACTTCTGCCCCTGGTAGCCGAACGCGCTGACAACAATTCCTTCGGCGGCGGCATCCAAATCGGCCGTTTCGTCCACCACGATCGCATCCTTCCCGCCCATCTCCAGGATCGTGCGCTTGATCCAAATTTGCCCCGGCTGTGGCTTGGCCGCCAACTCATTGATGCGCAGTCCCACCTCTTTAGAGCCGGTGAAGGCGATGAAGCGAACGCGAGGATGCAGCACCAGCGCATCGCCCATGCTGCTGCCGGGCCCCGGCAAGAAGTTCAGCACGCCTGCGGGCAGGCTCACCTCTTCCATCAGTTTGACGAATTGCGCGGCGATAGTGGCCGCGGTGCTGGCCGGTTTCAGCACAACGGTATTGCCCGCGACGATGGAAGCGGAGGTCATGCCGACCAGGATGGCAAGGGGGAAGTTCCAGGGCGGTATCACCGCGCCGACGCCGAGAGGGATGTAGCGCAGTTCGTTTTCTTCACCGGGGAAGGGTGTGAGGGGCTGCGGCCCACCTAGGCGCAGCATCTCTCTTCCGTAGAATTCCAGAAAGTCAATCGCCTCGGCGGTGTCGGCATCGGCCTCGGCCCACGACTTGCCGACCTCATAGACCAGCCAGGCGTTGAACTCGTGCTTGCGACGGCGCATCAGCGCGGCGGCATGGAAGAGATAGCGGGCGCGCACCTCCGGCGGCGTGTATCGCCAGGTGCGAAAGGCATCGTCGGCGGCGCGGACGGCCCGATCCACCAGGTCGGCGTCGGCCTTGGCGAAGCGCCCGATCACCTGCTCAGGGTCGGAGGGGTTGATAGACTCAAAGGTCGCGGCGGTCATCACCCGCTCGCCGCCGATGATGAGGGGATAGGTCTGGCCCAGCTGCGAAGAAACCTTAGCGATGGCGGTTTCCATCGCCTGTATATTCGCCGCTTGGGTGAAATCTGTCAGCGGTTCGTTTTTGAATTCTGGCTTCATGAATTAGCCTCCTGATGATGGTTCGCTGTATGCCGGCGGTTCTATGATAGCAGGTTCGCGGTGGCGTGTCAATGGCTTTGCAGTGTCCTCAAATGTGACGCACCGTTTCCAGAATCCGCCTATCCGTGCGGGCGAAAGCCAACTCCGTGAGCTCATCCGTGCCGGCCCAACGCACGGCAGCTACTTCCAGCGGCTGCGGCGTGCCGGAAACGATGCGGCAACGGAAGACGTGGAGCGTGATCCGAAAATGGGTGTAGGCGTGAGGGAAAGACACGATCTCTTCGCCTACGGTTACCTCAATCCCCAGTTCTTCTCGCAGTTCGCGCGCCAGGCATTCCTCTAGCGTCTCTCCCTCTTCTCGCTTGCCGCCGGGGAATTTCCAGAGGCCCCCAAGGAGTTTGTGTAGCGGACGTTGGGCCACCAGGAGGCGGCCCTCAACGTCTTCAATCACCGCCGCGGTGACGTCGTAGTGAGGTAGCGGACGGCGGCCCTTCTTGGGCGGGATGTTCTCCTGCAAGCCTTGGCGCTGTGACTCGCACAGGCCCAGGAGCGGGCAGACCAGGCAGCGCGGTGCCTGCGGTGTGCAAACCGTCGCGCCCAGGTCCATCAACGCCTCATTGAAAGGTCCGGCCTTCCCCGGGGGCAGGAGTGAATGGGCCAAATCCCACAGATGACGTTGCACGGCGGGAAGACGCGGGTCTTCTTCTATGGCGAAGAGGCGGCAGAGGACGCGGCGTACGTTGCCGTCCAGGGCGGGCGCGTCCTGTCCGAAAGCGAGGCTCAGGATCGCGCCGGCGGTGTAGCGACCGATCCCGGGCAGGCGGCGCAGCGCAGCCGGATCGTTAGGCACCTGGCCGTTGTGCTCGGCCACGATGATCTGCGCGGCCTTGTGCAGGTTGCGTGCCCGCGCGTAATAACCCATCCCCTCCCATTGCTTCAGCACGTCGGCCAATGGCGCGGCGGCCAAGCTCTCAACGGTCGGAAAGCGCGCGAGAAATCGTTCAAAATAGGGGATAACGGTTGCGGTTTGCGTCTGTTGTAGCATCACCTCGGCGACGAGGACGCGATAGGGAGAGCGGTCGCGTCGCCACGGCAAGGCGGGCCGCTGGCCTTGCCCCCATCTTAGCAGACGCTCTGCGATGGTGTAACGGACTTCAGTAGTAGGCGAGATCTCAGGGGGAGGCACAGCACGAGGCTAGCCTGTTGAGATGGGCCCCGCACATTGGAAGGCAAGCCATACGACCAGCAAAAGGCCGAGGACGACCCATGCCCATATCGGAAGCCCACCGATGACGCGGTTCACCGCCGGCTGCTTCTTAGGTTGCGGCTTGGGCAACTCAAAGCCGCACCGCCAGCACACGATCTTGTCATCGGGGTTCCAGGTGTTGCAGTTGGGGCACTTCATGGGTTAGCCTCCACCGGCGCTACAACATGATGGCTTGACCTGATTATAGCACCGCCGGGCTTAGGGGGCAAGCCGGCCTATCCTCAATTGCCGTCCAGCGCGGCCGGCAGCAAGGCTCGCCGAGAAAACCAAGGCCCCGGCGATACCCCCCTGGTGCCGCCGCGCGTTTGAGCGGCATCCGTTGTGTCGCTTCCTTGTGACGTTTTTACTCCTTGATCTTGTACCCACGCGGTGTCTTCGGCAGCACAACTTTGCCTGATTCCAGCGCGTCCAGACCGTAGCGCAATGCCCATTGCGCCAGGCCCACCAGGGGTACCTCCTCCAATTTGGCGCGGGCGCGCAGGCGGTTCACCAATTCATCGGGAAGGCGAAAAGGAGCTCGCTTCCCATAGCGTTCGTTGCGTATCTGTTCCAACATGCGCGCCGTGCGCAGACGGACAGAAACTTGCCGCGTGGGCAGGTCCTCCGGCTTGGGACGACTTTTGCTCATCAATTGCCCGATCACATCCGGCGTGGGCATCGGTCGTCGTGCCATACTCTAACCCTCCGGGTTCTGATCCGCAACCAGGATGACGTCCATGTCGCCCGGGCCATGGACGCCAATGGTTAACGTCTGTTCTATGTCGGCCGTGCGGCTGGGCCCTGTAGTGAACATCAGACAGCCGGTACGCCACAGGGAATCGCTGCCCATTAAGTCGGCCTTCAGGTGGGGAATTAGCCCTTCCAGATGGGGAGCGATCTGGCTCTCGCGCACGAGGGCTACATGGGCAGGAGGCAGCATCGGCGCAGCGCGAGGAAAGCCCCGGCGCGCGGCCAGAACCAGCGTGCCCGATTCGGCGATGGCGTAGTCGGCGGAGGAGACGCAAAGGTCAGCCGAGGCGAAGGCGGCGCGCAAGGCGGCGCGCTCGTCCATGCTGAGGTCGCCCACCGAACCATCGTCCGGCGCAAGCATAAGCACTTCTACCCCCGCCTGTTGTAAAGCGGAGAGCGCGCCGATCTCGCGCAGAAGCGGCGCATCTAGGAGCACCGCCCGCTGAACCTTTCGCTCGGCAACAAGGTTCAAAAGGATGTGGATCGCCTCTGTGCCGTTCCCGGCACGATGGGGATGGCCGCCCACTTTCTCCAGAGCAGCGGCAAAACATTCGGCTGGCGTCGTGCCCGGCGTGGGGAGCGCGTGGGCCGGCGCGGCGGAAGGACGCGCGGGTTCCAGGATGTGATCTTCCAGCCGTTTTGCCAGGTTCATCCGAATTCGGGCCAGGATCGCCTCGCGTGCATTTGTCGGTGTTGTGGTCACGGCAACATCATCCTCGCTGAGTTTCATCTTGTTGTTGCCGGAAGACCGGCAGGGCTTCGCGCTCCAGTTCATGCCAGCGGGCGTGGAATGGTCGCACGGCGGGGGCGGGGAAATCGCGTTGGGCGGTCCAACGGTTGATGATGGGCACGGGGAGCCGTCCTATCCAACCTTCGCGGGCAAAAGGTTGCGCAAGGAGGCCGCCAAGACGTGCCCCCAAGCGATATATGGCGGGATGGCTTGTGCCCCAGGCATAGAGCCGGAACAGTAGCCGCTCCCAAATTGGCGGTCTCTTCTCCTCTACCTCTTGTGCCCGCAGGGCCAAGAGCATGCGCGGCAGGTCAATGCCTACGGGGCAGGCATCCTTGCACGCGCCGCAGAGGGAGGAAGCATGAGGCAGGGCGCTGAAATGTTCCATGCCCTGTAAGAGCGGCGTTAAGACCGCGCCGATAGGCCCTGAATAGACTCCGCCATAGGCATGGCCGCCGATCTTCAGATAGACCGGGCAGGCATTGGCACACGCGCCGCACCGGATGCAATAGAGAGATTCCCGATATTCGTTTTCCAGGATGCGCGTACGACCGTTGTCCAGGATGACCAGGTGCAACTCATCGGGGCCGTCTGCCTCGCCGGGGCGTCGTGGCCCCGTGATGCAGGTGACATAACTGGTGATCAATTGGCCGGTGGCGCTGCGGGTGAGGAGGGTGAGAAGGATGGGGAGGTCATCCCAGGTGGGGATGACCTTCTCCAGGCCCATAATGGCGATATGTAGGCGCGGGAGGCTGCTGGCGAGGCGTCCGTTTCCCTCATTTGTGACGAGAACGAGCGTCCCGGTCTCGGCGATGGCGAAGTTGACGCCGCTGATGGCAGCATCGGCGGCCAGGAACTTCTCGCGCAGCTGGGCGCGGGCGATCTTCGTCAGAGAGGGAATGTCGGTATCGACCGGGCGATTTACCTGCTTCTCAAATAGCTCGGCTACCTGCTCCTTCGTCTTGTGTACTGCCGGCGCGACGATGTGCGAGGGCGTCTCGCCTGCCAGCTGTACGATCCACTCACCCAAATCGGTCTCCACGGCCTCAATGGCTGCGGCCTGAAGCGCACGGTTCAAGCCGATCTCTTCTGAAGCCATAGATTTGGATTTCACAACCAGTCGCGCTCGCCGTTCCTGCAACAACCCGACGATGATGCGGCACGCCTCTTCGGCGTTTTGTGCCCAGTGCACATGCCCACCATGGGCCCGGACCGCCGACTCTAGTTGCTCCAGATACTCATCCAGGTGGGCGATGACGCGCTCGCGGATGGCGCGTCCCCGTTGCCGGAGGCCGTCGGCATCCGGCAGGAGAGACATAGCTTCCTGGCGATGGACGACAAACTTGGTCGTGGCAACCTTGAGGGCCTGCTGCAAGCGCTGGTCGCCCAACGCTTTTCTTGCTCGTTCTTCAAAGGGAATCAAAGGGATAGGATGAGACATGATGTTGTACCGATGATCCTTAACCATGCTTTAAGGTAGCCGGCAGGTCTCCGGCAAGAATCTGGGCCAGGTGTATTACCGGCAGGTTGATCCCCTGGCGACGTAACCCGCCCGCAATGTGCATCATGCAGCTGGCATCGGCAGTGACCAGGGCTTGCGCGCCGGAGGCTGCCGCATGGCGTATCTTTTCGTGCATCATCGCGGTAGAGATCTCCGGCAGGCGTACGGCGAAGGTTCCACCAAAGCCGCAGCACCAATCTGATCGCTCCATCTCTATCAATTCTAGGCCGCGTACCGCCCGCAACAGCCTGCGCGGTTCATCGTGGATGCCCAATACCCGATTCAGGTGGCAGGAGTCGTGCCAGGTGACTTTGCCCGCGAAGGTGGCACCTACATCGCTCACGCCCATGCGCTGCACCAGGAATTGCGAGAGTTCGTAGGTGCGACTGGCGATCTCCTGGGCCCGGCTATGCCAGGAAGAGCCGGCAGGAAAGAGATGGGGATATTCGTGCCTGACCATGGCGGCGCAGGAACCGGACGGCGTGACAATGGCCTCCGCCTCGGCAAAAACCTCTATGAAGTGTCGGGCCATTTGTGCCGCATCGCGGCGAAAGCCGGAGTTGAACGCGGGCTGGCCGCAGCAGGTTTGGCCTTTTGGGAACTCCACCTGGGCCCCGACGCGGCGAAGGACGCGCACGGTGTCCTCTGCTATGTTGGGAAAAAGAACATCGGCCAGGCAGGTAACGAAGAGGGAGACACGAGGTGGCATGGCGAATTAGGTCCTCCATGAGGCGGCGACGATTAACGCATGTGTGCCAACAAGAGCAACAGAATCCGACCCGGTGCTTCGACGGCCAGGCAATGCCCGGCCTTGGGGATGATTTCCAGCCGCGCCCGAGCGAAAGCCTGAGCCGCGCGCTCCGCATTGGCTTGAGAGACGATGGTATCCAGTTCGCCGCGCACGATCAGAGTTGGAATAGGTAAACGGCCCAACTTCTTCTCCACGTTCCAGCCCATGAGAGCGGGCCCGTTCTTCATGGCCGATTGCAGCCGTTGGCTGAGCGCATCCTCAACCAGGGCCTGAAAGAGCGCGTCGTCGCGCACGGTGGGGGCCATCACGTGCAAGGCCCGGATCAAAAGCTGTCTGTCCTGCTTGTACTGCGCCGGGGCCTGCAACATCTCCTCGGTCAGGATAGCGCCCTGCACGGGAGGCGGGCTCAGCAGGGTAAGGGTTTTGACGGCGCGCGGATGATCCAACGCATACTGCGTTGCCACCGCTGCTCCCAGAGACTGGCCGACCAGGTGGACGGGGCGCAGGTTCAAGATGCGGGTGAAGGCCGCCAAATCGCCGGCCCGCTGCGGGATAGTGTAGTCGTTGTCGGGACCTTCCGTCTGGCCGCAGCCGCGCTGATCCAGAGCATAGGAGTGGTAGCGCGCGGCGGGGAGCCGGGCCATGAGCGGTTGCCAGCAGCGCCAGGAACCCCACTCACCATGTACAAACACCACGATTTCCGCGCCGCGACCGGCTTCCTCATAATGCACCTTCAGGTCGGCAGCATGGACGATGGGCATGAGCCAACCCTCCTGCCTTCGGCGAGCACTCAACGAAGGATCAGGAATCTACCCTCTCCACAGCGAGGGCAACCGCTTCACCACCTCCCAGACAGAGGGTTGCCAGGCCGGTGCGCAAGCCGCGGTCTTTCAGCGCATAGAGAAGCGTTGTAAGGACGCGCGCGCCGCTGCAACCGATGGGATGGCCCAGGGCAATGGCCCCTCCGTGGACGTTCACCCGCTCCCAATCTACGCCCAGTTCGTTGCCGTTCGCGATGACCTGCGCGGCAAAAGCTTCGTTTATCTCCAGGAGGTCTATGGCATCCAAGGTCATACCCAACTGGTTAAGGAGTTTGCGCACGGCATAGACCGGCGCGGTGAAAAGAGCCACGGGCTTGACCGCCGCCTGGGCATAGCCGATGATGCGCGCCAGGGGTTTTAGGCCGAGCTCCTTTGCCTTCGCTTGGCTGGCGACGACCAGGGCCGCCGCGCCGTCGGTGATGCCCGGCGCATTGCCCGCTGTTACGGTACCGCCTTCTTCAAAGGCCGGAGACAGGCGGGACAAGGCTTCCAGGCTGGTATCTCGTCGTGGGCATTCATCTGTGTCAAAGAGGAGCGGAGGGCCCTTCTTCTGCGGCACGGGCACGCCGACGATCTCGGCCCGGAACTTGCCCCCATCTATGGCCGCGATGGCCCGGCGGTGGCTTTCCACAGCATAGGCATCCTGGTCTGCCCGACTCACCTCATAGGTGCGTGCGATCCATTCGGCGGCACGGCCCATGTGCCACTGCTCAAAGGGGCACCAGAGGCCATCATGCACCACCGCATCTACCAACTCGGCGTTGCCCAGGCGGTAGCCCGTGCGGGCCTGTGGCAGCAAGTAGGGGGCCAGGTTCATGTTCTCCATGCCGCCCGCGACATATAGGGCTCCATCGCCGGCGCGGATGGCCGACGCGGCCATCATCACAGCCTTCAGGCCGGACCCGCATACCTTGTTCACCGTCGTCGCGCCCACCGTCTCCGGCACATGGCCGCGCATGGCAGCTTGGCGGGCCGGGGCAACACCCTCACCGGCCTGCACCACGTTTCCCATGATGACCTCGTCAATGAGGTCGGCAGAGATGCCCGCCCGTTCTATGGCCGCAGCGATGGCGATCCCGCCTAACTCCACCGCCGGCACGCGAGATAACGTGCCCTGGAACTTGCCGATGGGCGTGCGCGCCGCACTTAGGATGACCGGACTGTGATCGCTGCGGTGCATGGTGGTTCCTGATCAAGATAGAAAGCCCGGCAGCCGGGCCTCATCGCCTGCTGCCGTCCTTAGGCGGTTGTAGATACCATTGTGTGCCCACTTCTGCATTATACTCCAACCGATGCAGAAGGGCAATCTGCTTTTTTTCCTATTGCATTGTTTTGAACGGATTTAGTTTGGCGCATAGCCGGCGAGAGGTCAGGCTGCCAGCTCCACGGAATCCAGGACGCCCACCACGACGGAGATGATCGGGGCCTCTGGGTTGGCGACGATCTGGCGCGCGCCACTCCCCTCACGCATCACCAGCACGGCATCCCCTACGCCGGCCTGGGCCGCATCAATGGCGATGAAAGCCTCTTCTTCGGCATTGCCGGTCAGGTGCATCGGCTGCACCAGGAGCAACTTCCGGTCCTGATAGGCCGGATGCTTGATGGTGGAAACGATCGTGCCGATGACCCTGCAGATAAACATAGTAGTATGCTATTTCGTTGAGGATGTTACGCAAAGGTCGTGTAACCTGAAGGCAACTCCAGGTTGAGGCCAACCGTCACATCCATCCGTTCCACGATGCCGACGATGGCTAAATCCACCGGCAGCCCTTTTATGGCAAGGGCCAGCGATGCTTCCCGCGCGCGCACCAGGAAGACCAGATCGCCCTCGCCCGCGTCCACCACGTCCACGGCCACGGCGGGACGTCCTACCGGACGGCGCTCCTTATCCAGCGGCTGGACTACCAACATCTTGTTGCCGTCCAACCCCTCATACTTGCGCGTGGCCCACGCGCTGCCGATAACCCGACCGAGAAACATGGTTATTTTGCCATCTGGCTGAGGACACGATCAATCACCGCGTCCAGGCCGTCGGGGGCCATGCCGAGACGGGCGATAACCGTCTTGCGTATCTCCTGGCGCAGGTCTGCTTCTTCGTTGTAGCGGCCACCGACACCCTTTTGCCGCTTTAGTTGAACGCCGAGTTTCTCTGCCCGCTCGCGCGCGACATCGGTCACGATGACATCGTTTGTGACCTCCAGTTCCTTGATGCCTTGAGCGGCAAGGGCCTCAATGTCGCGCGCCGTGTATATCTTTTTCATGATGCTCCCTCGCCTCTAGACCCCTTCTAGCGACTCTAAGGCTTCCACGGCGGCCCGTTTCGCCGTTAATGCTTCGGCCTCTGTGCCGGAAAGCCACATGCGCCCGAACCTTCCCACCGACGAAACATGGACGATTTTGATGTTGGCCGCCTTTTCCGCCTCGTTGGCCGCCAGGTTGATGTAGGCTGCCGGGGCACATTCCAGCACCAGGAGCGTCTCACCGGCCACCAGCATGGCCGCGCGGCGGAAGCGGTTCAGGAGTTGCGCCTGGTACGGGTCCACGTTCGTGATCACCTGGATGGAGACGACTTCGGGCTTCTTGCGATCGGTCTCCTTCAGGTTCAATTCTTTGAGGATCACCCGGCCCGCTTCCAGTACGGCTGCCTGCGATAGGGAATGGACTTCCAACATGCCGAACTCGCGCTCCACGATCTGCGCGCCCGGCTTGGCCTCGGTGGCCTTGACCGCAGCATCCACCACGCGAAACACCTCGTTGCCCGGCGCAATCTCCACATAGAGGGCAGCCATTCCCTCAATAGGAAGGTCGCCTTGGGTGATGGTGCCTACGTAGGCCGCGAACTGCGGTTGCATACGATCCAGGTAGCAATAGGCACGTAACTGGACAGCCTCAGCCATATATGGTCATCCTTTCGCTCAGATGTATCTACATGGCTCCCTCCCCAACCCTCTCCTGCCTGCAAGGGAAGGTTGGGTAGGGGTGTGCTTCATCCTTGCGGTGAGTCGTGCATTGCGATCCCAAGGGGCGTCACGAACAAAGGGCGACCGGGCACCGAAGTCGGCACGCCCACGACCTCTTCCACGACCTGGGCAATGCCCGGATAGGCTGCTGTGCCGCCGACCAGGCAAATATGCTCCACGTGATAGCGGGCGATGTGGCGGGCGACGATGGTGCCGACCTTCTCCATCACCGGTCGCACGAGCGGGAAGAGTCGGCCCTGTTCGGCAGGGTTCGTCTTGAGGGCCTCGGCCTTCTCAAAGGGAATGCGCAGCGCCCCGGCGATGACCAAGGTGAAGTGTGTCCCACCTGTGGCCTCATCCGCCGTGTAAACGACATTCCCATCCCGAAAGATGGCGATGCCTGTCGTCCCGCCTCCCACATCTACTACTGCGCCGTTGCGTACCTGGAGCACCGCGTTGGCCGCGGTGGGTTCATCCACCACTGCCGTACATTCCAGGCCGGCAGCAATCAAGACGTTGGCCGTGGCCCTCACCTCCACGCGCGGCACACCCGGCGGGTAGCCGGTAGCCGCGTGGGTGAGTTCTCGCCCCAATCGCGCCTCTACCTGCCGCTTCAGTTGCCGCAGCAGGTCAATCGCGCCGATGAAATCCACCACCAGGCCGTCGCGCACGACGTTTGCGAAGCGGTATGTCCCGGCGAGGGGGCGTTTTTCGGCATCTAAGACCGCCAAGACGGTGTATGCCGTGCCCAGGTCCACGCCAACGTACAATGGTTCACCGAGGCCGTTGCCACGCGGTTGGCCGCCTTGCATGACGGCCTCTGCCTCTTCCAGGTATGAATCCAGGTTCGGGTTCATCACGCCTCAAGGCTTGGCCGGAGGCGACGTGGCGGCGCCTTCCGGATAGCGCGCGGGGCGCGGGCGTGGAACGCCCAGCCGGATGGCATCAGGAGACACCGCGTTGTCCGCCTCGTAGCGAACCTCTACCTTCCAGGTGTTGATGAAATCGCGCGCGCCCGGCGAAAAGCGCGTGCCGGGGGGCACGCTCAGGGTGATGCCGGGCCGGGGCTGCTTCACCTGCGCGCGAATCTCTACCTCGGTCACGATAGCCATGCCGGTCTCTCAGCCCTTTGTGCCTTGCGGCAAGATCATCTCCACGTCCTCGTGAGGGCGAGGGATGACATGAACGCTGACCAGTTCACCGACGCGTTGGGCCGCCGCCGCACCTGCATCCACCGCGGCTTTCACCGCGCCGACATCTCCGCGCACCATGACGGTGACGTAGCCGCCGCCGATATATTCGCTGCCGATGAGTTTAACGTTGGCTGCTTTTACCATCGCGTCGGCTGCCTCAATAGAGCCGACCAGCCCTTTCGTCTCTATCATGCCCAGGGCTATCATCTGGATGTCCGGCATGGATACCTCCTTGAGATATATACAGAATGCCAGCCGATTCTATCTATCGTCCGATCTGATTCATCACGCGCCGCACGATGGCCTCTATCTCCTGGTCGGAGAGGGGCTTGCCTGCCGGGGCAAAGGCGGGCACCGCCGGCGTCATGGGAGATGCCACCGCGGCTGGCGCCGGCTTTATCTCGTAGGCCAGCCGCTTCACGTTCAGGACGTGGTGCACCGTGATGTTGTCGCTGCTGACGCTGCCGCCGATGCCGCCCGTTGCCAGCGTCAGGGAGGGCATGAGCCCCGTGGTTCCGCCGACGGAACCGAGCGTTGCCATGGTATTGACCACAATGCGGAATGCCGGTTTCTCCAAGCCGAAGGCCAGAATGACCTGCTCATCCCGCGCGTGGATGACCAAGGTATGGCCATCGCCGCCAAACTTCAGGATTTCTATACAACGCTCGCAGCCGGCGCGCCAACCTTCCTCCTCGTACCATCCCATGACCGTCGTCAGTTTCTCGCGCGAGAGGGGATAGGCCGCGCCGACGCCGTCCAGCCGAGCGACTAAAATCCGCGCCTGGGGTGGCACCTGGATACCGGCCATCTCGGCCAAGCGCTGCGGATTTTTTCCCACCGACTTCGGGTTGATGGTGCCGTCGGGGAAGAAAAGGACCTTGCCCAGAGCGTCGGCCTGGGCCTTGTCCACGAAATAGGCCCCGTTCTTTTCCATCTCAGATGCCAGTTGTGCCGCGATCGGCTTATCCGCCACGACCGCCTGTTCGGTGGAGCAAAGCACGCTGTGGTCAAAGGCCTTGCTGTTGACGATGTCGCGGGCGGCCTTCACGATGTCCGCGCTGCGGTCCACATAACAGGGGACGTTGCCGGGCCCTACGCCGTAGGCGGGCTTGCCGACGCTGTGCGCAGCCTTCACCATAGCCGCGCCGCCGGTGGCAAGAATGAGAGACACGGCATAGTGGCGCATCAATTCTTGCGTTCCCGCCAGCGAGATTTTCGTCATGCAGGATACAAGCCCCTTGGGCATGCCCTGTGCTTCGCCTGCCTCGGCCATGATGCGCGTCGTTTCCATAGAGCATTTCACCGCAGCAGGGTGAGGGGCGAGTACGATGGCGTTGCGTGCTTTGACCGCGATGAGCACCTTGAACATGGCCGTAGAAGTCGGGTTGGTGCTGGGCGTGAGCGCGGCGATAACGCCGACGGGCCAGCCGATCTCTACAACCTTCCGCTCTTCGTCTCGGCGGATGACGCCCACCGTCTTAATGTTGCGGATGGATTCCCAGACATCGCGGCTGGCGAACTGGTTTTTGACGATCTTATGGGGGACGTTGCCGTAATCGGTCTCTTCCACCGCCATGCGCGCGAGGCGTTCAGACTCGCGATAGGCAGCATCGGCCATGGCCGCGCAGATGCGATCTACCTGCTCCTGGGTAAAGCCGAAGAACGCGCGCTGGGCCTCGCGGGCGGCGACGGCCAGATGGCGCGCCTCTTGCATGGATTGCAGGTCAAGGTCATATTGGTCGGCCATGTCGCCTCCCTACCTAGATCAAAAACTTGCCGCGCTCAAACACCTTGCGACCGTCCAGCCAAATCGCCCCCTCCTGGCGCAGGTCTTTCACGATGTCCCAATGCAGGTTGGACTCCACGACGCCGCCGTTTTCCTTGTACGCGCGTCCCAGCGCCAGGTGGATGGTGCCTCCCATCTTCTCGTCAAAGAGGGTCTCAAAAACGTAGCGGTCTATGCCGTAGTTGACACCGACGCCGAACTCGCCGATGAAGCGTGCGCCTTCGTCGGTATCTAATGCTTTGTGCAGCAATTCCACATCGTCATCTGCCGTGGCCTGCACGACCCGTCCTCCCCGGAACTCCAGACGGATGCCGTGAATCTTGCGGCCCAGGTAAAGGCCGGGGAATTCAAAATAGACCTTGCCCTCCACGGAGGTCTCCACCGGCGCGGTGAAGAACTCGCCATCGGGGATGTTTTTATCTCCGGCAGCCAGTTTGTAGAGACGGCCCTCGGTGGAGAAGGTCAGATCGGTGTCGCGCCCGGTGATGCGCACCTGTTTCGCCTGTTGGAAGGCGTCTTTCCACTTCTCCCATTGTTTGGACTCGTTGGCCCAGTCGCGCACGGTGGCATTGAAGAAGAAATCGGTGGCCTCGTCCAGGCTCATCTCTGCCTTCTGCGCGAAAGCCTCGGTGGGCACGCGGCAGATGACCCAACGGGTGCTATCCACCCGTAGGCCGCTCAGTTGCCCCACCACCGCGTTATGGGCGGCCAGCCGCTCGGCGGGAATATCATGCAGTTCGTGGGGGTTGCGGATGGCGCGCAGGCCGATCCAGACGTCGGCCCATTCAATAGACCAGCGATCCACCTCGGGAACCCAACGGATCTGCTCATCGCTGCCGTACTTGAGGAGCGCGCGCTCAAAGTAGGCGGAGTTGAAATAGACCTCCGGCAGACCCCCGGCCTTGATGGTTTCCTTATAGACCTCCTGCACCAGCGGCATTGCCTCCGGCTCAATCATGTAGATAAGAACCTTCTCGCCGCGCTGCACGCGCGTGGAGTAGTTCACCAGGATGTCGGCAAGTCGGTTGTAGCGGATGTCCATGTTTTACGCTTCCACTTGCGGCAAGATCATCTCTACGTCTTCATGCGGGCGCGGGATGACGTGTACGCTGACCAGTTCGCCGACGCGCTGGGCCGCCGCTGCGCCCGCGTCCACCGCGGCCTTGACCGCACCGACATCGCCGCGCACCATGACGGTGACGTAGCCACCGCCGATCTTCTCTTTGCCGATCAGTTTCACGTTGGCGGCCTTCACCATAGCATCGGCGGCTTCTATGGAGCCGACCAATCCTTTCGTTTCAATCATGCCTAACGCGATCATCTGAATATCTACTGGCATGTGTGCCTCCTATTTGAAGTCGGAACCTGAAGGTCTGTGATTCTTAGAGTTGCCGTGCTCATGCCTTGCGGAAGGTGACCTTCCCTTCTACTTCCAAAGAGTCTAGGATCGCCATGATGACAGCATCCACCGGCGTATCGCGGGTCTGGCGCGTCTGGCGTGCGGAACTTCCTTGGGCAATGAGCACCAGTTCGCCTTCGCCTGCGCCGACGGCATCCACGGCCACGATGGGTTTACCCACAAGCTGATTATCCACCGTCGCCTCGCGCACGACCAGGAGCTTCAGTCCCTTCAACCGATCCTCTTTGACGGTGGATATGGCCGAACCGACTACCCGTGCAATGAGCATGGGCCTTTCACCCTTGCATTACGTTTGTGACGCGGTCTTCTATCGGGAAGGGCGGCTGCACCAGCCAACATTCGCCGCGCGCGCGCCCTGCCTTCACCTGTTCTTGCAGGCTAGGCCGGCCCCGGTCTATGACCAGGCGCACATCCGCGCCGTAGGCCAGCATCTCGCAATCGGTGAGGCCGTCGGCCACGACCAGGACCGGCCTCTGGGTGGGGTGGATGTCGCGCCGGATGACAACAACCTTCCCTTCACCCCAAGTGTCGGGCTGTTGCAAGGTGCTGGTGAGCCGTCCATTGACCATCTTGTTGCGCATCCCTATCACACGCTCGCGCGCGAAGCCGAGGCGATGCGCGCCGGCCCGCACCACGATCTCACTGGTGGCCGTGACGACCCAGCATGCAATGCCCGCTCTCTCCAGGTACATCCGCAGCCGGCCGATCTGGGGGTAGAGCCGCAGGCCGGTGGGGATGCTCTCGGCTCCGTCGCGGCCATGGGGAGCCGGGATTAACTCCTGGCCTAAGGGACGGCGTGACTCTTCTTCTATGATCAGGTCGCTTAGAGCCTCCACCTGGTTGGGGGTCATCCCTGCCAGGAGTTGCGTTTGCCAGCCGTAGGCCCGGTTGCCGAGCCGCTGGACGAGCAGCCGGAAGGAGCGCGCCAGTTGCCAGCGCAGAGCGTTCAGAGTCTCTCTGGGCGTCTTGCCGGGTTCAGCAAAGGCAGCTTGCCAGGCCGCGAGGAGCGAATCCCGTTCGTCCTCTGGGGTCAGGATGCTCCATAAGGCAGGGTCGGCAAAGAGCGGCGCGCGCCGCGTGTTGGCACCAAAGAAGAACGCATCGCCCAGGTCGCCTGCCAGACAGGTGTCGTCCCAATCAAAGACGGCGTAGGGGGGCCGCGCAGAATCGTGGGCGGGACCATCCTCGCCGTAACGAGCGATCAGGTCGGATAGAACTTGCACGTTCTCCGGCAACCAGCCGGGGCCCAGGTCCAAATTAGTTTTCATGCTCCTCTAAAAATGCCGCAAACGACAGCGAGGCTCGTCCATGATCGCATACAGCTCGGCGGTTGTGGCTCCTATGGTGGCCGCGAGGGTAGCCAGACTGCTGAAAGATTCCCCGCTGAGCTTGGCGATCTTCTCACGCTCTTGGGAGCCAAGTCGCTGCCCGGCCAAGGTGCGCGTCGGATCGGCCAAGAGGCGCGCCTGGCAACTCTGGCAAATGTAGGCATGCCCCACCACCATGAGCAATTCCCGGTCGGTCATGGACGCTTTTCGCTCGCTTCCTGGACGATTTTGACGCCCGCGCTGGCTCCCAGGCGGGTTGCCCCGGCCTGGATCATACTTTGGGCATCGGCCAGACTGCGGATGCCGCCCGCCGCTTTCACGCCGATTCCTGAGCCGACCACACGTCGCATCAGGGCGACGTCGGCCACCGTCGCGCCGCCTGGCCCAAACCCTGTAGAGGTCTTGACGTAGTCGGCACCGGCGGCCTGTGCCAGGACCGAAGCCTCTACTTTTTCCTCGTCGGTCAACAACGCCGCCTCAATGATCACCTTAAGGATGGCGCCGCGCGCGTGGCAGGCACGGGCTACCATCTCAATGTCTTGCTCAACCGTGCGATAGTCCTTAGATTTCAGCGCGCCGATGTTGATCACCATATCCAATTCGCACGCGCCCAAGGCGATCGCCTGTTCGGCTTCATAAACTTTGACCGCCGTCAGAGTCGCGCCGAGGGGGAAACCGATGACCGTGCAGACGAGCACGGGCGATCCTTGCAGCAACTCGGCGCAGAGCCTGACCCAGGTAGGATTGACGCAGACGGTGGCGAACCCATGCTGGCGTGCCTCATGGCACAACTGCCGTATCTGCGCCTCGGTCGCGTCGGGCTTTAGGAGCGTATGGTCTATCAGCCGTGCCAGGTCGGCGGCGATGCTTCCCACCCCCGGCGCGGCGGTGAGGCGATCCGCGCCTGCTGCCACCGCCGTCCGACAGCGGTCTTCGCAGCGGACGACGCAATCGCCCCGGCAATCGGCGCAGCCTGTGCCGATTGCCTGTTGCTGATGCAGGGTCGCCATGACCTCGCGGGTGACGGTTGTGATGAGGTCGCTCAGTTCAGCCGGATACATGGTTATCGCCTTAGGAAACGGCTCTCAATGTCCATGATCTTGTTGACCCGCCGTTGGTGGCGTCCGCCGGCGAAGGGCGTCTCCAGCCAGGTCTTGACGATTTGTTTTGCCAGGTTCAACCCGATGAGGCCCGCGCCCAAGGTCAGCACGTTGGCGTCGTTGTGCTCGCGGCTGTTCACCGTTGTAGAAAGGTCGTAGCACAAGGCCGCGCGCACACCAGGGACCTTGTTCGCGGCCATGCAAGAGCCGATGCCTGCGCCGTCTATCACGATGCCGCGCGCGACCCTTCCTTCTGCCACCAGTTGCGCCACCGCGTACGCGTAATCCGGGTAGTCCACAGGGTCGGTGCTGTGGCAACCGCAGTCGGCAACCTCCCAACCCAATTCGGCCAGATATGATTTTAACTCCTCTTTGAGAGCATAGCCACCGTGATCCGCGCCGAGGGCAACCGTCCGTCCGGGCGAGGCTGCCGATTCTCTTACCGCGTCGGTCGCGGCGTATGGCGGCGACGTTGCCGACAAAGTTCGTTCCAACACCCGGCGCACGATCTCGCGGACTTCGGCTTCGGTGAGTTGCATGGCAGATCAAAGGTCAGTGACCCGGCACATCCTGCACGGCCAGCGATCGGTGCGAGATAATGCCCCAATGTTGCGGCGGCCAATAACTGATCAAGGCCTTGCCGATGATGTTCTTCATGGGCAGAGGGCCCCAGGCATGGGAATCGCTGGAATAGTTGCGGTTATCGCCCAAGACATAGACTTCGTCCGGGCCGAGAACGATGGGGCCGGCGTCGTAACTCCCCATGCGAGGCCGATAGGGTTCGTCCAGAGGCTGGCCGTCTATGAAGACCTGCCCGCGACGCACCTGCACCGTCTCTCCGGGAAGGCCGATCACCCGCTTGATGAAGTCACGGTTAGGGTCGCGCGGAAAGCGGAAGACCACGACATCACCTCGTTGTGGCTCACCGAAGCGATAGGCCAGTTTGTTGATGATGAGGTACTGGCCGTTGTGGAGATTGGGTTCCATGCTGTCGCCATCAATGCGGAAGTTCTGGGCGACGGTGCGAATCAGTAGGAAAAGGACGACGGTCAGGACGATGGTTTCCAAAATCTCCACCGCCAGGGCGGCACCGCCTCCGGCCAGCCGGTGGGCTCGTGCCGATGCGGAAACCTCTGCAATGGGGGCAGGGTCGGGGCTGCGGGAATCCCGCATGGTAGGTACGCCCATGGAATCGGCATCCAGTTCGGACACGCTCGTCCTTTTCGCATCACGCCAGGAAGTGGCGGTATTATAACATCCGTTGTGGGGGAAAGCAAGTCATTTGTCACGCCACCTTTTCTCTGCTATACTGCACCGCCGGAAGGGGGCGCAATAGCCATGCCAACCGTGCCAGCGATGTTGCTGCGTCGCTTGTATGTGCAGGGGAGCCTGCGCAACGTGGAGTCGGGTTTCGTCCTGTCGCTGAAAAACCTCATCGCCCCCGGTACCATTGTCAGCGTGGGGCCTGTGGTGGTGGATGGAATGACCTGGGGGGCCGATCGCATCACGGTTACCGGCAAGGGCCAGCCGCGCCCGGCGAACCGCATCAGCGCAAAGTCGCCGCTATCCTTTCCCGTTAATCAGGTGGTGACCATCCAGGTTACGGCTGCGCCTCTTGCCGAAGGAGAGCATCGCTTGCGCGTCACCGTTCTCACGCGCGAGGTGGGCGAGTTGGTGGTAGAAGCGGAAGATCGGCTTAGTGAGTAAGGGAAGGAAGGAGAAAGGCCTCAGTGGACATCCGGAAAGTGGTGCTCATTCATCCGGGGCGGGAAGGCCGCATCCTGGGCCGGGCGACCGGTGCACCTTATACCCTGATGCGGTTGGCGTCGTTGGTACCCGATGAGATTCCGGTGGAGATATGGGACGAGAACCTGGGCCCATTGGACGAGAAACTGGGACAACTGGGGCCACATGACCTGGTCGGTATCACCAGCAAGACCTTGGCGATAGAATCGGCGGAACGCTTCGCGGCGATAGCCCACCGGGCCGGTGTGCGCGCGGTGGTAGTAGGTGGTGCGCACGCGACGTTGATGCCGGAGGATGTGGCGCGTTGGGCCGATGTGGTGGTCACCGGCGAGGCCTACCACACCTGGCCGCAGATCATTCAAGATTTCCTGCACGATGACCTGAAGCCCCGCTACCACGATAGCGACTGGGCCGACCTGGCAGGGGTGGCTCCCATCACCGAGCGCGTGATCCGGATGGTAGATGAAAACCGCCGTTACTGGACGCCGATGATGGAGATCACCCGAGGCTGTCCGCGCAATTGCTCCTTCTGCACGGCGATTCGGGTCAGCGGCCAGCGGATGCGTCTGCGCCCCATAGACGAGGTGGTAGATGAAATTGAACGGCGGCGTCTCAGGCGTTTCTTCCTCACCGACGACAACTTCGGGCTCGCCTTCCGCACCAATCCCGACTATGTGGAGTCTTTGTTGAAGGCTCTGGCCCCTCTCCCGCTCCATGGTTGGACGGCCCAAGCCGAGATGCTGGTCAGCACGCACCCCGACCTCCTGCGCTTAGCCCGACACGCTCACCTGGATAAGCTCTTCATCGGCTTTGAGTCGGTGAACCCCGACAACCGTCGTGATCTCGGGGGCAAGAGCAAAGGATTGATTTCTCAATACAAAAAGGCGATCAAAGACGTGCAGGCGTGCGGCATCGGCGTTGTCGGCCTCTTCGTCTTCGGCTTCGATCATGACACACCCCAGACCCTCATTGATACATGGGATTTCGTGCGCGAGAGCGAACTGGATAGCGTCAGCATGACGATTCTCACGCCATACCCCGGCACACCCTTCCGCGCGCAGCTGATAGAAGAAGGCCGCCTGATGACCGACAAGCCGTGGCGCTACTACGATACCGCGCATGTAACCTACTATCCGAAGCGGATGACGGTAGAGGAGTTGGAGCGAACCTACGATTGGGTCTGTCGGCAGGCTTACCATCCCCTCAGCATCGTGCGACGAGGCCTGCGCGCGCTCTCGCGCCATCCCATACCGCATTTGCCTCGCAAGGTCTTCGGCAGTTTCAGCACCGACTATGGCTACCGCCGAACCTACGATTGGCGCCAGGTGCAGGGAAGCCGCCTTTTGAGCGCGTGGGACACGGCGGAGTGACCCTCCAACGTGTTATCGTCTCTGCGGCTCTGGGATGGCGGTTTGGCGTCGTCGCCCACGTACCTGCTTGCGGGCATGCGTTGGGTCGTTGCAATCCAGCAACCCCCACTCCGCCGGAGAGATGTGGGGAAACTCGCGCAAGAGGGCGTAGATGAACCGCCATCCCGGCTCGCGTTCGCCGGTGCGGATGCGAGACAAGGTGGACGGACTCACGCCCAATCGTCGCGCGAAGGCTACCTGCGTCTCGTTCGCCATGACCTCGTAGAGTTTGTGGAGAAAGCGCGGCCTGTCCATAGTGGCTCCTGTTAGAACATAAGTTCAACGACATTATATGGTGAAATGTCAATAATGTCAATGCCATTGTGAGAAAAAATTGCCTGGAGGCAAATGTATGGCTTGTTCTGGCAGGGCGGCGACGGCACGCGCTACATGGTCTCCGATGATCCTTTTGACTTCCGGAATGGCGAGGCCTACCGGCTGGCGACCTCATACTTGCACCGGAGCGGCATTGTGTTATACTGAGCCCGTCGGCGGTCCCGTGCAGCGGGGCGCGGCTCTGCTGGTGTATTCTAACGTGTTGTAGCGATGGAGGTAAACCCATGTTGCGTGTCCGCGCGGCGAGAATCGTCCTTGCCATTGGCCTTTTGGCTTTGCTCATCGCGGTCAGTGTCGCCTCAGCCGGGGCCAGCGTGCGCTCTACCATCCTCAGCGCTCCCGGTGCAGTGGCGAGCCAGCAGGAGCGCATTCACATCGTGCGTCGTGGCGAGACGCTGGCGAACATCGCCTGGCGCTACGGCGTCAGCGTGAACGCGCTGGTCAGGCTGAACGGCATCCGCAACCCCAACCTCATCTACGTCGGCCAACGGTTGCGCATCCCCGGCCCGGCAGTCACCACGACGCCGCAACCGACGAACACCCCCCTTCCGGCGACGGCCACACCTCCTGCGTGCACGTGCCCCCAGGCCGAGGCTATCATCATTAACAGTCCGGCCCAAGGCGTCACCATCACCAGCCCGGTGTTGGTCACCGGCATCGGCGCGGCCTTTGAGCAGCAGATCTCCGTGCGAATCTTGAACGAGGAAGGCGCGCCGATCGGCGAGGGGGTTGCCTTCATCAGCGGCGAACTCGGTCAGCGCGGTCCCTTCACCGGCACCATCACCTTCACTGTGCCCGCCACGCCGCAGATGGGGCGCGTTCAGGTCTTCAGTGTCAGCCCGCGCGATGGGGCCATAGAGCACCTGGCCTCGGTGTCGGTCCACCTGGCCGGGGCAGGCACGGCCACCGCGTCGCCGCCGGCACCTACCGCCACGCCTGTCGCCTCCGAATTGGATGCCCTCATTATGGCGGTGAAGGCCGCGTTGGAGGCCAAGGACTATGTCACCCTCCAGGCTGCCATGCCCTCAGATAGCTTCCTGATGGGCTTCTATCTCTCCGAAGGGCAAAGCCTGACCCCCACCCAGGCCATTGAGCAACTGCGGGCCAACTATCTGGGGCCGGGCGCGGTGAAAGTAGATCTGAGCAAGGATGCCTTGAAGACGCTCGGCGATCGCGCCTCCTTCGGGCCGACGGTGCGCGCCGTTGTCTTCTCCACGGGCTGGGGCGCGCAAGGCAAGGATGACGCCTTCCTTGTCTTTGAGGAAATTGATGGCAGCGTCTATTGGAGTGCGATGCTCTACGTGCGCGACGACCTGCGGGATTATTGAGCGGAGCCCCGGGCTCTCTGGCTCAATTCGTATAGCTTGTTGAGCGCGTCCAACGGCGACATGGCCAGCACATCCAGCGCGGCCAATTCCTGCTCTAGCGGGCTGGGCTGACCGAAAAGAGAGAGCTGCACGGGGGGCGGCGCCACGGCCCGCCGCGCCTTCGCCTCGCGGCTGCGCTCCAACTCCCGCAGCACTTCCTCGGCGCGCTGGAGGACCGGGCGCGGCAAGCCCGCCAGTTTTCCCACATGGATACCATAACTGCGATCTGCTCCGCCGGGGACGATCTTGCGTAGGAAGACGACGCGACCTCCCTCCTCGCGGACGGCGACGTTGTAGTTGCGCAGGCGCGGCAACGTCTTCGCCAATTCGGTCAATTCGTGGTAATGGGTGGCGAAGAGGGTTCTCGCGCCCAGGCGCGGGTGATTGTGGATGTACTCCACCACCGCCCAGGCGATGGACATCCCGTCATACGTGCTGGTGCCGCGCCCGATCTCATCCAAAATCAGAAGGCTGCGTGGGGTGGCGTGGTGTAGGATATTGGCCGTTTCCATCATCTCCACCATGAAGGTGCTCTGCCCTGCGCTGATCTCATCCTGCGCGCCGATGCGCGTGAAGATGCGGTCCACCAGGCCGATGTGCGCGGCGTCTGCCGGAACAAAGGAACCGATCTGCGCCATCAGGACGATGAGCGCCACCTGCCGCAGGAAAGTGCTCTTGCCCGCCATGTTGGGGCCGGTGAGGATGATGATGGACTCCTCCGGCGACAGGTACAGGTCATTGGGCACAAAGGGCTCGTCTCGCAACGTCCGTTCCACCACCGGATGCCGCCCCGCCTTGATCTCCAGGCGGCCATCCTTGGCCAACTCTGGCCGCACATAGCGATTGTTCACCGCCACTTCGGCCAGCGACACATAAACATCTAGCTCTGCCAGCGCCTGGGCGGTCGCGAGGATGCGCGGCGCCGCCGATGCCACCTGGTCGCACACCTGGCGGAAAAGCTGCGTCTCCAGATCAAGGATGCGGTCCTCGGCGTTCAGGATGAGAGACTCGTACTCCTTCAACTCCGGCGTGATGTAACGCTCCGCGCCGACGAGGGTTTGCTTGCGCAGGTAGTCGGCAGGCACCGCGTTCCGGTTGGCATTGGTGACCTCAATGTAGTAGCCGAAGACCTTGTTGTAGCCCACTTTGAGGGATTTGATGCCGGTACGCTCCCGCTCCGTTTGCTCCAGGTTGGCTATCCAGGTTTTCGCGTCGCGCGCGGCGGTGACGATGCCGTCTAGCTCGGCGGAGAAACCGGGGCGGATGACGCCTCCTGCGGATAGCGTCGCCGGCGGCGCGTCGGTGATGGCCGTGGCGATGAGCGACACGACGTCGTCGCACGGGTCAAGGTGAGAGGTTCCTGCATCCTGGTGGGGAGCGTTGGCAGGGCCCGATCTTGAGTCTGCGTGCCCCACGACCTCTTGCACGAGGGGGCGGATTCGTAGCACCTGCTCCAACGCCTTGCGCACGCCTACCACGTCGCGCGGCGTCGCGATGCGCCCCGTCACACGATTGATGAGCCGCTCCAGGTCGCCGACCTGGCGCAAAATCTCACGGATTTCCGTGCGGCGCGGCGTGTCGCGCGTCCATGCCTCCACCGCGTTGAGCCGCGCCTGCAACGGCGCCAGTTTCACGAGCGGCTGGTTCAGCCAGCGGCGCAGCAGCCGCGCGCCCATCGCCGTGCACGTGGCATCCAGCACGCCCAGGAGCGAGCCCTTGACCGATCCGCTACGGATGGTCTGCGTCAATTCCAGGTTGCGGCGCGTGGCTTCATCCAAAGCCATGTATTCGGCAGTGCTGTAGGTGTGCAGCCCCACGATCTGCCCGACGGCGCCCCTCTGCGTCTCGCGTAGATACTGGATGATGGCGCCTGCGGCTGCCGTTGCCAGAGGCAGCCCCTCGCACCCGTATCCTTCCAACGAGGTGACGCCAAAGTGATCCAAAAGTGCTTGCCGCGCGGTTCCCGGCTCAAATCGCCATGCCGGCAGCGGCGACAGCAAGCAAGAGGAAGGGACCGCCCCTTCGCCGTTCTTTGCCTCGCCATCTTCGGGGATCAGCAGTTCGGCGGGGCTGATACGCCCCAACTCCTCGCGCAGTCGCGCCTCCAGGCCTTCACCGCCCCATTCGGTCGTGGCAAACTCGCCGGTGGTGATGTCTGCATAGGCCAGACCCACCCGATCGTCGGCGCGCACCAGGGCCGCCAAGTAGTTGTTGCGTTTTTCCTCTAAAAGCCCCGGCTCCACGAGGGTGCCGGGTGTAATGACGCGCCGCACGTCGCGCGGAACCAGGCCCTTGATCGGCTCCGTCCCTTGCTGTTCCGCGATGGCAACTTTGTAGCCCGCAGCGATCAGTTTGGCAATGTACCCTTCCACCGCATGGTAAGGAACGCCCGCCAGGGGGACGCGCAGGTTCTTGCCCACAGGCCGCGAAGTCAGGACCACATCGCAGACCTGTGCCACGATCTTGGCATCTTCATCAAAGGACTCGTAGAAGTCGCCCAGGCGAAAGAGGACGATGGTGCCCGGGAATTGCTTCTTGATGGCCAGGTACTGCTGGCGCATAGGGGTAGCGACGGTCATGGCTCATATAACTATGAAGGTATGTTACAACCGTTACTACCGTTACAACCGACGGCTAGAGCGGTAGTAACGGTCGTAACGGTTGTAACATCTTATCTATCTTCCTTACTCGCTGGCGATGGAGACGGAAGAGCCGACTTGAAACGGTTGTAACGGTTGTAACGGTTGTAACATCTTATCTCTCTATGCTGTCAAGGACGCCACGCAGGAGCCCAACCTTGCCCTATTTGCACAACGTTGGCCCCTTGGTTATCGCTGACGTAAATCGTGCCTTCGTCCTGGTCGGGAGCGCGCACCGTGTAAGCCAGGCGCGTGCCGTCGGGCGACCAGGAGAACTCCTCGCCCCCGCTTATCCACGAGCGAATCAGCGTGCCCATCGGGTCCACGATGTAAGTCGCGCGCGAGGCGACTTCGGTGAAGCCGGTGTCCGTATTAGCCCCACACTGATAGATGGCAGCCGTCAGCACGACCTGGCTCCCGTCGGGCGACCAGGCGAAGGTGCTGCCCCCCACGAAGCGCTCGGTGTCGGTTGTGACCAGCGACCACACGATGTCGGGCACCAGGCTGCGCCCGTTGCTCCCGTCGCTCCTGAAGACGCGGAAGTCCCCAGGGTTGAAGCAGGCACTACCTTGGAACGAGGTGAAATACGCGAAGCGAGTGCCATCGGGAGAGTAACGGAGGTTGGCCGGCAGCCGTCCCTCTTCCGCACGGCCCATGCCCGGCAGTTGGGCCATAGACCCGCCTGTGATGGGCACCGAGTAGAAGAAGAAGGAAGCGTTGCCATAGGTATCCTTCAGTGCCTCTTCCACACCGGCTACCACGACGCTCTGACCATCGGGCGCAAAGACGGGATTGCTCCATGTCCATCCAGACTGGCGGGTGAGTTGCACCCGCTGTCTGCCGTCGGGCGTGGCCAGCCAGATGTTGTTGTCGCTTTGGAAGGTGATGTAGCGTCCCTCGCGATCCCAATCGGGGTCCCACCCCGGCCCCAAAGGTGTCAGGCCGGTACCGTCATGTCGGATCAGGAAGAGTTGCGATGTTTCGTCGCGCTGGGAAACGTACACCAACGCGCTGCCGTCGGGCGACCAGGCGAACTGATCAATGTGACCATCGCGGGTGAATTGCACGGGCGGCGCGCCGGCATCGGCGCACCAGATGTCGCCCGCGTGCAAGAAGGCGAGGCCCTCACACGGCGTTACCCTTGTCACGGCGGCAACGGTCGGCGTGGGGCTGACGAGGGCGGTAGGTGCCGACGTGGGAGTAGAGGGTGCCGTCGTCGCTGTTAGCGTCCCGCTTGCGGCGGGGGTTGCTGTGGGCAGGGCAACAGTAGGGGGAGCAGTCAGCGTCGGCGCAGCGGTCACCGTGGGCGGTTGGCTAGGCGTAGGAGTCGGGGTTGCCGGGGGGACGCCGGGGATGTACAGTTTTTGCCCTACGTAGATGCGGTTCGGGTTGCGGATGCGGTTTGCCCGCGCGATGTAGAGCCACGAGGTGCGGTACTTGTGCGCGATGTTGGCCAGCGTATCGCCTTGCTTCACCGTGTAGCGCGTGATGGTGGGGATGACCAACCGTTGTCCTGCATAAATCATGTTGCCGTTGCGGATGCGGTTAGCCGAAATGAGGGCAGGGACGGGAACGTCGTAATAAGCAGCGATGCGAGTCAGTGTTTCGCCCCGCGCCACGCGGTGATAGAGAGGCGGATCAGAGGCAGCGATCTGGCTTGCAACAGGTATCAGGAGCATCAACACGGCGGCGATAGCGACAACGAAGCGTCTCATACCCCCCTCCGGGCACCTATCGGTTGCGATATGGCAGTTGTCAATTCTTTATGAGGTTCCAGCGCCGTCTTCCTGTGCAAGCGCGGGACGGTGAACGACCTTGGATGTGAGCATTATAGCATACCTGCTTTGCGAGGGCAATGAAGATAGCGGTTGCCAGAACCGGCCCTGTATGATAAGATGCAATCATGGCGGGCATCTCCCCGACTCGTTCCTTCCGTCGCTCCCGAAGCATCTCGCTGCTGATCTTGCTCTTGGCCTTCGGGTTGCGCCTTCACCGCCTCGGCGCCCAGAGCCTGTGGTACGACGAGACGGTAAGCGTTCATCTGGCAAGCAAGAGCCTTCCCGCCCTCATTGCCCATACCGCAGGCGATATCCACCCGCCCGGTTACTACGTCTTGCTTCACCTGTGGCTGCGCCTGACCGGCACGGCGCCGGGCCTGGAGTTCCTGGCGGCCTTTCTTTCCCTGTGGTTCGGCGTCGCTGTCGTCGCCTTGAGCATGGCCGTTGCCCGGCGACTGTATGATGCCCGCGCCGCAGCCCTGGCCGGGCTCCTGGCCGCGATCAACCCCTTTCACCTCTGGTATTCCCAAGAAGTGCGGATGTACACCCTCGGCGCGGCCTTGGGCCTCGTATGCCTCCTGGCCTTGTCGCACATCTTCGGCGATGAGGGGCCTTCTCGCCGGTGGTGGCTTGCCTACATCGCCGCGGCAACCGTCGGGCTCTATACCCTCTACTACATCGGCTTTCTCCTGGCAGCGTTCAACCTTTGGGCGTTGGGGAGCCTTAGGCACAGAGGCGGTAGATCGGCCCTCCGGCCTTGGCTCCTCGCGCATCTCGCGGTCGTGGTGCTGTATGCCCCTTGGCTCCCCGTTCTTTGGCAGCAGGCGGTACAACCGCCCGTCCCGCCCTGGCGGACTTTCACTCCCCTGACAAAGATGCTGACCGAATCGGCGGCGGCACTGGTAGCAGGCCAATCTCTACCGCCGACGGCGGCAGCGTTGCCTTTGATCCTGGCCCTTATACTCTACGGCTTAGGCCTCGCGCGCCTGTCGTGCTCGCGTGCTGCCCTGTTGTTCCTCTACACCTGGGGTTCTCTCCTTCTCATCTTTCTTTTCTCGTATGTCACGCCCCTTTATCATGTGCGCTACACCTTCACCTATGCGCCGCCGTTTCTGATAGGGGTAGCCGTGGGCGTGGCTTCGGTTCGCCCGCGCGTTCTTTCTTCCATCGCGTTGCTTGCTTTCTGCACGACCGCGGCGGTGTCGTTGCGCGCTTTCTGGTATTCGCCCGTCTATGCCGCCGATGATCACCGCGCTGCCGTGCGGTTCCTGGCGGAACACTGGCGCCCCGGCGACGTGATCCTTGTCAACGCCGGTTATGTCTATCCCGCGTTGGTCACCTATTGGCCCGAAGGCATCGGCTGGCGCGGGCGGCTCACCGATCCTGCCTGGAAGACCGTAGATGGCAAAGAGCGGGCACTCCTGTTGCAAACAGGCACGGTGGACGGCTCCCCCTCCCTGGGGTGGGGAAGCCCTGCCTCTGATTTCTATGCCATGCCTCGTTCCGAGGCAGAGGCTGCCTTGGCAGAAGTCTTCGCCCGCGCGCCGCGCGTCTGGGTCTATCGCATCTACGATACGGTGACGGACCCGGACGGGGTGTTGCGGGCCTGGCTAGACGCCCATGGGCGCGAGTTTGAGGATCACGTTTTTGCCGGCGAGGCCAACCTGCGGGTACAGGGCTGGCTGACACATCCTGAAGGCACGTCGCATATGCCGGCAGATGCGGCCCCCCTGGAGATCACGTTGGGTTCCATCCTCACCCTCGCGGGCGCCGAGAATGTCGGATCATCGGTACGAGCAGGAGACGCGTTAGACGTGGTGCTCTTTTGGCGCGCGGAAAAGCGCATCGCGAGCAACCTGGCTACTTCGCTGCGCTTGGTCGGGTCGGGTAACGAAAACTGGGCGCAGGTGGATGAATGGCCCCTCGGAAGCCTGATGCTCACCTCAGCCTGGCCGCCGGCAGGCGTCGTCCGCCAGCCTGTTCGCCTTCAGGTGCCGGCAGGGACGCCGCCGGGAGACTATGAACTGCAACTGGCCGTCTATGACCCGGCCAACGGTGCGGTACTAAACCCGCCGGAAGGGCCGCGCGCGGTGCCGGGTGTCGGCCTGCGTCTAGGCCGGGTGACCGTCACCGCGAGCGAGGGACGGAGATGTGCCGGCTGGCCTCGTCCGCAGGCCGCCTTTGGCGCGCTCCGCTTGGAACGCGCCGAGGTCGCGCCGGTAACTTATCGCGCCGGAGGGCACCTGCCGCTGGCTCTCTATTGGCGATCGTGCCCCCCTGGCAAGGCTGCGTCGGAGTCCTACGAAGTCGTCTTGCGGCTGCGCGATGGGCGCGGCCGCGTCGTGGCCGAAAAGCAAGAGCCGCCCATGGAAGGGCGTTACCCATCATCGTCCTGGCCGGTAGGCGTTGAGGTGCGCGATCGCCATAGCCTGCCGCTTCCCGGCAACCTGTCCGCAGGCATATATCGCCTGTCGGTGGCGATCAAGCGTCAACGAGATGGCAAAGAGCAACCTGTCTGGCAGTGGGGGGTGTTGCCTACAGGCAAAGAGGTGGAAGTGGCGAAAGTAAAGGTGGAAGCGCGGCCTGTCGTGCGCACGCCGCCTTCGCTGTCCCATCTTTCAGGAGCGCGCCTAGGCGATGCGGTACGGTTGGTGGGCTACGACCTGGATGTGAAAGAGGCCCGCGCCGGAGGCGTTGTGCGTCTCACCCTGTACTGGCAGGCCGTTGCGCCGGTAGGAGCCGATTACAAGGTTTTCACCCACCTGTTAGATGCGGAAGATCGGTTGCGCGGCCAGCGAGATGGCGTGCCCGGCGACGGCCAGTTGCCGACGACGGGCTGGATCACCGGCGAGTACGTAACCGACCGCTATGAGATCCCCATCGCGACCGATGCGCCGTCCGGTTTCTATCGCATTGCCGTCGGTATGTATCAGGAGGGGAACAACGCGCGTCTGCCGGCCTTCGGCGCGGAGGGGATACCCTTAGGCGATCGCATCCTGCTGGGGCCGCTGGAAATCCGCTAGAGCGGGCGCGAGCCCAGAAAACAAAGGGGGGAACCTTCGTGAGGTTCCCCCGATAAGCCCTGGCCGCGCGCCCCGACCTAAGCGCCAGGCTCCCCTGCGTCACCCGAAAGGGACCGCTTACCGTTGCTGCCTTCCGGCCCTGGCGGGGTTCACGGGCTCTCGCCGCGCAGGACCCAACGCCGCCCGTGACGCGCGACCGTTTCCATCCTAACCGAGATGTCGCGATTTGTCAAACTGCATGATGGGACAGGCGGTTGCGTTGCGCGTGGCGGCAGAAAAGTGGTTGTGTGTCTGGGTTCGGTCTGTCGGTGGGGCCGCCGGAGGGGCAGGGTCTGCCTTTGTCGGTTCCCCCGGCTAGACCTCCAGTAGGTCCAGCTAACTGTATCCATTCACTTCTGCCAGGGTGCGCTCTACATCTTCTGTCAAATCACCACCTCAGCCACACGAAATGTAACCGTCTGTTGTCTCCCTTTCTCCCCCAAAACCCGTTCCGAAGAGTCCGAAGAGCAATGAAATAACCCCACCTGACGAAAAATCGGGGCTTGACTTTTCTGTGAGATGGTGGTATAATGTAATTGCAAGAATTGGCGTAGCGCTGCTACAATTGAAATGTAACAACCGCATACAATGGCTGGATGAACGATGCGAGAGAGCGTTGCCATTCGTCGTGTGGCAACCGCCGAAGGGGCACCCCGCGCGGGTACCGGGCCCGCCGGGCAATCTCTCAGGCTGATGAATCGCATCGGGACAGCCCTCTGGAGAGCCGTCCACAGTGCAGTGGACGCACCGACGGGGCAATCCTGCAAACCTTGGCAGCAAGGACGTGACTCATCATGCCCTTGCTACGGGCATCAGGCTTGAGCAGGATAATCTCTCAGGTGTAAAGACAGAGGCAGGAACCGGATGATAAGTCATCGGTTCCTGCCTTTTAATTTTCAAGACCCTGTGGACTCGGTAACCCTTGGGGTTGGGGAGAGGAATCTATGCCCGATCTATTGCGCACTCGCCTCTATGAAACTCACGTCGCCCTCGGCGCGCGGCTGGTCCCCTTCGCCGGCTGGGAGATGCCGGTACAGTATCCCACCGGACCGCTGACGGAGCATCACGCCGTGCGTCGCTCTGTGGGTCTCTTCGATATTGACCACATGGGCCAGTTGGAAATACGTGGGCCGGACGCGACCCCTTTTCTGCAACGGATGCAGGTATGGGACCTGGCGCAGATGTCTGAGGGCGACGCGCATTATTCCTTGGCCTGCTATGCCGATGGTGGCATTGTGGATGATCTCTTCATTTATCGGCGTCCCGACCACTGGTTCGTCGTCGTCAACGCCGCCAATCGCGCCAAGGACCTTGCCTGGTTCCGGGCGCACACCTACGGCTATGACGTGGCGGTGGCCGACGTTTCCGATGAGACCTACATGCTCGCCTTGCAGGGGCCGCAGGCCCAAGCCACTTTGCAAGCCCTTTGCCCGTTAGACCTGGCGCGGATGCCCTTTCACACGGGGCAGGAGACCACCGTGGCAGGAGTAACCACTTATGTAGGCGCGACAGGATACACTGGCGAATACGGCTATGAGCTCTTCTTTCCGGCAGAGCAAGCAGAGCACGTCTGGCACGCGCTGCTGGAGGCGGGGAAGCCGTACGGCATCATCCCCTGCGGCCTGGCCGCGCGCGATTCCCTCCGCTTTGAACCTTGTCTTCCCCTCTACGGTCACGAAATCAGCGCGGAGGTGGACCCCATCAGCGCGGGGCTCGGCTGGACGGTCAGTTTTGATAAGGGCGATTTCATCGGGCGCGACGCGCTGTTGCAGACCAAACTGGAAGGCCCTTCGGATAGGCTCGTCGCTTTTGAGATGGTGGAGAAGGCCGTCCCGCGTCAGGGTTACCCTGTGCTGTCCAACAACGTGGAAGTGGGACGGGTGACAACAGGTATGTACGCGCCCACGATAGATCGTTACGTAGGGCTGGCCTACGTGCCTGCGGAGCTGGCCGCTATCGGCACGGAACTCGCCATTCTCATACGCGAGAAACCACGCCTTGCCAAAGTCGTCAAAAAGCCGTTCTATACTCCTGCGTATCGGAGATAAAGGCCGACCTCTCCACCTCCCGGTCTCCTCTTTTGGGTGGGAGGAGAGAAGGAAGGGCAGGAGAAGGAGAGGGCCTAATTTGTGGATATATATCTATTTAACAGGAGCGAAGCCATGAAAGAGTATGCCTACGACCAGAACGCTCGCTATGCCAAGACTCATGAATGGGTGCGATGGGACGGAGACGAGATCGTCAGCGGCATCAGCGATGTCGCCCAGGACCTCCTTTCGGATGTGGTTTTCGTGGACCTGCCGACAGTAGGGGCGACCTTCCAACAAGGCGACGTTTATGGCACGGTGGAATCGGTCAAGGCCGCCGAGGACGTGTATATGCCTCTGTCGGGCACCATCGTCGCAGTCAATGAGGCACTGGCCGACAACGCCGAATGGGTCAATCAAGACCCTTACGGCAAGGCCTGGTTCATCCGCATTAAGCCGTCCAACGCGGCGGCAGAGATGGCGAACCTGATGGACGCGGCTTCATACAAAAAATACGCCGAAGAGGAAGCCGCGAAGGGGCATTAACCCCAGGCCCCCACCCAACCCTCCCCCGTAAAATGAACGGGGGAGGGCAAGGGGTTGGATACCCTCCCCTGCGCAGCGGGGGAGGGATAGGGTGGGGGCTTCTGGTAGATTCGCACCACTCACCAGGAGCAGTAGAATGGACTATATTCCGCACACAGATGCCGATCGGCAGGCAATGTTGGCGACCATCGGCGTCGGCGATGTGGCCGACCTGTTCCACGATATCCCCGCCGCCTATCGCTTCCCGAAACTGGAACTTCCACCGGCGGCTTCGGAACTGGAAATCTTACAAGAGCTGCAGCAGATGAGCGAGGAGAACGTGGACCTGACCCACGTGGCGTCGTTCTTGGGGGCGGGCGCATACCGGCGTTTCATCCCCAGCGTGGTCAACCATATCATCTCCCGCTCCGAGTTTTTCACCGCCTACACCCCCTACCAGCCGGAGATGTCCCAGGGAACGCTGCAGGCTCTCTTTGAATATCAGACGATGATTTGCGCGCTGACGGGCATGGAGGTGGCGAACGGCAGCCACTATGACGGCGCGACCTCCACCGCAGAGGCCATCATCATGGCTTTGCACGTGGCGCGAGGGGCGCGTCGGCGCATCGTCCTCAGCCCCACACTGCACCCGCAATACCGGGCGGTAGCCCGTACCTACACGCAGGGCATGAACCTCTCCCTCGTCGGCGACGAGCACCTTGCCAACGCCGAACCAGAAATCCTCGCTTCCCTTTGCGATGATAACACCGCCGCGATCGTGGTGCAGAACCCCGATTTTCTGGGGCGCCTCTATACGCCTGCCGAGATGCAAGTTCTGGCAGAAAAGGTTCACAAATGTGGTGCCCTCTTTGTCGTCGCGGTGGACCCCATCAGCCTGGGCCTTTTCGTGCCGCCCGGCGCGTACGGGGCCGACATCGTGGTGGGCGAGGGGCAGGCATTGGGCAATACCCTCAGTTTCGGGGGACCGTACCTGGGTCTCTTTGCCTGCCGCATGGAACATGTGCGCCGTTCCGCCGGACGCATCGCCGGCGAGACGACCGACACACAGGGCCGTCGCGGTTTTGTCTTGACCTTGAGCACGCGCGAGCAGCACATCCGCCGCGAGAAAGCGACCTCTAACATCTGCACCAACCAGGCCCTGAACGCCTTGGCAGCGGCGGTCTATCTTTCCGCACTGGGCAAGGCGGGATTGCGCCAGGTGGCCGAACTTTCTTATCACAAGGCCCACTATGCCGCCGAGCGCATTGCCTCTCTCAAGGGCTATCAGGTGCTCCGACAACGGCCCTTCTTTAATGAATTCGTCGTCCGCTTCCCCAAGCCGGTAGCCGCGACGAATCGCTATCTGTTGGAAGAATGGGACATCATCGGCGGCTACGACCTGGGCCAGGATTACCCCGACTTAGTCAACCACGCCCTTATCTGCGTCACCGAGATGAACAGCCGCGCCGAGATAGATGACCTGGTGGACGCCCTGAGCGAGGCTGCGGAGACAAATATGGCCCCCACCCCAACCCTCCCCCGCGCAGCGGGGGAAGGCAGGGAGGAGGCCTTGCGGTTTTCCGGCAAAGGATAACGAACTATGACCGAACCCTTGATCTATGAACTATCCTCTCCCGGTCGCCGGGGAGTTGCCCTGCCGCAACCCGATGTGCCACCGGCCGAGTTGCCACCTGACCTGCTGCGGGACGACCTGCCACTGCCGGAGGTCTCCGAGATAGACGTCGTGCGCCATTACGTGCGTCTCTCGCAATTGAACCATGCGGTGGACGTCGGCATGTATCCCCTAGGGTCATGCACAATGAAGTATAACCCCAAGGTCAACGAGGTGGCAGCGCGCCTTCCCGGCTTTGCCTGGACGCACCCCCTACAGGAGCCGGAGACGGTGCAGGGGAATCTCGCGCTCCTCTACGAATTGCAGGAGATGCTGGCCGAGGTCAGCGGCTTCGCAGCGGTGAGCCTGCAGCCCGCGGCCGGTGCCCAAGGCGAGTTGACCGGCATCCTCATCATGCGAAAGTATCTGTACGATCGGGGCGAGCACCAGCGGACGAAGGTTCTCGTTCCCGATTCGGCTCACGGCACCAACCCGGCCTCCACCACGATGTCGGGTTTGACCGTGGTGGAGATACCGTCGGACGCGCGCGGCAATGTGGACCTGGCGGCCTTGCGAGCCGCGCTAGACCGCACCGTCATCGGCCTGATGTTGACGAATCCTAACACCTTGGGGTTGTTTGACGAGCATGTCTTGGAGGTGACGCGCCTGGTGCACGAGGCGGGTGGCCTGGTCTATGGCGACGGCGCAAACTTCAACGCGATCGTCGGCATCTGCAAGCCCGCCGCTCTCGGCTTTGACGTGATGCACTTCAACCTACACAAGACTTTCTCTACGCCTCACGGCGGCGGCGGCCCCGGCGCAGGGCCGGTCGGCGTCACCAAAGAGCTGGCCCCCTATCTCCCCGGGCCCATCGTCGCCTTATCTGAGACGGAGGACGGCATCTGCTACGTGCCCCAGATGCCGCCACACAGCATCGGTCGCGTCAAGAGCTTCTGGGGTAACTTCGGCGTCCTGGTGCGGGCATACACTTACATACGGATGCATGGGGCCGAGGGCCTTCGCCGCAACAGTGAGCATGCCGTCCTCAATGCCAACTATTTGCAGGCCCGCCTGAAGGACACCTACCCCGTGCCATATGGCGACCGCACCTGTATGCACGAATTTGTCGCCCAAGGCCGCATTGAGGGAGCACCTGGCATCCGCACTATGGATATCGCCAAGAGGCTGATAGATTTTCGCTTCCATCCGCCTACCGTCTATTTCCCCTTGATTGTGCCGGAAGCCCTGATGATTGAGCCGACGGAGACGGAAAGCAAGGAAACGTTGGATGCCTTCGTAGCTGCGCTCTTGCAGATCGCGGAGGAGGCGCGCGCGAATCCTGATCTCCTGCGTACTGCCCCCCACTCCGCGCCGGTGTCGCGGTTGGACGAAGTGAAGGCAGCACGCGAACTGAGGCTCTGCGCGCCCTACCGGTAAGGTCAAAGGTCCCTTCCCTCTCTTATTACGGTTGAAGGGCGGACAAGTTCTCGCTTTGATGGGGGCGGCGGGAACTTCGCCCCCGCCCAGGGGTATGGGGATGTGCCCCATATAACCTCTCTCCACCCCCTCCCCCCTCCTCTCCCCGATTCGGGGAGAGGAGGGGGGCAAAGGGGGGAGAAGAGAGGTCTTAGCGATAGGAAGCCCGCATGGGTACAGTGGACATTCCCAAGACCCCCGGCAGGGGGTTGTACCCCTACACCCCCATCGCGAGTGCCGGGTTCATAAAATCGTCCGTCCCTGAACTTATTACGGGGGAAGGGAAGGGACCTCTCCGATAAATAAAAATGAGATGAAGGGGGAAATCTTCCCCTTCACATCGGCGGCAGGGGCCTGCCGCAATTCGTGCAGAATCTATCGGTGGGCTCGCGTGGTGTGCCGCAGTAGGCGCAGGCAGCAACAGCCTGTTCCGGTAGGGCCGCGCCGCAATTGCCGCAGAAGCGGTCTTCCGGCATAGCGGCATAGCCGCAACGAGGACAGGCGCGCGCGCCTGTCGGCATTGCACCTTTTCGTCGTGCCTGCCGGGTTTCTTTTTCCGGCCTTTTCTCCAGCACGACCGCCCCGCGTGCGGATGCTCCGTCATCCGCGATTCCCAACCGCGTCGCGGCAGGAGACGCCCTCGTCTGACGCGCCTTCCGTTCAGCGGCGATCTCGGCCTCCAGCGCGGCAGATAGGGCCGACTCCTTCTCTGCCTGTCGCGCATCCATTTGCCTCAGGATATCGGCGGCCTCTGCCTTCAGCCGCGCCAGAAAAACCTGGAAATCTTCCGCCGAGACCTTCCCCGTCCGATAGTCAAACTCCAGGTCCTTGATAGCCCGCAGCGTATCATCTCGCCTGGCCACCAAGTCCTCCCATTCTTGCTGATCCGCATCCTCTGCCGCGAGAAGCGGAGACTCGGCTGGTCGGAGAATGGGATAAGCCACCAGCGCGATCGCGATGCCGACGACGATGATACCGAGGATGATGAGCATGGGCCTTCTTTCCGGCAACCTTGAGGGTCTTCAAGACCTTGAGGTTTTCAGTTCGTTAACGCGCCGCGCCGGCCACCGCGCCGGGTATCGGCACGGCACGACGCTCGCCGACCGTGGCCTGCGGCCAGAGCGAGATGAGCGTCCCTAATGTCAGCACAAGGCCGCCTAGCCACAGCCAGGAAATCAGCGGGTTGATATAAACCTTGAAGGAAGCAGTAGCCCCGTTATCTTCCCAACCCGCGAGGACGACATAAACGTCTTCCAGCGGCCTGACCAGGATGCCGACTTCGCTGGTGGGTTGATCGGGGTTCTTGTGGTAGAGGTTGCGGTGCGGCTCCACCCTGCCGATGACGCGTCCTTTTTGCACGACGTCCACGCGCCCGGCGATCACCATGTGATTATCCGCCTGACGCTGCTGGAGGCCCCGATACACCAGCGTGTAATCGCGTATGGTGAGGCTTTGGCCGATGGCGAGATTCGCCTGGCCTTCGGCCTGATAGAAGGTTGCCCCGATGATGCCCAGAGCCATGAGAACAACGCCGAGGTGCACCGTGTAGCCGCCGTAACGCCGTTGATTGCGTTGGGTGATGCGCAAAAGCGCGGTCCCCCAACCTTCACCGGTCGCCTGGCGGCGGGCCTGTGTGCCGCGCACGAACTCCTGCACGATGGTCGCGATGACGAAGGCACAGACGGCGATACCCACCAGGGGAGCAGTCCCACGCGCGCCTAGAATATAGGCAATGACCAGTGCCACCGGCATCGTGGCAACAGGGATGGCGAAGTTGCGTACCAGGCTCTCATCGCTGGATCGTCGCCATCCCAGGAGCGGGCCCACACCCATCAACACCAGGAGGGCCAGGAAGATGGGGCCGTTCACCTTGTTGAAGAAAGGCGCGCTCACGGCGATCTTCGTGGAGCCCAACAGTTCGGTCAACATCGGGAAGATCGTCCCCAAAAGGGTGGCGAAAGTAATGATGAGAAAAACCAGATTGTTGAGCAGGAAGGCGAACTCGCGTGAACGCATGGAATCCAGTTCGTTTTCGGAGCGGAGAAGCGGCAGCCGTTCAAACAGAAGATAGAGAAAGCCAAGCATGATGATCGCGATGAAGGCCAGGAAGAGAGGGCCGATGTTGGAGAGCGCGAAGCTATGAACTGACTGGATAACACCGCTACGAGTGATGAACGTGCCGATGATGGTGAGCGAGAACGTGATGAAGATGAGAACCATGTTCCAGATCTTCAGCATCCCGCGTTTTTCTTGAATCACCATAGAATGGAGAAAGGCCGTGCCGGTGAGCCATGGGAGGAGTGATGCGTTTTCCACCGGATCCCAGGCCCAGAAGCCGCCCCAGCCTAGTTCGGCATAGGCCCACATGGAGCCCATGAGGATACCGATGCTGAGGAAGAGCCAGGGCACCAGGGTCCAACGCCGCATAGCCTTTACCCACCGGTTGTCCAGCCGTTTGGAAGCTAGGGCCGCGACCGCAAACGCAAAGGGGACGCTGAAGCCGACAAATCCCAAATAGAGGCCTACAGGATGGACAACCATCCAGTAATTTTGGAGAAGGGGATTCAGGCCCTGACCGTCGGGCGGCGTGAAATCCAGTCGCTTAAAGGGATTGGCCGCAAAGAGAAGCACGATCAAAAAGAAGGTGCTGATGCCCAGCAGGACCGACGCCACATAGGGCATCAGTTCCCGTTGTTGTCGCCCGAGGGCAGCAACGGCCACAACGGAATAGCCGGAGAGGATCAGAGTCCAAAAGAGAAGGGAACCCGCCTGACCTCCCCATAGGCTGGAGAACTTGTAAAACACGGGCAGGGCGCGCTCCACATGCGTCGCCACGTACTCCACGTTGAAATCCATCGCCAGGAGAGAGTACCACAAGGATACCGCAGCCGTTAGCACCAATAGCCCCACCGCATACACCGCGTTCCTGCCACTGACGACCAAGTCCATCTGGTTGCGTCGCACGCCCACGATATTGGCCACAATGCCGAAGACCGCCAACACCAATGCTGCTATCAATGCGATATAGCCGACTTCCGCCATCACAGACTCCTTTCCCCAAACCCCAAGGTCTCCGTAGAGACGCCCTGTCGGGCAATCTCTATAAGACGTTCAAGGTCTTTCAATCGTACCTCTTCAGTTCCTCATCCACTCGTCTAAGATATTCGTCACCGGTCACGTTGCTTGTTTGGCCATCCGAACCGGGTGCACCGTCGGTCTCAAATACCCTTTCCGCGGCGGTCGGGCGGGCGCGCGCCGTCCAGGCACGACCGATGTGGATAAGATAGCCTGCGCCGAGCACCAATGCCGCGAAGGGAAGTACCCAAGGGAGCCAGTTGACCCCCCGGCGCGGCGGCTCACCTAACACGATCTCGCCATATTTCTCAATGAAGTAGGCCTTGATGGCCTCTTTGCTTTCGCCCGCAGCCAGTTTCTCGCGGATGGTATCTCGCATCTGTTCGCAGGCGCGCAGCTCGCAAGTATCCAGCCGCACGCCGTTGCAAAGGGGACACCACAGCTCCCGTGCCACCGCGTTGATTTCTTCAATGGTTGGCTCACGGCCCTGCGCGCCGGCAGGAACGATCGTCAGAACCAACAGAAGCAGTAAGCTTAGAATCATCCACACATGTTTCCGCATAGCAACGCCTTTGGTCACCTCATCCGGCGGGCCATATGTAAGCCTGCACTACGAGAAGATAGATAACGAACAAAAACCGACCGGCATAACCGCCCCGCGGTCGGCTGGAATCAGGTGCAACTTCATCATATCGAAAAGCCCCGTCGGCCTCTTGACTTCCCACGCTCAATTTACTTCAGTTCTATGATGGCGTATGTATCCACCGGCTCCGCGCGGCCCTTCACGCTCAATTGCCCTACGCGCCTGGCCTCCACCAGACCGGTGACCTGGGTAAGGGTGTGCCCGCTGATGAGTATTTGCTCCGGCTCTGCCGCCTCTTGGAGATGCCATGCTACATAGGGGGCATCCCCGATAGCGGTGTAGGTCGGGTAAGGAGATGCTCCGATATTCCCGACGACAACGTCGCCGGTGTGGATGCCGATGCTGCAACGCAGCAACGGATCACCGGTAACCTGGGCTCTCTGGGCAGCCTCCCGCCATCTTAGGGCTGCGCGTACGGCGCGCAGGGCATGGTCCTCCTGTCGCACCGGCGCGTTAAAAAAAGCGATCACCGTATCGCCTGTGATTCTATCCAGAGCCCCGCGCTCCTGCAAAACAGCGTCGGCCATCAGCGACAGGTGTTGATTGACCGCGCCGACCAGGCGATCCGGCGGGGCAGATTCGGCAAGCGATGCAACATTGTGAATGCCGAGGGCAAGCGCCGTGATCTTCAGACGCTCTGCCGCCGCTTTAGGCACATCACCGCCGGCGGTGGCCTGCTCGGCAATCCCCGGCGGCACGTAGCGGGCCACCAGTTGCCGCAGGCGCGCGTTTGCGGCCTCCAATTCTCTCTGCAGGCGCAGCGTTTCGCGCCGGAGCCAAACCTTATCCGTAGTCTGTTGGATGCGCACCCGTATCTCTTTGAGCGGAAAAGGCTTGCTGATGTAGTCATCTGCCCCCGCGAGCATGGCCTCAACGGCGAGCTTCTCCGACGTCAAAGCGCTGACCATGATGATGCCGGTGATAGGGTCCTGGGAGCGGATGCGCTTGAGAACCTCCAGGCCGTCTATCTGTGGTATAATGATGTCCAGGAGGATCAGATCGGGCGATTCGCGGGCAAAGAGGGTCAGCGCTTCCTGGCCGTCAGCAGCCTCAATAACCGTGCACCCATCCGCCTGTAGAACCTTCCGTAGCAGCCGTACGGTTTCCGGCTCATCGTCAACCAATAGTACCTTGAGGGATTCTCGCAATGCTCCCTCGCTCCTGCCAGCGCGTAAACGGGTAGTGGCCTCGTCACGGCAGGTTCATTATACCATAGGCAGGGACGCTTGCAAATAAACCCTGCTCCCCACCGTATGCAACGATATGTCGGAACAAACCTTGATCATTGGCCGCATTGTTAAGCCATGGGGTGTGAAAGGCGAAGTTGTAGTAGAACCTGAATCGGATTGGCCTGAGCGTTTCTTGGGTCTGAAGGAAGTCCTGGTGGGCGATAGGCTGATCCGTTTTGTCGTTGAGCGGACACGCCAGAAGCAAAGGCGCGTGTTTCTGAAACTCGCAGGCATAGAGACGCGTAACACCGCCGAGTCACTGGTGGGCCAGTGGCTGCGCATCCCCGCCATGCTGGCGATGCCTCTGGCCGAAGGGGAGTATTTCATCCATGATGTGCTGGGGGCAGAGGTTTGGACGCCAGACGGCGACAATCTAGGCCTTGTCACCGAGGTCATGACCGGGCCGGCCAACGATGTCTGGGTCGTGCGCGGGAGCAGGGGAGAAATCTTGATCCCCGCTATCCGCGACGTAGTGCGAGAGGTCGATCTGAACACGCGGCGCATCACCGTCATCCTCCCGCCGGGGCTGATGGAATGACTAATTGGCCGGGAAGCCGGGGTACGGAATCGGCCAGTGACCACCCCGCTGCCCGGACAGGCCGCGATTCGGCCTAGGCTCGTATGTCTGTGCGGGAAGGCCAACCAGTTCCCCATCCTTCAGCCAGTTCAGATCGTCACCGTACAATTCGCCGACCAGCAGTTTTGTCAGACGCTGGCGGATCTCCGCGCGGCCGGGATCTTCCCCAAGGTCGTGCAGTTCCTGAGGGTCCTCTCGGAGATCAAACAACTGGAACCGGTTTCCCACCGGATAGTAGATGAGCTTGTAACGCCCATCGTGAATCATGCGCGAGGCTTCAATCCCTTCCCCGCATTCGCCATACAGCCATTCCCGCCTCTTTTCGCCCACCATGGAGATTCCTTCAACGGTATCAGGGACTTCTATACCGGCCAAGTCCAATAGTGTGGGCATCACATCCTGCAAACCCACCAGGCGGTCGTCGGTGCGGTGATGACCGACGCGCGCATCGTTGGCAGTTCCCATCAGGATCATCGGCACCTTCGCCGAATCCTCATAGAAGAGCCGTTTGGCCCACAGGTGATGATTGCCTAGCATGTCGCCGTGATCCGAAGTGAACAAGATGATGGTGTTATCCAACAACGCCTCTTCGCGCAACGTGCCGATAACAACCCGGATCTGATGGTCAATGTGGGTGCAGAGCGCATAGAAAGCCCGCCTCGCCCAACGGATCGCGTGCTCGTTCAGGTGATCCCAACGTGCCCTTTGCCCCTGGAGGTAGTAGGGCATTCTGTCAAGATCAGCCGCCCAGACGCCCACATAGGGCAGGCCGGGGTCAACGTCGCGGTACATGTCCAGGTAACACGAGAGAGGGACGAGAGGCGGATGCGGATGGTTATAAGAGAGATACCAGAACGCGGGGCGTGTAGGGTCGCGCCGTTTGATGGTGCGCACCATCTGTTGCGTCGTCCAGTTGGTGGGGTGGCAATCCTCCGGTAGATGCCAGGGACGATAAGAATACTCATTGCTGCTCATGCCGTGCGCGAACTGCTGTCCGGCATAGCCCCGATCCCCCAGGAACAGTTCGTAATCATCCACCGCACCGAACTGAAGCCGTCCCTCTTCGTTCAGAATCACGTCGTCAAAGCCGATCCGGTTCCTCTGCGGGATGACGTGGAGTTTGCCCACGGCATACGCCTGGTAGCCGGCTTCCCGGAAGGTCTGGGCCAGAGTCGGCACCGGCGGCATCGTCATTTTAACGTTAAACACCCTGTCGTCGTGGGTGCGCGGCGTCGTGCCGGTCATCAGCGTGCGCCGGGCAGGAATGCAGACGGGACATTCGCTATAGGCCTGGGTGAAGCGGATGCCGTTGCGCGCCAGCTGGTCAAGGGTTGGCGTCAGAATCGTGGGGTGACCGCTAGCGCCCAACAGCGAGCCCGGCCAGTGATCGGCAGTAATGAGAAGAACGTGCGGTCGTTCTGGCATCGCGCCTATTCCTTTGCGTGCACTCGTAGTTTGATGGTCAGGCGCGCGATGCTGCTGCGCGGCGGGTCCACGGTGGCATAATCCAGTTCTGTGATCTCGGCCGCGGCCACCAGCGACTGGGTTTCCAACATGAAACTCTGGCCCGGCATCGCCAGCACCATATCTCCCTTTGTTGCCAGCCTGCTGCGAATCCCTGGATCGTTATAGGCGAAGTCGGTCAGGAGCAGTTTGGTCACAGTGCGGATATCGCTCTTGTCAAAGAGCCACACCTCCAGCGCGGTCGCCGGACCCGCCGTACTGCCGACTTTCTCGGCCACACCGATGCCGCACTCGCCCCGATAGTTGCCGGAAGCATCCTCAATAGTGAAGGATTGGTCATATTCGGAGTCGCCCAGGTTATAGGTGGCGGTGAACTCCTGCATACCGACGGCAGGCGGGGCAGCAGAACGGGCCGCGCGGGAGGTGGCCGGGCGAACGACGGGAGCAGCAGCCGGTGCGAACTCCTCTTCTTCCTCCGCGGCAGGAGCCTCGGCCGCGGTGGCCCTTCGTTGTCGCCATAGGTAGTAGAGGATACCCCCGCCTACCACGAGAAGAGGTATCGCCAGAACGAGGCCCAAAATACCGGCGAGGCGTCCGCGTGTACCTGCCGCCGACGTCGGCGCAGGCGTGGGGCGCGCCGCCGTGGGTTGCGGTTGCGTGGTCGTCGGGCCGGTGAGGCCAAGGGCCTGTGCCAGATCGCGCAGGCGCTGCTCTTCCATCAGTTTGCCTTCGCGCTGATACTGATCGGCCTGCGCCAGGATCAATCGTCCCGCCTCTTCTTTGGACCAGGACTCCAGGCGCGACTGGGCGCGGAGAGCGTCCTTCGTCAGAGCGTAGGACTCGGCCACCATATCCAGATATTGTTGCCGGGCGGATGGGCGAAGGTCAACCGGGTCTGTGTTGGTCCAATGCACCGGCAGGAGCCACCAACCCAGGCCCAACCAACCGATCAGCAAGCCCACCACGAACACGATGGCCCAGGGGAGCAATCGTTGCCTGCTCGTGTTCATATCCCCCTCCTTGACGCTATCGGTTACCGGTTCACGAGGGAGCGGCCAGCGCGCTCCTGGACGTTGCTATATGCTCAATATTGGGTCTTTGGGAGACGCGGTTAAGACCTCAACGCCGTCGTCGGTCACCCGCACCACATCTTCAATGCGCACCCCGCCCCAGTCCGGGATGTAGATGCCGGGCTCCACGGTGAGCAGGCTCCCCGGCACCAGGATATCCTCGGAGAGGCGGCCCGCGCTCGGCTTCTCGTGGATGGCGAGGCCAAGGCCGTGCCCCAAGCCATGGCCGAACCTGTCGCCATAGCCGGCCTCGTCAATGACCTTCTGCGCCAGAGCGTGGGCGTCCTTGCCGATCATCCCGGCCCGGATGCCCTTCTCCGCCGCCTCCTGCGCGCGCAAAACGACGTCGTACACCTCCCGGAACTGCTGATCCGGCTCCTTGCCCACGAAAAAGGTGCGCGTCAGGTCGGCGTGGTAGCCCTGCACCTTGGCGCCCATGTCAATCAGGAGCGGTTCGCCCTCACGAATCACCCCTTCACCTGCGCTGTAATGGGGCATGGCGCTATGGGGGCCGGCCTGCACCAGTATTTCAAAAGCGACGCCCTCCGCGCCATGGGTGCGCATGTAGCTTTCCAATATCCAGGCCAGATCGCGCTCCTTCATGCCCGGACGCACCTGTTCCAGCCCATGCGCGAGGGCGCGGTCGGTGAGGGCTAAGGCTTCCTTCATGATGGCAAGTTCCACATCGTCCTTAGATGCGCGCAGATATTCCACCAGTTCATAGGTGGCGAACCAGCGCGTGCCGGGCGTGGCCGCACGCCACTTTTGCAACTGGGCCACCGTCACCGTGGACGCCTCAAAACCCAGACGGGTGGTGCCTGTGGCCTTCACCATCTCCGGCAATGCGTCGGTAAACAAACCTGTGATCTTGACCAGTTCAAAGTCGGGACATTCCTTGCCGATCTGCTCATAGTAACGAAAGTCGCTGGCGATGAGTGCCCTATCTTGGGAGATGAGCAGCCAGCCCGTAGAGCCCGTGAAGCCGCTGAGGTAGCGGCGGTTCTCGGCCTGCGAGATCAGGATGGCATCCAGGTGTTTTTCCGCCAGTTTTGCGCGCAAAGTTCCCAGGCGTGAGGCATAAGGGCTAGGCATGGGCGCTCTCCGTCACCGATCGGGCTGCTTCTTCCTGTTCCGGCTGTTCCTGTTCCAACGTCTCCAACGCAACCTCTTCTTCACATTGCGTGCATTTCGCCACCGATTGCCTGTCCTGCACGGTCAACAGGCCGCCGCAATTGGGGCAAGGGGTCGCCAACGGACGGTTCCAGACGCTGAAGTTGCAGGTGGGATAGTTGGCGCATCCGTAGAAGATGCGATTGCGCCGCGTCTTACGCTCCACTAAATCGCCGCCGCAACGCGGGCAGTGGGCTCCTGTCTTTACGGCGAAGGATTTGGTGTTGCGGCAAGCCGGGTAGTTGGAGCAAGCGATGAACTTGCCATAGCGTCCGAACTTCACCACCATGGGGCTGCCGCATTTCTCGCAGAGGTCGCCGGTCGGCTCATCGCCTTGGCCGACATGAGCCATCGTTTTCTCGGCCCGCGCTACCGCCGCAGCGAAAGGCTCGTAGAACTCCCGTAGAACAGGAATCCAGTCTCTCTCGCCGCTTGCGATCTCGTCCAGTTTCGCTTCCATCTGCGCGGTGAAACCCAGATCAACCTGCTCCGGAAAGTGCTTCACCACCAGGTCGTTCACGATGAAACCGATCTGGGTGGGATGCAAGCGGCGATCGATGCGCTCCACATAGCCGCGCGTCAAGATGGTGCTGATGATGGGCGCATAGGTGCTGGGGCGTCCGATACCGTTCTCCTCCAATGCCTTCACCAGCGTCGCCTCGGTGTAGCGTGGAGGAGGCTGGGTAAAGTGCTGCTCCGGCATCAGCCTCAGAAGGTCAAGGGATTCGCCTTCGGTGAGCGGTGGCAGCATCTTGCCGCTTTCCTCGTCCTGCGCAGCATCTTCGTCGCGTGCCTCTTCATAGACCGTGAGGAAACCCTGAAACCGTACGATAGAACCGGAGGCGCGGAAGAGATACGTCGGTTCTTGAGAGGCCGCGCGTTGCTGCCCGTTGCGCCCGTCCGTCGGCTCGGCGGCAATATCTACCGACATCGTGTCAAAGATCGCCGGTGCCATCTGGCTGGCGACGAATCGCTTCCAGATCAACTCGTAGAGGCGCGCCTGGTCTCGTTCCAGGTATTGCTGGATGCTGGCGGGCGTGCGGAAAACCGAGGTAGGACGAATCGCTTCGTGGGCCTCTTGTGCACCCTTCGTGCGGGTCTTGTAGATGGGGGGTGTCGGCGGCAGGAAGTTAGGGCCAAATTCTTTGGCGATGAACTGCCGCGCCTCGGCCTGGGCGACTTCGGCGACGTTGGTTGAGTCGGTGCGCATGTAGGTAATCAGGCCGACGTTGCCTTCCTCGCCGAGGGGCACGCCTTCGTAAAGGCTCTGGGCCGTCCCCATCGTGCGCTTGGCGGTGAAACCCAAACGACGGGATGCTTCCTGTTGCATGGTGCTGGTGGTGAAGGGAGGTGAAGGGTTGCGCCGTCGTTCCCCGCGCTTGACCTTGAGGACGGTATAGTCGCCGCGCTCTAATTCGGCGACGATCTTCATCGTATCATCGCGCGTCTTCAGGTCCGCTTCCTGGCCGCGGATGCGAACGAGGCGGGCCACAAAAGGTTGCCGTTTTACGGGGTGTTTTTTGCCGGCTGCAAGGCGTTTCGCCATCTCTGCTTCCAGCGTCCAATACTCCACCGGCACGAAGGCCTGTATCTCGCGTTCCCGTTCCACGATGAGGCGCAAGGCCACCGATTGCACCCGCCCTGCGCTGGTGTGACCGCGCACCCGCTCCCAGAGGAGAGGGCTGATCTTGTAACCCACAAGGCGATCCAGGATACGCCGCGCCTGCTGGGCATTGACCAATTGCATGTTGAGGTTGCGCGGGTGGGCAAACGCCTCGTCAATTGCAGGTTTGGTGATCTCGTGGAAAACAACGCGCCGGGCCTGCTGCTGCGTGATCCCCGTCGCTTCCATGAGATGCCAGGCAATAGCCTCGCCTTCCCGGTCGGGGTCCGTCGCCAGATAGACTTCGGCGGCATTCTTCACTTCGGCCTGCAATTCCTTGACCACTTCCCGCTTTTCGTTCGGCACACGATATTTCGGTGCGAAGTCGTTTTCTACATCCACCGAGAGTTCGGAGCGCAAGAGATCGCGCACGTGTCCCACCGAGGCGCGCACCGTGTATTCCTCGCCTAAGAAGCGGCCTACTGTGCGGGCTTTCGCAGGCGACTCCACGATGACCAATTTGCCGGTAGGGGGCTTAGGGTCGGGGCGGGCAAAGCCCTCATGGGCCGGCGTCCGGCCCATGCGCGTCAGTTTGGTTCCGCACACGGAGCATACTCCCTGCGTCGCGGGCGTGCCGCTCGCGGTGAAGATGGGGCGCGGCTCCTGCATGGGTCGCTTGGTCCTGCACTTCATACAATAGGCTTCCAACTGCAAATCTGACATTGTGACTACTCCTGACCACTCCTATGAAGAAACAGCCTCTGAAAACCGGTCGGTTTCAGTGGCCCTTTTATCATAACAACGCCTGTCGTCCGTGCTGCTTCAGAATCTCCACCACCTTCTTCACGTCTTGAGCGCGATGCTTAGGACAGACGAGCAAGGCATCGCCTGTATCCACAACGACGAAATCGTGCAGGCCGATGGTCGCGATCACGCGCTCGGGACGATGGGAATAGATGACCGTGCCGGACGTATCCACGGCCACATGGTCGCCCTGCAATACGACGTTGCCGGCTGCATCGCTCGGCAGGACCTCGGAAAGCGAGGACCAAGTGCCGACATCGCTCCAGCCGGCATCCAACGGCACGACGGCCACGTGCTTGGCCCGTTCCATGACGCCGTAGTCTATGGTGATGTTGGGCACATCCGGCCAGAGGCGGGCAATGGTATCTGCCGCGTTGCCCTCACCCAGCGCGCCCTCTACCTCGGCCAGCGCACAGGCCAGGTCGGGCAGGAGCCGCTCAATCTCCGCGAGCATGTCGCGTGCCCGGCAGACGAAAATGCCGCCGTTCCAATAGAAGCGTCCGGAGGCAAGGAAACGCTCCGCCGTAGGGCGATCCGGCTTCTCCACGAAGCGGGCGACGCGGTAGGCGACGCCGCCATCGGCGCGCGGCAGTAGCTTCCCCCGCTCAATGTAGCCATATCCCGTCTCGGGGCCGCGCGGCTGGATGCCCAAGGTGACCAGGTAGCCAGCGCGCGCATGGGCCGCTGCTGCGGCCAGGGCTCGCCGATAGGCCTCTACATCCAGAACGATGTGATCCGCCGGAAGGATCATCATCACAGCATCGGAATCCTTCCGCCGGATATGCACCGCGGCCAGGCCGATGGCAGGAGCGGTGCCGCGCCCCAGCGGTTCACCCAAGAAATTCTCCGGCGGCATATCGGGCAGTTGTTCCTGCACCAGAGCCCGATAAGATTCGGCGGCAACGACGTAGAGGCGATCGGGCGGCACCAAGGGGCGGATCCGATCGCATGTATCTTGCAGCATCGTGACGCCAGGCCGGACCAGGTCAAGCATCTGTTTGGGCGTTGCCTGGCGGCTGCGGGGCCACAGCCGCGTTCCTACTCCGCCCGCCAGAATGACTGCGTACACCGGCTCTATCCTCCCTCATGGCATTTATGAAGGGTCAGGCCGCAGTCGCTCATGCGCGACAATGTAGTTCATGCCGCCGACCTCGCGCACCAGCCCTTTCAGTTCCATGATGCTCAACGCGCTGCTAACTGCCGCGATGGGTAGCCCCAGCGCGCGGCTGACCTCGTCCACGTGACGAGGCTCGGACGACAATTGTTCCAGAAGCTTTGCCTCAAAGGGATCGCCGGGGATGATCGCGGCCACGCGCTGGGCAGCCTCGTCCTGCGCCTCCAGGGCCTCGGCGATCTCCAGTTCATCCAGCACGTCGGCCGCGCTCAAGACCACCTTGGCCCCCTCTTGCAGCAGGCGATTCGTGCCGTCGCTGCTGCGTTGGAAGATGTTGCCGGGCACCGCGAACAACTCTCGGCCCTGCTCGCGCGCGTAATCGGCGGTGATGAGCGCGCCGGAACCTAACCCTGCCTCGGTGACGAGGATGCCTCGCGACAGCCCGCTAATGATGCGGTTGCGGGGCGGAAAGTTGGTCGCTTCCGGTTCGGTGCCGAGGGCATATTCGGATACCAGCGCACCGCGCCGGCAAATCTGGTCGGCCAGGCGCGCATGTTCAGGCGGATAGATGACATCCAGGCCGGAGGCAAGGACGGCGATGGTGCGCCCTCCCGCGTCCAGCGCCGCCTGGTGTGCCTCACCATCTATGCCGCGCGCCAGCCCACTGACGATGGTGATGCCATGGCGCGCCAGCTCTCCGACAATCTCGCGCGTTGCCTGACGACCATAAGGCGTGGCGCGGCGGGTGCCGACAACGCCGAGGGCCAGATCGTCTTGGGGCAAAAGTTCGCCCTTGACGTAAAGGACAGGCGGGGCATCGGGGATGCGACTGAGGCGATGGGGATAGGCGGGATCGTCAATGGTGATAACGCGAACCCCCGCCCTCTCCAGCCTAACCAGTTCGGCTCCCAGGTCTAGCTTCTGGCGTGCCCTGACCAGGTTCTCCAGAGAACGCCGATCAAGGCCAGCGGCGCGCAGGTCCTCCGGCGCGGCACGCCAGGCGGCGCTGAGTTCGCCGAAATAGTTACGGAGAGCCCGCAGGCGCACCGGGCCAATACCACGAACCTTGTTGAAGCCTATCCAATAGAGGAGATCGCCTGTGCTCACGTGGCTGCCTGTGCGGCGGATATAGCAGCATCATGCCTGAACAATAAAATGAAGTCGCGCCAGTCGGGGCTAGGATACTCTAAGCGAGTGGTTTTGTCAAGAAAAGCGGAGCCGTGGCACTCAACTGCGCTCGTTCGGATCAAAAAGCCGAGCATGTTCGGCCAGGGCATAGCGATCGGTCATGCCCGCGATGTAGTCGCAGATGACGCGACGCAAGCCCTGCTCTTCATCCCTCTCTTTGGCGCGCACTTCCGTGGGGAGCATCATGGGCTGTTCCACGTACGCCCGATATAGATCGGTAAGGGTGCGGCTGGCCTTGTTCGCCATGCGCATGACGCGATAGTGGCGGTAGAATTTGCTGAGAAGGAATTGCTTGAGTTCGCGGTTCATCTCCTCGCGTTCGGGGGAGACGCCCGCGATGTTGTGGCCCAGATCACGCAGTTTGTCCACCGAATCTATACCCAGCTCTCGCAGACGGGCGTCGGTGTAGCGGATGGCATCGCTGACTTCTTTGCCGATGAGCCGGCGGATGGCCCGGCGGCGGAGCATGGTCGTGATCTCCGCGTGGCGCGGCTCACCCAGGCTATCCATGACCTCTTGCCAGATGGCGAGTTGCTGCACCTCGCGCGGGTCCAATATCTCCGACCGCAAGCCGTCCTCCAGATCGGCAGTGTTGTAGGCGATCTCATCGGCCAGGTTGGCGAGCTGGCATTCCAGCGTACCGGCGCGTTCCGGCTCGTAGCCCGTCGCATCCGTCGCGTCGTAATCGGTATCGTGCTTGATGATGCCTTCTCGCACCTCGTAAGTGAGATTAAGGCCCGGATGGTCGGGATAGCGACGCTCCAGTTTCTCCAGGATGCGCATGGTCTGGCGCTGGTGGTTGAAGCCGCCCATGTCGGCCATCAGTTCGTTGAGCGTCTCTTCCCCTGTATGCCCAAAGGGGGGATGCCCTAGATCGTGGGCCAGGCATATCGCCTCGGTCAGGTCTTCGTTGGCGCGCAGAGCGCGGGCCAAGGTGCGTCCGATCTGGGCTACCTCAATGGTGTGGGTCAGACGGGATCGGTAGTGATCGCCCTCGTGATAGACGAAAACCTGAGTCTTATATTGTAGGCGACGAAAGGCCGTGGTGTGGATCACCCGGTCGCGGTCGCGCTGAAAGGCCGAGCGGTAGGGATGCTCTTTCTCCGGATAGACGCGGCCGCGGCTATCCCCGCTCTTCATCGCATAGGGAGCCAACATCGCGCGCTCCTGCGCCTCAAGGCTCTCGCGATCCAGAATCATGTATGCCCCTTATTGCCAGCGGAGCGGCTCCGGTTCTATGGTGGGCGGGGAGAGGCGGAACGATGTGAAGGGACGCGGCTGGGCGCGTCGCTGATGGAAACTGGTGAGATGGTGGATGCCCGCCGCGCGCGCCAGGGAGATAACCCGCTCAATCCCCTGCCCCACCTGCGTGGTGTGATGAGCATCGGAGCCAACGGTGACAATCGTGCCGCCGGCTGCGGCGTAGCGCTGCACGATGTCTGACACGGGGTATGGCTCGGCAGGAGGTTGGAACAGGCCGGAGGCATTGATCTCCAGCCCAATGCCTCGCTCAATCATCGCCGTCAAGATGGACTCAATCTCACCCGCAAAGAGTTCGGCCTGGAAGGGGCCGTAGAATCCTACGCCGTGCCACTTGGCGACATCAAAATGCGCGATGATGTCAAAGAGGCCGGAATGCACCGCCTGCGCCAACCGCCTAAAGTAAGGGAGATAGGCCGAACGCTCGTCACGCGCCGCGAACCAGCCGAGGCAGTCGGATTCGTGCTCAAGGTTCGCCCACCCTTTTTCATCCTCTATGATGTGCACGCTGCCGAGAACGAAATCAAAGGGGTGAGCCTCAAGCAAGGTTCGGATTTCTTCATCACAACCGGGCGCATAATCTACCTCAAGGCCGGCGCGGATGATGACCTGGTGACCGTAACGTCCGCGTACGTGGTCAATCTCATCAAAGTATCCTGCCGCGTCAAACAGCCCCGCGTACGGATCGCGAGGATCAAAGGTCGCATGATCGGCGAAACCGATCTCCTCTATGCCAAGTTCTATGGCGCGGAGGCAAACCGCCTCCATGGTGGAGCTGCCGTCGGGCGACGCGGTGGAATGTATGTGGTAATCCTGAGGGGCAGGAACCGGAATCAAAGGACGTATCATGGGTTTAGTCTATCACGGGGAGAAGTGGCTGTCAAGGATGCGATCGTCCTATTAGGGCTTTTTCAAAGTGAGGATCCATCGGATAATATCACTCCCGATTGTGTGAACGAGAGGGAGGAAAACCGATGGATCAGAA
>FWPU01001602.1_pt1 | contig 67473 bp, 59 predicted proteins | sample 2228361 | NCBI WGS metagenome assembly FWPU01 (sample SAMEA103939777, study PRJEB20133) | metagenome
GAAGCGTGCATCCTGCCAGGTGCTCACCGCGTAGACCTGTTGTGCTCCGTCGGGCGAGCGCCAGGGTGCCCAGGGCTGTTGCACTCGTTCCGCTTCGTCCGGCGGCAGGACGACGAACTCGCGCGCGACCGGATCGTACACGCGGTAGTGCGGTTCCAGGCCACCGGCTGCCCCCAGACCCAGGTACAGCACCACCGGTCGCCCGTCGGGCAGCCAGCCCACATCTACAACGAGACCAGCGGGCACGCGCAGCAGCTCGACCGGCAAAGCCGAGCCATCCGCAGGGGCAAAGCTGGCGATCGCGTGATGCTCCGTCTGCACCACGTAGGCCACCGCCTCGCCCGCCGGCGACCACTGTGCCCCTAGCAGACGACCGCCCGCGGGCAGTTCGCCTACAATGATCGCCCGCCGCGCGGGCGCGTCGAACACCATCACCGCGCCCGCGCTACCATAGAGCAGGCGCGTCCCGTCCGGGCTAGGCAGCAGCGGCCAGACCTGCACGCCGCGATCAATTTCCAGGGGCGCGCCCGCGTCGTTCAGTGGCAACAAGACCAGTCGCCGCGCTTTGAGACCCTGAATCAGCGCCAGGGCGGGCAGGGGGGTAGAGGAGACTTCCGACACAGGAACGCTAGGCGTCGGGAGGATCAGGCGAGCGGCGGGCGCAGAAGGCGTATCAGCTGGCCGCAGATGCAGAACGGCTCCGCCGAACAGAGCCACGCTGCCTGCCACGGCCAGCCAGTGCAGCGCTCGTCTGGCATTCACGGCTGCCCTCTGCTCCAACTGCGCGGAGAAGGCGTCACCGCCCCGGCACGCCGACCCCTTCTTTGACGCGAGTATTGACCAGCCGCCCGTCGCGCAGCTCGTGCACGACGTCGGCTTCGGCCATCACCTGCGGATCGTGCGTGACGATCACCAGCGTGACGCCGCGCTCCTCTACCATTCGGCGCAACAATTCCAGGATGCGCCGTCCGGTGCGCGTGTCGAGCTGACCGGTCGGCTCGTCGGCCAGCACCAGTTCGGGGTCTTCCGCCAGCGCCCGCGCGATCGCCACGCGCTGCTGTTCGCCGCCGGAAAGTTCATACGGGCGATGGTGCGCGCGGTCGCTCAGCCCCACCCAGGCCAGCGCCTCGTCCACACGGGCCTCGCGCTCGGCGGGCGGCAGACCGCGCATCCGCAGCGGCACGCCCACGTTTTCGCGTGCGCTCAGCAGCGGCATCAGCCCGAAGCTCTGGAAAACGAAGCCGAGTTTGTGCAGGCGCAGCGCCAGCAGGTCACGCTCGTCAAGCTGATTGAGGTTGCGGCCCAGCACCCACACCGTGCCCTGCGTGGGCTTGTCCAGACCGGCGATCAGGTTGAGCAGCGTCGTCTTGCCGGAGCCAGAGCGCCCCACGATAGCCGTCATGCGTTGTGGCCAGATGTCGAGTGTCACGTCGTTGATGGCGTGAATGTCCTCGCCAGCCAGGTGATAGACACGGTGCACACCTTCCAGGCGCACTACCGCTTCCAGGCTGCTGGAATAGCCGTGTGTCTCGCTGATCATCCTTTGCTCACTCCTGGCCCTCGCCATCTCCGTTGCGGTGCGCGTGTTCCGGCCACACGCCGATGTGATCCTCATATAGATGCAGGCGCACGCGGTCTTCCAGATCGAGCGCCTCGATATAGGCTTCGGGCAGTTGCAGGCGTCCGGCGCGGTCGAGGATGGCGTATTCCTCCTCGTGAATGGCGATGTCGCCCTCGCGCCGCCGCAGAATCTCGGTGCTGGTGCGTCCGTCGCGCATCCCCACCACGCGATCCACCCTGGTCGAGACAGTCATGTCGTGCGTCACAATGATGATCGTCACGTTGAAATCGGCGTTCAGCGCGCGCAGGGTGTGGAAAATCTGCTCGGCGGACTGATTGTCCACCTCGCCCGTCGGCTCGTCGGCCAGCAACAGGCGGGGGCGGTTGGCCATCGCCACCGCAATCGCCACGCGCTGCTGTTCCCCGCCAGACAGGCGATCCGGGCGATGCCTCATGCGGTCGGCCAGTCCCACGCGCTCCAGCAGATCGGCGGCGCGGGCGCGTCGCTCGCGGGCGGGAAACCCGGCCAGCGCCATGGGTAGCTCGACATTTTCCAGCGCGGTCAGGTAGGGCAACAGGTTGCGCGCCGTCTGCTGCCACACAAAGCCCACCATGAAGCGCCGGTAGCGCACCTGATCGCGGCGCGTCAGTTCCAGCAGGTTGTAGTCGCCCACGCGCACCCGCCCGGCAGTCGGGAAATCCAGCCCGCCCAGGATGTTCATCAGCGTGGACTTGCCCGACCCCGATGGCCCGACCAGCGCCATCATTTCGCCCTCGCGCACCACCAGGTCCAGCCCCTGCAGCGCGACCACTTCCAGATCGGCCACCTTGTAAATCTTGACCAGATTGTCGCACTCGATGAACACCGGTCGGGCGACATCGGCGCTCTCGGCGGCAGGTTGCGAAGTCGGTTGTGCCTGGTTCATGTCACTCTCACCCTGTTTGCTCCCATCAAGCCCTGCGGGGTCGGCACGAAACTGCAGATCGGCCACGGCGTCCTCTGACAATCCGCAATTCGCAATCCGCAATCCGCAATTCGCAGTTCGTAATCCCCCTCATTCCTCCCCCAGCCGCAACACCTGGTTGACGCTCATACGCCGCAGGAATATTGCAGCCACGCCCATCAGCGCGGCGAAGGAGATCAGCAGCGCCAGCAACAGCACGCCCAGGTCGGCCAGCGGCAGGCGCAGGGTCTCGTTGCCCACCAGCGCCAGAAATGGCAACAGCAGATAGGCCAGCCCCGCGCCGATCGCGCTGCCGATGAGCAGGGCCGGCAACACCAGCGCCATCTGTTCGATGAACAGCAGTCGCCAGATATGGCTCGCGTCCCAGCCCAGAGAACGCAGCACGGCGAAAGTGAACAGCCGTTGCCGGGCCGTCACCACCAGGTAGAAGGCGAAGTCCAGCAGCGTCAGCGCCAGGCTGATCCAGAAACCGGCGAAGAGCATCCCCGCTACCGCGCTGGGCAACGGCTCGCGCTGCAACTCGCCGTAGCGATCCCAGGCCCACAGCGCCCCCGCGACCCCCTCGCCCAGCGCAGCGATGGCCGCCCGCAGCGCGTCGGACGGAGCCGGACGGGGCAATTCCAGCCAGGCTTCGTTATCGGCGAAGAAATGGACGGTAGAGGCCGCCTGATTGATCACCGGCTGCAGCAGATCGCGGTGCGTGATCAACACTGGCACTCTGTCGTCCACCGAAGGGAAGTCCTCGAAGACGCCCACCACGCGATAGCCCAGTTCCACCGAGCCGCTGCCCAGGTTGAGCACCAGGTTGCGCTCGTCACCGGGGCCGAGCGGCTCGTCGGCAGCGGTGCGCGCGCCGAATTGTCGGGCGAAGGCCGCGTTGATCAGCACCGGCAACCGGTCGAGATGCGGTTCGTTGACCGTGATGCTCGGTTCGCGTCGCCGTCCGCCCAGCTTGCCCATGCTGTAGTCCAGGCGCAGCGCCGTCGGCCCGTCCACTGCGCTCACCTCGCCCTGCACGCGCTGCATGGTCACACCCTGCACCAGGCTGCCGCCGGTGATCTGCGTCCACGAAGCCGCGTAGGGATTGGCGATGGTCGCCTGTGCCCAGGTATTGACCTCATCCTCGAAGCTCTCCAGCGGGCGCGTCGTGCCGAAAGCGTCCTGCGTTGCCAGCCGATCCAGGTAGATGGTGTGCTGGAAGGCGTCAATGTTCCCCTGTTCGCTCGCCAGGGCCAGGCGCATCAGGCGATAGGGTTTGTGTCCGCCGGACGGCAATTCGCCCTCGAAGGTCAGCCATTCCTCAACCGGCGTAGGCGGCAGGGCCTGCGCCTGCTCCGCGCCTGGCGCGGCGGACACCGGCGCTATCCCCGGTGGCAACAGGCGTACACGATAGGGAATGCCCAGCGCATCCTGCAAATAGGCGATCAACTGCACTGTCACCGGCGGGTCTTCGGCGATCCACTGCGGCAGCGAATAGACCTGAGCCGACAGCCGCACCGCCTCTTCGGGCAACTCCAGGCCGGGCGGCGGCGGAAGTGTCACATCGCGCAGGGGCGCGATGAGCGCGTTCAGGTCGGCGAAGGCGGGGCCAACTGCCTGCGGGTCCACGCCGAAGAGATGGACACTGGCCCGCGTCGTCGCACTGCCGGGGTCGCCCACGACGTGCATCAGCGTCAGCGCCCCCGTCACGCCGGGCAGGCGTTCCCAACGCACGCTGTCCGCGCTGAGCTGCGCCGGGTCGAAGGTGATGCGCGCGCCGCTGCCGATCTCTTCGCGGGCCGCGCGCCAGGCTCCCCGGTCGCGCGTATCGGAGATGCTCAGCGAGGCCGTGCCCAGCGCCAGCGTCATGATCAGCAACAAGACCAGCATGGCATAATGCCCCGGATCGCGGGCCACGCGCCACACAGCCAGCGGCAGCGTCAGGTGACGGGTGCGCTGCGCCACCCGCGAGACGATTTCCATCAGCCAGGGGAACAGGCGCATCCAGGCCATGCCCAGCCCCAGCACGATGCCGAACACGGCGGGCACGGTATCGAGCACGAAGACGGGCAAGTTGTAGTCGCCGATGACGTGATAGCTGCCCCGCTCGGCGGCGAAGCTCCCTCTGGTCAGTTCCTGGCTGATCTGTCCGATCACTTCGCCGGGTGCCGCCAGCAGATTTTGCAGCAGCACTGCAAAATCCCCGCCGACCAGGTAATACAGCCGCAGCGTGAACAGCACGCCTACCAGCAAGGCGACGGCGTCCAGATAGTAGCGCAGCCACCAGGGCGTTTCCTTGGGACGCGAAGCAATCTGCTTGAGCCGCGCCAGGCTGCGGCGGGCAGCGGGCACGGCGGGCCAGGTCAGCCGCAGGATGATCGGCACGGTGATCAGCGCGCTGAGCACATACGAAACAGTAGGGATGGACACAGCCCCCAACGAACGCCCGCCCAGCGCCTCGGCCAGCGGGCCGTAATGCTCCATCAGGCGCAGGAAGATGACGCTGAGCAACGGGCCGAGCGCGAACCCCAGCAGGGCCAGCAGGGTCACGGTGATCAGTTGCATCAGCACCAGTTGAGGCGCGCTGCCGCCCCGGCTGACAATAGTGCTCCATTCCTGGCTCTGCTGTTCCAGCACCAGGGCGGTCGTGCTGGCCAGGTGCTGCGCCATCAGCCCGGCGATGAGCGCGGAGAAGGCGATGATCACCAGTTCGTTGTCGGCCACGTCGCCCGCGTAACCTTGCAGCAGGGCGATCAGGCCGGTCAACACGCGCAGGCTGGGGTGATAGGCTCCCAGTCGGTTCTGTAACAGGGCCAGCCGATCCTGATAGTCGCGGATGTTGTCGGCGGTGATGACGTCTGTGTTGGTCTCTATCACATAAAAATAGCGGTTGCCGGGCGTCACGTTCGCCAGCCAGTCGTTGTACGCTTCTGGAATGGTGGCGAATCCGAAGTCGTAGCGCGTCTGACCGGGCGCGATCTCGACCTCGGCCCCATATAGGAAGTTGCGGTTGCCTTCCCAGAAGGGGTCTTGCGGATTCTTCGGTTCGACGATGCCCACGATGACCACGCTGGCGACATGGCCGCTGCCATCGAGTTGCTTATTGCCCACCACGAAGCGTTGTCCCACTTCCAGGTTGGCCCGGCGAGCCACCTCCGCCGTGACCACGATCTCCACCTGTCCCCGATTGTAGAGGCCGATCTGCCGCGCCTGCTGTTCAGCATCGCTCAAGCCGGTCGGGTCTACGGCGTCGGGCGGGGGCAGGCGCACCGGCCAGCGCCCTTCGATCAACGTCAGGCGATCGGGCATGTCGCTGAAGGCATAGGGCTGGAAGGTGTGATCCAGGCGCGTCGAGCGCGCTGTCACCGGCTCGCCATAGCGATACATGTAGCCGCCGGTCGCCAGCCCGGCAGCTTCCACGCCACCTTCGGTCGTCGGCGGAGTGTAGTCGGCGCGGATGAAGAAGGTGTAGTCGGTCGCCAGCGGCCCCAATTCCCGGCTCGCTACGTCCAGCGCGGCGGGCGCGAGCGGCTCGTCCTGAATCACCAGGGTGATTTGCAAATCCTGTGGGGCGGCCTGTTCCAGCGCGAAGCGCAACCCCACACCCGTCACCGCGCGGATGTAGAACGGCCCCAGCGCGAAAAAGCCCGTCAGCAGGCAGATGGCCAGGAGCAGGATCGCCAGTGAGCGCCATTCGCGGCGCATTCGTTTGAAGATCAGGCCCAGAGTCATGCCGTCACCGTCTCTGCCATCGTCACTCGCCCCAGCATCCCCTCACCCCTGCCCGGCGCTGACGCACCTCGTCGCGCGAGGCAGGGGGTGAGGTCAACCACGTGATTCTGCACGCCTTCTTCAAGATCGGGAACGCAGAATTGCCCACGCTCCGCTTTCATCTGTCCCCTTTGCACCTTGGCGGTTTCTACTCGTCGCCCAGGCGCAGCGTGCGCGCCAGCGACAGTTGCCGCACCAGCAGCAGGCTGGAGCCGAGCACCAGCCCCAGCGTGACCAGCAACAGCAGCGCGTATTCCAGCAGGCGCTGCGTCTCCACGCGCATGACGAACGGCGGGATGACGCCTTCGCCCGCCGCGCCCAGCGCCAGCGTTGGGACCACCTGCGAGGCGAGCAGCCAGCCCAACAACGCGCCCAGCGTCACCGCCACGCTCATCACGAAAACCTGTTCCAGCGCCAGAGCCAGCACCACGCGCAGAGACGATAGCCCCAGCGCCCGCAGCACGCCGAATTCGGTGCGGCGGGCCTGTGCCGTCAGCCCGGCGTAGGTCAACAGGCCGACGATGCTCAGCGCCAGCGCCATGATGAAGGCCAGATACATCAGCCCCAGCAAGCCCAACGCCAACGGATCGGTGTTGAGCCGACTCAACTCGTCGGCCAGCGTCACTTCGCCCAGCACGACCGCCGCGCCTTCATCCAGCGCACGGACGAACGCGGCCACTTCACTTTTGTCGTGTGCGTCTACGCCGTCGCCCAGCCGCAGCCAGACCTCGTCCGGGTAGAAAGCAGCGCTGGGCCGGCGATTCAGCCGGTACAGCAGTTCGCGCACGTCCACCACAATGAAGGAGTCGCCCTTGGGATCGTTGAGCGTCGGCGCGCGGTCGAACAACGAAGGATAATAGTCGGTCACCTGCACGGCGCGGAACTGGATGCTGCTGCCGCCGATGCCCGGCAACGTAAACGGCGCAGCGTCCAGCCCCCACGTCAGACCGTTTTCGCTCTGCACGCGGCGGCTGACCACGGCATCTATCGGCCCCAGGTCGGGGTAATTGAGCAGCACGCCCACTGTCGAGCGCTGCGCGTCCTGCTGCCAGGTGACATAAAGCGCGTCGCCGCGTTCGCCAGACACCCGCCAGCCGGGTGAGGCGTCGCCTTCGGCCAGCGCCCCGCTGTCGTAGCGGAATTCCCAGGGGCGGTCGGCGAAGACCGGCCAGGGCGTCTGCGCCTTATCCGCGCCGATCAGCATCATGTCGGCCAGAGTCAGGCGCATACCTCGTTCGCCGCGCGCGCTGGGGCTGCGATATTGCCAGTAGAAGGAGACCAGGTTGAGCGGGGCGACCGGCTCATATTCCAGCGCGGACAGGTCGGCCTCGCAATAGACCCAGCCGGTGCTGACAAAGCCCGCCGCGCCCAGGCCGGGTGTGTCCTGCCCCACCCGCACGTATTCGACTTCGACCGGCCTGACCGGCACCCTCACCCATGCCCCCGCCGCATCCAGCAGGCGCAGCCATAGCTCGGTGCGTTGCACCAGGCGGCTCACATCGGCGCGATAGATGCCCTCGTTGCCGGGGCGGAACGAATGCACTTCGAAACGCACCCACAGGCCGATGCGCGCTGGCACGTCGGGCAGCGTCTCGCCGCGCGGAGGCAAGGAAGGTGCGTCACCGGGCGCGCGCGGCGAATAGACCGGCCCCAGGTCGCTCCGCCAGTAGAGCGTCTGCCCGAAGGTGTCGGGATCAATGGCCAGGATACTGCCCCGCAGGTCACCGGCCAGGCTGGTGCTCAGGTTGGTATTGCGCACGCGGAAAGCCGTGCTGGCTGCGACAACCCCTTCCCGCGCCATGTAAGCGTCGGCGGGCCGGGCGCGGTTGACGTTGAGCGCCGTGTCGCGCTCGGTCAGGCGCACGTCTGTGCCCACCAGGTAGCGCGCCTGATCGCCGTGACTGTTGGCGAGCGTGGCGCGGAAGCTGGTGGCAAACCAGCCCGTGCCGACCGCCAGCGCCAGCAGAAAAGTGATGCGCCCGTAGTGTACCGGCTCGCGGCTGAGTTGCCAGCCTGCCAGTGCGCTGAGCAACCCCCGGCGCGCCGCGGCGAAGCGCGCCGCCAGAGACGCCAGCGTAGGAAAGGCGCGCAATGCCAGGCTGCCCAACGCCACGAAGAGCAGGGCGGGCGCAGCCAGCATCAGCGGGTCGGCCTGCTTGTCGCCCAGGGTGGTATCGCTGAGCGGCGATCCCTGCTGCACCAGCGCCCACAGCGCCACCAGCGCGACGATCGCCACCACCACGTCGAGATAGAGGCGCTGCCACCAGTGCTGGCGTTCGCTGCGCGCCGCCGCGCCGCCCGCCAACACCAACGGCATCCGCAACACCGGCAGCAGCGAGAGCATCAGTGCCAGGAAGGTGATCAGCGCGGCCAGCCCTGCCATGCCGAAGGCCGCCGGCGTGAGCGGCAGAGGGAATTCCTGAGTACCGGCCACGCTCGGCCCCAGCGCCGTCAATAATGCCTGCGCCAGGAAGGGCGCGATCAGCGCCGCCGCGGTACAGATCACCAGCGCCTCGATGCCGCGCAGCAAGACGATCTGACTGTCCCACGCCCCCCGGCTTTGCAGCATGGCGATCTCGCGGCGCTCGCTGCGGCGCACCAGGGCCGCCGTCGCCACCACGAAGAAGAGCACCAGCGCGCCCACCTGCCCCAGCAGAATGGCGAACGGCACGCCCAGCAACGCCTGTTCGTCGGCGTAGTCGCGCAGGATGCCGTCATCTCGCTCTTTGTGAATAACGTCGTAGTCTATCAGGCGGGTGTGATAATTGAAGCCCAGGTCCTGGCGCGCGGTCTGATTGGGGGTAGGCGGCGTTTCCAGCGTGAAAGTCGCTCGCATGTCGCGTTCGAAGGCCCGCAACGCCGCGCGCGCCTGATCAATGCGCGCATAGGGCAGATTGTCGTGCGCGAACAGCACGCGCCAGCCAATGCGCGTTGGCGTATCTGGCAAGAATTCGGTGGCAATGCGGAAGAGCGCCGTTTCGGTGGTGAGGGCGGCGAAGTCGTAGTCCCACAGCCCCGCCCCACTGCCGCGATCCAGCAGGCGAATGGGCGACGGAGCCATCCAAAACGGATCGCTGTCGTCCAGCGGGGCGACTATGCCCACAATGCGCGCGGTGATGGGGCGGCTGCTGGGATGCCCGCCGCCAGTGTGGCCCTCGGCGTCCATGCTCTGATCCAGCAGCAACACCGTGTCCGCGCCCAGATTGAGTTCATTGGCGACCGTCAGCCCGATGGCGATTTCGATGTCCTCGTCGCCCGCGGGCGTGTCCTGCGGCAGGCGTCCGTCCACCAGGCGCACGCGCCCCGTCCAGCCACTGTAATGGCCCATGCGAGCGCGCACGCCGGTCAGCGGCACGAACTCCCCGCTGCCCGCGTCGCGCAGGGCAACGCCGGTCGCTTCGGCCTCGCCGAAGAAGACCACCTCGTCCACCCAGCCTTCGATGACGCCCAGGTCGCGGGCCACCAGCGCGCGCACCGCGTCGGTAGACTGCACGGCTTTGTCTATCAACGTGCTGCCGTCGGCCCACTGCGTATTGGCCCGCAGGCTGATATACGCCGAGACATGCACGTCGCGCGGCGGCTCTTCTGCCAGGCGCTGCGTCATGCCCACCTGAGCCACCGCTGTCGTGTAGAGCGGCACCAACGCGCCAATGGACGCTGTCAGCACCGCGCCGGCGACAATCGTCAGCAGCGAGCGCCATTGCGTGATCAGCCGCGCCAGCGCCAGATGCAGCGCGAAACGAACAGGGGTGCGCCGCAACTCCTGCCAGCCTTCGAGGGTGCGGCGTATCCAGCGCGAAGAACGACGACGGTTATTCACAGAGCTTCCTCAAGGGCGGTCCCAGTCTGTGCCTCGCCGGTTCTGGCCCGCCCGCGAACGACTACGGATGTTGCTTCGTCATTTATACGCACTTGCGGGCGCAGAACGTCACTACCAATCCCAGGCCGCGCTATTGTAGCGTATGCGCTGCGGGCTGTAGAGATCAAATCGTCGCAGGGCGCGTGCAACATGTGTCGGGCAGTGTGAGAGGGGGCAGGAAGCGCACCAGCGCCGAGCGGGGGAGTGAGGTTGAATGTTCGCGATGCGCTCAATAGCTGTCCGCCCTTGAACCGTATATGGAGAGGGGCAGGGGGTGAGGCGTTCAAACGGTCTCCCATCGCAGGGCGTCTTATCATGTCATCATTACAACTATTGATTTTGCTCCAAATTGAACAATTAGCTGCTTGTTGTAGCAGGCCTGTCAGGATATACTAAGTGTAATGGCGCATGCAGTGGAACACCGTCACGGTGATCCCCTCAGCTTCTGACAGGTGCAGGTTTTCACGCTGTGGTAGCAGCTTGCTGCCAGGCATGGCGCGTAAACTGGCTATGCCGCGCAGGGCTGTCTACGAGGTCAAACTTCCCAACACAAGGTGGTAGCAAAGCATGGACTTCGAGGACAACAAGAAGCCAACACCCCCGCCCCAGGAGCCAGCCCCTGCGGAGGGGGAAACAGGTGAAAGCTTCCTGGAAATGCTGGAAGCATCGTTCGACTACGAGCCGCCTCACCGCGGCGAGATCCGCAATGCCGTCATCCTGCAGATCGAGCCGAACGAGATCATCGTTGATCTGGGTGCCAAGCAAGACGGCATTGTCACCGCGCAAGACCTGGAACGGCTCGACCCAGAGTACCGTCGCTCGCTGAAAGTGGGCCAGACAGTGCCGGTCTATGTGCTCAACCCGCGCGACGTGGACAACAACCTGATCGTGTCTATCAACATGGGCCTGCAACAGTACGACTGGGATGCAGCCCGTGAGTTGCTGGAAAAGGACGAAGTCGTCGAGGTCACCGTCACCGGTCACAACCGCGGCGGTGTGCTGGTGCGCTGGCGTTCGCTGGAAGGGTTCATCCCCTCCTCGCACATGGTCACCGTCAGCGCCGGCCTGCAGGGCAACGAACGCCGCGATGCCCTCAACGAACTGGTGGGCAAGAACCTGGGCGTGAAGGTGATCGAGGTGGATCAGGATCGTCGCCGCCTGATCTTCTCGGAGCGCGAGGCGCAGCGCGAATGGCGGACGCAGCAGAAGGCGCGCTTGCTGGCCACCCTCAACGAGGGCGATGTGGTGCGCGGCGTGGTCACCGGCCTGCGCGACTTTGGCGCATTCGTCAACCTGGGCGGGGCAGATGGCCTGATTCACGTCAGCGAGCTGGCCTGGCACCGCGTCGATCACCCCCGCGATGTGCTGAAGGTCGGTGACGAGATTGATGTCTATGTCCTGAGCCTCGACCGCAACACCAATCGCATTGCGCTCAGCCGCAAGCGCCTGTTGCCCGATCCCTGGGACGATGCCCTGGAGCGCTATCACGAAGGGATGCTGGTCGAAGGCACCGTGACCAACGTGGTGGACTTCGGCGCGTTCATCGCCCTCGACGACGGGCTGGAAGGGCTGTTGCACCTCAGCGAAATGGGCGACGGCACGCTCAAGGAACCCTACAGCTACGTCAAGAAGGGCGACCGGCTGCAATTGCGTATCAGCCGCCTGGAACCCGATCAGCGGCGCGTGGGCTTCACGCAGCGCTGGGGCATCGGCCCGCAGGAAGCGCCCGCCGAAGAAGCCGCGTCAGAAGACGAATCATCCGCCGAAGAGAACGCCGATCACGATGAGTCCGCCGCAGAGGCGTGATCGGCTCGCTAGGCTGCATGCGCCCCACAAGCAGAGCACGCGCAACCATCCCGTCGGGGTTGGAAGGGTGGGTGTGTGTTGTGCCTGAGCCAGGGCGGACAGTAGTTAGTGAGCTTCTATTACAAAAGGTTTGACAAATACGATCCCCCTCGTTATAATGCTGCCGACTTGATGGAAGGGGGGCGCTCCGCGCTGCGAAGTCACGTGCGAGCGTTGAGTTGTCTTGAGGGTGCATCATCAGACGCTTGGGCGGGTGATGCCAGCGCAGCACGCTGCTAGACAGATCGCCGGTGCCAACCTGCAGGGTTGAGCCGGCTTTTTGTTGCCCATTCCACAGGTCAAAAAATACGACCCTCGGGGGCTAGTTGCAGGAATCATGATCGACAGAACACAATCTCACATTGACGCGGCGCAAGCCGACGGGGATTTCCTGGCTCTGCTGGAGGAATCCTTCGCAGTCGAACAGCCCGTGCGCGGTGACATCGTCATGGGCGTCATTCAGTCCATTGACAGCATGGGCATGTTGGTAGACCTGGGCATGAAGCGCGATGGCGTGGTGCCCCGTAACGATCTGGAGCGGCTGGGCGAAGACGTGCATTTCACCGTCGGCGACCGCGTGCCGGTGATGATCGTGCGCGCCGAAGACGAGGACGGCAACCTGATCGTGTCGGTCGCCCAGGCCAAGCAGAACGAAGACTGGTTGCGTGCCGAAGAGCTGATGAACAGCGAAGAGGTCTGGGAAGGCGTGGTGGCCGATGCCAACCGCGGCGGGCTGATCGTGCCCTTCGGCAATCTGCGCGGCTTCGTGCCCGCCAGCCATGTCTCCAACCTGCCGCGCGGCCTCAACGAAGAGGAGCGCACTCAGTACCTGCAGGGCATGGTGGGGCAGCCCATCACCGTCAAAGTGATCGAGGTCAACCGCCGCCGCCGTCGCCTGGTGCTCAGTCAGCGCGAAGCGCAACGCGAAGTGCGCGATGCGCACAAGAACGAACTGCTTTCCGAACTGCAGGAAGGCGAAATCCGCCGCGGTGTGGTCAGCGGCCTGCGCGACTTCGGCGCATTCGTAGACCTGGGCGGGGCCGACGGTCTGATCCACATCAGCGAGCTGGCCTGGCATCGCGTCAAGCACCCGCGCGAAGTGCTCAGGGTCGGTCAGGAAGTCGAAGTCTACGTCCTGCGCCTGGACCAGGAAGGCCGCCGTATCGGGCTGTCGCTCAAGCGCCTGCAGCCGAACCCCTGGACTCAGGTGGATGAACTGTATCATGTCGGGCAGGTCGTCGAGGGCGTGGTCAGCCGCGTAACGCAGTTTGGCGCATTCGTCAGCATGGAGCCGGGCATCGAAGCGCTGCTGCACGCCAGTCAGATCGCCGATCCCGCGCCAGAAAACCCCGCCGACCTGCTGCACGAGGGGCAGGTCATCCAGGCCCGCATCATCAGCATCGAGCCGCATCGTCAGCGCCTGGGCCTGAGCCTGCGCGACCTGAATAGCCCGGCCTCTGCAGACGAAGAGGGCGAAATTGAGACTGGTCAAACTTCGCCGGAGACGCTAGAATTGAACGGCGTGGAACCGGAGGCCGAGGAAGAAACGAGCGCGGAGATCGCAGAATAGCAGGCTATCGCGCGTCAGAGGTTCACAAGGCAGGTTCTCACAACCTGCCTTTTTGGTTCGGTTCCACCTAATTCTGAACAAGAGGGGAGGTGAATTGCGTGGCTCATGTCGAATTGCAGCCTGGCGAGTCGCAAGAGCAGTTGCTGAAGCGTTTTCGCAAGAGCGTTGCCAAGAGCGGCATCCTCAGCACCGTCCGGCGTAAGCGCTGGTACGTCTCCAAGAGCGAACTGCGCCGCATTCAGAAGAAGAAAGCGATCCGCCGTGCCCGCCGCAAACAGCGCAAGCAGGGCCAATCCTAGCTCTCACGAGTCGGCGTCCGGCACGCCGGTTTTTCTGAGGTGTGCGGAGTAGAGAAGAGTACGTACACAGGCTATGGCCAAACGCTCTGAGGACAAACTCGAAGTCGAAGGCACCGTTGTCGAGGCCTTGCCCAACACGCAGTTCATGGTCGAACTGGAAAATGGGCATCGGGTACTGGCCTATCTCTCCGGCAAGATGCGCAAGTACTACATCCGCATTCTGCTGGGCGATAGGGTGCGCGTAGAGCTGACCCCCTACGATCTGACGCGGGGGCGCATCACCTATCGCTACCGCCGGCGCGGCGAAATGGCCGAAGACTTCGAGGAAGAATAGCATTCGGCTGGCCCGCTTCATCTCACGGCCTCGGTCAGGCGTTGCGTCACCAGAGGCGTATTTGCATTGCCAGGCTGGCACATTCTGAGGAATGTCGCCAGCCTGTTTCGTTGGTCGGCGCGGGTCAGCGCTCAATTGGAGTCCGGGGGCAACCGTCCCGGCAGGTCCGCGGCGATCCCCTTCAGGCCGCGCTCGATTTCCCAGGGGTAAACGATATAGGCATCGGTGACGGCAGCGTAGAAGTCCGGCTCGGCCCGGCTAAAAAGGGAGCGGTAGGGATTGAAGTGAAAGACGCAGGTGAAGCCCGTCGCACCAGCCGATAGCACGCGACTCTTGACCGCCGTGCTGGTGCGCCCGCTGCCCCACACATCGTCCACGATCAGCACACGCTTGCCCACCAGTAGAGAGTTTTCGGGGAACTGCACGAACTTGGGCCAGACCAGCAGGCGTGTCTTCTCGTCCAGAGCATGTTCAGCGGGGAAGTCCACTGCCGCATTGAGCACTTCCGACAGGTCGAGCGCTTCGGCCAGCAGGCCGCCGGGGATAATCCCCCCGCGCGTGATCGTGATCATCGTGTCGAAGCGACCAGCAGCGCGCAGTTGCGGCACCAGCACATCCACCAGTCTGTCCACGTCCGACCATGTCAACCATTCCTGACGCAGGGGGCGGCGCGACGGATCCATCACGAGCGCATCCTTTGACCTGACGAGCCATTGCCTGTTACGCATTGACTATCGCGCGATTATGCCCACAGATGAGCGTAAAGTCAACGCGCCTGTGCGCCCTGTGGCCAATGTAACCTTGCACCGTCTCCCTAACCCGCGGATAATAGAAGCAGGGGGTGGAGGACGACTGGACAAGGAGCGCGGGCGTGAAATCAACAGCCGAACGAACCGTCGAGGCGCTCACCTGGGCCGCCGTGGTGATCTGGCTGGGCTTTGCCCTGGTCACGCACATCCTCGGTTACGCCTGGCTGGTGGTGCTGGTGCTCGGCTTCATCTTGCTCGCCTCGGCCATCTATCAGCGTAGCCAGGGCTGGCATACGTCCCTGTCTATCTGGGTCTTCGGCATCTGGATGGCGGTTTTCAGCGTGCTGGAAATCATTAGCAGCCTGATCGAAGCGACCGGCGGCCCTGGGCTGAACATTGACCTGTGGGTGTACCTGGGTGTGGCCCTGCTCTCGATGGGTGTGGCAGTCATCTTCCGCATGGTCAACCCCAACGCCCTGCTAGGCGACAGCGGAGCGCGTCGGCGCGGCGAGCGCTACGATGGCGATCCCCGCCCATATGTGCCGCGCCATGTCGTCGAAGAGTCCAGCGCGGCCTATTTGCCGCCGTCGCGCGGGCGCGGGCGCGGAGCACAGCAGCGTCGCCCGGATTATGGCTATCAGCAGCCAGCGAGCGTCACCGATCAAGCTGACGAGTACACCTACGCCACCCGCCGCGATCCGCGCGCGCCTCGCCCGTCGTATACTGCGCCGGACTACCCCGCATCGCGCCAGGAGCTACCGCGTCGGTCGGCACGCGATCGCTACGCGCCGCAAGATTACGACTACGGCGCGGAAGAACAGGTTGCCCCCGATGAAGAGTACGGCAGCTACGCCCCCGAAGACGAGAACATCGGCGAGCCGCCCCGTTATATCCCCCGCAGCAGCGCGGCTCTGCCCCGCCGCCCCGACGACCGCCGCCGCGCCGTGCGTCCGGGTCGCCGACCGGCGCGCACCGGTGACACGCCTGCTGACCTGCAGGCGCGCATAGACGATATCATCCGGCGCAGCCGCGAGCGCCGCAACGTCCCTCCGGAAGACCTGCCGTACTAGCCGTCAGCCGTCAGCCGTCAGCGATCAGAAGGGAAGGGGAGGCCGCTCGTCGCTCTGAGACCCTTGTTTTGGCTGTCGCGCGACGGGCGAAGGGGTGCGTTTCTGCGGCGGAGAATAAATCCCCTCGCCCTGCCACACACCTATGAGGAAAAGCAAACACCCTCCTGCCTCATTTCCCTGGCTGATCGCTGAAAGCTGATGGCTGATGGCTGATAGCTGACAGCTTTTCACTCGCTCTCTGCCGGTTACCGCGTTACAATGAAGTCAGGAGGCCAGCGCGAGACCGGCCAGACTCCCTGGTTTTTCTGGCAAGGGGTATGTCGCGTGTCGAATCCCATGCCTTCTGTCAGTAGCCCTCCCTGGAGCGTCACCACCAAACGCCTGGTGGCCCTGGGCGTTCTGGTTGTCGCCTACCTGATCGCGCGTCAGGTAGATAGCGTCGCCTGGCTGTCCATCATCACCTCGGTGGTGCTGGCCTATCTGCTTTCGCCGGTCGTCACCTTCTTCGAACGTCGTCTGCGCCCCATCCCCAGCTACGAGACGCGCCGCACCCTCAGCGTGTTGCTCACCTGGGTGCTGGTGCTCAGCCTGCTGGGGCTGATGATCTGGCTGGTGGTGCCCGCCACTCTCAAACAGGCGCGACAGTTCGCCGACGAGTTGCCCGGCCTGCTGGAAGACACACAGAACGATCTCAAGTCGGTGCTGGGGCGGCCCATCAAGATCGGCAACTTCACCGTGGTGCCGTGGGACGAACTGGAGAGCTTCTTCACTGGTCAGCAGGGCGAAGAACCAACCGACGTGAGCACCACCCTACAGAACGCTGTCCTGTCGCTGGCCGATCCGGCGCTGGGCGTGGTGGGCAGCGTCTTCTCCTTCCTGATCACCACCATCTTCGTGCTGACCATGCTCTTCTACCTGATGCGCGACGGGCCGTCCTTCGTAGACGGGTTGATCGCCGCCGTGCCAGAAAGCTATCAGGGCGACGTGCGCCAGTTGTTGCACGAACTGGGGCAGGTATGGAGCGCTTACCTGCGCGGGCAGGTCGTGCTGAGCCTGATCATGACGGTGGTCGTCTACCTGGCGGCGCTCGTCCTGGGGCTGCCGCAGCCGCTGTTGCTGGGGCTGGTGGCCGGTTTTTTGGAGTTCATTCCCAATCTGGGGCCGGCCCTGGCCCAGATTCCCGCGCTGCTCTTCGCCCTGACGACCGATAGCTCCACCATTCCTGCGCTCGACGCGGGCCTGCTCTATGCTGTGGTCGTCTCGGTGACCTATATGTCGCTGCAACAGCTCGAAGCCGTCTTGCTGGTGCCGCGCGTGTTGGGCAGCAGTCTGGACCTGCACCCCTTTGCCGTGCTGGTTGCCATCCTGGTGGGGGCCAGTCTGGCGGGCGTGCTGGGAGTCGTGCTCGCCGCGCCCAGCGTGGCGACCGCGCGCCTTTTCGTGCGCTATGTGCGCGTCAAGCTGCTCGACGAAGACTACCTGCCCGCGGCGCAGGGCATGGCGGCCCGCCAACGGGGCTTGATCTATCGCCTGATGCACTACCTGATCAGCCACCGTTACCCGGTGCTGCCCCCCGAAGAACGCGCCCGCGACGCCGCTGACCTGTGAACCCGTGCTTGTGAGTGTGCGGCCAGAGGAGAGACACCATGCAGCCGTTCCCAGACCAGACCTTCACCCGCGCCGACCTGATCATCCGGCCCGCGCAGCCGTCCGACAGGGCCGCGCTGGAAGCGATCGCCGCGCAGATTTGGGAGGGCAACGATTACCTGCCGCGGGTGCTGGACGCCTGGTTGAACGACCCCTACGATGGTTTCTTTGTGGCGACCCTGCGCGACCGCGTGATCGGCGTCTCCAAGGTGACCCGCCTGGAGGAAGAAGAGTGGTGGCTGGAGGGCCTGCGCGTTGACCCCGCCTTTCAGGGATATGGCTTTGGGCGCATCTTGCATCACTTCGCCGTCAATCACGTGCGCCAACATGGGCGGGGTGTGGTGCGTTTCGCCACCAGTTCGGAGAACAGCGCTGTCCAACGACTGGCCCGCGAGACGGGGTTCAGCCGCGTGGCTGTCTATGTGCCGCTGGGTGCAGACGTGCTCGACGAGCCGGTCGCCCATCTATCACCGCTGACGCCCGCCGATGCACCGCGTGTGCGGGCCTGGCTCGACCGCTCGGCGAATTTTGTCGCCTGCCAGCGCAGCCTGGAATGGGACTGGTCGTTCTACTTTCTCACCGACGCCCGTCTGGCCGAACGGCTGGCCGGCGGGCTGATCTACGGCTGGGCAGACCCCGACGCTCCGGAAGGGCTGCGTGGTCTGCTGATCGTCAACCCGACCGATCGCGACCGCTGGCCTGGTCAGCCTGCGCTCAAGATCGCCTATCTGGACGCTGCACCCGCCGATCTGACGGCGCTGGCCCTGGATGCGCGTCGGCTGGCCGCACAACTGGATCGCGTCTACGTGCGGATAAAGGTGCTCGATCAGCCGGACGCACAGGCGGCCTGCCAGGCGGCGGGCTATCTGTGCGAGTCCGATCACTGGGTCTATCTGTACGCCCGTGAGGTGCAGCTCACCGCGCACGCCGACGTGCAGCTCGACGAGCTGCCCCCACTCTCCCGTTGACAGGCCAGGCGTGGTGCTCGTGCTCTTCGCAGCCGGGCATCTACTCCCTTGCAGACCCTAAACCCATTGCTCCGGACTCACGACTCCGGACTCATCACTCACTCAGGAGCAACTCATGGACGACAACTGGCATCTGCTGGCCCGCCATCGCCCGCCGCCCCCTGCCTCACCCGAACCGCTGACCGCCGAGCGCATTGACACCGGTTATCGTCTGTACTGGACGAAAACGGCCCTGGCCTGGGACGACGAGCGCCGCGCCCTGATCGCCGAGCGCGTGGCGGCGGTCATCGCCGGGCCGGACTTCGAGAACAACGCCCTGGAGCGGCGCTTTCGCGTAGACGGGCTGGACGACCTGGCGCACAGCGGGGCCAGTCTGCTGGCGCTGGCCGAAGTCTTGCGCGCGCTCGACGCCTTCGACGCCGAAGCAGAGTGAGACCGGCATGAGCAATCATCCGGCCAATCTGGCACTGCGTTTTGCGCTGGAACTGGCGGCGCTGGCGGCGCTGAGCGTTTGGGCGCTGGAAACAGCGGGCGGCCCAGGAGGCATCGCCCTGGCGATCGTGTTGCCCGTCCTGGCGGCGACGGCCTGGGCTACCCTGCGCACTCCCGGCGACGACAGTCACGGCGGAAGGGTGCCCGTGCCGGTGCCAGGCATCGTGCGGCTGGCGCTGGAAGGGCTTCTTTTTGCCCTGGCTGTGCTGGCGTTGCTCGCCGCAGGTCACCGTACAGCAGGAATTGGGTTGGGCATGGTGGTCGTCGCGCACTATATTCTGTCCTACGATCGGGTGCTGCGCCTGCTGGGCCAACGCTGGCGTAGCTGACAGTAGGGGGTATTGATGCGCATCTCGACTCATGGGGATCACCTGATCAGACTCACCCGTTTCACCGCCTTCAACTGCTATCTGGTGCGTCAGGATGACGGCCTGGCGCTGATTGATACGGGGCTGAGCGGCAGCGCCGCGGGCATTCTCAAGGCAGCCCGGCAGATCGGACAACCCATCGTGCGTATCCTGCTCACACACGCGCACGCCGATCACGTGGGATCGCTCGATGCCCTGGTAGAGGCGCTGCCCGGCGTCGAGGTGTTGATCGGAGCGCGGGAAGCGCGTTTGCTGGCCGGCGACATGAGCCTGGACGCCAACGAGCCGCAAACTCCGCCGCGCGGAGGCTTTCCGCGCGTGAAGACTCAGCCGACGCGCACCTTGCAAGCGGGCGAACGGGTTGGCTCGCTGGAAGTGATCGCCGCGCCGGGTCATACGCCCGGACAAATCGCCTTTCTCGACACGCGGGATGGCACGCTGATCGCCGGAGACGCGCTGTATTCGTGGGGCGGGCTGGCCGTCGCTGGCAAGCTGACCCCCTTCTTTCCCTTCCCGGCCCTGGCGACCTGGCACAAGCTCACTGCCCTGCGCACCGCACGGGCACTGCGCGCGCTGGAACCGGCGCGGTTGGCGTTGGGACATGGGCCGGTGATCGAAAGGCCGTTGGAGCGCCTGGACCGGGCCATCGCGGCGGCGCAGGCGTTCGAGCGGGCCTGATCGAACGACTCTGGACATTTTGCCAGAAAGCGGCGAAAATGGGAGCAATTCCCTGTGAGCATAAGGAGCAAACCCCATAATGAACAACGGCGATATGTCCGATATCCCTACCGAAACCCTCGCTGAGACCGAAAACTACTCCGTGTGGAGTTCGGTAGAGCCGGACGGCGAGAAGACCTATCACATCGAGCTTGGCCCGGTGACGGTGCATTTCTTCGAGGAAGAATGGGCCGAGTTTCTGGAAATGATCCGCGAAGCCATCTCCGATGACGATGTCGAAAGCAGCGACGACATCGAGATCGAACTGGATTGGGGATCGCTGTACTTCGCCCGCGACGAGTGGGACGAATTCACCAAGCTGTTCGCCGCTCTCTAAAGCTGGTTCGACGGGGCGGGCTGGTGTCCGCCCCGTCTTTCATCCCCCGCCTATACCGATGCCTGCCTGATGTGCTCTACTCACGGCTTCGATTTCCTGCTCAGTCCGGCGGGCGGCGAGGTGCTGGCGTGGCTGGCAGCACAAGACCTGGGCGACGCGCAGACGTTCCCCCTGCTGACACGGTTGCGGCGCGAGTTGCCGCCGGACGTGGCGGGCGCAGCCCTGACTCTGGCCCGGCTGCGGCAACGCGCGATCGGCAAATTCAGCCGGGCGGAGGCCATGTTCTTCACGCCCGATGCGCTCGAACAGGCCAGCGGTGAGGTCATCGCCCTGTGGCGGGCGCGGCGCTTTGCGGGGAGCGGCTACGTCCGGATCGCCGACCTGGGCTGTGGCATCGGCGGCGACACGTTGGCGCTGGCCGCGCTGCCCGGCACAACCGTGATCGGGCTGGATCGCGATCCGCTGCGGCTGCGTCTGGCCCGCGCCAACCTGACCGTCTATGGGCGGACGGCGCATTTCGTCTGCGCCGACCTACACGATCCGCTGCCCTTCTGCGGTGTGCCCGCCGCCTTCTTCGATCCAGCGCGGCGCGAGAACGGACGACGGCTCTTTTCGGTACGCGACTACGCCCCGCCGCTGGAGGTCGTCCGGAACTGGCGTTTTGCAGCGCTGGCGGTCAAGTTGTCGCCCGGGGTGGCGCTCGATGAGCTGCGCCCTTACACCGAGGCAGGCGCGGGCGTGGAGTTCGTCAGCACAGGCGGTGACCTGAAAGAAGCCGTGCTATGGACGGGCGATCTGGGCTTTGCCGGGCACTGGGCTTCCCGCGCCGACGCGGGCGAGACACTGCAGCCGACCGGCGCGCCGCCGCCCTCGCTGAGCGCACCCCGTGCCTTTCTGCTGGAGCCAGACCCGGCCATCATCCGCGCGGGGTTATTGGGCGAGCTGGCCGAACACCTGGGCGCGCCGCTCTATCGGCTGGACGAGCGCATCGCCTATCTCACTGCCGATGCGCCGGTCAATTCTGGCTGGGTGCGCGTCTGGCCGGTGCTGGACTGGCTGCCCTTCAACCTCAAGCGTCTGCGGGGGGTGTTGCGGGCACGTGGCGTTCGCCGGGCGACCGTCAAGAAGCGGGGTAGTCCCCTGGCCCCGGCGGAGGCGATCCGGCTGCTCAGGCTGGATGGCGAAGGGGACGACGCCGTGATCGTCTTGACCCAGGTGCAGGGCGAACACAGCGCCCTGATCTGCGGGCGAATGCTCGCCTGGCCGGAAAAAGGAGCAGGAAATACATGGACATCGTGACGCTGATCAATGGAGCGCTGGCAGTCGGCGGGCTGCTGGGCTTTGTGGGGACGCTGCGCGGCTGGCGCGTCTTCATGGATGAGCGCCGGATGCAGACGTTGATCGTCACCGTGGGCGAACGACCGGTGCGCTGGGGCGTCGCTGGCGGCTATCTGGTGCTGGGGCTGTTCGGGCTGCTCCAGCTAGTGGGCGGGTGAGGGCGTACTTTTTGGCTAAAGCGACCAAAAAGAAGCACCAGACTGTGAAAAAATCGAAAAATCCCTTGGCACATAGGCCCTGCCCTGATACAATGAGCGTTGGACAATAACAGAGGGTGGACGGAGCTTGACCGGTCTGCAGCAGTCAGGTTTTTAGGCTTATGGCTAAAGACTTATGCAAAACGCGGCGTTCTTTGCAAAGGGTTAATGGCCTTGTAGCATTTGCCGTCATGGGCGACTAAGATATTTCCAGCCCCCCAAGAGAGTGTGCTGGCACCTCGCCTGAGCTTCGCCATACCCCCTGCTATTATCCGAGATGAGTCTTCCCTGAGCGCCGCCCAAGCGAGCTGAGGGGTTTTCGCCTGTAAAGAGTAAGAGAGCGCTTGATGACAGCGTACCTGATCGTAGACGTAGATGACCTTCTGCAGCGGCTAGAGTCGCGCGGGCTGGTGCTCGACATCCAGACCATCGCTACCTCGCTGCTCAATGCTGCGTCGCTGGCCGCGGGACTTGGTAGCCCCAGCGAACTGATGGCGATTGCTGTCGCCGACTGGAATCGCTATCGCCGTCCCAGCGGCAGCGCCGGCGTCAGCGTGCAGCAGGTCTTCGCCAACACGGGCTACGATCTGTTCAACGTGCCCGACCGCCGCGTGGTAGCCGACGCCCTGCTGACGCACTATTTCTCCTTCGAACAGCAGGTCGTGGACGAGTTGATCATCGCCTCGTCGCGCATGGACATCGCCGCGCTGGTGCAGCGGGTGCCGGTGTCCGAACGGGCACGCCTGCGTATCTGGGGCGACGAACCGCCTTCCGGCCTGCCCGGCGTGATCTTTCAGCCGCTGGAAGTCATCCTGGGGCTGCCCAGCAAGACGGTGGCGCTCTATATTGACTTCGAGAACATCTCGATCAGCCTCAGCGAGCAGGGCTACATCATCAACATTGACGATTTGCTGGAAGGGATGATCCGCCAGGCGCAGACGCACGGCCAGGTCATTCACATGGCCGCCTATGCCCCCTGGGGGCAGCGGGGTAGCCTGGCCCCCATGATTGACCGCACGGGCCGCGAAGTGTCCGACGAAGTCACCAGCCGCCTGGCGCGGGCCAACATTGACCCTGTCTACAGCCTGCCGGGCAAGAACAGCGCCGACATGCGCATCGCCAAGGATGTGCTCGACGACAGCGCCCGCCCCGATAGCGCCGATGTCTTCATCATCGCCAGCGGCGACCGCGACTTCAACGAGGTCTTCAGTGCCGTGCGCACGCGCAACAAGCAGGTGATCGTCTGGGGCGTGCGCGGCAGCACCAGCCGCCTGCTGGAATCCAACCCGGCGCTCAGCGTCGAATACATCGAGGACTTTTGCCGTCTGCGCCGCGCCAACGAAGCCATGGCCGCGCATACCGCGCCTTATGGCCCCGGCGAAGAGCCGCCCGAATTCCGGCCCTCGCAGTGGTCGAGCGTCATCCTGCAACTGGATATCCTGCTGGCCGAGCGCGCCGCCGACCGCGTCAGCCTCAACACACTGGCGCGGCGACTGGTCGAGACGCACGCCGTGCCCGGCCCCGAACGGGCCGAAGACCTGATCATGCAGGCCGCCAACCAGGGTATCCTGGTGGTAGACCTCGAACAGGGCACGGTGATGCCCAACGCCAACAGCGAAGTGGTGGCCAAGACACGCCTGATCCGCGACCGCATCGTGCATCGCGTGGCCAACACGTTGCACGTGCGCGGCTGGGAATACGTCAACTACGGCTTCCTGCTCAAGGGCATTGGCATGGATCACGGCCTGGCTGGCCCAGGGCTGAACACCACCGACGCCTGGCGCTCCGAATGGGTGGATACGCTGGTACGCGAAGGGATTCTGGTGCGCGAACTGGTGCCGCACCGCCATAACCCCGAAGACCTGGTGCCGGTGATCAAGCTCAGCGAAGTCGAGGGGCCGGTGATCGCCCCGCACGCCGTGGGCATCAGCCGCGAAGAGGTCGAGGCGATGATCCGGCGCATCATCGTCAGTGTCGAGCAGTTCACTTCGTTCCGCGGCTTCGCCTGGTGCCCGCTCGGCAGTCTACATCGCCGCTTGCGCCCCTTCGACCCCAGCACAGCCTTCCAGCAGGCGGTGGAAGAGCTGCAGGAACAGGGGGCGGTCACCATCAACGAGTACGACAACCCGCTGAGCGAGTTCAAGACGAAGGGCATCTCGCTGGTGGAGCAGTCGCCCATCGTGCAGCGCGTGTTGGAAGAGCGCAACGCCTTCGTGCGCGCCCTGCTCGCCCTCTACGAGCAACGCCTGCCCCTCAGCCGCGAATCCATTCGCCAGGCCAGCGGTCTGGAAGGGCGCGAACTCGACCTGTGGCTGTCCATCATGCAGGCGGAGAATGTGCTCAAGGCCGTGCCCGGCCAGACCGATCTCTACAGCCTCTTCCGCACGCATCATACCGTGTGCATGGTCGCTGGCGACCCGCCCGCAGCAGCGGGGAATGGGGAGTAGGGGGTGGAACATGGCATTCGAAGAGCAAATTCACCAGTATATCCAGGAACTTCCCCGTTCCTTGCAAGAAGAGCTGTTGGATTTCATCCAATACCTGCTGATGAAAGCCGAACAACAAGAGAAGCGGGAGTGGTCTTCGCTGTCGCTGTCTTCCGCTCTGCGTGGTATGGACGATGAAGAGAGCCTGTACACCCTGGCCGATCTGAAGGTGGTCTTCGGATGAAACAGGCCGGGCAGATTGTTCTGTTTCGTTTCCCTCAGACCGATCTCGAACAAGGCAAGCTACGCCCAGCACTTCTGTTGGCAAGACTACCCGGAGAATACGACGACTGGTTGATCTGCATGATTTCCTCCCAGACGCGCCATTCTCTTGCCGGGTTCGACGAGATCATTCAGGAGACTGACAGAGACTTTGCGGAAAGTGGCCTGAAAACCACCAGCGTCGTTCGGATCGGACGCCTGGCTGTCGTTTCCGGAGAAATTCTTCTGGGGGCTATCGGACAGATTTCGAACGAAAGACTGGGGCGTATCAGGAAGCGCCTGGCAGACTGGCTGCTTGAAGGGTCGGTGTAGGCGTGAAGCCGGCGCTATCCCGCCCACTGGGCGATTGACTCTGAAATCGTGCACCCGTACACGCAGCGCTGACCCCCACTCCCTACTGCCCACTCCCCACTCTTCACTCCCCCGCGCATTTGAGACTTCCCAAGCCCTCGCCCCGGTGGTATAATGCGGCGGGTAAGCAATCCCGTATCGTTCTGACCGGCGGGCCAACGTCCGGTTCGCTCGGTGACATCTCTTGACGAGGACGCCACGCAATGTCAATCACCAAACAGCAAAAGGAAGAAATCTTCCAAAGCTTCGGTCGGCACGAGTCCGACACGGGTTCGCCCGAAGTGCAGATCGCCATCCTCACCCGCCGCATTGATCAGCTCACCGAGCATCTCAAAGTGCACAAGCACGATGAACACAGCCGCCGGGGCTTGCTCAAGCTGGTGGGGCAGCGCCGCCGCCATCTGCGCTACCTGAGCCGCAAAGACCCCAAAGCCTACCGCGCCCTGATCGAGCGGCTGGGGCTGCGTCGCTAGGACTGAGATCGCCGGGAGCGTGGGGCACAGGCTCCGCGCTCCGTATGTTGAGACAGTATGGACCAAGAGAAGTCCTGGTTGGGGCGGATGTACGCGACATGCCCCTGCTCCAACCGATCTGATTGATCGCAGTCGCCCGGAGGGACAGGAATTGGAACATGCGGTCAAGCCGACGCCAGGGTATGGCGCGTCGTGCGCTTGACACCAGGTTCCAGTCCCTGACCTCCGGGCCTTATCGTTCCGGAGGGAACCTATGAACACCACGGTTGAGATGCCTCCTAACCATCGCTTTGTGGCGACGGTGGGCGGCAAGGAAATCATCATCGAAACCGGCAAGCTGGCCGAGCAGGCCGGCGGCGCGGTGACCGTCCGCCTGGGCGACACCGTCGTCTTTGCCACCGCCACCATGAGCGCCACGGCCCGTCAGGGCGTGGACTTCTTCCCGCTCAGCGTGGACTACGAGGAAAGGCTCTATGCGGCAGGGCGTATCCCCGGCAGCTTCATGCGCCGCGAAGGTCGCCCCTCAGAAGCGAGCATCCTCATCGCCCGCGTCACCGACCGCCCGCTGCGCCCGCTTTTCCCCAGCGACCTGCGCAACGAAGTGCAGGTGATCGTCACCCCCCTCAGTCACGATCAGGAGAATCACGCGGACATCCTGTCCATCATCGCGGCCAGCGCTGCCCTGCACATCTCCGATGTGCCCTGGGATGGGCCAATTGGCGCGGTGCGCGTGGGCCTGATTGACGGGCAGTTCGTGCTCAACCCGACCATCCCGGAGATGGAAAATAGCCTGCTCGATCTGCGTATGGCGGGCACGGCAGACGCCATCATCATGGTCGAAGCCGGGGCCAACGAAGTAGACGAAGAGACGATGGTCAAAGCCCTGCGCTTTGGGCACGAGGCCATGGACGACCTGATCGCCGTGCAGGAGCAAATGCGCGCTCAGCTTGGCAAGCCCAAGCGCGAGTACGAACCCGCTGTGGTAGACGAAGCGCTGGCCGCCGAGGTCGAGCAGAAAGTCACCGAAGACATCGTCCGCATCCTGGAGACGCACACCATGCGCACCGAGCGCAACGAAGCGCTCGAAGAGCTGCGCACGCGGCTGCTGGCCGAGTACGAAAGCGCGCGGCAGGGCGAGGACGACGAAACCCCTCCCCCATTGGCCGATGTGAGCGCCGTGCTCGATGCCACGCTCAAGAAGGAAGTGCGCCGTCGCATCCTGGACGAGGGCATCCGCCCCGACGGGCGCGACTACACCACCATCCGCCCGCTGGCCGCCGAAATTGACGTGATCCCGCGCGTGCATGGCTCCGGCCTGTTCAAGCGCGGGCAGACGCAGGTGCTCAGCATCTGCACGCTGGGCACCCCGCGCGACAGTCAGCCGCTGGATGGGCTGTATCCGGAAGAGACCAAGCGCTTCATGCATCACTACAACTTCCCGCCCTACAGCACCGGCGAGACCTGGCTGCTGCGCGGGCCGAAGCGCCGCGAGATCGGGCATGGCGCGCTGGCCGAAACAGCCCTGCGCCCGATGATCCCGCCCGAAGATCAGTTCCCCTATACCATCCGCGTGGTCAGCGAAGTGATGTCGTCCAATGGCAGCACCAGCATGGCCAGCGTTTGCGCCAGCACCCTGGCGCTGATGGCAGCGGGCGTGCCTATCACCCGACCAGTCGCGGGCATCGCCATGGGGCTGATCAAGGAAGGCGAGCGCTACGCCGTGCTCACTGATATTCAGGGCATCGAAGATCACCTGGGCGACATGGACTTCAAGGTCGCGGGGACGGAGAAGGGCATCACCGCGCTGCAGATGGACATCAAGATCGCCGGCGTGACCGACGACATCATGCGCCAGGCGCTGGCGCAGGCGCGCGACGCCCGTCTGTACATCCTGGACGTGATGCGCCAGGTCATCCCCGCTCCGCGCACCGAACTCAGCCCCTACGCACCGCGCATCCTGACGGTGAAGATTGACGTAGACAAGATCGGCATGATCATCGGTCCCGGCGGCAAGACCATCCGCGCCATCCAGGAAAAGACCGACACCAAGATTGACATCGCCGAAGACGGCACGGTCTTCATCGCCAGCCCGGACGGGCCGAGCGCCGAGCGCGCCCGCGACATGATCCTGGCCATGGTCGAAGAGCCGGAGGTCGGACGCATCTACACTGGTCGCGTGACGCGCGTCGAGTCCTATGGCGCGTTCGTCGAGATTCTGCCCGGCCAGGACGGCCTGGTGCCCGTCAGTCAGATCACCGATCACTATGTGCAGCGCATTGAGGACGAGGTCTCCGTCGGGGACGAGATCATGGTGATGATCACCGACATTGACGCCGACGGTAAGATTCGCCTCAGCCGCCAGGCCGTGCTGGAAGGCTGGACGCTGGAAGAAGCCCGCGCCGCCGACCGCAAGATCGGCAGCGGCGGCGGTAGCCGGGGCGGCGGTCCGCGCGGTGGCGGGCAAGGTCGCGGCGGCGGGGATCGCGGGGGACGTGGCGGCGGGGATCGTGGCCCGCGCAGCGGTGGCGATCGCGACCGGCGCGGCGGCGGTGACCGAGACCGCGGCGGGCGGCGCTGACTTCTCCACCAGCCAGCACAATCACGGGGCGTGTGACGAGCACGCCCCGCTACGTGTTACAGGCAAAGCTGGTTAGAAGCAATCTCAGCTCGACTTTGTACAAAGCAATGGTTGTAGCGCTTTTGTTCTCGCGCCGCGGCGACAAAGGAATCCCCCATAGAAAATTGCATCAGGGGGCACCTGCTTCTGGAGGCTGTTATGAACTCTTGCGCCGAATCTTCCTCTCACCCCTGCACCGGACTTGTCCACTCTTGCGCGACTGCTCCCCTGCTCCCCGCTTTGCGTGGGAGCAGGGGCCAGGGGGTGAGAAGGAAAAGCGCATAACACGCTCTGGGCAGGTTAGGAATCTGGTTGACCATGCTAGCTACAACCCTCACAGAGCCTGATATGGAGCATTCCCATGGCAAAACTCCTTTCTGACATCAAACTGGAATCGTGGCTTGTCTCGGCGGGCCGCGCTGCGGAGCCTGGCGCGCCGCTGAACGTGCCCCCGATTCCCGCTTCGAACTTCATCCTTGGCAGCGAGCGCGGGTACTCGCGCGACGATGGCACGCCGACCTGGGAAGCGCTCGAAGAGATCGTCGGCGGGCTTGAGTCGGGCCAGGCCGTAGCCTTTGCGTCCGGCATGGCGGCCATTGCCGCCGTGTTCGATCAACTGCCGGCTGGTGCCGTAGTGGTGTTGCCCGATGACTGTTACCTGGGCACAGTAGGGCTGGCAGCAGCGGGCGCAGAACGCGGACGCTGGACTGTGCAGCGCGTGGCGGTGGACGATACCGCCGGATGGATAGAAGCCTGTGCCATCGCAGACCTGATCTGGCTCGAATCGCCCTCGAACCCTTTGCTGATCGTGGCAGACCTGGAGGCCATCTGCGCCGCCCCCCGCAAGCCTGGAGCGATCGTGGCGGTAGACAACACCTTTGCCACGCCCTTGAATCAACAGCCGCTCGATTTCGGTGCCACCGTATCAGTCCAGTCGGCGACCAAGTTCATCGGCGGGCATTCCGACCTGCTGGCGGGGGTCGTCACCACCAGAGATGAGGCGCTCTGGCGCGCCCTGAAGAAGTCGCGAGAATTGACCGGCGCGACTCCGGGAACGCTCGAAGCTTTTCTGGCTGTTCGCGGGGCGCGGACGCTCGCGCTACGCCTGCAGCGGGCGCAGCAGACCGCCATGATACTGGCCGAGCGGCTTGAGCAGCACCCGCTGGTTACCTGCGTCCGCTATCCGGGCCTGCCCTCGCATCCGACTCATGCCACTGCCAGGCGGTTGCTCAAGGGCTTCGGCACGATCATTTCGTTCGATCTGCTGGGAGATGCTGAGTTTGCGGATGCGGTCTGCCGCAACGTCCGGCTCATTCGCCATGCCACCAGTCTGGGAGCCGTGGAATCCACGATGGAGCGCAGAGCGGCGATCCCAGGACAAGAACACCTGCCGCCTTCGCTCCTGCGCCTCAGCGTTGGCATCGAGGACGCCGACGACCTGTGGGACGATCTCGACTCGGCCATCCGTGCGGCTGCGCCGTGAGGCTGTCACCGGTAGCAGGGAGTTGTGAGTGAGGAGTCTTGGTCAGGGTGCGGCATGGTTGCGGCATCCTCCCTCAGGACTCGTGTCTTCCGGCTCATGACTCATGTTCCGCATCTGGCGGGGGCGTGCCCGTCGGCAGCGGCCAGGCGACCGGACGCGCGTTGAGCCGTGTCAACTGCTTTTGCGCGGCGAAAGGCGGGCGAAAGATCAGCCGGTCGAGTGGCGTATCGGGTGTCAGCGCAGTTGGCTCGACCGGCAACACGGCGATCACCCCCTGAGCGGGATAGAGCAACACCGTATAGCCGACTTCCAACAGGGTCAGGTTGCCCTGTGATACGCCTACGGCGGCGGGGTCGCCGTAACGCTCCAGCAACAGGCCGAGCGTGCCGTAGTCGCGTAGCTCGATTTCGAGCACCTCCTGCACCCCGATCAGCGCCCGCAGCACGCACCCCTGCGCCGTGAAGCGGAAATAGTCGGCGCGACCAGGATCGCGCCCGGCCCTGCCGAACGCTGCCTGAAGCTGCAGCAGCGTCGTGCGCCCCAGTTCGACTGCCTCCACGTTTTCTAGCGGGAAGATGCGCGTACAGTCGCGTTCCGGCGTGATCGAAGGGGCAGGCGTGCCAGTCGCCGCGGGCGGCGGGGTGAGGGTGATGCGCCCCGGCAATCCCTGCGGTGTCTGCACCGCCAGCGCGACGACAGACGGAGCGTGGCCGAGCGCCGTCGCCGCCCCCAGTACTGCTGTTGCCAACACCCCTGCCCAGACCAGCCAGCATACTGTTTTCATGAGGCTCGATTGTAATCAGTTTGAGCGGGGCAGGCACAAAGTCGCTGCGCTTTGCGCAGGGGGGCGCGACTTTCGAAACCGCTTCCCAACGTCTCCCCAATATTTCATGAATAAAGGATCAATGCAGAAAAAATGTGTTACTCTAGAAGCGGTAGCAACATGCTCACGGTATGATTGTAGGTGATCAGCGGGCGGTGTGTGGGGAGACATTCGTCTGATGGCTCCGTCGGCCAGCTCTACTCGCAATTCCAACAGACCCTGTGAAGAAGACGCGCGCGCGTCGGCCCCAAGACCAGGCGGTGTGGCTGATGAGGTGAGGCGACTTCAGCAGGCCCTGGTCGAAGCCGAGCAGCGCTACGAGGCGCTGTTCCAGAGCGCGTTCGACGCCATCCTCATCGAAGACAGCGAGGAGCGCATCCTCGACGCCAACCCCGCCGCGTGCCAGATGCTGGGGTATACGCGCGGGGAACTCTGCTCGATGCACACCTATCAATTGCAGCCGGCGCATCGGCGCACAGGCCGGCCCAACTCGATCTATGAGCGCGCGCTTGAAGGATCGTGCGAAGGCACGCGCTTTTCTACCGAACTGATCCGGCGCGATGGCACGGTCTTCCCGGTAGATGTGACGATCACCCCCCTGCATCTGACCCAGGGGCTGGTTTTCGTGGATGTCCTGCGCGACATGAGCGAGCGCCAGAAAACCGAGCAGGCGCTGGCCGAAGAACGCAATCTGCTGCGCACACTCATTGATTTGCTGCCGGACTACGTGTATTTCAAAGACCGGCAGGGGCGCTACCGGCTGCTGAACAAAGCGTCACAGTCGCTGCTGGGCGTGACGACAGAAGAAGAGGTGCTGGGCAAAATGCCCGACGACTTCTTCCCGCCGGAACTGGTTGATCAGTATGTCACCATGGATCGGCAGGTGCTCGAAGAAGGGCAGTCGTTCTTCAACGTCGAGCAGATCGTCACCGATCACGCCGGAAAGCGGCATACCGTCCTAATGACCAAAATCCCCCTGCGCGACAGTTCGGGTGAAGTGCAGGGGTTGGTGGCCATCGCCCGCGACATCTCCGAACGCAAAGAGTTCGAGAACACGCTGGCGCACTACGCTGCCCGCCTCAACGTGTTGCACACGCTCCAGCAGGGCGTGCTGGCCGGGCAGCCCGCGCAGGAAATCGCGCTGGTGGCGCTGCAAGGCTTCTGCCGCCTGATACCCTGCTGGAGCGCCAGCCTGGCCCTGTTCGACCCGGCGCGGAACGATGTGTTGATGATCATCGTGGGCGAGAACGGCGAAACGGTTTTCAACGCGGGCGAATACGTGCCGTTGGCGTCCTTCAATACGCCGGAAAACGTCCGGCAAATGCGCCCGGCTATCGTGAATGACGTGACGGCGCTACCTGCGCCCAGCGTGTTGCAGCGTCGCCTGGCGGCCTACGGTGCGCGCGCTTACCTGAGCGCGCCTCTTGTCGTGGGCGACCAGGTGTTGGGCGAGCTGGCCCTGGGCGAGCCACGGCCCGGCGCGCTCGGTGTGGCGCACCGCGTGATCGCCACCCAACTGGCCGATCAACTGGCCATCGCCCTGTCGCATGTGCGGCTCAGCGTGCAGGTACGCCGTCACACCGAGGAATTGCAGCGCCGCGTGGCCGAACGCACCCAGGAACTGGAACGCACGCGCAGCCGCGTAGAGGCCATCCTCAACAACAGCAGCGACGCCATCCTGCTGGTACGCCCGACCGGCACTATTTCGCAGACCAATCTCACCTTCGACCGACTCTTCGGCTACAAGCCGGATGAACTGTTCGATCAGCCCCTGACGCGCGTTGCCCATCCGCAGTCGGTCGCACACTTTGCCCGCGCCATCGAGCGAGTGATGCAGGAGGGCGTCGTCCAGCAACTGGAGATCGTGGCACAGCGCAAAGATGGCTCGACCTTCGACGCCGAGGTGGGGCTGTCGCGCATTCCGGCCATTGCCGGGCGGCGCGGCGGCATGGTCTGTCACCTGCGCGACATCACCGAGCGCAAACGGGCCGAAAGCGCCCTGCTGGAAAGCGAAATCCGCTATCGCGGCCTGTTCGAGCACGCGCCGGTTTCGCTGTGGGAGGAAGATTTCTCGCGCGTGCGGGCGCGGATTGATGCGTTACGTGCCGAGGGCGTGACCGACTTCCGGCGCTACTTCGCCGAGCACCCCGAAGCCATGCAGGCCTGCGCCGCCGAAGCGCGCATCCTGCAGGTGAACCAGGCCACGCTCGACCTGTTCGAACTCGATTCCTACGACGATCTGCGGGCCACGCTGGCCAACCTGGCCTACAATTCTCAGCAACAGCTTCTGCACGAGCAGGTGATCGCCCTGGCCGAAGGGCAAACGCGCTATGAATGCGAGCAGACCTTTGTCACGCGGACGGGGCGCACCATTCACGCCGTGGTCGGTCTGTCGGTGCCGCCGGGTTCCGAGCAGACCTGGGCGCGCATCCTGGTCTACGTCATTGACATCACCGAGCGCAAACGCGCCGAGGAAGAACTGCGCAAGGCGTTGGAAAAAGAGCGCGAACTGAGCGACTTGAAGACGCGCTTTGTCTCGATGGCCTCGCACGAGTTCCGCACGCCATTGACGACGATCGTCTCGTCTACCGAGATTCTGGAACGCTATTTCGACCGGCTGGGGGCAGACCAGAAAGCCAAGCACTTCCAGCGTGTGCGCGCGGCCTCGCAGCATATGACGCAGTTGCTCGATGAGGTGTTGCTGCTGGGGCGGGCCGAAGCCGATCAGTTGCAGTTCCGCCCCGAACGGCTGGATATCCTGGCCCTGGCCCAGGAAGTGCTGGAAGCGGTCCAACTGAGCGCGTCGCCCGCTATTCACTTCGAAACCGCCTTCGACTGCCCGCAGCCCTGGCTGTGGCTCGACGAGAAACTCATGCGTCACATCCTCAACAACCTGCTCTCCAATGCCGTCAAGTACTCGCCGCGGGGAGGTATAGTCCGTTTCACCCTGGCGATCGACGGGGAGGAGTTGCTGATCCGCGTGCAGGATGAGGGCATCGGCATTCCGCCCAAAGACCTGGAACATCTCTTCGAGCCGTTTCATCGGGGGGAGAACGTGGGCACAATCCAGGGCACGGGGTTGGGGCTGGCCATCACCAAGCGCGCCGTTGACCTGCACCGTGGGACGATCGTCTGCGAAAGCGTCGTTGGCGCAGGGACGACATTCACCATTAGAATTCCACTGCAAGAACGGGCATCAATGGGGGAGCAAGACCGTGACCAAGATATTGGTGATTGAGGACGAAGAAACTGTTCGCGAGAACATCCTCGAAATCCTGGGATACGAAGGCTACGAAGCGCTGGGGGCCGCCAACGGGCGCGAGGGAGTGGAAGCCGCCGCAGAGTTCCTGCCGGACCTGATCGTCTGCGACATCGCCATGCCAGAAATGGACGGCTATTCGGTGCTGCTGGCCGTGCGACAGATGGCGTCTTTGGCGGCGGTGCCGTTTATTTTCCTCACCGCGCGCACCGATCGGAGCTTCATGCGGCACGGCATGGAGCTGGGCGCAGACGATTACCTGACCAAGCCCTTCTCGTCGGCGGAGTTACTGGCGGCCATCGAGGCCCGTCTCGAACGGCGCGAAGTGACCGCCCGCGCCATCGAGGGGAGCATCGAGGAGGCCAAGCGGCGGTTGGTACAGATGATCGCGCACGAACTGCGCACGCCGCTGGTCTCCATCGAGATGGCACTGGATATCATCTCCCGCCAGGTGGGGCAGCTTGAGCCGCACCAATTGCTGGAATTGCTGGACTATGTTGGTCGCGGCAGCAACCGCCTGCATCACGTAGTCGAGCAGATGGTGCTGATCACGCAGTTGGAGGCGGGTTTGCTCACGGCGGACGTACTGCGCGAACAGGGGATGCCGGTGCACGTTTCGGAACTGCTGATCGCGGCAGTGAGCCTGGGCAAGCGCTTCGCTCCGCGCAGCCCCGACGCGGTCGCGCGCATAGACGAGCGCGACGAAGACCTGACGGTGTGGGGCGACATCAACGCACTCAAGCACGCCCTGGCGGAGATCATCGCCAATGCGCTGAGCTTCTCTCCCGCCGGCGGCGAAGTGGTGGTATCGGCGTGGCGATCGGGTCGGCAAGTGGTGCTCGCTGTCACCGATCACGGGCCGGGCATCCCACCGCAACAACTGGCTCACGCTCTGCGCGAGTTCTATCAGATTGACCGCGATCGTCAGGAGCAGCAGGGCATGGGCATGGGCCTGCCGCTGGCCCGCCGCCTGATCGAAGTGCATGGCGGCGCACTGGATATTCAGTCGGTGGTTGGGCGCGGGACACAGGTCATCGTCGAGTTGCCGCTGGTAGAAGGATGAGGCTGGAGGGCCGTGTCCCCGCCAGCCTCTGATAGGCGCACTGTGGGTCTGCCCCTGGGCGCGCGCCGCGCCGAGGGGCAGTCTTTCAACACCCGCCGGTGAGGGACGCTCCCGTCACCAGCCAGCGATAGAGCCGCGCGGCCCATTCGTCGCTGATGGCGTCCGGCCCGTGCGCGGGGATGGTCGTCACGTCGCGGCGCAGCGCGGCCAGGAAGTCGTCCAGCGACAGGTCGGTTTCGGCCAGCGCGGGCGCATAGGCCGAACCCTGGGCAAACGCCCCATGACAGGCGTCGCAGCCGTTCTGTGTCCAGACGCTCATACCCAGCACTTCGCCTTCGCCCAGTTCCAGCGCCGCCGACACTTCTGCCGACGCGGGCAGCGAGGTCACCCAGGCGTAGATGTCGCGTACATCACCGTCGGTCAGTTCGGCGGTGCTGAAGGCGGGTTTGGGTGGGCGAGTCTGCCGCACCGCCTGCACGAACTGTTCGAAAGGCAGTGTCGTGCCAGCCAGCGCCCCGCCGACCTGCCCTTGTGCGCTCTCGCCATGACAGCCCGCGCAGCGCCAGGTGTTGTAGAGGGTGTGACCGCGGTCGGGGTCGGGGGCGGCGGCGGGCGCGGTCGTCGGCTCCGGTGCCTGATAGGCCGAATCCGGCGACGTGCGCGGCTGCTCGTCTTCACAGGCGACCAGCGCGGTGCTCATCAGCAGCAATAGCAACAGAATCCACGACAGGCGGCGCATGGTCAGTCTCCTGCAGGCGCGTCGGCAGGAGCGATGCCCGGCGCGGCGCTGGCCTGGGGCGCTTCGGCCTGTGTCGCCTCGCGGTAGCGGCGGCGATATTCGGCTTCCCAGGCGGCTTTTTCGGCCATCTTGCGCAGATACCATTTACGATGGTGCAGGTAGGCGTACAGGCCGGTCACCTTGCCGGTGAACATACTGAAGAAGGCCTGCCGCTCTTCCGGGAAGATCGCGCCCATGTAGACGTGAATGATCACGCCGGCGAAGGTGATGCCCACCGCCAGGAAGTGAATGGGCATGGCCCACTGAATGACCCATTGCCAGGAGGTGGGGATGTGTTCCGAATAGACCATGATCATGCCGGTCAGGCCGATCCAGAACGAACCGATGACCACCACATAGCTATAGAGCTTCTGCCCGGCGTTGTAGGCATCCTGGGGCGGCAGGGGGACATGCTTGCGCAAGCCCAGCATGTGCCAGGGCTTGATCATCAGCCAGCGGATGTCGTCTTTGTCCAGCAGCATGCGTGTCGAGGCGAAGGTGAGGAAGTATTTGCGGAAGCCGACGAAGATGTTGAAGGTCAGCACCGCCATCCAGATTTGCCCCCACAGACCGTGCCAGTAGATGAGCGAGGCCGTGCTGCCAAAAATCTGGCGCATCAGGTCGTTCCAGGCGGTAGAGGAAGCCGGGTAGGTCTTCTCCAGCAGAATGCCGATGCCCGTCGGCAACAGCAGCAGCCACATGGCCACGTTGAACCAGTGCGTCAGGATGTTGGCCAGATGATGCTTGACCAATACCTGCTCCTGAAGCTTCTTGCGCTGTTCGAGCGTGAGTACTTCGTCTGACATGGCCGTCACCTCCCCTTAGACCGCGCCGTCTTCGTATTCGTTCTCACCACGCAACAGTTGCAGGATGAACGCGCCCGCCTGTCCCAGGAACGTCGCGCCCACCGCCAGCTTGACGAACGGGATGGCCCATTTGCGCCAGAAAACTTCCGCGGGCAGGTCTTGGCGCGGCTGCGGCGACACCTGCACGGCTGAGGCATCGGGCGGGGCCAGATAGAACGTCATCGGGCCGGTGTCTACTTCCGCCGTGATGGGCCGGTAGACCACCTGCCCCTTGATGGCCCGGCTGACCGGACTCTCCGGATCGTTGAAGTCACCGAACAGGCGCGCGCCGCCGATACAGGTTGCCACGCAGGCGGGCAACTCGCCCCGATCCACGCGGTGAAAGCAGGCGCTGCACTTGTCGGCTTTGCCAGTCTCCTTGTTGCGGAAGCGCACCTGATAGGGGCAGGCGTTGACGCACAGCCCGCAGCCGATGCACGCTTCTTCGTCAATGAGCACCAGCCCGTCTTCACGCTTGAAGGTCGCGCCGGTGGGGCAGGCGTCCACGCACCAGGGGTCTTCGCAGTGATGGCATTGCACGGGCACCCAGGTCTGTGTCACGGCGGGGAATTCGCCCTGTGGCCCGTCGGTGTGCACCCAGATGCGCGTCTGCCCCGGCGGGGTGTTCCACTCGGCGCGGCAGGCCACCAGGCACGCCCGGCAGTCAATGCAACGCCGCGGATCAATCACAAAGCCGTATTTCTTGATGTCAGCCATGGGCGCGCCTCCCTCACACCTTCTCCACCGTGACAAACGTCTGCGTCAGCGCCTGCCCGCCGCTGATCGGGTCGGTAAAGGTCAGGTGCAGGTCGCTATCCGACGCGCCGCGCCCGAACGCCTTGCGCAGGCCGCGGCTCTCGTGCCCGAAGCCCGGCGTCAGATAGACGCAGTCCGGACGGATGCCCTCGGTCAGCCAGACCTCGATCTCCACCGAACCGGCGGGGCTGGTCACCCGCACGCGGTCGCCGTTGGCAATGCCGCGCTCCGCGGCCTTGGACGGGTGCATCCACAACTGATTGGTGGGGCGCACTTCGTGCAGGTAGGCGTTGTTCTGCGTGGCGAACTGCGTGTGCTGGCCCACCTTGCCGGTGAGCAGGTAGAACTCGTTCTCTGCGGGTTCGGGCGGATCGTACCAGCGCGGGATGGCGTCGTAACCGGCGTTGCGCAGCGTTTCGCTGGCCAGTTCCACTTTGCCGCTGGGCGTGTCCCAGCGATAGGTCGGGCCTTCGTAGCCGTCGGGTACCTCAAAGTAGCCGGTCTGCTTGAGCTGATCCAGGGTGATGCCCAGCCGCTCCGTCCAGGGCTTGAGCTGCTGGCGCAGGTAGTCTTCTTCGTCCTCATACTGGAAGTAGTCGCCCAGGCCGAGCCGCTCGCCCAGTTGCTTGTAAATCCACAGGGCGCTGCGCGACTGCCCGCGCGGTTCGATCACCGGCTGACGCAGAAAGACGCGCCGCCCTACCGCGTGCAGCGGATCGTAGCGCTCCAGGTAGGTGGCCTCCGGCAGCACCACGTCGGCGTACCAGGCGCTGTCGTTCATGATGATGTCCATCACCACCACCAGGCCCAGCTTCTGGAAGGCGGCGCGCGTCTTCTGACGCTCCGGCAGGCTCATCATCGGGTTCTGGCGGGCGATGAACCAGCCATGCGCCTGATAGGGTTCGCCGCTCAGGATGGCGTCGCGCAGTTCCTGGAAAACGCCCAGCTTGGGCGGGACGAACTTGTACTTCCAGGGCACGCCGTCCAACCGCGCGGCGCGGATGGGCGGGTAGCCGGGCTGCGGCGGCTTGCCCAGCTCGACCGCCGGTTCGGTGAGGAACATGCAGTCGCCCCGCTGCGGGCACAACCCCTGCAGCGCGTTGAGGATGGCGATGGCCCGTTCGGTGTGAAAGCTGTTGATGAAGTTGCTGGTGCGCCAGCCGGGGTGCGCGAAGGCGTTGGGGCGGTTCTCGGCGAACTCGTGCGCGATGCGGTAGATCGTCGCCTCCGGGATTTCGGTGATCTTCGCCGCCCAGGCGGGAGAATACTCCTGCACGCCCTCGGCCAGTTCGTCGAAGCCGACGGTATATTGCGAAACAAACCATTTGTCGTATAGCTCGTCGCGGATCATCACGTGGATCAGCGCCAGGATAAAGGCGCTGTCCGTCCCCGGCTTGATCGGCAGCCATTCGGCAGCCTTGGCCGCCGTCTCGCTGAAGCGCGGGTCCAGGTAGACCACGTGCGCGCCTTCGGCAATGCGCTGCATTAGCGCGCGCGTCTCGCTGGTGGAGATGCCGCCGAACAGGTTGCGCCCGGTGAGGATGATGTAGTTCATGCCCTCATAGCGCCGCGCCGGCTCTTCGATGCCATAGGTCAGCAGGTGCGCGGTGACCATGGCGTTGAAGCACAGGCTGCGCTGTGTGCCATAGTTGGGCGAGCCGTAGCCGTAGAGCAGGTTTTCGAAGAGCGGCTGACTGAGATTGTGCGTGCTGGAGAAGACCATCGCCTCCGGGCCGAAGTTCTCCTTGATCTTAAGCATCTTGTCGGCCACGTAGTCGAGCGCCTCTTCCCAACTGACTTTGCGGAAGCGCCCGCTACCGCGCTCGCCCACGCGCATCAGCGGTTCCAGCACACGGTCTTCGTCGTAGGTCATCATCAGCCCGGCCTGCCCGCGCGCGCACAGATACCCTTCCGAATGCGGGTGATCGGGGTTGCCTTCCAGCTTCTCGATCACGCCGTCAATGACCTTGGCCCGCACGCCGCAGCGCCACACGCACATCTCGCACAGAGTCGGCACGATCTTGTCGGCATACGATCCGGGCAGGTGCCCCACGCTACCGCCCGCTTCGACGCGCCGGATATCGCCAACGCCAGAGCCGACGATGGCCACGCCGGTGCCCGCCAGACCTGCCGCCTGCAGGAATTTGCGCCGGTTGAGGCGCGGGGTGTTCTCGGAGGAATGCTCGCTCATATCCCCTCCTAGCTTTCTGCCGCCAGGCGCTCTCTGCGGCGCACGTTGAGCTTCTGGATTAGATAGAGCATCAGGATGATGGCCTCGGCGAAGACCAGCACCGTCAACACCGAACTCAGCCCCCACAGTTCAGGCAGCTTGGCGTTGCCGTAGTCCTTGAAACCGGCGAACAGATCGGTGATCGTCGGGTAGAGGAAGCCGTAGAGCAGCGCGCCGGTCAGAAAGCCGCCGAAGCCTGGGATCAGATAGTCGAGCTGCCCACGCGCCGCGCCAGAGACCATCGTGCCGGGGCACATGCCCACCAGCGCCATGCCCACGCCAAAGAGCAGCCCGCCCACGAAATTCTTGATGGGGACAGTGGGCGTGATCGCCGTCAGTTCGACCTCACCCGCCCACACCAGCAGGTAGATGCCGACCATGCCGGTGACCATGGCGCTCATCATGAACTTGAGCACGGCCAGGTCGGTGAAACGAAAGACGTTGACGATCTTGTGGTAGCGGGTCATGCCGCCCTTGTCGAGCGCAAAGCCGAACAGAAAGCCCATGATCAGCGCGATGAGGATCGGTCCCAGTTCCCATACCGATTGATCGAGCGGTTCCATGATCTAATACCTCCGCCGGTAAACCAGCAGTGCCGTCGCAATGCCGGAGATGAACATGCCAGGGATGAACAGGAACGCGGCAGGGGTGAGCTGTACACCGCCGGAGATGGCCAGCCCGCTGGTGCATCCGCCGGCAATACCCGCCGCAATCTGCAGGATGATCCCGCCGAAGAAGACCAACACCCACCGTTTCCACGGCTGCGGCCCGAAGACCGTCTGCCATTGCGTCGTGTGTGGCATCACGCTGATGCGGAAGCCGCCCGACAGCAACGCCGAGGTCAGCGATCCCAGGAAGATGCCCACGATCATCCACACCTGCCAGGTGATCCCTTTGGGCATGGTGAAGGCGAAGTAGACGAACTGCTCTTCCAGGCCCTGGCGCGGCACGGTGATGGGCGCGCCCCCCTCAACCAATACCTTTTGGGTGCTGGTGAGTTCCTGCCCCAGATAGGCGGCCAGGTTCTGGAAACTGCCCGAAGCGCCAGGCATACGGGCGGGCATGTCGTCGAGTTTGGTGGTAGACCACAGCGTCAGGATCGCCACCAGCCCCAGCAGCGCTCCGGCGACATAGGGCGACCACAGGTCGCGGCGTAGATAGGCAATCACAGCGCGCATGGTGAGTTCTCCTTTCTGTCCATATCCGCCCTACAGTTCCCGCAGGTCGCGTTCGTCTACCGGACGATCCAGCCCCGGAATTTCGGCGGGCGCGACCGGTGGAGGAGCATTCGGATCGCCGAAGAGGAAGGGCGACTCGCGCAATTCGCGGATGGTGCGGCTCAGCCCCTCGAAGCGCCAGACGGAGACAGTGAGCGCCCCGCCCAAGGCGACCGCCATCACCGCCAGCAGGCCGTTTTTCCAGTCGGGCGGGTCTTGTTTGCCGAGCACGTCGCGCTCGTAGCGGCGGTTGTAGTCCAGCAGCACCACGGCTTCACCTTCGGCCCCCAGCGGCGGCGGCGCATAGATGGCCGTGGCGGCGGCGGAAATGGCCGCTTCGTTCGCCGTGTCGTCCGCGCCCGTTGTCCCGCCTCCCAGGGTTACGCCCAGCGCCTCAGCGTAGACCTGCGCTTTCTGGGCGAAGTCGGCGGGGTGACAGGCTGCGCAACTGAGGCCGGGGTCTTGCAGGGGGTAGAACATGTCGGCGTGCGCCAGGCTGGCCTCGGTCGCCTGGACGTTGCCGCCGTGACAGAACTGGCAGAAGTCGCCGAAAGCGTGCGCGATGTGCCAGTCGCCCGACGTATTGACCGGATACTTCTGGTTGACTTCGTGGCAGTTCTTGCACGACGACGCCTGCGAGCCACACTGTGCCGCAGCGGGCGTGGGCGTCAGCAACCAGAGTCCGCCGGTCAACACCAGCACCAGCCCCAGCAGGGCCAGGGTGGGGATGAAGAGCCGGTGTGGACGCATACCTCCTCCTCATACAGAGCGCAAAACGCCCCCAACGGGCGCTCAAACACGATCGGTTGGCTCGTCGCCAGGACTGCCCTCCACGACCCGCGCCGTCTCCTGTACCAGGTCGTGCAGGATGGCCCGCATGATCTCCAGCGCCGCGATGATGCGCGGGTCGCGCAAGGCGTAGTAGACCGTTTGCCCCTGCCGCTCTTTGATCACCAGACCGCCCGCCAGCAGTGCGTTGAGGTGACGGGAGACCGTAGACTGGGGGAAGCCAAGTTGTTCGGCCAGTTCGACCACGTAACAGGGGTGCTTGCGCAGGGCGTAGAGGATCATCAGCCGGCGGGGGTCGCCGATGGCACGGCACAGGCGCTCGTGCAGCAATTCGAATTCCTGGACAGGCGGGTCGGGCAGGATGTGACTGGAGGGGGATTCGATCATGGAGCAAATCCATCAATCAACGACGAACTATCAAAGTATCCGCATTATCGGATACGTGCATAAATCCTGCATGTTCCATTTGTCACAAAAAAGACAGGCGGGTTGTCATCCCGCCTGCCGGAAGAGGAGAGCGGAAGAAGGGAGCCGGCAGACCATTTGGCGAGTGCCGGTTGGCAGGTTTGCCTCACCCTCAGCCTCGCTGCGCTCGGCGGCCCCCTACGTATGGAATTCGAGAGCGGACAATGATCGAGAAAACATAATGATTGGCCCGCCTGGTTTACCTCACCCTCAGCCTCGCTGCGCCGAGTGGGGGTGAGGTAAAACCGCAGAGCAGGACTTCTCAAACGGCCTTTTCAAACGCCCAGCGCTTCGCGCAGCGCTTTCTTCATCACCGCTTCGGGCGCGGGCTGCCCCGTCCACATCTCAAAGCCGATTGCCCCCTGATAGACCAGCATCGAAAGCCCGTCGAGGGTGGGCAGGCCGCGCGCCTTCGCGGCTGCCAGCAACCGCGTCTCTGGCGGATTGAAGACCACATCGCAGACCAGCATATGCGTGGGCGCGGCGCTCAGGTCTACCGGCGGCATGCCGTCTACGTCCGGATACAGCCCGATCGAGGTGGCCTGTACCAGGATGTCGGTGTCTTCCGGCACGCGGTAGGTGCCCTGCCAGACCACGAAAGTCACCGGCACGCCGGTGTTGGCGCGCAGATCGGCAACCATGCGCTCGCCGCGTTCGGGCGAGCGGTTGATCACGGTGAGCGCCGCCGCGCCCGCCAGGGCCAGTTCGGTGGCGACGGCGCGCGCTGCCCCGCCCGCGCCCAGGATCACCACGCGCTTGCCCGCCGGATCAACGCCCGCGTCCTGCCGCACGCCGCGCAGGAAGCCCTTGCCGTCGGTGTTCTCGCCGATCAACCGGTCGCCTTCGCGGCGGACGGTGTTCACCGCGCCGATGACCCGCGCGTCGGGCGCGATCTCGTCCAGGTATTGCATCACCGCCACCTTGTGCGGGATGGTCAGGTTGATGCCGCGCATCCCGAAGGCGCGCACGCCGATCATGGCGTCGGCCAGGCGTTCGGGGGGCACTTCGATGTTGAGATAGCGCCAGTTCAGCCCGACGGCGGCGAACGCCGCTTCCTGCATGACGCCGGTGGGATTCTCCGCCACCGGGAAGCCCAATACGCCCACCAACTCGGCTTTGTAATTGGCAGCCATGTTCACTTCTCCCTGTGTATCAGCCACGCTTCACCTGAGGGGGATTATAGACCGGTTGGCGGCGTGGCAGTAGCCCTGCCGATCAACAACACGGGGCAGGAGCGCTCCTGTCCTGCGGATGAGCGAGCGTCTCACAGGAAAATCTATCCGGAGAGGAAGAAGTCCGTCAGCGCCGCGGCCACCGCTTCGATGGCCGCGCATACCGGCGCAGAGAGGGGCGCGCCGATCTCGTTGCAGGCGGGCTGAATGCCCAGCAAAGCCACCTGACAGCTCAGCTCGGCCCGCAGATAAGTTGCCAGCAACGACAGGGGTAGGGTATGGGTGGAGGCGCTCAGGCCGGTCAGCGCGGCGCAGGGCACCCAGCGCACCGTCCCCGGCGGCGCGTCCATCTGCGCTGCGTCCAGGAAGAGCACCAGGTCGGGCGCGAAGCGGCGCAACGCGCCCGTCTCGTTCTCTGGCGCGCTGCCGGACTCCAGCAGCAAGAGGTCAGGGCGGGGCGGCAGTGTCGCCCGTAGGCAACGCACGATCGCCAGCCCCGCCGCGTCGTCACCGTTCAGCGGGCTGCCAATGCCCAGCACAGCCATCCGCAGCGGACGATCAGCCTGCGTCAGTTGCTGGCACGTCTCCGTCAGGCTGCTCATCCAGGACGGCGGCGACATCGTCCTCTTTCCCATAGTGCACCTGGAACTTGCGGCGATCCAGCCCGGCCAATTCCCATTCGCCGGTGGACATGGTCAGGCAGTTCTGGCGGCAACTCACCACGCACTGCCCGCAGAAGGTACAGCGATCCACATGATAGCGAAAGACGAAGCGCTTCGCCTTGCGATCCAGCGCGATGATCTCGATGGCGTTGGCCGGGCAGTCTTTGGCGCACAGGCCACAGCCGGTGCACTGCGTCAGATTCCAGTGCAGCTTGCTGCGCAGACGCTCCGGCGCAGGCAGCCGCTCGAAGGGGTAGCGCTGTGTCGCCGGACGGCGCATCAGGCCACTCAACGCATCTCGCCACATCCCTGTCAGTTTCATGCTACCACTCCTTCCCATACGATGACTGCCAGATATTGCGCCAACACCAGCAACGCGCCATAGCGCCACCACAGGCCGACTGTCTGATCAATGCGCAGGCGGGTGAGCAGCGTCTGCATGATCGCCATGCCCGCCAGCAACAGCAGCGTCTTGGCGAAGAACAGCAGCGGGTTGGCCACGCCGCCCAGGTAGAACGCGGCGACCAGCGTCAGGCCGATCACCAGTTCTACGCCCTTGCCCAGCCGGAACAGCGCCAGTCCGCGCCCGCTGTATTCGGTGAGCGCCCCCGCGACGATCTCCGTCTCGGCTTCTGGCGCGTCGAAGGGAGGCAGTTCCAGCTTGCCCATCAGACCGATGATCGCCACCACGAAGCCCACCGGCTGTGTCAGGATCAGCCAGTGTCGCTCGCCATAGCGGGCGATCTCGCCGATCTGCCAGCTACCGGCCACCAGCGCCGGGCCGAGCAGCGCCAGCAGGAACGGCGCTTCGTAGGAGAACAACTGCGTCAGCGTGCGCGTCGCGCCGACCAGAGCATAGCGGTTGAGGGTATTGGCCCCCGCCAGCCCCATGCACAGCGTCAGCACGCTGAGCAGATAGACGGTGACGATCAGATCGCCATTGAAGCTGTGGGCGGGGCGCAGGCCGAAGACTGGCACGTACAGCGTCGCTGTCAGCGCGCCCGCCAGGGCGATCACCGGCAGGACGTAGAACATCTGCGCGTGAACGCCGTCGGGCAACACCTCTTCTTTGGCCAGCAGCTTGATGGCGTCTGCCAGCGGCTGATACCAGCGCGGCCCCACGCGGTTCTGCAGGCGGGCGACCAACTTGCGATCCACCCACTCGTAGATCATACCCGCCAGCAGGATGGCCAGCCCGCCGGGGAAGATCACCAGCGTGATCAGAGCGTTGAGTGTGCTCATCGGTACACCTCGATCCCGTGTTGCCGGAGCTGTTCCCACGTCCAGCGGCGGTCGTCGTCCCTCGCCGTGTCGTGAATGGCGACCATGCGGTCGTTGCACGAGAAGCACGGATCAATGCCTGCCAGGATCATGGGCACGTCGGCCAGTTGCCGCCCCACTGTCAGCACCAGCACCGAGGCGAAGTTGGGCAGGGTGGGGGTGCGAATCTTGATGCGCTCCGGCTGATCGCTGCCATTGCTCTTGAGGTAGTAGAACAGTTCGCCGCGCGGTGCTTCGACGCGGCTGATCGTCTCGCCGGGCGGGATGCGGCGTGGCATACGCACGGTCAGTTCGCCTTCGGGCAGCGTATCCAGCAGCGTCCGGATCAGCCGGCAGGTCTCGAACAGTTCGCGCACGCGCACGATGAAACGCGCCTGCAGGTCGCCCGCCATCTCGGTGACGATCTGCACGGGCAGGGTGCGGTAGCCGGCGTAGGGGGCGTCTACGCGCACGTCGCGGGCCACCCCCGATGCGCGCGCCGTTGGCCCCACCACTCCCAGGCGCTCGGCGTCTTCGCGGGTCATCACGCCAATGCCGCGCGTCCGGCGCAGGAACAGCGCGTCGTTGAGCACCACGTCCAGGTAATGCTGGGTGCGTTCTTCCAGGTAATCCAGTCCGGCGCGGATGGCGTCGGCCTGCCGCTGATCAATGTCGCACTTGACGCCGCCCAGCAGATTGGCCGAGTAGTTGACGCGGTTGCCGGTGATGCCCTCCAGCAGGTTCATCACGGTCTCGCGGTCGCGCCAGCTATGCATGAAAAGCATGTCGAAACCGGCTTCGTGCGCGGCCACGCCCAGCCACAGCAGGTGACTGTGAATGCGCTCCAGTTCGGCCACCAGGGAGCGGATGGCCTGTGCGCGCGGCGGCGCTTCCACCCCCGCCAGCTTTTCCACGCCCAGGCAATAGGCAGTGGCGTGCACGTGCGAGCAGATGCCGCACACGCGCTCCAGCAGGTAGAGCGCCTGCACCCACGACCGCTGTTCCGCGCCCTTCTCGATGCCGCGGTGTACGTAGCCCAGCCGCAACGAGGCCTGCGTGACGATCTCGCCGTCTACCGAGAACTCGAAGTGCCCTGGCTCTTTCAGCGAGGGGTGCTGCGGGCCGATGGGAATGCGAAAGGGTTCGCGCTCTGCGGTCATGTGTCACTCCCCGGCACTGGTGCGTCTTCCAGCCGAAAGTCTTTGCGCAAGGGGTACACTCCCTGCGGCCAGTCGTCCGGCAGGAACAGGCGGTCGGTGTTGGGCGTATTGGCGACGGTGACGCCCAGCATCTCCATGAGTTCGCGCTCGTAGAAGCTGGCCGATGGCACGCTGTCGCAGATGCTGGGCACAAACGCCTGATTGCGCGGCGTGCGCACGCGCAGGGTGACAACCGCCGCCCCCGCGCAAAAGTGATAGAGCAATTCGATCTCGCCCGCCTCCGGCCCCAGATCAACACCGGTGATCGCCGCCAGGTAGCCCCAGCGCGCCTGCTGCAGGGCGGCGACAGCGGGCACCAGGTCGGCGGCGTCCAGCGTCACGTCCAGGCGTTCTGGTTCTGGCGTCGCCGTTGCCTGTGCCCAGCGTTGCAACAGGCGGGCAGCCGTTTTCAGCATGGCGTCAGTCTCCATACGCTCTCCCCGCGCCCACCTAACCGGCGTCCGTTAGCGGCACCGGGACAGGGCGCAGCACTCCCGACCGGCGCGCCGCCGGCTGGTAACCGGCCTTGAGCTGTTCCAGCAGCTTGACCACGCCGTCAATGATCGCTTCCGGACGCGGCGGGCAGCCAGGCACATATACGTCTACCGGCAGCACTTGATCAATGCCGCCCAGGATGTTGTAGCACCCCTGGAACGCCCCGCCGCTGAGGGCGCACGATCCGACGGCGACGACGAACTTCGGGTCGGGCATCTGCTCGTAGATGCGGATCAGGCGGTCGCGGGCCTGCCGCGTGACCGGGCCAGTGCAGATCAGCACGTCCGCATGGCGCGGGCTGCCCTGCAGCTTCAGCCCGAAGCGCTCCATATCGTAGCGCGGGGTGAGCGTGGCCAGAATCTCGATGTCGCAGCCGTTGCACGAGCCGCTATTGAAGTGAATGGCCCAGGGCGAATTCACCCGCGCCCAGGTCTTGAGCTGTTCGAGCACGTCTTGCCAGGTCTTGTTGAGTTCCATCGTTGCGTCTCCCGTTGTCGTCAGCCGTTGCACATGGTGAGTGATGAGAACTGCAGCAATCAACAGCCCCCTTCACTCTGGACTCTTGTCTCTAGACTTACCCCAGAATCAGCGTCACCAGCGCCAGGCCCAGCCCTACCAGGTAGACCCCGGCCAGCGCCGACAGATCGCTGCTGCCCAGCACCAGCACCCCCAGGTGCAGCACGGCGAAGAACAGCGCGATCACGAAGAAGGGGCGGTAGCCGGGCACTGCCGGGCGCTGTGGCGATGCCTCGCCGCCCGCGTAGATGCTCGACTTGAGCGACGACGACTGCGCCGGACCGGCCAGCAGTCGCCCGAAGCCGGATAGCCCGGCCACCAGCGCCAGATACACGATGAATGCGCCCAGAGGGGCCAGCAAAATGTCTTCCATGCATCAGCCTCGTTGATCCCTGTTGCCTCATCCACCGAACGCGGCCAGCAGCGCCCGGCCTGCCGGTTCGGCCAGCCAGCGCAACGTCTCCGGCCACACGCCGACCACGATCACCGCCACGCCCAGCACTATCAGCGGGGCGGTCATGGCCAGCGGCAACGCGCGCCCCGTCTGCACGCCCGCCGACGGCTGCCGCCGATAGACGGCGTTGACCAGCGGGGCGTAGTAGGCCAGCGAGAGCACGCTGTTGAGCGCGGCGAAGATCACCAGCGCCTCGATCCAGCCGTCGCGTGTCTGGAAACCGGCCACGAAAATCTGCCACTTGGACATGAAGCCAGCCAGCGGTGGCAACCCGCCCAGTCCCAGCACGGCCACGCTCAGCGCCAGCGCCACCAGCGGGTAGCGCGTGGCCGCACCACTCAGGTCGGCGATGGTGAGCGGACGATGATCATGACCGCTGGTCAGGTGCAGCGCGTACATCAGCGCGCCCACGGCCAGGAAGGCCAGCCCCTTCATCAGCCCGTGATTGAGCAGGTGAAACAGCCCGCCTTCGGCTCCTGTCGCGTCGTGCACGTGCAGGGCGATGCCCAGCCCCACCAGCATATAGCCGATGTGACTCAGGCTGGAGTAGGCCAGCAGGCGCTTGACCTGCGTCTGCCGCAGCGCCAGCAGATTGCCCGCGGCCATGTTCAGCACGCCGAAGATCATCAGCAGCTCGCCCCAGGCGTTCGTGACGCCAGCCAGCGCCGCCAGCGTCCGCAGCAGGGCCACCAGCCCGGCTTCGATCACCACGCCGGAGAGCATGGCGCTGATCCCGCTGGGAGCCTGCGAGTGTGCATCCGGCAACCAGGTGTGCAGCGGCACCAAAGCCACCTTGACGCCGAAGCCGATGACGAACAGCGCTCCCGCCGCCAGCAACGTCTCCGAGGGCAGGGCCGCAGCGTGAATGCCCTCCAGGTCGAGCGTGCCCGTCTGCGCCAGCACCAGGGCGATGCCCAGCAATACCAGCGCCGACCCGACCGCGCTCTGCGCCAGATACTTCAGGCCCGCTTCGAGCGCGTGCGCCTGCTCGTGATAGAACATGACCAGCAGGAACGAGGCGACTGCCATCGCCTCGAACCAGACCCACAGATTGAAGAGGTCACCCGCACAGCCCAGGCCGATCATCACGCCCAGCAGCGCCAGCAGCGAGGCGTAGTACTTTTCCTGGCCCGGTTCGCCGCGCAGATACGGCCCGGAATAGATCAGCACCAGCGTGCCCAGCGCCAGCGTCAGCGCCGCCAGCAGCAGGCTCAACCCGTCGCTGCGCAGCGCCAGCGTTTCCACGGTGTAGGTCGCTGTGCCGTGCGCGTCGAAATCGGCCACGGCCATGCCGAAGGCAACCCATGTCGCCAGCAACACAGGCAACGCCGCTCGCCGCGCGATCACGCCGCGCGGTTTGGTCGCACGACCGGCCAGGTAGACGGCGGGCGTGGCGGCCAGCGGCAACAAAATCATCCACACGAAAGCGTCCATGCTACGCTCCCCAGGTCAGAAAGGCCAGCACAGCGATCAGGCCGCCCAGAATGCCCAGCACATTCCAGTTGAGCCGGCCCGTCTGAGTGCCGCGCAAGGTCTCGCCAGCGCGGACGGTCGCCGATGCCACGGCTGCGTTGAGCCGCTCGAAACCGAAGTCGGCAGCCGCGGCGCGGCCCAGCGGGGCGAACAGTTCGCTCAGCAAGCCCAGGTCGGCGCGTCGCCACCAGGCCAGCGCTCCCAGGGCTACCGCCGCCAGCGCGGCGAACGTCGCCCGCGCGGTGACGATCTCCTCGACCACTGTCAGGGTCGATTCGGCGTGCAGGTGATGGAAAGGCAGGCTCTTCTCCAGCAGGTCGCCGAACGGCCCCAGCAACAGCCAGGTGCTCAGCGCGCCCGCGGCCAGGGCACCCATCGCCAGGCGCATGGCTGGGCCAGCATCGTGCGCGTGCCCCTTGAAGTGCGCCCGTCCGTAGAACACCAGCCAGGTCGTGCGCAGCGTGTAGAGCGCCGTGATCCCCGCGCCGAGCAACATCCCTGCGTAGGCCCAGGCCGGGCCGTCGTGCAGGCTGTGCTCCAGGATCAGTTCTTTGCTCCAGAAACCGTTGAGGATGGGCACGCCTGCCAGCGCCAGCGCGCCGATCACGAAGACGGTGCGGGCGAACGGCATCTGCTGGCCCAATCTGCCCATTTGCCGCATGTCGCGCGTGCCGGTGCTGTGAATGACCGCGCCCGCCGCCAGGAAGAGCAGCGCCTTGAACACGGCATGGCTCAGCAAATGGAACTGACTGGCGAAGATCGCCCCCACGCCCACCGCGTAGACCATATACCCCAACTGACTGATGGTCGAATAGGCCAGGACGCGCTTGAGGTCGTGTGCGACGGTCGCCATCAGCGCTGCCAGCAGCGCCGAGATCAGCCCCACGACGGTCACCGCCGTCGTCCAGCCTTCCACGCCGGAGAATAGCGGATAGAAACGCGCCAGCAGGTATACCCCCGCATTGACCATCGTCGCGGCGTGAATCAGCGCGCTGACCGGCGAGGGCGCTTCCATCGCCCCCGGCAACCAGGTATGGAACGGCACCTGCGCAGACTTGGCCGCGGCAGCGATCAAGCCGCCGAAAGCCAGGGCCGCCAGCACACCCGAAGGCAGGGTTGTGCCTCGTGCTAGCAGGGTGTTGATCTGCACGTCGCCCAAGTGGGCATAACTCAGCAGCGCACCGGCCAGCAGGCCCACGCCGCCGACCTGTGTCATCACCAGCGCCTTGATGCCGCCCGCCACCGCCCTGGGATCGTCGTTGTAGAACGAGATCAGCGCGTAGGAGCACAGCGCGGTCATTTCCCAGAAGATGAACAGCAGGAACAGGCTACCCGTCAGCACCAGCCCGACCATCGCGCCGATGAAGAACAGCACCAGCGCGTAGTAGCGGCCCAGTTGGGCCTCGCCGCGCATGTAGTCCACGGAGAAGATCACCGCCAGGCTGCCTACGACGGTCGCTACCGCCGCCAGGAAGACGCCCAGGCCGTCCGGCACGAAGGTGAATTCGCCGAACACGCCGCCCGCATCCAGGCGCAGGACAACGTCCGCCGTGCGTTGCGGGATCAGCGCCAGCGCGGTCAGCGCGGCCAGCACCGAGAACGCTACGGCCAGCGCGTGTTGTTCCCGCGGGCGGCGGTCGCCAGCCGCCCAGACGAGCAACGCGCCCAGCCAGGGTAACCCTATCGTCAGGACGATCAACGCTTCAACCATGCTCGCTCACCCTCGCAGGTTGGATAGGTGCTTCAGATCGAGCGTGCCGACCACGCGCCGCACCTGCACCGCCACGGCCAACCCGATCACCGCCACGACCGTGTCAGCGACGATCACCGTCAGCGCCAGACTCTCGCCCAGCGCGACCTGTCCGCTGGCCTTGCCTGCGGCTACCAGGGCCAGCAGCACCCCTTTGACCATCAATTGCAGCGCCACTACCACCTTGATCAGGTTGCGCACCACCAGCAGGCCATAGAGGCCCACACCGGCCAGGGCGAACGCCCCCAGCATCACGATGTCCATCAGACCTGCTCCTTGACTGGCTCTGGCTCAGCCGGGGTTGCCTGGGCCACGCCACGCCCGTTGGCGGATGTGCTCAGCGCGGCGGGAGTCTCCTTCGCTGCGCGACCGTCGGCGGCGGGTACGCTCTCTTTGAGCAGTCCCAGCACGCACAGCACGCCGGTGAAGATGAGCACCAGTTGTACCAGCACGTCTAGCGCCCGCTCGGCCCATACGATCTGCTGGAACGAGGCGGTCGCTGCGGCGGTAGGCCGCGCTTCCAGGGGGAGCGCCTGCCAGGCCAGCAGGGTGCAGAAGATCACTACGGCGCTCACCGCCAGGCCGTTGGGCATGAACTCGCGCTTGTGCAGTGCGTCGTCTCCGGCGATGCTGATGGCGAAGACGAACAGCACGGTCACCAGCCCTGCGCCCACGCTCAGCTCGATCACCGCCACCTGATGCGCGCCCAGCAGGTAGAGGGCAAACGCCACCAGGGCGCTACAGCCCGCCAGCCATAGCGCCGCCGCGATCAATTGACGTGCGCGAATAGCCAGAGCCGCGCAGATCACGGCTCCGGCCACCAGGAAGCCGTATGCCATTTGTGAACTCCTTCACAAGAGAATGTCGCACCAATGGTACGCCCATGCCAACTCAATGCCCAGTGCCAGAAGTCACAACAAGGGCACGAGGGTTGGCCTGCTTTGCCTTTCGCCGACGCGGAGAGAGGGCGAGCCGAGCGAAACGAGGCTGGGGGAGAGGTAAACCGGGTGGGCCGTTCTTTTGCGCTCTCGGCGTCTCGGCGGTTCAACATTTCTGCCCCAAAACGCGAATACACCCGCCGCCGGTCGCCGCTTTGCGCTGCCGCCGGGCTATGGTACAATTTCGTTAGCGAGGCTGTGCTGTCAGGGCGAGCCTGTCGCTTCACACTGGCCCATGATGCAGAGCGTATCAGACGATCCTGCGGATTCCCCTTCTTCCAGAGGTCATTCTCCCGTTACATGCCTCCGGTCCGTGCTGCGTCCGGCAGGCTGGCCGCCGAGGTATGCGGCTCCGTGTGTGGCCGGGAATACCCCCGATCGGTCAACAGGTAATAAAGGTGACTTTCGGTGGACGATAGCTTAACCGGGGTGCTGGCGTTGGGCGGCATGATCCTGCTCAACGCCCTGCTGAAGTTGGGCTACAGCGCCCTGATCAACGCCCACAAAGCCAGGCTCAAAGACTGGGCAGACGAAGGCGACCCGCGCGCCATACGGGCCTTTGCCCTGGCCAACGACGCGACGCGCCTGCTGGCGTCGCAACAACTGGTAGACCTGGCCCTGCGTTTTGGGATCGCGCTGGTCTCGGCAGTGGTGCTGATACCGCCGGTGCGCGAGGCGCTGATCGGCCAGGATATCTCCGCGCCCCTGGCCAGCGCTCTGGCCTATGGGAGTGTGCTGGTCGTGGTAGCGATCCTCACCCTGGTTCTGGGAGAAATGCTGCCAACCAACATCGCGCTGGGTTACGCCGACATGCTGGCCCTGCGCGTCGCCGGGCCGATCAACATCCTGGCCCATATGCTGGCTCCGGCGCTGCAACTGTTGCAGTGGATCAGCAACAAGGTGGCGCGCCCCTTCGTGGGACGCACAGCGCTGGGCACCATCACCGAGGAAGAGATCAAGTTGCTGGTAGATGCCGGATCGGAAGGCGGGGCGATCGAAGACGAAGAGAAAGAGATGATCTACTCGATCTTCCAGTTCGGCGACACCCTGGCCCGCGAAGTGATGGTGCCGCGTATTGACATGGTGGCGCTGGAGATCAACACGCCACTGCGCGAAGCCCTCGATGTCATTGTTGAAGCGGGGCATTCGCGTATTCCGGTCTACGAAGAGTCCATAGACCACATCCGTGGCCTGCTCTACGCCAAAGACCTGCTGGCGTTGTGGCGCGATGGGATTCAGGATCGCCCGATCAAAGACCTGCTGCGTCCGGCGTATTTCGTGCCGGAATCCAAGAAGGCGGTAGACCTGTTGCAAGACATGCAGCAGCGCAAGGTACACCTGGCGATCGTGGTGGACGAATATGGGGGTACGGCGGGCCTGGTCACCCTGGAAGACTTGATCGAAGAAATCGTCGGCGAGATACGCGACGAGTACGATTTCAACGAGGAAGAGGTCTATCAGCAGGTCGGCGAGCACGAGTACATTGTGGACGCGGGCATTGACCTGGACGACTTCAACCGCCTGCTCGATGTAGACCTGCCCACCGACGACAGCGACACGCTGGGCGGCTACTTCTACAGCAAGCTGGGCAAGGTACCGGTCACCGGCGAAACTCTGACCGAAGACACGCTGCATATGGAAGTGCTCAGCGTGGACGACAAACGCATCCGCAAAATCCGCGTGGTGCGCACGCCGCGCGTCCGCGAACCGGAAGAGCGCGAAGACATCCGCGAAGAACCCGCCGCCGCGCCCGATTGAAGAGTGGCCCGGCGGGCGCTGCTCGCCCTGGCCGGTGCCCTGTTGCTGAGCGGTCAGCGTCGCAGAGCGAATTAGTCGGCAGGGGCGTTTTTCGCTTTTTCCTTCTCCTTCTTCTCTTCCTCTTCTTTGCGCGACGCCAGCAGCCCGTATTGCACCAGCACGCCCACGGCGAACAGGATCAGGATGACGATATCGCTGGCTCCCAGCGCCAGCCCGCCGAAGAGCACCGCGCCTGTGCTGGCGGTGATCAGCACGATAATCAGTTGGAAGAGGGCCAGCAACAAGATGCCGCCCAGCACCCCGCCGAGCAACAGCACCCACGTTTCCCAGTCAATGAGCGCGGCCAGCAGGATCGCGCCATAGAACGCCCCGATGGCGAACACGGCCAGCATGTGCAGAATCCAGGCCAGCACGCCGCCCAGCCAGCCGCCCACCAGCGCGAGCAGAACGCCCAGCAGCCTGCCGCCTTCCTCTGCCCCGAAGCCGTAGCCCAGGATCGCCCCGACGATGAAGCCCCCCAGCATGACCAGAAACTTGTAGAGCGCGTAGCCGGCGAAGAGCAGCAGGAAGCCGACCAATCCTTGGGTGAGGCGCATGAGTGTCAGCGAAAGCCCGAACTCGTCGGGAGCCAGCCAGCGGTCGAACTTGTCCACCGGGGCGCGCACAATGCCCTCGTCGGATTCGGTCAGGTCGCGACGCAGGTCTTCCAGCGGATTGTCGCGCTCTACGGTCGAGCAGCCAGATAGCAGGCTGCCCCCCAGGACTAACCCCAGCAACAACCACAGCAATAATCGCGAATGATGGCTCATGGCTCCCCCCAATATCCAGGGTACATGCCAGGGTTGTCGGCAATTTGCCTGACGCGGGGCATTTACTTTCCCCCGCTCGGCGCTATGCGCAAGGCTCGCCCCCCTGGGAGCGAGCCGGGCGAAGCGAGACCGGGAGTGAAGCAAACCAAAGCGCAAACCGCCTGACCCATTTCGCACGCACCCAAATAGACACCCGACATGAGCTATAGTATACTCCTGCGCTGGACTTCTGATAACGAACACTCGCGCTGAAGAAGGCAGGCGCAATGACTCAGCCACACTTCGCACCACTGGAGTTTATCGAATACCCGGCGGAAGAGATGGCTCGGCGTGCTGCGGAGTTCTATACGGAGATGCAGCGGCGGCGCTCGGTGCGGCATTTTTCCGACCGGCCCGTGCCGCGCGCGATCATCGAGGATTGCCTGCGCGTCGCCAATAGCGCCCCCAGCGGAGCCAACAAGCAACCCTGGCATTTCGTAGTCGTCAGCGATCCGGCGGTCAAACGCCGCATTCGCGCCGCCGCCGAAGCCGAAGAACACGCCTTCTACGAGCACCGTGCCCCGCAGGAATGGCTCGACGACCTGGCCCCGTTGGGCACCGGCCCCAATAAACCCTTCCTGGAAGCCGCGCCCTATCTGATCGCCATCTTTGCCCGGCGCTATGGCCTGCATCCGGACGGGAGCAAAGAGCAACATTACTACGTACAGGAATCGGTAGGCATTGCCACTGGGATGCTCCTCGCCGCGCTACACCATGCGGGACTGGCCACGTTGACCCACACGCCCAGCCCCATGAACTTTCTGAACGAGATTCTTGGCCGTCCCCCAAACGAACGAGCCTACCTGTTACTGGTCACCGGCTACCCAGCACCAGACGCAACCGTGCCTGTGTTGAGCAAGAAACCGCTGGAAGAAGTGACGACATTCATCTGACGAGATGGTGAATTATTTCACAAAGTGACACCTGTCAGCAGGGCGATGGACGAGCGTCATTGTCCGCTACGTGGGAGCGCACTATAATCGGCGCTTGCAACGATCGGACTGGCGGGTGGTGTTGCCGTTCTTCATCCCTCTTCTGTCTTGTCACCTGCGCCTACTTGATACCATGGATGTGGAGCCATGACTGACTACAAACAGCAACTCTTAGAGCGCCTGCAGCAGCGCACGGCCAAAGTCGGCGTGATCGGCATGGGTTATGTGGGGCTGCCCCTGGCGGTGGAGTTCGCCCGCGCGGGCTATACGGTGATTGGCCTGGACGTGCAGGCCGAGAAAGTGGACAAGCTCAACGCGGGCGTCAGCTACATTGCCGACGTGCCCACCTCTACGCTGGCCCCCCTGGTCAAGGCGGGTAAGCTGCGCGCCACCACCTCCTACGAGGACCTGCGCGACGCCGACGCGGTCAGCATTTGCGTGCCTACACCGCTGCGCAAAACCAAAGACCCCGACATGAGCTACGTGATCGCCGCGGCAGACGAGGTCGCCAAGATTTGTCATCCGGGGATGCTGGTGGTGCTGGAAAGCACGACCTATCCCGGCACGACCGAAGAGGTGATCGTGCCGCGCCTGCTCAGCAATGGCCTGACCGTGGGCAAGGACGTTTTCGTCGCCTTCTCGCCGGAGCGTGTAGACCCCGGCAACCCGACCTACGGCGTGCACAACACTCCCAAGGTGGTCGGTGGTATGACGCCAGCCTGCGTGGAGGTGGTGACCGCGTTGTATGCCCCCGCGGTCGAGCGGGTGATTCAGGTCTCGTCGCCTACCGCGGCGGAGATGGTCAAACTGCTGGAAAACACCTTCCGCGCGGTGAACATCGGCCTGGTCAACGAGATGGCGATCATGTGTCAGCGGCTGGGCATTGACGTGTGGGAAGTGATCGAGGCGGCCAAGAGCAAGCCCTTTGGCTTCATGGCCTTCTATCCGGGGCCGGGCCTGGGCGGGCACTGCATCCCGATCGATCCGCTCTACCTGAGCTGGAAACTGCGCGCGCTCAACTACACTGCCCGTTTCATCGAGCTGGCCAGCGAGATCAACACCTCCATGCCCTATCACGTGGTCAAGATGGTCATGGAGGCACTCAACGAAGAGGGGAAAGCCCTGCGCGGCGCGCGCGTGGGCATCCTGGGCATGGCCTACAAACGCGACATTGACGACGTGCGCGAGTCGCCTGCCCTGGACGTGCACGAACTGCTGGAAGAGAAAGGCGCGATCGTCTCCTTCAACGATCCCTATGTCCCGTCGGTGCGGCTGAGCGGTGACCGCGTGGTCAAGAGCGTCGAACTGTCGCCGGAATGGCTGGCGGCGCAGGATTGCATCGTCATCGTCACCGATCACAGCGTCTACGACCCCGCCTTCTTGCTGGAACACGCCCGGCTGATCGTGGACACGCGCAATAAGATCGGTCATCATAAGGGCAGGGCGCGCGTTGTGCGCCTGTAATCGCCCATGAAGAGGCTTCGGAAGTCCTCAAGACTTCCGAAGTCTGATCCCAACCCATGCGCATCTTCGTCGCTACTGGCATTTTCCATCCGGAGCCGGGCGGTCCGGCGACCTATCTCTATCGCCTGCTGCCGGAACTGGTGGCGCGCGGACATACCGTGCGCGCCCTGACCTTCGGCGAGGGACCGACGGCGGGCTACCCTTATCCGTTGCGCCGCATTCCCCGGCGGGCGCTCCCCCTGCGCTGGGCAGACTACGCCCGCGCCGCCTGGGGCGAGATGCGCCGCGCTGATGTCGTGTTTGTCAACAACCTGGGGCTGCCGCTGATCGGCGGCGGGAATGTCCCGCGCGTGCTCAAGGTGGTCGGCGACCGGGCCTGGGAGCGCGCCGTCAACCGGGGCTGGATCGCGCCGACCGAAGACATTGACGCTTTTCAGCAGGGGCGCTATCCCTGGCGCGTGCGGCTGGCACAGGCGCAGCGGGCGCGCGAGGTGTGCCGCGCCGACCGGGTGATCGTGCCCAGCCGTTACCTGCGCGACATGGTCGTCGGCTGGGGCGCGCCGCCGGAGCGCGTGCACGTCATCTACAACGCCCTGCCGCCGGATGCGGCGTCCGGTAGCCTGAGTCAGGCCGAGGCGCGCGCTGCGCTGGGGTTGGGCACGGGGCCGCTGCTGCTGACGGTCGCCCGCCTGGTGCCCTGGAAAGGGATCGATCACCTGATCCGGGCGCTGCCCGCCGTGCCAGGAGTGCGCCTGCTGATCGCCGGCGATGGGCCGGACGAGGCGCGGTTGCAGGCGCTGACCGCCTCCGAAGGGGTCGGCGAGCGCGTCACCTTCCTGGGGCGGCTGTCGCGCGAACGGCTGGCGCTCTATTTCCGCGCCACCGACTATACCGTGCTCTATTCTGGCTACGAGGGCCTGTCGCATGTGGCGCTGGAGTCGCTGGCCGCGGGCACGCCGATCATTGCCAGCGACAAGGGGGGCAACCCCGAACTGGTCGCGCACGGGGTCAACGGGCTGCTGGTGCCTTACCCCGACCCGGCGGCGCTGGCCGAGACGCTGCGTCTCGCCTTCAGTGGCGATACGCGCGCTCGCCTGGCCGCGCATACGGGCGATGGCCTGGATCGCTTCGCCTGGGAGACGCTGGTCGAGCAGACGATGGCGGTGCTGGAGGGCGTATGCATGTCCTGATGATCAGCCTGGACTCTTCGTTGCTGGGCGACCCGCGCGGCAACACCGTAGAGCGTCATCTGGAATATGCGCGGCGGATTGGGGCGCTGACCATCGTCGCCTACAACCCGGCGAATCAGCCCAAAGCGCCGCAGCAACTCGCCGCTAACCTGGCCGTCTACCCGACCAACACGCGCCCGCCGCTTTTCCCCTGGGTAGCTTATCGCGTGGCGGCGCGCCTGCATCGGCAACACCCCGCCGACTTAGTGACGACTCAAGACCCTTTTGCCTGCGGGCTGGTCGGGCTGCTGCTCAAGTGGCGCTTTGGGCTGCCGCTCAACGTGCAGAGTCACAGTCACTTTTTCGACAATCCGCACTGGCTCGCCGAGCGCCCGCTGCGCAACCGTGCTTTGGCCCTGGTGGCGCGGATCGTCGTCCCGCGCGCCGATACGCTGCGTGTGCTCTCCGAGCGCGAGAAAGCGATCTGTGTCCGGCACGGCGTTGATCCGGCGCGCGTCTTCGTGCTGACCGTCCCGACCGACGTGAGCAGCTTCGCAGAGCCGGTCCCGCCTGAGCGGCTGGCCGCGCTGCGGGCGGCGCTGGGCATTGCCGCAGAGGCACCGGTGCTGCTGTGGGTGGGGTTTCCGGCGGCTTCTAAGCATGTCGAGCTATTGTTGGCGGCTTACGGGCTGGTGCAGCAGGCCCGCCCCTCTGCGCGGCTGGTGATGGCTGGCGACTTCCAGGCGCGTCCGGACTTCGTCCGTCAGGCGCAGGCCGCCGGCGTGATTTTCCCTGGGCGGGTGGACTACGAAGACCTGCCCGCCTATTATCAACTTGCCAGCATCTACGTGCACAGTTCGCGCTACGAGGGCGTCGCCCGCGTGCTGATCGAAGCGCTGGCATCTGGCACACCGGTCGTGTGTACCGATCACCTGGGCGCGGCGGAGGTTGTGCGGCACGGCGTGAGCGGCTTACTGACGGAGCACACGCCGGAAGCGCTGGCCGAAGCCATCATCGCGCTGCTCGACGATCCGCTGCGCGCGCGGGCGATGGGCGCGGCAGGGCAACGCGACGTGCTGCAACGCTTCGACTATGAGCGCGGCCTGGAAGCGGTCGCCGAGACCTACCGGATGACTTTGCGCCTGGCGGGGAGGGCCTGAGGTGCGCTGGCTGCTGATCACGCGCAAGCTCGACCCCGCCGACGATCATGTGGGCTTCGTCATGCGCTGGGTGGAAGCGCTGGCCGCCCGCCTGGATCGTCTGGACGTGATCTGCCAGGAGACGGCTCACCCGCCCTTGCCCGCCAACGTCAGGGCGGTGAGCATGGGCAAAGAACGGGGCGCGGGCCGGATCGCGCAGGCGTGGCGCTTCACCGCGCACCTGCGACGACTGGTGCCAGAGGTTGACGGCGTCTTCTGCCATATGATCCCGCGCTACGTGTGGTTCGCCGCGCCCTGGGCGCGCCTGCACCGCAAACCGCTGCTGCTGTGGTACACGCACCGGCAGATCACGCCCGAACTGCGCCTGGCCGCCCGCCTGGCCACGCACATTCTCACGGCGTCTCCGGGTAGCTTTCCACTGCCGTCGGGCAGGGTGCGCGTCATGGGACACGGGATAGACGCGGCGCTTTTCCCCCCACCGGAGGGCGAGGACATTCCGCCCACCATCGTACAGGTGGCGCGGCTGGCCCGCATCAAACGGCAGGACGTGTTGATCCGCGCGGCGGCGTTGCTGGTGGCACGGGACGAGGTGGGCGCGTTCCGCGTGCAACTGATCGGCGGACCGGTGCAGGAGCAGCCAGACTACCCCGCTATGCTGGAAGCGCTGATCCGTTCCTGCGATCCGCCCCCGCCGGTGACGCTCAGCGGCCCGCTGCCGCACGCTGAGGCAATGGCCCTGCTGCGGCGGAGCGCGATCGCCGTCAACCTCAGCCCGCCGGGGTTGTTCGACAAGGCGGCGCTGGAAGGCATGTTTGCGGGCAAACCGACCCTGGTGACCAACGCCGACTTTGCCCCGCTGATCGGCGACGCCGCTGACCTGCTGCTATTGCCGCCGGATGCCGACGAAACCGCCCTGGCCGCCCGGCTGGCGCAGTTGCTGGCGCTGTCGCCAGAGGAGCGCGCGGCGCTGGGCGCGGAGTTGCGGGCGCGGGCGCTGGCGGCGCACTCGCTGGATAGCCTGATGGATCGCGTGGTAGCGTTGATGGGCGAGGCGGTGCGTCATGGCTGAGCCGCGCCTGATCTACCTGAGCAACAACCGCCTGCCGACCGAGAAGGCGCACGGCCTGCAGATCGTGCAGATGTGCGAGGCGCTGGCCGACGCCGGATATGCGGTGACGCTGGTGGCCCCGCGTCGCTTCAACACGCGCGAACTGCGCCGGGTGCGCTCGCTGTGGGATCATTACGGGGTGCGGCGCAATTTCGCCTTCACGCGCCTGCCCTGCCTGGATTTGTTCCCCCTGTTCCCGCGCTCGGCGCTCACCTTCCTGGCGCAGACGTTCACCTATCTGCTGGCGCTGCTGGCCTGGTTGCCTTTCCAGCGCGCCGACGTGCTCTACACGCGCGATCTGTTCATTGGCGCGGCGCTGGCCCTGCTGCGCCCGCGCACGCCGCTGATCTACGAGATGCATCAGGTGCACCGCTCGCGGCCCGCGCAGCGGTTGCAGAAACTGCTGGCGCGGCGGGCGCACGTGGTGGCGATCACCGCACATCTGGCGGACTATATGCGCGCGCTGGGGGCGACGCGCGTGCTGGTGGCGCACGACGGTTTCCGCGCGGCCCGCTTCGCCGATCTACCCTCCCGTGCCGAGGCGCGGGCAACGGGTGGTCTGCCTCAGGACGCTTTCGTGCTCGGCTATGTCGGGCGGCTGCACACCATGGGCATGCCCAAAGGTTTGGACACGCTGATAGAAGCGATCGCCCTGGCCACGAAGGAGGAAGCGCCGCTCAACCTGCTGCTGGTCGGCGGGCCCCCAGAAGGCATCGAGACCTTGGGCGTACATTGGGCGGCGCTCGGCCTGTCGCTGGAACGGCTGCACACGCCAGGCCAGGTGCCCGCCGAAGCGGTGCCGCGCTATCTGGCGGCGATGGATGTGGGCACGCTGCCGCTGCCCTGGACGGAGCATTTCGCCTATCACGCTTCGGCGCTCAAACTGTTCGAATATATGGCCGCTGGATGTGCCGTGCTGGCTTCGAACTTGCCCAGCACGGCGGAAGTCGTGCGCGATGGCGAGACGGCGTTGCTCGTCCCGCCGGGGGACGCGACGGCCTGGGCCGCAGCCATCCGTCGCTTGCGCGACGATCCGGCCCTGCGCGAGCGTCTGAGCGCGCAGGCGCGCCAGGAAGTGCAGGGCTACGCCTGGAGCGTTCGTGCTGAGCGCATCCGGACTTTTGTCGAAGGGGGAACTTGATGCGCGTTGCTTTCCTGACCTCTGCCATCAGTACGCGCTATGGCTGGGCGCGCTACGCGCTGGAGCTGGCCCGCGCCCTGGCCGCACAGGGCGTAGAAGTAGTCGCCCTGACGCAGCCCGGCGAGACGGTGCCAGGGGATGACGGTCTGGCCGACCTGCGCCTCGTCCTGCCCCGGCTGGTGCCGCGCGCGCGCCTGTTCGTGGTGCGCTCGCTGCTGGCGATCCCGCGCGTCCGGCGGGCAACCGCCGACTGCGACCTGCTGCACATGATCGCCGAGCCATATAGCGTCCTGGGCGCGGCGGCAGCGGGTCAGCGACCGCTGGTAGTGACGGCGCACGGCACCTATGTCCCGCAGACGGTCCGGCGGCGGCTGATCGGCGCGCTCTATCGCCATGCCTATCGTCGCGCGCACCTGATCGCCGTGAGCGAATTCACCGCCGAGCAGGTACGGGCAGCACTGCCGGGCAGCGTGCCACACGTCATCCGCAACGGGGTACATGTCGCCCGTTTTCGGCAGCCCGCGCCCGCCCCTGCCAAACACGGCCCGACCATCCTGGCCACCGGCGGCGTCAAGGCGCGCAAGGGGACACACCTGCTGATCGAGGCCCTGGCCCGCGTGCGGCAGCGCGTGCCGGACGCGCAGCTTGTCGTGACCGGCATTCAGCTAGAGCCGGACTATCTGGCCAAAGTCCAGGAGCAGGCGCGCGCACTCGGCCTGGCGGAGTGCGTGTACCTGCCAGGTCAGGTGTCTGAAGAGGAGCTGCGCGGCTGGTATCAGCATGCCGATGTCTTCGCGCTGCCCTCGCTGACGGTGGGCGAGAAGTTCGAGGGCTTCGGGTTGGTCTTCCTGGAGGCGAGCGCGTGCGGTCTGCCAGTGATCGGCACGACGGGCAGCGGCGTCGCCGAAGCCGTCCGCGATGGCGAGACGGGCCTGCTCGTCCCGCAGAACGATGTACCCGCGCTGGCCGACGCCATCATTCGCGTGCTGACCGACCCGGCGTTGCGGGCGCGGCTGGGCGCGGCTGGGCGCGCTTACGCTGAGACCCAGGACTGGGCGCAGGTCGCTAGGCGCGTGATCGGTGTCTACGAGCGGGCGATGCGCGCTCAGAGCAAGGGTTGAACCGCAGGGGCGCAGAGACGCAGAGATTTTCTTCGCGTCCTTGGTGTCTCCGCGGTTCAAAATGACTGCCCCGAAGCGAATGCGCCCCTGAACGGAATGAGGCTGACAGGGCCGAGGGGATGTGGTATCTTAGGGAACCAGTGCGCACCTGATTGGTGACCGATGGCCAACGGCTAGACCTCATGCCTACACCCATGCACATTGTCATCCTCAGCGATCTGCTCCCGCCCGACGAACCGGGCGGCGCGGGCCGGGTCGCCTGGCAACTGGGGCAGGGCTTTGTCGCCGCCGGGCACCGCGTCACCTTTGTCACCTCCTCGCCGGGGCCGTCGCGCGTCGAGAAGCGGGATGGCTTCACCGTGTATGTGCTGCATTCGCGCTACGCCGAGCGCTGGCGGGCCTGGTTGGGCCTGTTCAACCCGCAGACGGTCTGGCCGCTCAACCGGCTATTGCGTCAGTTGCGGCCCGACGTGGTGCACGCGCACAATATTCACGGTCATCTCAGCTATCACAGCCTGGTCATTGCTCGCTATGCCGGCGCGGCGACCGTCTTCACCGCGCACGACGCGATGACCTTCGTCTACGGCAAGCTGACCTACTTCATTGATCCTTCCCGTCCGGAGCAGTGCGACAGCTTCAACTACCGGCTGCCCTTCGGCTACAACCTGCGGCAGATGCGCTTTCGCTGGAATCCGGCCCGCAACCTCTCGATCCGACACACGCTGCACTACTACACCGACGCGCGCGTCGCAGTGAGCGGCGAGCTGAAAAAGGCGCTGGAAGCCAACCGCCTGCCGCCGTTCGAGGTGGTGTACAACGGCATTGATCCCGCTCGCTTCGATGTGCCGGAGGCCGCCATCGCGGTGCTGCGTCAGCGCTACAGGCTGGAGGGACGGCGGGTGATCCTCTTCGGGGGGCGGCTCAACCGTTTCAAGGGCGATCAACAATTGCTGGCGGCGCTGCGGCGCGTGCGTCAGGCTGTGCCGGACGTAGCCTTGCTGGTGCTGGCCCGCTCCGACGAGTATTTGCAGCGCCTGATCGGCGAAAATCCCGATCTGGCGGGGGTGATCGTGCCCGGCGGCTGGCTGGAGGGGGCAGAACTGGCTGCAGCGTACCGGTTGGCGCACGCGGTGACGCTGCCGTCGGTGTGTTTCGAGACGTTCGGTCTGGCCGCGCTGGAAGGCATGGCCGCTGGCGCGGTGCCGGTGGTGACGTGTTTTGGCGGGCCGCGCGAAGTGGTCGTGGACGGCCAGACGGGCTTCGTCGTCAACCCCTATCACATCGACGCCCTGGCCGACCGCCTGATCCGCCTGCTGACCGATGACGCCCTACGACAGCGCATGGCGGCAGCGGGCCGCGCCCGCGTCGAAGCGCATTTTACCCTCAGGCATCAGGTCGAGGCTATGCTGGCGATATTCGAGCGGGCGCTGGCCCGGCGATCAGCGCGTGTGCGCCCAGGCCGTTGATTGTTCCGGCAGGGGCAGACAGGTAGAACGACTGAGGGAGAGCGAGGTTGACCGAGCGCAGATATTTCTGGGCCATGACAGCGCTATTGGGGGCGGTCGCGGCCAGCCGTATCTTGCGCCTGAACGGCCTGGAGATGGATATAGACGAGGTATGGTCGATCTGGCAGACGCTGGGCACGCCGCGCCAGATACTGGCCTGGGTGCCCTACGACTGGCCGCCGCTGTACTATCTGGCGCTGGCCGCCTGGAAGGAGATAGCAGGCATCCAGCCGGTCGCGGTGCGCTATTCCTCTGTGTTGCTGGGGCTGTGTGGCGTAGCCTTCACCTACCGCCTGGGGTGGCATATGCGCTCTCCACAAACCGGCCTGCTCAGCGCTGCCGTCTATGGGGCGTTGGGGTATGCGATCTTCCTCAGCCTGGGGGTGCGCGGCTACATTGCCGTCTATACGCTTTTTCCGCTGACCATGTGGCTGGCGCTGCGCTATTTCGACCGCCCGCATCTAAGCCGCGCCGTGGCGCTGAGCATCTCGCTGGCGGCGCTGCTCTACCTCTCGTTCTCCAGCGCTGTTGCCGTGCTGGTGCTGGGGGCATACCTGCTCGTGGCCTATCGGGGGCGCGCCCTGCGGCACGGTTGGTTGCCGGCGGGTTTGGCCCTGGCGCTGGTCATGCCGCTGATCGTCGCCAAGGCCGATCTCGCAGTTTCGCGCGTCGAAGCCACACAGATTATTGAAGAGCGCTCTTTCTTGGGCGAGATCAAAGAGTTGCTGGTAGATGATTACGGCGGCAACGCCCCTGCTCTGTGGGTAGCCCTGTTCGCTCTGGCGACGGGCCTGGCGGTGATCCGTCGGCGGCGATATGGGCGAGGGCTGACGCTCTTCCTGTTTCTGTGGCCCACCGCTGGCGCGGCGATCATGTATCTGGCCAACCCTTTGCTGGGCCTGTTCCGCTTCAACTACATCTGGTGGATCATGGTTGGGCTGGCGCTGTGGATGGGTTGGGGGTTGGCCTGTCTGCCATCCAGGGTGCAGGCGGGCGCGCTGATCGTCCTGGCCGGGATGATGTTTCTACCCCTGCCCATCGAGCGCTATCACGGCAATGTGCCCACCCCGCCCCTGATCGCTGGCTTCACCTGGCTCGAAGAACACCTGGTGCCCGGTGACGTGTTGATCCTCGATCCCAACCTGGATATTCCCTTCGAAGCCTGGGATTACTTCGAGCGCGTCTATTTTCCTCACGGACTGCCCTATGCCCAGAGGCCGGACGGCTACCGGCGCATCTGGTATGTGAGCCAGGTAGGGCGCGAAGACCCTGCGCTCAAGGCATCTATCGGGGCGGGACGCCTGCCGGGCATCTTCGTCGGCCCGCCTGAGTTGCTCATCCGCCTGTACGAAGGTCCGCCCGACCCGGCAGGCCGCCTCTTCGAGAACGGCCTGCGCTTTCATGGCGCGGACGTGCTACGCAATGGGCGAATGGACGCCGGGCCGCTGGTGCGCCGTGAGGGCGAGACCATTCATCTGCGGCTATGGTGGTCGGTGGACACGCCGCCCCCCTTCGACTACAGCATCGGCACGCACGTCCTGGACAGGCGAGGAAACCTGATCGCGCAGTTTGACGGACCTCCGCAGGTTTGGGACAATCCACAGGAGACCAGTCGCTGGCAGCCAGGGCGCTACTATGTCGAGGAACGCACGGTGCAGCTTCCCTACGGCCTGAAGACGGGCACCTACGGGCTGTATCTCACCGTGTACCAGTGGTGGGACAATACCCGTCTGGCGGGCGAGGGCACCGACGAAGAGGGTCTGTTGTTGTTGGACAGGGTGCATGTCAAAGCGTGGTAGCACAGAGCTATCCCTGGAGCATTCACCATGAAACTGCTGGTTATAGTCTCCTCCCTTGACCTGACCCAACCGTTCAGCGCCACACCCGCCTGGTGGCAACTGCTCAAGGCGCTGTACGAAGAGGGTGTCGATGTGATCGCCACGCCCTATCAGGGGCCAGCCATCGAGTCTCCTTGGTGGCGCGCCGCTCCCAACCCGGCCAAGCGCGAAGGCGATCTGTTCAAGCTGGCCCGCGATACCCTGCGCCGCCTCACCGGCGACCGGCAAACGCAGGCGGAAGGGGCGGCGGTACAGGGCGAAAGCCTGTCCGATCGGCTGGTGCGGCGCGTGGCGCAGACGGTGATCGCCCCGCGCTGGCGTCATCATGTGGATCGCATCCTGCGCCAGCAATCGGACGTAGACGCCGTGTTGATGATCACCGTCCCGGCCAACCATCTTGTCGGCCTGGCACGGCATATCATCAGCAAGCACAACAAGCCCGTCCTGTTCTATGACGGGGACGTGCCGGCCAGCCTGCCCACTTTCATGGGCTTCTCTACCGGCTTTCGCTTCTATCATGGGGCGGACCTGTCCGAATACACGGCTATCATCTCCAACAGCGAGGGCGGGCGGCAGGGCCTGCTCGACCTGGGGGCGCGCGCGGTGCATACGCTCTTCTATGGCGCGGACGAAGACCTGTTCAGCCCGCTGGACGTACCTCAGGACATTGACGCCTTCTTTTACGGGCACGGGCGGGAATACCGCGGCGAGTGGATTGACGCCATGGTGCGCGAACCGAGTCTGCAGATGCCAGGGGCGCGGTTTGCCGTGCGCGGTCTGCGCCTGGGCGACCTGGGCCGCGCCGAGAAGCTGCCCTATCTCTCCTTCAGCAAGCTGCGCGAATACGCCTGCCGCAGCAAGCTCAACCTGGTCATCACGCGCAAGGCCCATGCTTCGGTCTTCGCCTCGTCGTCGTCGCGCCCCTTCGAGCTGGCCGCGTTGGGCGCGTGCATGGTCTGCAATCCCTACGAGGGCATCGAGACCTGGTTCGAGCCAGAGAAGGAGCTGATCGTCGTGCACAGCGCCGAGGAAGCGGTCGAGCGCTACTCCTGGCTGCTGGCACACGACGACGAGCGCCGTCGGATGGGGCAGGCTGCCCGCGAGCGTTTCCTGAAAGAGCACACTTTCCGGCACCGCGCCAGGCAACTGGTGGGCATCGTGCAGGGCTACTTATGAGCGAGCCTCCAGAAACCGCCCACGATCTCGCGCCGCCGGAGTCGTTGCTGTCGGCGAGTGCGCTGCGCATGGCGCTCGATACGCCCTGGCGCGTCCGGCTGGAACTGCGCCGCCTGCTGAGCTGGCCCATGACCCGGCTGATCTTCGCGCTGGCCGGCGTGCCCTGGGGACGCGGCTGGCGCTTCTACGGTGTGCCCATCCTGCAGAAGCACCGCCGCAGCACCATTCTGATCGGTGACGATCTGTCGCTGCGCTCGATCCCGCACAGCAACGCACTTGGCCCCAATCACCCGGTGATCCTCTCCACCCGGCGGCCCGGTGCGCGGCTGATCATCGGGCGCGGCTTCGGCATGACCGGCGGGACCATCTGCGCCGAGGAGTCGATCACCATTGGCGATCACGTGTGGGTGGG
>FWPU01001603.1_pt1 | contig 67416 bp, 59 predicted proteins | sample 2228361 | NCBI WGS metagenome assembly FWPU01 (sample SAMEA103939777, study PRJEB20133) | metagenome
ACTCAGATGGGTTGGACGGTTAAGAAAAAATATCCTATTTAGCATTGGGCTGGTAATAATTCTTTTACTGACCGTCACAGCAGTAGGGGCAAATTGGATCGCTCCAAATTCACCTCTTGAACAAGATTTGAGTTCAAAAAGGGTGCCTCCATTTACCGATCCCCGTTTTCCGCTCGGAAGCGATGAAATCGGCAGATGTCTATTAAGCCGAGTAATTTATGGAGGCAGAGTTTCGCTTTCGGTAGGCTTCATAACCTCTTTCTTATCTGCAGTCGTAGGAATTTCCTTAGGTTTGTTGGCCGGATTCAGCGGACCTCTGCTAAGTGAACTAATCGACCGAGTTATTGATATTGCCTTAGCAACTCCAGAAATACTTGTAGCCCTGGCTCTTTCAGCAATCTTTGGGAGAAGCCTGCTCCTTGTTATGATTGCTGTAAGCCTGGTATGGTGGGCAAATTATGCTCGAGTGGTACGCGGGCAGGTTTTAAAACTGCGAGATATGGATTACGTTATCGCCGTTCAAGCACTAGGTGCGTCGAGAGCAAGAATCTTGTTTAAACATATCCTTCCTAATACCATGGCAGAGGTTCTCGTAATGGTCTCACTCAACATGTCTGCTGCGATCCTCATCGAATCCGGATTAAGTTACCTGGGGCTAGGTTCTCAGCCGCCGAACCCAAGTTGGGGGGCCATGTTAAGCGCCGCTCGCAACTATCTACAGACATCGCCCTGGTTAGCAACGATCCCTGGAGTAGCAATCATTCTAACCGTGCTCGGTTTTAACTTTTTAGGAGATGGATTGCGAGATATATTAGATCCTCGAATGAGATAACGAAAAAAGGAAGCAAACCATGAAAACATATATCAAAAAAGCAATCGAACGAACAGTGGAAGACCGTCAAAATCTCATAAACCGGGTTGCAGATATTTTAAGAAATGTACGGTTGGAGGGAGATACAGCCCTCAGAAGATACTCGAAACTTTTCGATCGAGTGGACATTGATAAGTTTCGCGTCGCGGAAGAAGAAATTGCGGATGCAGAAAGGAACTTGCAACCCGATCTAAAGAAGATATTGGAGAATGTTGCGGAAAGGGTATCTGCATTTGCCAAAGCGCAAAGGGAATGTTTGCTCGATTTGGAACGTGAGATGTTACCTGGTCTTTATTTAGGTCATCGCTTTATCCCTATCGAGTCCGTCGGGGCTTACATCCCTGGAGGCAGATACCCAACCATGAGTGCGCCTATGATGGCGATCATCCCTGCAAAAGTGGCTGGAGTACCTCGAATCGTTGCGACTACACCTCCAAGTTTCAATGGAAAAATCCACCCTGCAATTCTCTATGGGATAAAGATTTCCGGTGCAGATGAAATTTACGCCATTGGTGGTGCTCAGGCGATTGCTGCCCTGGCATATGGAACCGAATCGATCAAACCGGTAGATATGATTGTTGGGCCGGGAAATCAATATGTGGCTGAGGCAAAAAGACAAGTGTACGGTTTGGTGGGCATTGATATCATCGCAGGTCCAAGCGAAGTGATGGTGATTGCAGATGAAAAAAGCAAACCAGATTGGATTGCTGCGGATATCTTAGCCCAATGCGAACACGATACGCAAGCCAGAGGTGCTTTGGTCACAAATTCGCGAAGTATAGCCGAAGCAGTCCTTGCTGAAATTGAGAAGCAATTAAAGCAACTAGCCACAGAAAAGGTAGCCCGGAAATCCTGGGAAGACAACGGCGAAGTCATCTTGGTTGATAGCCTAGAAGAGGCAGCCGAAGTGGCAAATGAATGGGCGCCTGAACATTTAGAGATTCACACAGAAGAACCAAAGAAATTTTTACCTTTGTTACGTAATTATGGATCTCTATTCTTGGGTAAGAAAGCAGCCGAAGTCTTTGCCGACAAGTTGGTCGGAACAAACCATATCCTACCAACCCTTGGTGGCGCGCATCATACCGGTGGACTCTGGGTCGGCAAATTCTTGAAGTGCTTAACTCACCAATGGTGCACAGAGGATGTCATGAAGAAAGTTGCTATCCCTGTATATCAACAAGCAACCTATGAAGGTATGGTCGCACACGCTGCCTCAGCAAAAATCCGAATCGCATAAATTTACCCATAATAAACCTTCACCCAAGAGGGTTCTGTGAACCCTCTTGGGGGGTGTTAGGCATTCGTTGATCCTAAAATAAATACCTCATTTGGGATAAATTCATTCGATATTCTAAGGAAAACCTCATGAAGAGCAATAATCCAATCAGGGTAATACAATATGGTGTGGGCGCAATGGGCAGCAACATGGTCCATCTTCTCCTACGAAAACCTAACATTCAAATTGTTGGAGCGATTGACAAGGATCCATCCAAAATCGGACGAGACTTAGGTGATGTGGCTGGCTTAAATGGTAAACTCGGTATTCCTGTTGAATATCCAGCCCACATTGTTTTAGACAACCGAGAAGCAGATGTCGTGCTCCATGCCACAACTGCATTCATGGTAGATGCATTTCCCCAAATCTTGGATATCCTCAACCGAAGGATCAACGTCGTGACAATCGCACAGGAACTCTTTTTCCCCTTAGGTAAAAACCTCGAAAAGGCAAAAGAGTTAGATAAAAGGGCAAAAGAAATGGGAGTTAGGTTAACAGCAGTGGGAATCAACCCTGGCTTCATCATGGATATTCTCCCTATCGTAACCTCACTGCCTTGTTGGGAAATCAAAAAGGTTTTTGTTGGCAGAATAGTTGATTTCTCACCTTATGGACCCGATGAGATGAAGCACATTGGTGCAGGATTGTCACCCGAGGAGTTTCTTCAAGGGGTTAATGAGGGCACCATCGGACACATTGGGCTTCTCGAAACAGCAGCGATGGTAGACCATTGCCTCAATCTTAAAGTCAATCGGTTTGTACAAACGAAAGAACCCATGATTACAGAAAAACACCGGGAGAGCAAATTCATTCAAATCAACCCTGGGCGGGTTTGCGGTTTCAGACAAAATGTCATTGGGTTCAAAAACGATGACCAGGTCCTGGAATTCAGAATGATCGGACTGATCTCACCAGATCGAACAGAAGATGGGGTGGAACTAGGAGACTACACCCGTATTGAAGGAACCCCTAATGTTGATATTGTAATCAAAGAAGAAATCTCTCAAAAAGGGGGGTTGGGTACAGCCGGAGTAGCGGTCAATGTAATTCCAAGATTACTGGAGATGAAGCCTGGATATCACACGATGAACGAACTGGCTTTACCACATTTTTGGTCAGGAAAATTGTAGAGGAAAATAGAAAGGTTTGTCTACCATGAATACAACGACGATTTACAATCTCCGCGATATAGTTTCAGAAATCATGGAAGAGGAAAAAATACCAGGAGCCTCTCTAGGCATATTGCATGGGCAGGATATGTTCACCGAAGGTTATGGCGTAACCAACATTGACCACCCGTTACCCGTCACCGATGAAACCCTCTTTCAGATTGGATCGATATCGAAAACCTTCACGGCAACGGTCATCATGAGGCTCGTTGAACAAAATAAGTTGGATTTAGATGTTCCAATACAAACCTATATACCGGATTTCAGGGTTGAAGATGAAACGGCTTCCTCTCAAGTAACTATCAGGCACTTATTAACCCATACGGCAGGTTGGGCCGGAGACTTTTTCCACGATACAGGTCCCGGTGAGAATGCACTGGAGAAATATGTGAAAGATATGGCAGGACTCAAGCAAGTTGCCCCTTTTGGGAAAGTATTTTCATATAATAATTCTGCTTTTTACCTCTTAGGCTACCTCATTGAAATTGCTACGGGTAAAAGTTTTCAAGAAGCATTAAGGGAATTGCTTCTAGAACCAGTAAATCTGAATGATTGTCATCTCGATCCAGGTGACTTAATCACATTTAGGTTTGCTGTAGGGCACGAGATGGTAGATGGGAAGCCCAAAGTTGCTCTTCCTAGGAAAATCCCCAGAGCACTCTATCCAGCCGGTGGAATAGTCACCCAAGAAAGAGATTTAATAAAGTACTCCTGTTTTCATCTCAACGAGGGGGTTACTGAAAACAATGTTAGGTTGCTCAAAGCCGAGTCAATTCAATCCATGCAGACACCCCAAACATACATTTGGGGAAAGGAAGAAGCCATTGGGCTCTCTTGGTTTATCAAGGAAATCAACGGTACCCGCATCATCTCCCATGAAGGGGGGACAAATGGTCAAATATCATTGCTATTGATCGTTCCTACCCACAAGTTGGTGCTCGCTCTACTGACAAATTCTGAACGCGGAGATGTGTTGACCTCAAAAGTCAGTAAATGGGTACTCAATGAGTTTCTAAACCTAAGAATCGAAGAACACACACCAATAGATTTTCAAGCGGAAGACCTAAATCAATACACGGGAAGATATGTACAACCTTTTGCCGAGGTCGAACTAGGTGTTTTAGGAGGTAGGCTGATCGCGCAAAGAGTACCTAAAGGAGGATTCCCAACCCTCGACTCGCCCATACCTCCCCCACCCCCACCGATGACCCTCGCTCCCTGCGAGAAGGATAGAATGGTTGTCTTGGATGGTGAAATGAAGGGGTGGCTGATTGATTTTCTGCGGAACTCAGAGGGGATTGTATCCTGGCTACGAATGGGCTACCGCATCTATGAACGTCAAATCTAAATGGATGATTCTCGGTTATAAACCGTTCATCAGGTATGATGCATTTTCTTGAAGGCTTTGCAATGCAATCTGTTGGATCAGTGTGTTATAATAATGAAGTAATAGACCAAAGACACCCTAACGGAGAGGTCGCGTAGTCTGGTCTAGCGCGCACGCCTGGAGAGCGTGTAGCCCGCAAGGGCTCGCGGGTTCAAATCCCGCCCTCTCCGCCTGAAATTCCCCTAAATGAATTTATCGCCAAGATGAAACGGCTTCACCAACCCTGCGCACGAGATTTTTACCGGGGGTGAAGTCGTATCATTGATTTATTTGGATTTATCGAACTACTAAGGAGATAAATAATTCATTTAGTTCATTCACCACGGTGATGTTCACCACAACCGTTGAACGACCCGCTGAACCAGCATCAATCTCGATGATACCTTGATAATCCCCAGGAGATAAACCATCGAGATTCACTTCATAACGTATTGACGAAGTGGTTTCTAAGATACCCGAGGTTGGTTCTAGGTCAAGCAGATTTGGAGTGCGTGTACTGGCGGTCCAGTTCAACGGTATATTTCCTAAGTTGACTAAGTAAATATAGCCAAAGTTCTCGCTAGGGTTATTCAAGCCAATGATTTTGTTGACTTCGCTTGAGGTATATAATGCTGAGATTGCCCCTTCCAAACTCATCACTACCCCCCCTTCCTGAGTAACAACGTAAAGATAATACCCCGTTGCATTTTGATTTACCATTACCGAACCAGAACGTGCTGGGGTGATCGCCTCACAACCATCTAGAGCCGTATCCAACCATGAACCTGCCTCAGTCTCCCAATTGAGTTGGATTGTGTTGTCACTGAGAATAGTGGATGTAAACGAGACCTTTGGTGAAGCACCTTGGCTAACCATAGCCGTTGAGTCACTTCCAGAAACCGATAGATTGTAGAGACCCTCTTCTGCAACCATCTTTATACCGCTGAAGGATGAGAGCGCAACACCATCCAAAGTGGCTGCCCTACCGCTCCAAGCATATCCCAAAAAGGCATGTGTTGTCGTCTCAGACTCACCGCGTGCAACCAATGGTAGAACTACGCTAGGGGCAGCCAAAATTGCCCCGATATTAGGCATCGAGGACAAGTCAATATTCCCACCATTCGGTGATTTATCTGTAACCGTGCCATTTTGGCGATTGACGACCAACTTGTTTAGCCCACCTCCCGATTGAACAGGTGCAAGGTTATCCCAATAGAGTAAGTTGTTGAAGCCGACTCCTGGATAAAATTGGTTTCCATTGTAACGGACATCATTGATCGGTCCATTGGTGCGATCATCGTCGAAGATTGCTAAACCTACATTCATGCTGAAGCGATTGTTCTCAATGAGACCCGTTACCGGACGATCGTCGGGGCTATTGGGAATCTGGTCGGGATCCCATGGAGTGGTAAAGATGGCTGCTCCATAGGATTGGGTAAGGCTTTCTTCCACCCCAGGGCTTATTTCGTTGGCAATGAAATTCGAATCAAAGACATTGATGTGAGCACCCTGTGCAAACACCGCCCCGCCAAAGGTAATTGCCGTATTACGAGCAAAGGTGGTTCGGCGTATGGTGGCTATGGTATTGTGATATACAACGACCCCACCCCCGATTCCGCCGGCAACCCCTGAGGCATCTGAGTTGAGCACAAGCGAATCCTCCAACGTAAGATTTGCTCCATATATTCCAATGGCACCCGCAGTTCCAGATTTTGGACCACTGGAATACACATCGCAATCGTAGAAGATAACCCGTCTCAGATTGACAGGGGCGCGAACCGAGGAAACCTCTTCACCAATAATATGCAACCCACCCCCAAATTGAGCAACGGTATTGACCTCACCAAATCTGCCTTGGATAAGTGTATCTTCGATGGTCAGGCTTGCATCATCAGGTCGGTCATAATAATTGAAGGAGATAGCCCCCCCAAATCCGGAGGTTTGAAGATTATCCGTGGCTTGGTTACCCTGAAAAACGCTCTCATAAATCTCTACCTTTGCACGGAAAAGGCTCATTGCACCACCGATCATGCCTTTATTCTGAACAAACCGAGAGGTATAAACGCGCAATCTGACCTGGTCTTCTACGGTGATCGCCCCACCCTCCGCCCGTGCCTCATAGGTAGTGTAGTGTTGAAGTGCTTGGTTATTTCGGAATAAAGAATTGCTGATGATGACATCTGAACCAGAAGCGTGCTCCCAATTCCCAATGACCCAAATGGCACCACCATGCATCGAAGCCTGGTTGCGCTCGAAGGTGGAATTGGTGATACGAACTACCGAGTTACCAGCATTTATCGCACCTCCGGTTGGCTCAAGCGATAAATTTGTTGAGACCGCTTGGTTGTTGATGAAATAGGAATTGTGGATGTAGAGCCTTGAATCACGAACACCAATCCCAGCACCACCGTTTTCAGAATAATTGCCCTCAAAAAGAGAATTGAAAAAGAACACGATGGAATTCTCTGCTATTCCGACTGCACCACCCACTGTGTGTCCAGGCGAATCGCTTTTGCGATTATTTCGAAAGACGCAATCAATGAAAGTCGCTCGCATGTTGTAAAGGGTTACCCCAGCCGCAACCCCATCCGTTCTGGTGTATCCATTGGCAAATGTAAGTCCTTTGAAGACAATTGAGACAGGGGCATCGTAACTCAAGTTGCGCACATCGAAAATCCGGTTTACCCCACCGCCATCCAAGATCACTTGAGCATTTTGAGCAGCACGAATGACAAAACTCTTTCCTGGGCGATTAATGCTGAAGCCTCCTGCCGGTACGCTATATACCCCGGCAGCCAATTCGATCACCCCACCATCTCGTACCAATCCTATAGCAGTTTGCAAGTCAAGTTGATTGCTCCCAGGAACGTAAATGACCGCAGCAGTCTCGATGCTTTCTCCCGATGGATATATAACCGGCGGAGTTGGACTTTGTGAAAATTGAGTGACATGAAGACCGGCAAAAGCATTCCCAATGCCAGAGAGAGTAAGACCGATGACCAAAAACGCGCGGAAAAGGTATTTTGCCCTCGATGTCAACTCAACCAACCTCACTACTCTTTACAGTCTATGCTTATGATTAAAAATGAGATGTTCGCAGCAAATGGATTATTAATTGATGATTTTTAATAATATACAATACAATTTGTAATAAACGATTATCGAAAATGTTAGGTTTACTTCTCTTAATCATCCATACCGACTCTAACGAACCTATCCCCCTGTGTCAAGCCATCTTGGCGCCCTTTAACCAAGACATAAACGACCATTAATAGATAAATTAGGTTAAAAAGGCATCTTTTCTTCTATAAGTGTTCTAGGTAAAGAATTAGACTCTTTTAAGCATAGCGTGAAACAATCGACGCGCTTCCTTTGCCTCAACGACCATGAGGGTCAACAAATAGATAACTAAGCCAAGCGATACCCCTCCGCCAACAACCAACCATAATGAACCCTTGACCTGCAACCAAAACCACAATCCCAAGCACATGGCAAGAGTGGCTATGGTCGCTCGATAGGTTCCATTCAAGATACTTTTCTCTACCAACCCGCCTAACCGTTTTCGCATCAAAACGAACAAGCCGCATGCTTCTAAGGCAGTTGCCAGCGAGTTTGCCAGTGCCAAGCCTCCATGCGGCATCCATCCGATACGCCAAAATAGTGTAGAGAACGCCACACTGAATATCAAATTCAGGGTCATTGCCCCTGCACCGACCAACACCGGTGTCCGAGTATCATGGAGAGCGTAAAAGGCACGCGAGAGGACTTCAACCAACGAGTGTCCCACTAACCCCAAGGCATACCACAACAACGCCCATGCGACCAGTTGCGTTGAATGAGCATCAAACTCCCCTCGTTCAAAGAGTAAAGCGACAATCGGCTGACGTAGAAGGATCAGCCCCAAAGAGGCAGGTAAGGATAAATAAATCACGCCTCGCAATGTCATCGCCAATGAATTGCGCATCTCGTCCAATTTCCCCATGGCTACCTGCGCAGAAAAGATCGGCAAGGCAGCAATCGCAATTGCCTGAGCAATCACCACTTGCGGCATCGTCATTACTGCCCAAGCGATTTGAATCGCCGTCAGGCTGCCTTGCGGTTGGGCAGAAGCCAGGATTGTGTTGACCACGAAATTGATTTGCACCACTGCCACACCCAGAAGGCGAGGTGCCATCAAACGCACCACTTCCCGAACCGGTTCCAAATAAAGCCCGAGCATGAAAAAATACCGACCGTTCAATTTCATCAGCCCCGGCAACTGAACCCCCAAATGCATCACCGCCCCCAATACAGCCCCCCAAGCCAAGCCATGAATACCCCAACGCGGCGACAACACCAATACACCAATGATCATGCCCAACCAATACATGGTTGGCGCAAGTGCAGGAAGGAGAAACATTCGATGGGCATTCAGTATCCCCATCAAGAGTCCGCTAATGCCGAAGACCAGGGGAGAAAGCAACAGGATGCGCAACAGGGAAACGGTCAGTTCAAAATGAGAGGCATCGAGTTCAGATACCAAACCGTAGAGAATGTAACGCACAATCTGAGGAGCAAACACTCCAGATAAACCACTAATGAGAATGAGTATCAGACAGAGTAAGTTCGCCACCGCTGAGGCTAATTGCCACGCTTGTTCTTTGTGTTCCCGGGTTAATAATGTTGTGAAGGTTGGAATGAATGCCGAGGCAAGTGCACCACCTGCTACCAAATTGAATAACAAGTCAGGCAAGCGTATGGCAGCATTAAAAGCATCCATTTCTGGGCTGGTGCCAAATGCCTCAGAGACTAGAATCTGTCGCACAAGCCCTACAATATTGCTCATAATGAAGGCTACCATGATTGTCGTAGCACCACTGGCAATTTGACGATTCGTAGGGGGAGAATGAGCACTCATCTCGTTCGATTATATCCGCTTTCTAGAGATCGAAGTTGAACAAACCCTTGTCTGCTCATCAAGACTATGGCACAATACACCTAACATGGGTCGTTGGGTTCTTTTCCTCCTCTCTATCCTTCTTGGAACCACTTTAGGATTGCTCTATGGTTGGGTGATCAACCCCGTAGAATATGTAGATACCACCCCCGATTCCTTGCGAGAAGATTACAAAACGGATTATGTGCTCATAGTCGCAGAAATCTACACCCTTGACCAAGATATATCTGCGGCTGCACGTCGGTTGGCTTTATTAGGAGATGCAAATCCTATCGAATTTATCCGCCAAGCCATCATGTTCGGCTCCCAACATGGGTATAGCGAGATAGACCTAGACTCGATGCGCAAATTGGCAAGCGATCTCCAATCCTGGAATCCAGCACTTGGTTCGGGAGGACCATGAGAGAACAACGTGGTCCTTGGTATTTGCTTACCGGTTTATTCATAGGTATAGCCATTGGATTGGGATATGCCTGGGTTGTTTCCCCCCTCGAATATCAAGGCACGTCACCTTCCTCCCTACGTGCGGATTTCAAGGATCGGTACCGTGCCTTGATTGCCCTCGCTTATGTAGCAAATGGCGATTTGACACGAGCCCAAGCTCGCCTGAGCCTATTGGGCGATGCCGATGTCGCCCGTGTTCTTGCAGAACAAGCCCAACGCACGCTAGCAGAAGGGAAATCGCCTCAAGAAGCACAAGCCCTCGGATTGCTTGCCCTCGCACTCGGACAAGGATTATCCTCTGGGAGTGTTCCTTCTGCAGGTTCACTCCCAACACCTTCAACTCCCATTGGCAGTTCCGCTACGCCATCTCCCATCTTCACACCTGTCCCTTCAGTTGGATTAACTGCTTCTCCATTACAAGAATTCACCACGATCGTCTCATCCGAAACCCAAAAAACTATCGAGACGCTATTGCCGACCTCTGTACCAACGGGCACCCCTCTACCCACTCGCACTCCCACTCCTACACCCGGAGCGCCTTTTATCCTTCTCGATCGCTCGTTCATCTGCGATCAAAACTTACTCGCACCGATGATCCAGGTGATTGCAAAGGATGTGGATGGTCAGGAAGTACCCGGCGTCGAGATCGTGGTTAGTTGGGAAGGAGGTGAAGAACACTTCTTCACCGGCTTGAAGCCCGAATTAGGGCTCGGTTACGCTGATTTCAATATGACACCGGGGATATCCTACATATTGCGCCTGGTAGATGGCGGACAGCCTATACCGAATTTAGCCGCTGCAGAATGCGAGGCAGAGGGTGGTTCACGCTATTGGGGTTCTTGGTTGCTTGTTTTTGCTCAACCTTGAGATCATCTCCCTGATTCTTCTCCCGGCGTTCTGTGATCTCAGTGGTCAATTTCCCCTTAGGCTATGGGATGTTCTTCCCTGTTTCAATAATCGGATTAAATTCAACCCTATCACACGAAAATGAACTTCACCCTACATTCAATCACTATTGACAAGTCAGATTCTCTCTTAGAGAAATTAATGTTCAAGTAATGTAACCTATAGATGCAAAAGACGAAGAATTGTGATAGATCGTAGTTCCCGCAATGATTGAGAACCTGCCTACCAGACCTATTTTAGTTAACACTTCCTGTGAGGTGAACCTTGCCTGAAGACTGCTTGATAGAGAGGTTGATGATGGCAATGCGAAGTTAACCTTCTATATCGAAGATCGAGACCAAAAAGAAGATACTCACCACACCAGGCGTCTTAATAAAGGCTAGGCATAGGTCTCTTGACCTATGCCTAGCAGAAATGACCCATGAGGTTACTCCTCCATAGAGGGCTTCCACACCTCCCAAACCCTACCGACTAGATCGGGTCCAGGTTTAAGGGTGGATTTGCCAGGTACCCACCCGGCAGGCATGGCTTCTGCACCCTTCGTGGCACGTACATGTTGAAAAGCCTGAATTTGACGGATGGTTTCCTGAATGCGCCTTCCAACCGGTGGAGTAAGCATCTCCATGGCTTGGATGACTCCATCCGGGTCGATGATAAAGCGACCGCGTAATTCCACTCCTTTTTCTTCGTCATAGACTCCGTACACCTGTCCAACCTTCCCGGCAGCATCAGACGCCATGTGAAACGGCACACCCCCTTCCACCATGAGCGACAACTCTTTGTCGTTCCACATCTTGTGGACATAAACGCTATCTACACTGACCGAGATGACTTCCACCCCCATTTGTTGCAATTCGGAATATTTGGCAGCGACCGCTGACACCTCGGTTGCTCAAACAAAGGTGAAATCACCGGGATAGAAACACAACAACACCCACTTACCGAGAAAATCGGAGAGTTTAACACTGGAAAACGTTCCTCGATAATACGTAGGCGCTTGGAAATCCGGGGCTTTTCCGCCTACTTTTGCCAACATCTTAACCTCCTTTACCACGGGTTCGAATGGGGTTTTTTCTAGTGAGGGAGGTGCTCCCCCAACCGTTGCACCTGTAGGTCTAGCACATCCAACCGGTTGTTCACTCATCTCTACCCTCCTAATAAAAATTGTGGTTGTCACTTTAGATAATCGGGGATGCAGCTAAGGACAAGTTCCTTCGCCGCCTTCACCTCATCCATTCTTCCAAATGGGGTTTTATGAGGTGCAGATTTGAGCATGTCAGGATTCGTGCGCGCCTCTTCGGCGATCTTCAACATTGCCTCCACAAAGGCATCCAGAGTTTCCTTGCTTTCGGTCTCGGTTGGTTCGATCATCAATGCCTCATGGACGATCAGCGGGAAGTAATTTGTCGGTGGATGGAAGCCAAAATCCATCAGTCGTTTGGCAATGTCTAGGGCACGAATGTCAGGCAAGTCTTCCCAACGCCCTTCAACCACAAATTCGTGCATGCAAGTTCGGTCGTAAGGCACGTGATATGTACCACGTAACTTTGCCAGGAGATAATTCGCGTTCAATACCGCATGCTCCGAAACTGCCCGCAATCCTTCTGCACCATGCATGCGGATATAGGTATAAGCACGCACGAACACCCCAAAATGACCATGAAAGGCTTTCATGCGCCCAATAGATTTCGGTGGAACGTAAAATTCATAATAAGGCGAGAACTCATCATTTCCCTCCTCTGCGATCTTCACGATCGGATAGGGAAGGAAATCCACTAGATGAGACGCGACACCTACAGGACCCGAACCAGGACCACCACCACCATGAGGAGTTGAGAAGGTCTTGTGTAGATTGTAATGCAGAATGTCAAATCCCAAATCACCTGGTCGGGTAATCCCTAAAAGGGCATTCATATTGGCGCCATCGCCATATACCAAACCCCCTGCCTGATGAACAAGCCGGATTACTTCCTCGACGTTTTCATCGAAAAGACCAAGCGTATTCGGGTTAGTTAACATCAATCCGGCGAGAGTATCGTCACACTCGGCTTTCAACGCCTCGAGATCCACATTGCCACGCGAATCGGATGGAATCTCGACCACACGCATTCCGCTCATCGCAGAAGAGGCAGGATTCGTTCCATGAGCAGAGTCGGGAATCAATATCTTATTGCGTTGTGTTTCTCCCCGCGAACGGTGGTAGGCACAGACAATCAAGACACCGGTCAATTCACCGTGCGCACCTGCAGCCGGCTGCAAACTTACCCCGGCGAATCCACCGATCTCCTTCAACCACTCCTGCAATTGATACATGAGAGAAAGCGCACCTTGCACCGTCTCAGCCGGTTGTAATGGGTGTAGGAATGTAAACCCAGGGATCCGTGCTGCCTCTTCGTTGATCTTCGGGTTGTACTTCATGGTGCAGGAACCCAGAGGATAAAAGCCCGTATCCACGCTGTGATTGAGTTGGGAGAGCCGCGTGAAGTGGCGAATGACATCCACTTCAGCCAACTCCGGAAGAGGTAGGCTTTCACGAACCAAGTCCTGAGGCAAGGCAGAGGGTTCAACATCCAACTCAGGGAAGCGAAATCCACGCCTTCCGGGTACAGAAAGTTCACACAAAAGGGGCTCAGTCATGAGGCACCTCCGCAAGCGCTTCTGCCAGTAACTCGATATCCTCGCGGGAGTTCATCTCGGTGACAGCAATGAGCAAATGTTGTTTCATTTTTGGATAGTCCTTACTCAAGTCATAACCGCCAAGAATGTTCTGCTCTAATAGATGTTCTAGAATGCGATCCGGTGATGTTGGACAACGAACAACAAATTCGTTGAAGAAAGGAGCCTTTGACCATAGTTGATAACCGCGAATGCCCTCGATCTTCTTTGCGGCAAAATGAGCCTTGTGATAACAAAGTTCTGCCACTTGTCGCAACCCTTGCTTTCCAAGCAGGCTCAAGTACACTGCCGAAGCCAGCGCCATCAAGGCTTGATTGGTGCAAATGTTCGAGGTGGCTTTCTCACGTCGGATATGTTGTTCTCGCGCCGTCAGTGTAAGCACATACGCACGCTGACCGCGATCATCCACCGTCTCACCGACCAACCGCCCAGCCATGCGGCGTACATATTGCTGTCGGGTTGCAAATAAACCGAGATACGGACCACCAAAGGACAGCGGAATGCCCAAGGGTTGTCCTTCTCCGGTGACAATATCAGCACCGAATTCTCCCGGTGGTTTGAGCAAGCCCAAAGCAATTGGGTTGACCGAGACGGCTAGCAGTGCACCTCGGGCATGGGCTGCCTCCGCCAGAGCGGTGTAGTCATAAACACGCCCGAAGAAATCTGGATAGGCAACGATCACCAACGCGGTGTTTTCGTCAATCAGTGGAATTAAACTCTCTGGTCCAGCGTTTAGATCGGCTTCTGGTCCATCTCCGACCAATTGGATATCAGAGCCGAGGACATAGGTGCGAACGGTTTCGCGATAATGGGGATGCAATGCCGGCGAAAGAACTATCTTGGGTTTCTTCTCCCGAAAGTGATGGTATGCCATATTGACTGCTTCGGCAACAGATGTAGCACCATCATAATGGGAAGCATTACACACCTCCATCCCCGTTAGCCCAGCGATGAGACTCTGATATTCGAAGATGGCTTGCAAAGTTCCTTGGGAGATTTCGGGTTGATATGGCGTGTAGGCTGTATAGAACTCACCTCGACGGAGAATAGCATCCACGGCTGCGGGTACATAATGGTTATAAGCACCTGCACCAAGGAAGCAGACCATGTCCTGAGTGGTATCGTTCATCCAAGCAATCTCTTGCAACTCTGCCAGGACTTCCATCTCAGTGATGGCAGGAGGTAAATCTAGTTTTGGAAAGCGTTTCGGTGCGGGCACATCGGAGAAGAGATCGCTGATTTTCTCAACCCCGATCGTCCGCAGCATCTCCTCACGATCTTTCTCAGTATGTGGGTAGTACATATCAGTGCTCTCTCTCCTTGCAGAAGGCTTCATATGCTTCTGCGTTCATTAGAGATTCGATTTCTGCCGGATCGGTGATCTCGACTTTGACCATCCATGCCTCACCATAGGGGTCGCTGTTCACGAGTTCGGGTTTATCGGGCAGTGCTTCATTGATGGCGATGACCTTACCCGTCACAGGCATATATACATCCGCCGCAGCCTTCACCGATTCGACCGAAGCGCAAGTCTCTCCCTGTATTAGGGTCTGCCCAATTTCAGCAATGATCTCGACATACACAATATCCGAAAGTTGCCCTTGAGCATAATCGGTAATGCCGATCGTTCCGGTGTTTCCTTCCACCAAAAGCCACTCATCGTTCTTGGTATACTTTAAATTTGTTGGGATATTCATATTTTCACCTCCGGAGTGATGATAAAGGGTTGTAAAAGAAAAGGGTGCACGTAGAAATTACGTGCACCCTCTGTCTTATCAACCTGAGAGATTCGTGCCATAAACATCACGACACTTGCCCCTTCGGTGCGCGAAATCAGAAACGGTCAATCTGATTCCGCTCTCTTTCCAGAGGTTCCGAGGACATAGGGTCCTTTTACCTGAGAGTTTCGTTGGGGATTGCTCACAACCCAACTTGCCCCTTCGGTGCCCGAAACCGGTTCGGGTCTCTTCCCTATCTCCTTATTTTGTTGTTAATCTCTCTCCATTCTACGAAGGTTTTCGAGAAAAGTCAAGAAAATCAACCGATATAACCCACGAATCGGGATGAAAATTCCAACAAGATGTTCATTACTCTTGGGCTTAATGCTAACTCAAAATAACTCAGGTTGACCTGTCATACCTCCCCAAAATACACATGGCGAATTGAAATTGGGTAGGATATTTCTTTAATCTTATAATTATTATGCCCAACCTTGATTGCGAACGAAGTTTGAGATGACAGGAATCTCGATGCTTGATCCCTGATACGCCTTATACGCCCAATAGAGTTGAAGAATCAAGCCCAGTGGCCAAATGCAGAGCCCTACCAAAAAAGCACTGGTAATGGCAACAATGATGTAAAAGACAACACCCCACACCAAAGCCTGTATGTTATGAGAACGAATAAACGGGCGATTTTTCTTCTCTTCAATCAGGAGAATGATGATAGGGACCAGGGGGGTGAATATGTACGCCAAAGCAGCCCATAACTTGTCGTCGCTGGTAACCTCTGGTGATGCGAACTCCTCAGACATTGAATATACCTCCTTGTGGTGTAAAAATGTTTTGAATTTGCTTTTAAATTTTTCCCTGCAATTGTATTTTACAACAATTGACCCAAATTGTACATTTTATTTGCCTTTATTCTCGATTTTATTAACACCATCAAAATAGAAACGTTACAAAAAGGGAGGCATATTTACTTATCAATCGTTCTTAGAAAGCGTTATTCTCCTAAATCCTTGCCGATTTACAGCGTAATTACTTTATCAGCACGCCATTGGGCTTCAATGATGTCGGTCATTCCACCAATGATTCCCACACGAACCTTATCTGCCAAGCCATAATAGTTGAGACAAGTGCTACAAATGATCAATCGAACTCCTTTCTGTTCCAACGATTGAAGGGGCTCCAACACTGGCGAACCTTCGATAATGAGTTTGACCCCTTCGGTGTAGAAACAAATCACACTAGGTAAGGTGTTGCTCTCGTCTAACAAGCGTAGGTAATTACCCATTAATTTCATTTGCAATTCGGAATCCCCCGTCCCCATCCCCTGACGGGTGACAAGAATGATTGTACCTGAGTTAATGTTTGTGTTGGTCATCAATTTATCTCCTAATTAAGCAATGAGTTTTTAACCGAGTTTCCAAGCCAAGATAAATACCGATGTGAAAATCAAACTGACGATGAGTTGACGGAGCCCAATGACGGTTGGACGCATGGCTATCGCCGGTTGATATGTCCCATACAAGGTTTCGATCCATTGAATTGCATATGCCAGAGGTAGTATAGGGGGCACGAGATGAATGACGGATAGCAAAATGACAAAGAATAGATTGAAGGTGGAATATATTAGTGCACGCGCTCCAAGGCGGATTCGTTGTGTCAATGATGGAATTTGCGAAAGTTCCCGCTGCTCCAAGCGAAGATAGGCATAAACGATGGAAGCAGCAGATTGCAACCAAGTTAAAATCCAAAGCAACCTTCCCATTGAGTCAGGTGTTCCAAGACTCACCCAATAAGCAGCCGGTGCAGTGAGTGCTAATACTCCGCTTGCTATGATTTCCACCCCCGCCTGGCGACGTTCAGCTCGTTTGCTCACTAAGTAAAGATGCCAAATAAATACAAGCACCCCGGGAATTACTAGAATGAGCAGGTAATTCAGCCTATGGACAATCAAACCTACCAACCCAAAGACAGCAATGCAACTGTATACACTTATCCAAAACCACGCTGCGGGAAGATCGTGTTTTGGACGGCGACGGCTATATACTTTGACTGCAATTGTGATCGGCTGCCTCAATAGAAAGGCGGCGAATATCGCCACGATCAAGTAAGGAAGGGCTGGTGTCCATCGTCCTGCCGCACAGATACCAATAACCAAGGGGCTTAATAAAAACACCCATGAGCCGTGTTCAGAGGGCAAGGCAACATGACGCTTAAACCAAATTCGAACATTGGAAAGGGGTTTCACCATAAACGAGTTAGCAACAAGGAAAAGCAACCAGCGTCAAGTACTAATATACCATTTTCAAAGGTATTAATTATGATTCATAATTCAACGTGTGATTCATGGCATATATATTATAATCTGTCTAATTTGCAGGCTTAGTATGTCCAACCATTTTCACTAAAATATACTTCGTGATAAGGAGAACTTGTGAGAGATAGCACGAACTTACCCAACCTAAAAGTATTTCCCACCCACCTGCTCATTCCCCACGAAGACTGTGACCCGAGGCGCATAGAGAATCTCTGCCGGCGGTTATTAGAAGAACAACGTTTGAAGAACCCGCCTATTGTGGCTTCTATTCCCGATACAGAACGATACATCATCCTTGATGGAGCCAATCGGGTCCTAGCATTCAGTGCATTGAACATTCCCCACATTGTTGTTCAATTAGTAGACTACAACGATCCAAATATTATCCTGGATACTTGGTACCATGTCGTTACCGACATGGACTTGAACGAATTCGAATCTGAATTAGAGCGTTCTTTAGGCTTGTGTCTAGAGGAATGCACTCTAGAGGAGGCACGTGAGGCACTTGCTAAGAAAGAAATCATAGCCTATATCGTGTGTGAAAGCGGTGTTCGTAAAGTATGCAATCCCAAAGGGAGTTTGCAACCGGATATCCACTTTTTGAATCAACTGGTGAATATTTACAAGGGTAAGGCGAACATCTTCCGAGCCTCGAATGATATCTGGGAAAAGCAGGCACCATTCTATCCCGGCATCACTGCCCTCATCATTTTCCCCCGCTATAAACCTGAGGATATTCTCATGATTGCGCGCAATGGCGATAAAATCCCTACCGGAATAACACGTCACATCATCCCCGATCGCGCGGTGAATATCAATATACCTCTATCGGTTCTCGCAGCCGATTGGTCCTTAGAACAGAAAGAGGCTTGGTTGCATAATTGGCTGATGGAACGAATGGCTGCCAATGCCATTCGCTATTACGCCGAATCTACCTTTACATTTGATGAGTAACCTCATTCCTCCATTCTCTCACTCTTTGAGGTGTTGCACGAGTGCGTACAACGCTAGAATATAAGAGTGCCATCCGAAACCAGCGATGATGCCAAGGCAAACTGGGGTGATTACCGAATGGCGACGGAACTCCTCACGACGATGGATATTCGAAAGATGCACCTCGATGGTGGGAATGGCGATGGCGGTGATGGCATCCCTCAAAGAAACCGACGTGTGGGTATATCCACCGGGGTTGATGATGACCCCCGAAGCCCATTCCCGCGCTGCGTGAAGCGCGTCGATCAAAGCACCTTCGCTATTGGATTGATGAAACCGAACACTCACCCCCAATTCCTGAGCAGCGGCTTGGATTTTCTGATTGATTTCCGAGAGAGTGAGCCGACCATAGATTTCTGGCTCACGTGTACCCAGCAAGTTCAGATTGGGTCCATGTAAAACGAGAATGTGAATACTGTTCTGACTCATTGCTTCACCTCCAACAACTTCTCTAAATCGGGTATCTCCACACCATGGATGACTTTCCCAACGCGAGAGGGGAGTGCAAAGCGAATCGTTCCTCCCGCTTTCTTCTTATCGTAACTCATGACCTGAATCAGGTCTTTGACGTTGATGCCCGCTGGCATGCTAGTTGGCAAGCCCAAATGGCTCAAGGTGTTACCGATAACCTCAGATAGGTTTTTCTCTGCAAGCCCTATTTGCTCTGCGAGTTGCGTCTCGACAACCATACCAATTGCCACTGCCTCCCCATGCCGCAATCGGTATTGGGTGAGGGTTTCTAGCGCATGCGCGATGGTATGACCGAAATTGAGCACAGCACGTTGATCTTTCTCGTAAGGGTCCACCTGTATGAGACGAATTTTTACCGCCAAAGCGCGTGCAATGATGGTCTTCCAATCCATCTGTATTTCCTCCCATCCCCTTGAACACATTTGGAACAAGTGAGGGTCGTCAATGACCCCAGCCTTGACGACTTCTGCCATGCCATTGCGTAACTCTTCGCTTGGCAAGGTAGCCAACGTCTTTGGGTTCACCCACACCAAGCTAGGTGAATGAAATGCACCGACCAAATTCTTCCCCTGAGGTAAATCTACACCAGTTTTGCCACCCAGGCTTGCATCCACCATAGCCAGAAGAGATGTAGGTAGCACAACCCATTTCACTCCACGCATCAATGTTGCAGCCGCGAAGCCGGCTAAGTCGCCGATTACACCGCCACCTATGGCAACAACTGTGCTCCTTCGTTCTATACCGAAGGAGAGCATTTGATCCCAAAGGTGAACAAGGGTTTGGATTGTCTTATATTGCTCACCAGGCGGTATGACAATGGTACCTACTTGGTAACCTGCCTGTTGCAAGGAAACGCATACCTGCTCAAGATAGAATTTGCCAACGTTTTGATCGGTGATGAGCACGAGCGGTCCGTTCAGACTTTGTTGCTGAAATACCCCCCCAAGTGGATCGTATCCATTGGACGAAATCAAGACATCGTAGGCGCTGCCCATACCACGAACGCGAAAGATGCCCAATCGAACCTGTATCTCCCAAACGAGACGGTCGAGTTCCATCGAGGAAGTATCTAACACGAGGTCAAAGGATGCGTAATGTTCGGCGCGCTGAGTTAATAATGCCCCCAACCTTGTTGAAAATTCTTGGGCTGAACTTGCTCCAACCAATGGGCGTAAACGTTCGTCCTGCAATAAGCGTTGGGTTATGACATCACGAGAAGCAGTGAGACAGATGGTCACTCCCCTCTCTTGTACTGAAGCGCGGTTCTCCGGATGGAGCAATGCGCCACCTCCAAGGGCAACCACACCGTGAGGTCGAGCGAGGAGATCGCGTAACAGTGCGCTTTCTCGCTGACGAAATCCACTTTCCCCTTCCTTTTCAAAGATTTCAGGGATGGACCTGCCACTACTTCTCTCGATCTCATCGTCCATATCGAAAAAGGGTAAATCAAGTTGTTCGGCTAAACGCCTTCCAATGGTCGTCTTGCCTGAAGCGGGAGGTCCGTAGAGGAAAATGAGAGGGGTCATTTTGGCTCTAATTCCTCAGTCCAGTAGATTCGTTCCGATGTGTTCAAGTGGATATCCTTCAATCTTGCTCTCTTCAAGGCGTGGAACCGTGGCAGGATCTCTTCCATAGAATCACCACCGAGTTTCTCGAGAAGTGCTTCTGCCAGCACAAAAGCAACCATAGATTCAACGATCACCACGGCACGCGGCACCGGACAGAAATCAGATCTCTCATATTGTGTTTCGACGGGCTTACCAGTGGCGAGATCTACCGAGGGCTGGGGGATCAAGGTCGTCGCAATGGGTTTCATCGCGGCTCGAATCATCAAGGGTTGTCCGGTCGTGATGCCACCTTCTAAACCACCGCAACGATTGGTCAAACGGATCAGTTCATCTCCATCCACCGCGATCGGGTCTTGTGCTTGGCTTCCATTCAAATGGGCATTCTCAAAAGCAGGACCGATTTCCACTCCCTTGATCGCTTGAATGCTGAGAACCGCAGCGCCAAGCCGCGCCTCTAACCTTCGGTCCCAATGTACATGCGAACCCAATCCAGGAGGAAGCCCAAACGCGATCACTTCGATGATGCCACCCAATGTCTCTTTCTCTTGAATTGCTCGCTGGATACGGGCGTGCATGTGTACGGCGGCTTCACCATCCGGGCAATAGACATCGTTGCCTAGAGATTGTTGAAAACGATCTAAGAGAGGAATATCTTCTAGACTGGCTTGCACCCCACCGATCGCACAGACATAACCATGCACAAGGATGCCGAATTGTTCGAGAAATTGACGGCAGATGGAACCGATGGTGACACGTGCAGCCGTCTCACGGGCTGAGGCACGTTCCAAGCCCAGTCTCAAATCGGTATACCCATATTTAATTGCAGCAGTGAGGTCTGCATGACCAGGACGAGGTATGGTAAATGGTGCAATGGGCTTCCCTTTCCATTTGGCGTGATCTTTATTTTCGATCAACATGGCAATGGGGGCACCAATCGTCTGTCCGCCCATCACGCCCGCCAATATATATACGGTATCCCTTTCGATTTTCATTCGAGGTCCAGCGCCATACCCCTTTTGGCGACGTGCTAAGTCGCGCTGCATCGTTTCCATAGATATGGGTAGCCCTGCTGGCATCCCTTCCAAGATAGCGACCAAGGCAGGTCCATGAGACTCGCCAGCCGTTAGGAAGCGAAGGCTCATCATCCGACCCCCGGAGTCTTGGAGTAAAGCACCGATCGAACAGCCTGCACCATAGGTTCTCTCGGTGCAGAAATCCCTGTCCAAAACTCGAAGGATAAGGCTGCCTGCTCAACCAACATGCCTATCCCAGAGAGGGTAACTGCGCCTTTCTCCTTTGCCCTTTGCATGAGCAAGGTTTCAGCCGGATTGTAGACCAAGTCATAAACTACCGTTCCTGAAACAAACTTAAAATCTTCCGGAAGGGGAGAACGATCGAGGTAGGGTGCCATACCTAATGGGGTTGCATTGACGATCAGCCTCGGAGAAAGATGCCAGGTCTTATCTATCGCCTCGAAATCCATCCATCTTATCACCGGCTTACGAGGTGATTTTTCCCAAATATCCGAAAGCGCATTTCCCATCTTTAACCACTCCTCCATTTCTCGAAAGGATTTGGGAGAAGAAGAAAAGAAAGCGAGCAATGCTTGGGATAGGGTTTGGGCTTGAGAAAGGCGTCGAGCAGCGATTACAACCTGCCATCCAGTGGCAACCAAAGCAAAAGCCACTGCTCGCGCTGCCCCTCCTGCACCCAGAATCAATGCCAAGCGATCTTGGTCCTCCCACAAAGGCTTTTGATGATTCCATACGTCTGAGAGAAAACCAGGCGCATCGGTATTGAACCCCATACATTGGCTATTGCGCCTGCAAATGGTATTTACCGCCCCAATCGCCTCAGCCAAAGGTGAAAGACGTTCGAGATAAGAGATCACCGTTTGCTTGTGTGGTATGGTTACATTGAGTCCATCCAGTGCCCCTTGGCGAAGCCTCTCCAAGATTCCTGTGAGTTCTGTCTGTCCTTTCGGTAAAGGGCTGACCGGAAAAAGACAGTAATCACCGGGTATCCCCAGCGCATGTAAAGTTGCTTGTTGGATGGTTGGCGAGAGGCTATGTTCAACAGGGTAACCGACCAAACCGAAGTGAAGTGTTTTTTCCATCGGATTTGAAATTCCTTACTCCTCCAACCTTAGATATGCGCCAAGAGACTGAAGGAGGGAAGAAAACATTGGGAAGGATTCAGCAATTACTTCCGCATTCACCACCTCAACCGGTTCTTTGGATACCAAACCAGCAATGGCTAATGCCATCGCTAACCGGTGATCTTCGCAAGAATCTGCCTTCCCTCCGGTTATTTTCTGAGGTCCTCGGATGATAAACCCATCGGATGTTTCCTGTATGACGATACCAATGCGATGAAATTCCTGGCATAAGGTCGCAATGCGATCCGATTCTTTGTGGCGCAATTCTTGAGCATCGCGCACAATCGTCTCCCCATCAGCCGTTGCTGCAGCCACAGCAAAGATAGGGAATTCATCAATCATCCGCACCACCGTCTCACCTGAGACTTGTGTGCCAGAGAGTGAGGAATGACAGACTAAAATGTCTCCAATGGGCTCACCATGCACAATCCTTGTCGGTTGGATATCGATCCCTGCCCCCATTTGTTGTAATACCTCGATCAAACCCATTCGGGTTGGGTTGATGCCAACGTTCCTCAGCAAAATCCTCGAGCCCGGCACAATCAAGGCTGCTACGATGAGAAAGGCAGCCGAGGAGACATCCCCAGGCAAATCAAGAGCAAAAGGTGGCAGAATGCAGGGATGATTGGGGATGAGAGAGACCTCGAATCGTATCCCTTCCATCACAGTCCTGGGTTGAGAGACAAGGGCTCGCGATTGCACCTTCACCCCTAAAGCGTTCAACATCCTCTCCGTATGGTCACGTGAACGGGCTGGTTCAATGAGAATCGTCTTTCCGTTGGCAGATAATGCTGCCAGCAACAAGCATGATTTGACTTGACTGCTCGCAACCGGAAGTTCATAATGGAGTGGTTTGAGAGGAACTGAAGAGCAACCGAGAATTAACGGGGCATGTCCATCGGTTGCCTCAATAGACACTCCCATTTGCTTCAATGGTACAACAATCCGATCCATCGGTCTTCTTCTCAAACCAGGTGAACCATCAAGGATGGCTGGGGTATTGGTTGCGGCCAATGCTCCCGCCAACAAACGCATGGTTGTTGCTGAATTCCCGCAATCCAATGGATTCAAGGGAGGGTGCCAACCACCCATGCCTTTCCCTCTCACCACCAACGTATTATCTTGAAGTTGCCAATCCACCCCTAATTGAGTGAGCGCATTGAGCATTGCCCGTGTAACACCGGCATCTAAGAAGTTATTGATGCGACTCTCACCTTCAGCCATTGCAGCAAGTAATGTCGCCCGATGAGACATGGATTTGTCACCAGGCAAGTGAACTTCGCCAGATAGAGCGCTACTTTGTGCTGTTATCAGTTTAATGGCACACCTCCTCGAAATCGAAAAGGATTGTTCTGAGATGTTCACCAATTTGTCGAATGCTCTCTTCGAATTCTTGCTCGTCATGTTCGCGCAATTTTTCTTCGAGCCAATCGAGGTGTTGACGAAAACGTTGCAATGCGAGCAGGAGATTCTGTTGATTGGTCATCAACATCTCGCATATCAAATGAGTAGGAGAATTCACAATGCGCGTCATATCACGAAAACTAGGACCGATAAGCGGTGCAACGCTAGAGGGTGTGGAACTTGCTAACGCCAATGCAACCAAATGAGGCAAATGACTGGTCAATGCAATCCATTGGTCATGGATGGACGGCTCCATCCAAAGCGGTTTTGATCCCAAGTTCAATGCAAGTTGCTCGGCAAACATTTTGGCCCGTTTGGACGTGCGAGACAGTGGCGTGAACACAAATCGCGCACCACGATAGAGGTCTGCTTGTGCGTTCTCTAACTTTGAGGTCTCTTTTCCACAGATCGGGTGTCCGCCAATTGGGTCAAATCGTTGTGGCAACTCATTCATAGCATGAACGATTTGACTTTTGGTCGAGCCAATGTCGAGGACGATGGCTTCACCCGGGTGAACCTCTGGCAACTGCTGCAATGATTGAAGAATCACGGGTATCGGCGTCGCCAGGATGATCGCATCAGCCCATGGAAGGACGTCTTTTGGATTTAGGGAGATGTAATCCACGATTTGCCTTTCCTGCGCCAAAGACAGGGTATCTGGATCATGATCAACCGCCAAGAGCGAGGCGCACCGTCCATGGAGCGCTAAGGCAAGCGATCCTCCCATCAAGCCCAGACCCCATATGGCTATCTTTGAGGAGGCGAGAATCGAGTGCTCACAAGTGCCGTCGTTGGTCATTTGGTGCTATCAAACATCTTCAGTTTCTCTGTTGGTAGAGTACGGTCGTGAGTCCGATCAACAGAACGCCCGATAACCTGAGCAATGGCGCTTACCTGTCTCACCATTTCGGCAAAACGTTCAGGTTTCAAAGCCTGAGCACCATCCGAAAGCGCTTTGGAAGGTTCAGGATGAACTTCAACGATCAAACCATCGGCTCCAGCAGCCACACCGGCTCGTGCAACAGCCGTCACATATCTCCAATCGCCAGTGCTATGGCTGGGGTCGAGAATGACGGGTAGATGGGTCTCGCTTTTCAGCACCGGGATGGCATTGATATCCGTGGTGTTGCGGGTAGATGTTTCAAAACTACGAATGCCACGTTCGCAAAGGATGACACGTCGATTGCCATGTGAGAGGATATATTCTGCAGACATCAGCAACTCTTCTATCGTTGCCATCATTCCCCGTTTGAGCAAGACCGGGTGTTGACTCTCGCCAGCTGCATGAAGCAAGGCAAAATTCTGCATGTTGCGTGCACCGATCTGTAAGACATCAGCATATTGGGTGACTAAGGATACCTGCTCAGCAGACATGACCTCGGTGACAACGGGCAATCCCGTCTCCTCACGCGCCTCTGCTAACAACTCCAACCCGTATTCCCCAAGCCCTTGAAAGGAGTACGGCGATGTGCGAGGTTTGAAAGCGCCACCACGTAAGGCATGAGCACCTGCTTCTCGCACTGCATGGGCAATCTCAAGAAGTTGGCTGCGACTCTCCACCGCACAAGGTCCAGCGATGATGAGGAGACTCTCTCCACCAATCCATACACCATTGATGGGAAACACGGAATTTTCCGGGCTGAACTCACGAGAGGCAATCTTGTAAGGGCGTGAGATGGGTACGACGCGATCGACACCGGGCAACCGCAGGAATTGATCGCGATTTACAGGTCTACCATCGCCAATTGCACCGATGATAGTGTACTCAACCCCACGCGAGAGATGAGCGCGCAGTCCATGCATCTCAACCCATTCGATCACCGTATCTACTTGGCTTTGGGTGGCATCGGTTCTCATAATAATCAACATGCGGTTCTCCTTTCTCCTCTAAAGATTTAGAACATGTGATGAATTGTCAATTCAATCGGCTCTATCCCTTACAAATCTGGTCTCAGAATGGAAGCACCTCCTAAATAAACATGGTGAATCTCGCTTTGGGGTAAATCAGTATTCCAAAGAAGGAGAATTCGTACACATCGGGGGAGGCTGTTCGGAACGGGGATTTCACACATACACATCAAAGGAACTTGATCCCAACCCAATTCGCGAGCAGCCTGGGCTGGAAAGGCAGCCTGGAGATCGGGGGTAACGGAAAAGAACACACTGGCAATATCTTCCACACGAAGCGTAGGGTTAGCATCGAGTATTGCGTTTAATAGTTCCTTGGTGGCTGCCAGAATAATCTCCGCTCGATTTTCAGAAACTTGTATAGCTCCTCGTACACCTCGTGTACTCATGTTTTTCTCCATAAATTAATGCGAAAACGCGAGGCCGTTGGTCTCGCGTTTTGGGTAGGTGAATTGGTCTTCTTACCCTACTCAGGCGTTACCAACGGCACTCCTTTCGGATGCCGTAAAAATAAAAGCCTGAAAAGTAGAAGGATAAGAAGACCAAATGCATCAGTTGAAAATTGTAAATCTGTAAAGGATAAACGGTGATAAATTTTTTTGATTTTAGTAAATTATACTCGATTTTTGCAATAGTACTATAGTACTATTTTTTAGTCCTTTCAGCAAGGGAAGAAAGATTCTCGAAAGAGGATGTTAGAAATCGAAATTAAGCCAAGTTCTTTGACGAGGCTCGTTTCAAGAGGTATAATAAAAATTTGCAGGTAATATGGACTTATGTACTGTTACCTTGGATGATGAAAACATCCGCTTTTAGCGGTTTGTATCTTCTGAATAGCGAGAGTTTAAGATGGATGTAAATACAATAACCACCCATGAGAATACGGTAATTAGTAGCATAACAGAGATCAAACGCAAGATGCATTTTGTCGGTTTGGTCACGAAGACGACCTTGGCAGGTGCAGTGGTTGACATTGGCTTGGAGAAACCGGGAGTCATTCACATCTCACAACTTAAAAAAGAGCCCGTCAACCGAGTAGAAGACGTCGTTCAGGTTGGACAGAAGGTAGATGTATGGGTGCGCCGCGTAGACCCGAAAAAAGGTCGTATCGAACTGACCATGATCAAACCACTCGACCTAGAATGGCGAGAAATTACCAAAGGCATGATCGTAAAGGGCAAAGTTGTACGACTGGAGAAATTCGGCGCTTTTGTAGATATTGGCGCAGAACGCCCGGGATTGGTGCACATCAGCGAAATTACCCATGGCTATATTCGCACTCCGAACGAGGTGATAAAAGAAGGAGATGAGGTCGAAGCAAAAATCATCGCAGTGGATCGCCGTAAAAAGAAAATCAAATTATCTATGAAGGCACTAGAGGAAATCCCCGAGAAACCTGCGAAGAGTCCCAAGAAAGAAAAAGGCGTCAGGGAGGAAGTGACTGCACCTCCAGTCGAAGAGGAACATGAACCAACTGCGATGGAAATTGCCTTGCGTGAAGCAATGGAACGCACGAAAGCCCTTCAGGAAGACCAAAAGAAGAGAGAAAGAAAAATTACCTCGCGTAGTCCAGAGATGGAAGAAATTCTCTCCCGGACAATAGAACACAAACTTAAGTCGCCTTCTAGATGATTTTTCGTTCTTACTAACAGTTCAAGGCTTTCGCTCGTCATTGCCCAACGGTGCTCAAAAATCAATAAAAAGATAATATCCATCAGTGTTGGGGAACTAATCAATAGGCAATGACGTTATTAACCATCGGAGTTTGTCTCAATATATGCCATAGGGACTTCATAATATGGAACCCGTTGATCCAACAGAAGGCAAGGGCTAGATGAGCGAAACCACTCTGGCTTCCCTGAAGCGAACACCCCTAGAACGGTGGGCTTGGATACCTTTGATGTTCTTCAAGCCACGGCAAACGTTTAGGCAGATTACCGGTCAATCGGGCAGTCTATGGATAAGACCGCTGATGATATTGAGCCTTTTCGCATTGTTAAGGGTGGGTGTAACCGGTCCGATAAAACAACAAATGGCGATCAGTGGACAGACCTTACCGCCAGATTTTGAGTATTACAGTCCTGAGATGCAAATGCAATTTGAACAAGCCATGGCAGCAACCCGTAGTCCGGTATTCATCTATGTTTTTCCTGCATTGACTTCGCTATTGGGGATTTGGTTTGGTTGGATGATTGTCGGAGGTTTACTTCATTTGATGTTGACCATCTTAGGTGGGCGTGGAGACACAGGCACGGCTATGAATCTGGTGGCATGGGCAGGGCTACCGTTCGCTTTGAGGGACATAGTGCGCATCGGTTTCACACTTATCACCCATCGGTTGATTACCACACCGGGTTTGGCTGGATTCGCTCCTGCTAGTGGAGGGACTTTGGCAACCTACCTCGCTGCCTTGCTCGGATTGGTGGATATCTACCTCATTTGGCATATCCTTCTCCTCGTGATTGGGACGAAAATAGCCAACGACTTGACTACAGGAAAGTCTTTCATTGCAGTAACCTTCATCATCCTACCCGTATTGCTCATCCAAGCGCTTTTGATCTATCTTGGAACTTCGCTTAGCAACCTAACCATCATTCGACCATTCTTTTAATAAAAAGAAATACCCGTTTTCCCGAAATGAGCGAGGTTTTCATCCAGATCAATGATTTACGTAAATATTATGACATGGGTCGTGTTGTCGTTCGAGCGCTCAATGGAGTCGATCTGGAAATCCACGAAAACACACTCACCGTAGTGATGGGACCATCTGGCTCTGGGAAAAGCACCCTATTGCATCTAATCGGCGGATTAGATCGCCCGACGACCGGTAGCATAAAGGTCAATCGCCTTTCCCTTGAGGAGATGGATGAAAATCAACTGGCTGCATATCGGCGTCGTACGGTAGGATTCGTCTTTCAATCCTTCAATCTGATTCCCAGCATGAGTGCATTGGAAAATGTTGCTTTTCCAATGCGCTTTGCCGGCATTCCACGGCGCAAACGGGTGGCACGCGCCATGGAGTTACTCGAACGAGTAGGTCTGGAAGATCGCGCCAACCACCGCCCCACCGAACTTTCCGGTGGAGAACAGCAACGTGTCGCCATCGCTCGGGCAATGATCAATCAACCCCAATTGATCTTAGCCGACGAACCGACAGGAAACCTCGATACCTCTAGTGGGTTTAGCATCATGAACTTGCTTTCGGACCTGCATCGTAGTGGATGCACTGTCCTGGTTGTCACCCATGATCAGCGGATGGTTCGCTTTGCAACCAACGTCGTTCATCTCTTGGATGGTCGCATTGTACATAATGGGGAAGACAACGCAACGGTAGAAACCGACACAACCCAACCCGATGTTGAGATTGAGAGATGAAAACATGAAACACCATCGCTTGCCTACCATACTATTGCTCACTTTATTGGCTTGGCTGCTCGGATACACCCTCATCCTGACGGGTCAGGTTCACGCCCAAACAGATACATTAAACACGGAAACTCCAACAATACCCCCCACGATCGAGAACACACCCACACCTACGGAAGTGTACAAACGACCGCTCATTGTTGTGCGATCTTACAATGCTTCTGTAGAGGACATCACCCCTGGTAAGGAGTTTACCCTCGATGTCAAACTAGCCAATGAGGGTGGCATATCGGCTACAAACGTTGTTGCCACCTTTGTAAGTGGTGATTTTATGCCCCGAGAGACCGGAGGGGTGATTGCGGCGGGAGACATTGAACCCGGTGAAAAACATAAGATCACCCAGCCACTGACTGCCATTTGGGAACTTTGGGGAAAGACCTTTGCCACGCTTGAGGTCATCGTAAACTACAACGATGAACGAGGTAATGCTTACAACGAGAAGTTCGTCATCACCTTCCCCATCGCTTGGGGGAAAGTCATCGGCTGGGCAACGGCTACACCCACAGTGACAACGACACCAACCCCCAGCCTCCGCCCTCAATTAGTTATTGCCTCCTATCAGACCAACGTCGCTACCCTCCAACCCGGTAACCAGTTTGCGCTCGATTTGGTCATTCAAAACGTGGGTAATGCAAATGCCAAACGTGTGACGATGATCATTGGTGGAGGAAGTGTTTCGGGTGCTCCTTCAACACCCGATGTAGATGGTGCAGGTATATCCGGCGGAGGGGCTGACCTGAGCAATTTCGCTCCACTGGGTTCCTCGAACATCCAATCGCTCGGCGATTTGGATGCTGGTCAAACGATCACCGCACATCAAGACCTCATCGTTAATGTCTCAACCAAACCCGGAGCATATCCACTCAAAATCTCGTTCGCTTATTTAGATGAGGGCAATCGCAATTACACCGATGATCAATTCATTACTTTGTTGGTTTATTCTTTACCATTGGTGGATATCAATTTTTATCGTCATCCAGGTCCTCTCATGGCAGGGCAACCTAATCAGCTCCCCATCCAGTTGGTCAACATTGGTCGTCAATCGGTCATTTTGGGCAATATGAAAGTGACCGCCGAGGGTGCAGATTTGAGCAATAATGTGATCCTAATCGGCACCCTTGAAGCGGGCGGTTTCTTCCCAATGGACGCAACCATTATTCCATACCAACCTGGACAACTAAACCTCTTCATCACCGTCCAATATACCGATGATTTCAATCAACCAGCGGAGATCACCCGTACCTTGACCGTTGAAGTGATCGAATCACCCTCAATCGAACCGGGTGAAGTGCCAGGTGGTGGCGTAAGTTCGGGTGTGCCGGGAGAATATCAACCTCCAACTGCTGAGACGATTTGGCAAAAGATTTTACGCTTCTTACGCGGCTTACTCGGACTGGATAGCAGCCCGATAACATCGGAGACACCTATAGACGAGACCCTCCCGACCGAACCTGCGCCACAACATTACCTTCCTCATCTCAAAGGTCCGTAGAACGAAAATGAGACTGATAGACCTGGTTGTCTTCGTCTTCGAAAACCTAGCCCGTCGCAAAGGGCGAGTGGCATTGACTGCCGTAGGAGTTATTATCGGCACCGCAGCAGTGGTCATCCTAGTCTCTTTAGCCATTGGATTGCAACGCAATGCCACAGAACGACTGATGGGCATTGGCGATTTAACCCAAATACAGGTTATGCCCAATTATGAATCAATGATGATCGAGGCGCCTGGTGTTAGAGTAGCCGCAATCTCAGGACCGGGTATGACACCTTCCGCACAAACATTGATTACCGACCAATCCTTGGTAGATTTGGCTGCCTTACCGGGAGTGACGGCAGTTATCCCTCGCGATTATCTCCAAGGGGGTGGGATGATTAAATACAACCGCCTTGAAGGCTACGCGAATATCGTCGGGATCGGACTTCGCGATCTCTCTCAAATGGGATTGAAAGCTCAGAAAGGTAGCCTCACCTTAGATCGGGGAACCGCCGTCATTGGGATTAGCGTTGCCTCGAACTTCTATGACCCTCGAATGAGACCTGGGCAGGAACCTCCACCTCCACCCGATCTCTATGACCAACAAGTAAAACTCATCCTATCTAAATGGGATGAGCAAGGAAACGAAATTCGCAAGACCATCCCGCTGCGCATCGTCGGCGTGATTGCCGAATCACGAGGCGAGGCAGATTGGTCTATCTTCATGACCATCGAGGATGTCACTGCATTCAATGAATGGTTCTACGGACGGCGAATCAACCGCAATCGCGATGGTTATCCAATGGCAATGGTTCGAGTGGAGAGGTTGGAGCAGGTTTTGGATGTTGCAGATCAAATCAAAGCCATGGGCTATCAGGTGTATACACCTCAAGAGACTGTTCAAGGAATCAATAGTTTCTACTTGGTCTTACAGGTGATCTTCGGCGGGGTAGGAGCCATTGCCTTACTGGTCGCTGCCATTGGCATTGCCAACACCATGACCATGGCAATCTTGGAACGCACACGCGAGATCGGTTTGATGAAAGCGGTTGGAGCAACCAACCGCGATGTATTGAGCATATTTCTCGGCGAAGCAGCCGGGATTGGCTTGGTAGGAGGGGTGGGCGGTGTGCTTTTAGGATGGAGCATGGGGCAAATCATCAACGTGGTCGCATTAGCATATCTGGCTGGGCAAACAGCTCAAATGGGCGGACCTCCTCCTTCTCTTGCGGTGCATACTCCACTTTGGTTGATGGTCTTTGCCATGCTATTCGCCACTCTGATTGGTTTGTTCTCCGGACTGTACCCTGCTTTGCGCGCAGCAACCATGATTCCCGTGACTGCACTGAAATATGAATAAACTTTGCCAGTGATGTCACAACAGAGTTACACCCATGCTTCTGTTTCTCACCGCGCCCTGATTACCGGTGGAGCAGGTTTCATCGGTAGCCACCTAGCAGAAGCCTTGCTTGAACGGGGATACGAAGTCACTGTGATGGATAACCTTTCCACCGGGCGTTTTGAGAACATTGCCCACCTTACTCGCCATCCTCATTTCCACTTTTTTCTCGAATCCATCCAAAACGAGACTATGGTAGACCATTTAGTAAGCCATTGTGACATGGTCTTCCATTTGGCGGCAGCGGTGGGCGTGAGATTGATCTTCGAAAAGCCCATCCACGCCATCGAGACAAACATCCTGGGCACTCGAACGGTGTTGAAAACCGCGGCGCGATACCATGTCCCGGTATTACTCGCTTCCTCTTCAGAGGTTTATGGGAAGGGCAATTCGGTTCCCTTTCGCGAAGAGGATGATCTCGTTTTGGGTCCAACCAGCCGTAGCCGGTGGGCATACGCTGCTTCGAAAATGATGGATGAATTCTTGGCGATGGCTTACCATTATGAAAACGGGCTACCCATTATCATCTTCCGGCTATTCAACACGATCGGCGCACGACAGATAGGACAATATGGCATGGTCATCCCTCGCTTCGTAGAGCAAGCGCTCGAAGGAAAGCCTTTGACCATTTATGGAGATGGGAAACAATCACGTTGTTTTTTACACGTGCACGATGCTGTGAGGGCAATCTTGGCTCTGGCGGATTGCCCTCAAGCCATAGGGGAGGTGTTCAACATTGGCTCTACCGAAGAGATCACTATATCCGATTTAGCAAGAAAAATCCTGGTAATCGTGGATGAAGTAAAGAGAGAGAAATGCCAATTGCCCATAGAAAACTCAATGGATGTTGAGAAGAGAATTCATTACATCCCATTCAACCAGGCTTTCAATGATACATTTGATGATATGCTACGCCGCGTGCCAGATATAAGCAAAATTCATCGTTTTACAGGGTGGCAACCCCAACACTCCCTCGAGGAAGCCTTGCGATATGTCATTGATTATGCTCTCTCCAAAGGTGATTTACCACTTCCGTAATCCTCTAATAAACAAAATAAAAATTACCTTTCCACATCCATCCAAAGTCCTAAAAAGAAGTTATAATAAAATATTATGCTTCTTTTGGTATGAGTTATGCGTAAAAAGCGTCCATCCATTCAGAAGAATGAGCAACAATTTCTAACCGCTGAAGGCGTTAGACGGCTGAGGGAGGAATTGGAGTACTTAAAGGGTCCAGCACGAGAAGAAATCGCTAAGCGATTGCGTTCTGCTATTCAGATGGGCGACCTTTCTGAAAACGCGGATTACCACGCTGCAAAGGAAGCACAAGCCTTCTTAGAGGGACGTATCCAAGAGTTGGAGCACCTGTTGAAACATGCCGTCATCATTGAAGAGAACGGCGAAGAGCGCCAACAAGTCGAACTGGGTGCCACCGTGACATTTCAGGTCGAAGGACAACCACCAGAGACCTATAAACTCGTCGGCGCCAAAGAAGCCGACCCTCGCAATGGTCGCATTTCGAACGAATCTCCACTTGGGCGGGCGCTATTGGGTAGACGAGTAGGCGATGAGGTCGATGCGCACACGCCAGCAGGAACCATACGCCTCAGAATATTGAAAATTGAGTAACAAAAAACGCGCGGCGGTCGTTATTGGGTAACCGGCGCGCGTTTTGCTTTCGATACTTATGCTTTAGGATACACAATCAATTCGAGAGTCATGCGATCGAAGAAACTCTCTGGAGGTAATGCTCCAGCGCCGTAAGACATATCCACTACCCGTGCAACAAGCCGTAACGTAGCCGTTTCCAGGTGCATTTCTCGCCCTGGTTCAGCCAACACTGGTTCACCCTTGGCAGCCAGACGTTGCCTTGTGGGTTCATCCATATAAGCATGTTGGCTCATCAACACTTGAGTGACCGTTTGAATATCATTCTTATCGAACAACCAAACCTCAAACGCCGTGACCTTCTTCGGTTCACCCACGCCGATCGTCTCAGAAATCCCTACTCCGCACTCACCCAAGAACTCACCGGCTTGAGAATCGATGCTGAACGAATCGTCATACAGGTCATTGCCCAAACTGTAGGTGGTCATGAATTGAGCTAGCGCAGGCATTTCCGATGGAGGAGCAAATTCAACGCGTTGTTCCTTAATGGCTTCTTCGCTTTTTCTTACTCGGGGTAAACTCAATGGAATGCGCCCACGCAACGCGACAAGGACAACCACCGCAATGACTGCAATGACACCGATCGCACAGGCGACTATCAGCAACGTACGTACCCATCCCCCTCCTCCGGCTTCAGAAGTTGGTTGTGGAGTCACAGCCACGATCGGCTCACCTTCCATCAGGGTTATGAACGCCTCAATCGCCTCGGGGCGTTGTCGCCCAGGATTGGATCGGATCTCAGACAGCAGTTCTTTCGCATCTGCTCCGACTTCTTTGATGCGCTGGCGAGCAGCCGCTTGATCTTGAGTAAGTGTGTAGGAATCGATAGCCATGCGCAGGTAAATTTCCTTAAACTCAATCCTTAAATGCTGAGGACCGGCATCTTTCCACTGCACCGGCCACAGCCACCACCCTAGCACAATCAAACCAAACAAGGTTCCAACGATAAATGCTGCAATCGCTGCCACCACCGATTTATTTTTTAATTGCATTCGTATTGCGTCCATTTCACTCTCTCCAATGACGATTTCCAATAGCCCTACATCCCCAAATTTTTCCCAATTTCTTGGAAAACTTTTCTCCCTTTGTACTCAGATGGTCAAGGCTCTCTGAAAGATGCAAGGTTGCTCCGAGTCTTCTATGAAGTGTAAACCCATTCATAAACGCATGCAACAGGCTTTTCTATCCAATTTTAGCACAAAAGTGCGAATAATCAATTGACACTCCATGAAGGTGCAAGACTCATGCCGTTTCCATCGATTCATCTGTTGTAATTGCATTCAGTGGAAATTGCTCTTCGCATTGGATGCATTGCACGGTATTCTTGCCTACTTCGACCAATAGCCCGCCACATTGTGGGCATGGGTAAGGGAGCGGTCGATTCCAAGAGGTGAAATCACAAGCCGGATAATTAGCACATCCGTAAAAGGTACGCCCTCGACGAGTTTTTCGTTCGACGATCTCACCCCCGTCTTTCGGGCAGAAAACCCCGATCTTTTCCAACCAAGGCTCTGTGTAGCGACAAGCCGGGTAGTTGCTACACGAGATAAACTTACCGAATCTACCCCACCGCACAATCAAGTCATTGCCACATTTCGGACAAGCACGTCCGATGGATTCGAGGTCATTCTTTACCTCGGGCATCCGCTGATAGGCTTGCTCTACCTGTGTTGAGAATGGTAGATAGAAATCTTGAACCACATTAATCCACTGTTCATTCCCGGAGGCAATGCGGTCTAACTCCTCTTCCATTTGGGCAGTGAAGCCTACGTCAACAATGTTCGGAAAATACTCGACAAGTAAGTCGTTGACAGTGAAACCGATCTCGGTTGGAATGAGGCGCTTTCCATCGCGCACAACATAACCTCGTTGTTGTAAGGTGGTGAGAATTGGCGCATATGTCGAAGGTCTTCCAATGCCATTTTCTTCTAGGGCTCGCACTAGGGAGGCTTCTGTATAACGAGGTGGTGGTTGGGTGAAATGTTGTTCTGGTATCACCTGAATGAGTTTCTGCAATTGACCTTCGGTCAAACCAGCAGGGAGTTGACCAATCGCTTCTTCTTCAGCAGCCTGATCCTCATCACGGGCTTCTTCGTAGATGATCAGAAAGCCGGGAAAGCGCACCGTTGCACCCGAAACGCGCAATAGGTATTCATGGTTCAAGGTTTTACCTGTAATCTCGACGGAGATGGTATCGAACACCGCGGCTTCCATCTGTGAAGCGACGAAGCGTTGCCATATCAGTTGGTAGAGGCGAAATTGGTCGCGGTCGAGGTAATTTCTGACCGCTTCGGGTATGCGCATGACCGAGGTAGGACGAATCGCCTCGTGCGCCTCTTGAGCGCCGCGCACTTTGGTCTGATACCTTGGAGGCTTCGACGGTAAAAAGTTATCTCCAAAGCGCTGAGCAATGAATTGGCGGGCTTCTTTTTGGGCTTGTTCGGCTACATTGGTTGAGTCGGTGCGCATATAGGTGATCAAACCCACGGATTCACCCTTCTCCAGAGGAATGCCTTCATAGAGTTGTTGAGCCAATGCCATGGTGCGACGTGCAGTAAAGCCCAGACGTCGCGAGGCTTCTTGTTGCAAGGTGCTTGTAATGAAGGGTGGAGGGGGATTGCGCTTTCGTTCGCCGCGCTTGATCTTACTGAGCACATACGTGCCCAATTCCATATCCGCAACAATTGGGGTTACTTCTTCTTTGCTGCTCAATTGAGGTTCTTCCCCATCCAAGCGTGCCAGTTTAGCGATGTAGGTATCCTTACCATCAGCGGGTTGAAACTCAGCGGAGATCGTCCAATACTCCTGCGGAACGAAGGCTCTGATCTCGCGCTCGCGCTCCACTACCAAGCGCAACGCCACCGATTGAACCCGTCCGGCAGTGAGTCGGTTACGCACCTTACGCCATAATATCGGTCCAATTTGATAACCAACCAAACGATCGAGGATGCGACGCGCCTGTTGAGCATTGACCAAATCCATGTTGATCTGCCGTGGATTAGCAAATGCCTCCGCTACCGCCGGTTCAGTGATTTCATGAAAGACAACGCGTCGCACGATCTTCGGATTGATCTCCGCCGATTCCCGAATATGCCATGCAATTGCCTCGCCCTCACGATCTGGATCGGTTGCCAGGTAGACTTCTTCGGCATTTTGGGCAAGTGCTTTGATTTCCTTGACCACTTCGCGCTTTTCGTTAGGAACGCGATATTTGGGGGTAAAGCCATTGTCCACATCCACTGAAAGTTGCGAACGTAGGAGATCGCGCACATGTCCGATAGAGGCTTTTACCGTATAACCCGTTCCCAAAAACCGCCCAATGGTGCGCGCTTTGGCAGGCGATTCAACAATAACTAATTTGCCCGAGCGTGGTCTCGGGTTACGTCTAGGTGGGGGTGTTCCCAGTTTATCGTGTTCTGGTGTACGACCGAAACGATACAATGTTGTACCGCAAACCGGACACGTACCGCGCGTACGTGGCATCCCTCTGCCATCAAATTCTGCCTGCGTCTCAATCATACTTTGTTTTGTTCTACACTTTACACAATAGGCTTCCAAAGGCATATATCCTCTACGATGAAATTTTATTTTTGAGTACTATGGTTCGGGACGATTAAGTTCGTATTGCTTCAAAAACCCTAAACAATGAAATTCAGATGTACTCCTCACCAGATTTTTTCAATTGCTCAACCACTTGACGGACTTTCTGTGCTTGATCCTTGCGACATACCAAAAGGACATCCCCCGTATCCACTAATACCAGGTCCTTGACGCCAATCGTTACAATCAAACGACGATCCTGATTGACATATACGAGCGTATTGCGGGTATCTAGCGGGATGTGCTTTCCGCCCATGACGATGTTCCCTTTTTCATCGCTAGGTAACACATCGAATAGAGCATCCCAACTACCCACATCGCTCCATTCTAATCCTTCGGCAGGGATAACCGCCGCATTCCGAGCCCCTTCCATGATTCCGTAATCAATGGTTATTGGGTCAAGAGTATGCCAGAGTTGATTGAGTATCTCAGGGTATTGTGGTGTTCCCAAGACGGGATCGATCGCCTCCAGCACAGAGTATAACTTCGGCATTTGGCGCGAAAACTCATTGAGAATACATTCCACACGCCAGACAAACATACCCGAGTTCCAAGAGTGGTCACCGCTTTTAAGCAACTCACGTGCTTGATTTTCGTCTGGCTTCTCTTTGAAGCGGAGAACACGGTAAGCATGCAAATCGCGAAACACCCCAATGAGTTCTCCCCTCTGAATGTAACCATAAGCAGTGGCCGGAAACGAAGGAGTAATCCCTAAGGTAACCAAATATCCTTTATTTGCAACATCCAATGCTGCCAGTAACAGGTGCCGAAAGCGTTCTTCGTTCCCAATGTAATGATCGGATGTCAAAACTGCCATCGTGGCATGGGGATCTCGATGTTTTAACGTAACAGCGGCTAACCCCACCACAGAGGCGGTGCCACGTGGCATCGGCTCAAGTAGGAAGTTCTCCGGAGGTAATTCGGGGCATTGCTCTCGCAATTGCTCGGCTTGGTCCTTCACCGTGACCACGAGAATCCGTTCTGGTGGAAAAACGCCCATCAACCGATGTACGCTGGTTTGAAATAAACTGCGCTCTTCGATGAGACGAAGCATTTGCTTCGGGCGTGATTGTCTTGAGAGAGGCCAAAGCCGTGTACCGCCCCCACCAGCCATGATCACCGCATAGTAATGTGATAAATGCTCGCTCATCATTTGTACACCGCTTGTGACTCCCGTATGGCAATATATTGCATTCCACCGACTTGACGTACCATGCCCTTAAGTTCCATCATGGTCAGGGTTGCAGCGACTCTTTCGATGGGTATATCCGTACGAGCATATATTTCATCAATGTGAAGAGGTTCGTCACCGAGAATCTGAAAGAGTTGGGCTTCTAATGCATCTCCCGGTAAGACGGTGCGTGCAGCGCGTTGTTCGATGTTCATGTTTAGGTTAAGGGCTTCTAACACATCACGTGGTTCTAGCAGGGGATTGGCGCCATTCTGGATCAAACGATTTGTGCCACGGCTTTGGGGAGCAGTGATGTAACCCGGTACGGCAAACACCTCCCGTCCTTGATCGGCAGCAAAAGCAGCCGTTATCAATGCACCGCTTTTCTCGCTAGCCTCGACAATAACCACAGCCAACGAGAGACCAGAGATGATGCGATTGCGAGGCGGGAAGTTTGAACCTTCGGGAGGTGTACCCGGTGGGTAGTCACTGATCCATGCCCCCTGATTCAGGATGCTTTCTGCTAAACGACGATGCTCTGGTGGATAAATCGTGTCCAAACCACATCCCATAACTGCTAGAGTACGCCCTCCTGCCTCAAGGGCTGCCTGATGGGCAATAGCATCCACCCCTCGGGCAAGTCCGCTGATCACCGTCACGCCATTTTGGGCTAAAGTACTGGCAATATCTTCCGCAACACGGCGTCCGTAGGAGGTAACTCTTCGCGTACCAACCACAGCAACGCTACGTTCATCCTCAGAGGTTAACTCCCCACGAATGTACAATACGGGGGGCGGCTGTTCGATCTCCCGCAACCGGCATGGATATCCTTCATCCTCCCAAGTTAACACATTGATGCCGAGGGATTGAATGTTATCCCATACCTGCTCAAGCGAGATCGTTGAACGTAGGTGAATCAAATTTTCGATCAATCGGTTGCTCAATCCGGCTTGTTGAAGTTCACCAACAGGGGCTTCCCAAGCAGTGCGTGCATCGCCGAAGTAGCGCAATAACGCTTGGAAGCGCACTGCGCCAATGCCTCTGATCAATGAGAACCCGATCCAATACCGTTTGGATTCACACAAGGTTTACCCCTCTACAAAGGGTTTTCTGCTCATGAATTCATACCCTTGCATAAGCCATGTATTCAGCCTAACGAGGGTATTACTCCCATTCATCACTCAACAACCCAGGGAGCAAATGAACCAACATCTCACCTCGCTCAAGGCGGATATCTAAAACGACATCGTCGGTATAGGGAAGGAGTATTTCGCCAAATTGCGGGGAGTGCACTACAAATACATCATTCGCACCCGTGTTGAGAATCTCGTGAACCACACCCAACAAATTTCCCTGCTCATCAATGACTCTCATCCCTAAGAGTTGATGGTGATAATATTCACCATCTGGCAGTAATGGGCAATCCTCAGCACGAACATGTACATATAGATTGCGGAATACCCCAACCTCCTCCGGTGTATCATACCCCTCGAAGGCGATCAACAAATCCTTTCGATGCCAACGACGGCTGCGTACCTGCAATGGTAAATGATCTGGTCCCACAAAGACGGAAACCCCAGGGTTGAGGCGTTCGGGAAAATCGGTAATCACTTCCATCAGCATTTCTCCGCGAACGCCGTGAGGTCGTCTCAACTTTCCAACGACCAGGTAGAGGCTTTGCCCTGATGGAAATTGAACGGAAAACTGTTTGATTTGCTTAGGCGAAACAGAGGATGTCATCTTGGCTCGAGGATATCTAATGAAACGCGTTTTGCTTCGCGTGCTGCAGCCACGCGTAAAAGCAAACGCATCGCATTTGCTACTTTCCCATCTTTGCCAATGACGCGTCCCATATCTTCTTTAGCCACTTGCAAACGTATTTCTATTGTGGACCCTCGTCGCACCTGTTTCACCCAAACTTGATCAGGATGATCAACCAAGGATCGCGCGATATACTCAATTAGTTCGTGCAAGCGATTACTCCTCTAGTGCAATTGGACTCATTTCAATAGCAATGAGGTGTTGTCAAACAATGGGCTAGAACCGGTTATTTCTTTGCCTTCTTTGCTCCCGCGGCAAGGCTCGTTTTTGGGCTACCCTTACGAGCCTCTTCTGCGGCTGCGGCTTCCCTCAATAGGATATCCAATGGTTCACCAGCCTTGAAGCGTTCATAACGCGTGAGCAAACCAGTTTGCTCAAAGAGGCGCCTCACGGCGTCGCTGGGTTGTGCTCCTCGAATAAGCCATTTATAGATGAGGTCTTCCTTGAGTTGAATGGTCGCTGGGTCAGTACGTGGATTGTAAAACCCCAATATCTCCAGAAAGCGACCATCGCGAGGGCTTTCCTCATCCGCAGCAACAACACGGTAACTTGGTTGTCCTTTTAAACCAACACGACGTAATCGAATACGAACCATGAAGATTCATCTCCTTAACAAATAAATTTCTTTAGGATGTAGACCGCATGCACCAGGCAAGCCGATGAAGTTGAGGGAGCGCGGAAGGAGGCGCATGATCTTCATAGCAGCACGGTTGCACTCGTTCTATTATATCCTTGACTGACAATTTCAGCCAAATAATCGTGGCAAACCACGGGGCCCCGACTTGCGTAATGTCTTGAAAAGCCGTTGTGCTTCCACATATTGCTTGATCAATCGATTCACATCCTGAACGCTTGTCCCCGAGCCACGGGCGATCCTCCTCCGTCGACTGGCGTTGAGGATCTTGGGATTGCGACGTTCCTGAGGGGTCATGGAATTGATAATGGCTTCGGTTATCTTGAGTTGTTTCTCCGCCTCCTGAGGAGATATCGTTCGCGCCGCTTGTCCCAACCCCCCAGGTAGCATATCCATTAACTGGGCAATCGGTCCCATCCGGCGTACCTGGCGGAGTTGGTCAACGAAATCCTGAAGGGTAAATTCTCCCGAAAGCATCTTCTCGGCTTGGGCACGTGCAGTCTCTCGGTCGAAAGCCGCTTCGGCTTTTTCGATCAATCCGAGGATATCGCCCATTCCCAAGATACGAGAGGAGAGACGAGCAGGATCATAGACCTCCAGCGCCTCGAGGTTCTCACCCGTACCGAGGAATTTGATGGGCACACCAGTCACTGCACGGATGGAAATGGCAGCACCGCCACGAGCATCTCCATCCATCTTGGTCAGGATCAAACCAGAAAGCGGTACTGCATCTCGAAATCCTTTGGCAATGTTGACTGCCTCTTGACCGATCATGGCATCCACAACCAAAAGCACTTCCACCGGGTCTACCATTTGGTGAATTGCGCGAATCTCGTTCATCAACTCTTGGTCTAATTGAGAACGTCCCGCAGTATCTAGGATGAGCGCGGTGAAGCCACCATGAAGTGCTTTCATTCGTGCACGTGAGGCTAACTCTGGTGTAGCAACACCACTCTCTGCATAAACTGGGATGTTCAGCCGATCACCCAAGGTTTGCAATTGTTGTACGGCTGCTGGACGGTATGGGTCTGCTGCCACCAACATGACCCGCTCACCTTGAGAACGTAAGTAGCGGGCTATTTTTGCTGCCACAGTTGTTTTACCCGACCCCTGCAACCCAACCAACAAGATCACACGCGGTCGTGGTCCGGTTAGATTTAAGCGGGCTGGCTCGCCAAGGGTTGCGATCAATTCCTCATTGACAATCTTAATCACCTGTTGGGCGGGATTTAGTGCTCTAGAAACTTCATGCCCAATTGCCCGTTCACGCACACGGGCAATGAAATCCTTGACCACGCCGTAGTGAACATCGGCTTCAAGCAATGCCAGGCGTACCTCACGCATGGCTTCGTCAACGTCCTTCTCGCTCAATGTACCATGGCGTCGTAATTGCTTGAATATGTTCGTAAGGCGTTCGGTCAGATTCTCAAACATGAGTTAAAATTCACCATTTGTTAGATAGAAAAATCTCTATGTTTCCTCACATTCACGGCATTGCATTTTAGCCTCTAAGTAAAGAGAGGTCAAGAGACTTCATCAACAGAAGAAGTGTCTTTGCGATGAGCACACAATTTCTGCAACACCTCGAGCAAAGTGTCTTGCCAATTTTCCTGTCCATTGTAAGAGAACCAAAGAGTGAATTTACCTACACGCACCAAATTCCCGAGGTTGGGCAGATGATTCAAGGTTGCCTCTTCGGGAAAACGAAGAGCAAGTTGCCCATTTTCGGCGCTAATCGCACTTAGTCCCGCCGCTTCGGCATAAAGTTTAACTTTTAATTGATAAAACAAGTTCTTGACCATTGCAGGAAGAGGACCGAAGCGGTCTTGAAATTCGGAAGCAAGTGCATCCACCTCGCCGATCTTCCGCAGATCGGCAAGGCGACGATACAGGCGCAGGCGCATGTTTTTATCGGGTATGTAGTCTGTAGGGATGCCAATGGGAAGTGGCAAATCCACATTGACCAAAGGGCGATGAACCTCGCTGATGGCAACCGAATCAGAGGGTAACCCACGGGCTGTTCGTAAGCGAGTCACCGCCTCAGCAAGCATTCGCGTGTAAAGATGAAATCCCACCGCAGCAATATGACCATGTTGGCGCGTGCCAAGTATCTCACCTGCTCCACGGATCTCCAAATCACGCATTGCAATGGAAAAGCCTGCTCCCAGTTGAGTGTTTTCGGCGATGGTCTCAAGACGTTGGCGTGCCTCAGCCGTAGGTGGTTTGCGACGATGTTTGAAGAAATAGGCATAGGCTCGTTGTGCACCTCGACCAACCCGCCCACGCAATTGATATAACTGTGCTAGTCCGAAGGTATCTGCTCGATCAACGATCAGCGTATTGGCATTGGGGATGTCCAAGCCCGATTCGATGATGGAGGTGGTGAGCAAAACATCTATCTCTCCTGCAGTGAATTGCTCCATTCGTTCGGAGAGTTCATCCTCGGGCATTTGACCATGCGCAATCGCGATGCGTGCTTCTGGCACCAAACGCTTTAAATGGGCATACATCGCCGAGATGGTTTGAACGCGATTGTGGACAAAGAACACTTGCCCACCGCGCTCCAGTTCGCGCAAGATTGCCTGACGAACCAACCATGGAGAGTAATTGCCCACATGCGTAATGACCGGCATTCGTTCTTCCGGTGGGGTATTGATGGTGGAGATGTCCCGCACCCCTGTCAGGGCTAGATAGAGAGTGCGAGGGATGGGAGTTGCAGTAAGGGTCAATACATCCACCTCTGTGCGCATCCGTTTGAGAAACTCTTTATGGGTAACTCCAAAGCGTTGTTCTTCGTCAATGATCAGCAGTCCTAAATCCTTGAACTTCACATCATCCTGAAGTAAACGGTGGGTTCCAATGACGATGTCCACACTACCGAGTTCCAAGCGAGTCAGAATATCACGTTGTTGTTGTGGAGTTCGAAAACGAGAGAGCATCTCAACTTCCACCGGAAAGGCAGCCAACCGCTGACGGAAGGTATTGTAATGTTGTTGGGCTAACACGGTAGTCGGCACAAGCACAGCCACCTGTTTGCCATCCATGACAGCCTTGAACGCGGCGCGAAGAGCAACCTCGGTCTTTCCATAACCTACATCACCGCAAATGAGGCGGTCCATTGGGCGCGCACTCTCCATGTCGCGTTTGACCTCAGCAATCACCCGCAATTGATCTTCCGTTTCGATATATGGAAAACTCGCCTCTAACTCCTGTTGCCAAGGCGTATCGGGACCGAAAGCATGCCCGGTGACCACCTGCCTTCGTGCATAGAGGTCAAGTAGGTCTTCAGCGATTTCCTTGACTGCTTCTCTGACGCGCGATTTTGTTCCACGCCACTCGATGCTTCCTAGGCGGTTGGGAGAGGGAATGCGACTATCCGGACCAATGTAGCGGCTAAGGCGGTCTGCTTGGTAGACAGGCACGAACAATTGATCTCCTTCGGCATACTCAACGACAAGATATTCCCTCTCGATACCATCTACCGAACGATCTACCAAGCCAAGGAAGTGCCCAATGCCGTGATCCACATGAACTACCCAATCACCGACCTGCAAGTCAGCATATGCTGCTTCGGGAGCCTCAACAATGCCATGGCAGCGTTGCCGTGGTTCTGGGCGTCTCCAACCGAAAATTTCGCCATCGGTAAGCAGATGAACGCGTCGAAGCAAACTCGCCTCTTCCGAAAGCAAAGTCCATCCTTCAGTGAGGCTACCCTCGATGAACAGAGATTCTGCTTGGGTTTGAACACGATTGAGACGTTGCTCTGCCCAAAGTTCTTTAAGTCGAGCCGCTTGCCGTGAAACAACAACAAACGGTTCATTGGCTATGTGAATCTGAGAAAGGTGCTCCAGAAAGGGTTTCAATTGTCCCCCAAAACGCGGTCCCGCAATGAAGTGTTTGGCAACCTCCGATTCTTCCGATGTGTCGGTGACCCCCATTCGTAACTTTTGAAATGGGGTCAATAAATCTTCGATCTCACTCCAACTCAAGTAGGGAATGGGGAAATTGGGCGGTAAAGTTCCCTCTTCAATGAAACTTTGGCGTAATTGAACCGCCTTTTCTTCAATCTCGGTGACCGTATCTTGCAAATCTTCGAAATTGTCAATCAAAATGAGCGTATGACGAGGGATGTATTCCAATAATCCGACTGCAAAGGGGTGAAGCAACGGGATGTGATATTCACAAAGTTGTTCCTCGGGAGGCAGATGATGTCCATCGTCTGGCAAAAGGAATTCGCGAGCAGGAGCGAGCAGAACATGTTCGACGAAATGGGTCGTACGTTGAGTGGCTGGATCAAACTGGCGAAGGGTTTCGATTTCATCTCCAAAGAACTCCAATCGCGTGGGTTGTTGATCGGCTGGAGCCCAAAAGTCGAATATCCCGCCGCGTCGGGCAAATTGCCCAGGGGCAACGACTGTATTGACCGCTTCGTAGCCCATCCTGACGAAATCATGTGCGAGCCTCTCCGGCTGTATCACCGAGGGTCTCTTTCCATGTGTCCCATCCTTCGCTTTTAGGAGATGCAAGGACTTGAGGAAGTCCCGTCGAGGCATTGTGCGCGTCATAACCGCACGCATAGGAGCAATGATGATCGGAGGAGAAGTAGGTTTCGGCGCAGATGGGTGATGGTAGGAGGCTAATGTTGTCAGCACAAGGAGTCGTTCACGACGGACATTTTCCCCCCAGGGCGCCTTCTCATAGAAAAGCGTTGTTGGCTCTGGAAAGAAGAGACGGAGAGCATCGGGTGCCCATAGTGCCAGTTCATCTACGAGGGTCATTGCACGGTCGGTGCGATCGGTCAGCAAGACGATCGGTCGCTTGACCACCTGATGGATTGCAGTTAGAAACGGCAGACGGGCAGAACGGCGTAAGCCCAGAATCGCTACTTCTTCGCCTGCTTTGATCCGTTCAATTACATCATCGCAAAAACGAATAATGTGTTGGATTAAGTAATCCAGTTGCATATCTGCTCAAACCCCATTTTGATTGAAGCGAGTCATGGCTCGGTCGATTCCCTCGGTTAGGAAAGCCTGTATGGCTTGTACGGCTCGATCGAGTATGTTCGGTAGAAGACGGTTTTCCTCGGGAGAAAAATCTTGCAATACATAATCGGATGCCTCCTTCCGCCCCGGAGGGCGACTGACACCAATGCGCAAACGAGGAAAATCTTGACGACCCAATCGTTCGATGATCGATGCCATCCCCTTATGTCCTCCCGACCCTCCTGAAGGGCGAAGCCGAATCACGCCAAAAGGGAGGTCAATGTCATCGTGAACAACGAGCAAGTTCTCTAGGGGGATTTTATAAAAGCGCACCAACTCGCTTACCGATTGACCGGAGAGATTCATGTATGTTTGTGGCTTTGCCAGAATGCACTTTCGATTTAAATAATTCACCTCCGTGATCAAGGCTTTGCTTTTCACGTGGCCGAAAGTGACATCCAAGGCAGAGGCTAGAGAATCGACAACCATGAACCCGACGTTATGTCGGTTGTACCGGTGCTCTCTTCCTGGATTGCCCAACCCTACGATCAAAAACAGTGTATGTTGAATTTTAGAGGACAGGTCACATCTCTCATCAACCATCACAACTAAATCTCTCATGGTCTTTTGAAGCCTTGACGAATGCCTAGCAACATCAACCATAACACCAACACCCCTATGCCGAACAAGGCACCTCTACCCCACCCTATCGCTATTTGATTGAAAGAAAGAGAGGCTGGATTGGTCGGCAGAGGGGTTAGGGTAGCAGAAGGAAGCGTTGGGCTAGACGTAGGAGTAAATTCTAGGGCAGAAGCCATCTCTAACGTTGGGCTCGGGGCTGGGGTGTCCGTCTCGATCGGTGTGTAATTGCGCACTCGAACAACCGGGACGAGCGCAACAAGTCGTCGTCCATCTATCAACACGACGGTTAGGCGTAAAGAATAGTCCCCATCGGCTATAGTTGATGTATCCCATTGGGCTATCTCTCTCTCAACGATGGGAGTATCACCCTCTTGAATCAAGAACCAAGTATCGGTAAGGTCGTTTTGATAGGCAAAGGCGAGTTCATAGGCGCTAAACCCATCCACCGTCATGCTACCAAGGATGGGAACTTTCCCTTGAACTGCTTGCCCAGGCAAAGGTGAGAAGATAGCAACGCGCCCAGATTCGACGGTGGGTGTGCTTGCCAATGTGCTCACACCCATAACCAATGATAAATATGAGGCAAAGAGAAAACGAAATATCAAATAGAACATGGCAATCCTTTAGTTTAACATGAAGAACCCATTAGGTCAACTTGCGCATGAATGAGGATTCATGAGTTCAGTGAATCAAGGAATTGTAAGGCTTATAAAATGCTCTACTCCTTGAAAGGGAGATAAGGTTGCAACAGAAAACCAAGGACACCTTGAGTGAAGGTGTACACCCTTGAATATATCAGATATATTGTGTAAAATTTGTATAAATTTACACAACGAAAGGTTTATACCATGAATTCAAGACACCTGATCATCGTGCTTCTCGTGACCCAATGGATTACCGCTTGCATGTCTCAATCTTCACCCATTGCCACCTCCGTTGAGACGGAAACCAAAACCCCTATCCCCACCATGGTTGAGCAAAGGACACCCAACCCCACAACCACCACTCAGATTGAACCCACTCAACCTCAAAACACTCCAGAACCTGTTGCGACGGAGACCCCAATGTCTAGTGAAACACCTATCGAGGTTACTGCGGAAAGTGAACCAACCGAGGTCATAGTGAGTTTCAGCCAAGATGTCTTGCCCATTCTGCAGAAAAGTTGCACTCGTTGCCATGGCAGTTCTAGAAAGGAAGAGGGTTTGGATTTGCGTAGTTACGCAGCGGTGATGGCGGGTTCACGCAATGGACCGGTGGTTGTTCCAGGTGATGCCAATAATAGTCCCCTAGTTGAATTGGTTGTTACCGGAAAGATGCCCAAGCGAGGAACAAAACTGACCCCAGAGCAGGTACAAATCCTGATTGACTGGGTAAACCAAGGAGCAATGAACAATTGATAAGATAACATCAAGAAAAACTTAATAACATCAATCGAAGATCATTAGTTACCAATTTGTATTGACAACCTCACTAGAAGGTGTATACTTTATTATAGGTTTGATCCATTTATTGAATAATTGGGGAAATGTTCTTCATAGGCATTCGGGCAACGGTATTTCAGGAGAAGGTCTTTCGTAGTTGCCGACCTTGCATAAATGCCATTGTACTCTCGTTTCTCAGTAAATAGAAAGGAGTTAAAAACAAACTACATATCTCGTTCCTTGTTAAGTTCAGAAGGAAAAGTTCTAGAACTGACGACGAGTTTTCTGCGCTTTTTCTAAACAACGCCGGCTGATAAAATCATCTGGAGGTGATGGAATAAAATTTCCTAATGGGGCGATTAATTAAATAACCCTGTCTCAAAATTTCATATTGATAGAAATGGAGAAAGAGAAATGAGCAAAAAATTTTTTAGCATGGTCCTATTTGTTGCTATGCTGAGCCTCATTGTTGCATCTTGTGCGCCAGCGACGCCGGCTACCCCAATTGTTCAAACCATTGAAGTCATCAAGACGGTCGAGGTGCCAGGCGAGGTTCAGGTGACAAAGGTCATCGAGACCGTTGTCGTCACTCCACCTCCCCCTCCGGAGGAGCGAAAACTGGAAATCTTCCACTGGTGGACTGCACCTGGTGAACGAGAGGCTGCCGATGCCATGTTTGCAGCCCTCAAAGCCGCGTATCCAGACATCGAGGTAGTTGAGAATCCAGTAGCAGGGGGTGGCGGAGTTAGCCATCGTGTTGTCCTGCTAGGTCGTATAGCAGCCGGTTTGCCACCCGACACCTTCCAGACTCTGGGTGGAGCGGAATTGAAGCAGTATGTAGATGGAGGTGTCTTGCAACCTCTGGATGACCTCTGGGTGGAACTCAACTATGCAGACGTAATCCCCGGACCTTTGGCGAAGGCAGTGTCGGTTGGCGGGCATCCTTACGTCGTTCCCTTGAATATGCACATCCAAAACATCCTGTACTACAACAAGAAATTGTTTGATGAACTTGCCATCACGCCTCCCACCACCTTTGCCGAATTGTTGGCGATTTGCGAACAACTCAAGACTGCCAAGCCGGATATGACCTGCATGGCACTTGGTTCGAAGGAAAAGTGGGAAGACGCCTTCATCTTCGATAGCGTATTGCTAGAGATGGGTGGTCCAGAGTATTATGTTTCTTTATTCAAAGGTGAAATTGATGTCGCAACCGACACTGTCTTCCCGGCTGCTCTAGCAGAATTCCAGAAATTAATCCCCTTTGTCAATGCGGACCACTCTGCTTTGACCTGGGACCAATCCGTTGGCTTGGTTGGGTCCGGTAAAGCAGCCATGGTGCTCATGGGTACCTGGGCAATTGGCGCCTTCATCAAGGGCTCCGGTTGGGAGCCAGGAGTAGACTTCGGCGCGGTTACCTTCCCGCAGAAGCCGGAGCGCATCTTGCTCTTCCATCCGGATTGCTATGGCATCACCGTTGGCGCGCCTCACCCCTCGGCAACCATGGACTGGTTGAGGGTTGTCGCTTCACCAGAGTTGCAAATCCCAACCGATGTCACTCAAGGTGGATTGTTCGCCCGCACAGATATTGATCCAACCGAGTTCCCCGATCCTATCCGTCAGGAGTTGATGAACTTTGTACGGAACAACCCGGGTAAATTGATACTTGACCAACATGGTAGCATCCTGCCTGGTACTGCACAACCCATTTATTGGGACATCATCTCAGCCTTCCTGGCTCAACCCGATGTAGATGCTACTGTCAGTGCCGTAGCCAGCATGATGAGTACCTACGAGGTCAAGGAAGCCTCGGCTTGGTATCAATGGCCATAAACCTCAAATCAAAAGCGACTTTTCATCGTTGGGTTGCATAATTACAATCGAGCAAGTTTCAATACCATTTAAGATATGTGGTGTCAGGTGGGGATGCTTCCTCTAGCATCCCTACCTGACTGTAACACCTTAGGTTGGGAGCCTCATGCTTTAATCAACTAATGAAGGTGAAAAAGTGGCAACGAATAAGGCTTTGAGAACACGTAGGTCATGGCAGAACATCGTCGATCAGATGGTTTTCTTGGTACCCCTTCTGATCTTTGTGGTATTTCTCTACGGCACTCTCCTTTGGACTCTTTACGTCTCCTTTGCTGATTGGAAGACCGTGGCTGCAAACTACCAGTTTACCGGTTTGAAGTGGTATAAATTCTTGGTCTCCCAACCGCGTTTCTGGGTAGATGTTCAGAACAATTTAAAGTGGCTCATCCTTGGGGTTATTCCAACGGCTATCATTGCCATACTACTGGCTTACTTGTTGGAATTATCTCCTTTCCCGGTGGTTGAGTCATACGTTCGCACATTGATTCTCTATCCGGTGGCTATGTCCTTCATTGTGACCGGTACAATCTGGTCATGGATGTACGAACCGCAAAAAGGCGTCTTCAATAGTATCTTACGATCCATTGGCATCGACTCTCCCTTTACTTTTGTTACAAATCCGAAAACGGCAACTTATTGGTTGATCCTGATTTTTATATGGCAATACCTCGGATTCGCCGTCATTATCTTGCAATCCTCATTCCGTACCACTGAATTGCAAGAAATGGTGGAGGCTGCCATTGTAGATGGTGCCTCCAGACTCAGGATACTGATTTCCGTAATCATCCCTAACATTCGTTCCGGCATCTTAGTACTGGTATCGCTATTACTGATCTCAACATTGAAGGTCTTCGACATCGTATATATTGTGACTTTTGGTGGTCCAGGCATTCAAACGGATGTGTTGGCTTTGAACATGTGGATTACTTTCTTCCAACAACGCTTGGTATCGGCAGGCGCCGGGCTCGGCATTATCATCTTTTTAATGGCGTTCATCATCGTTATACCTTACACCATCTATGCCTTCAGGAAATGGTTTGAATGAAAAGCAAGAGTAAATCATTAAAACTCATCGTTTTTATCATGCTCATCCTGCTTTCTTGTGCCTACCTTCTACCCGTTTACGTGATGGTGGTCACATCACTGAAATCCGTAGAAGAAGTCACCCTAGGTAACTACCTAATACCGACCGGCAATCCGCAATTCAGCAATTACGCAGAGGTATTGTTCGGAAGCGCTCGTTTTAGGAGTCACATGATTCCCCGACTGATCAACTCTGCGATTATTTCGGTGACTTCCACAGTGTTGTCTGTGTTCGTCGGCGGCTTAGGTGGATATTATCTAAGTCGGACGCGTTCGACCTTTGCGCGCGTCTTGTTTATCTTGGTAGGCATTGCCTTGTACCTTCCATACCAAGCAGTCATCATCCCCCTGGTGATTCTTATGGCAAAGACCAAGTTGGCGCTGACCTATTGGGGGATGATCCTAAGTTACCTCATCCTCAATGTACCCTTGGCATCGGTGCTGATGGGCACCTTCTTCCTCTCCGTCCCCAGGGAATTGGAAGAAGCCGCTGAGATGGATGGAGCATCCAAGGTTCAAACCTTCTTTCGAGTGGTTTCTCCGATTTCGCTACCCGCCTATGCTTCGGTTGCAATCATCATCTTCACTCAGGTGTGGAACGAGTTCTTTCTTGCACTGACGCTATCCAGCCCTAAAACACAGACTGTTCAAGTGGTTATGGCAGAAGCCAAAGGTACAACGATCGTAATCTATAATTTACAAATGGCTGCTGCTTTGATTACCGTATTGATTCCCTTGCTTTTCTTCCTTCTGTTAGGACGTTATTTCATCCGTGGCATCCTCGCGGGAGCATTGAAGGGTTAAACCCAATACCGTTGAACAGTTGTCGTAATTAGAGTTCGCTACGAATCGATCGTAGGGTATCGGTACATACCCCGTTGATTTTGCATATGGGCAGAAACCGATGTTATTCATCGGTTTCTTTTTTCTTTTCATAGATGAAAAGAGAATCCTCCCATTCTCGTTGAAAACCGGCAGTGTGTAGTGCCACCTGTACATCTAGGTTGAGTGGAGCAAGCCATTGAACGCGTTCAAAGCCTTGCGAAAGAGCAAAACTACCGAAATCTTGCAAGCAAACTCCCACCGCATCCAAGGGGCAAACAAGCAAGAGTATTTCAGGGAACAGGATGCCATTCTCTTGATCCAGCCTCTGAACAATCAGCCCTTGTTGATCGCGCCACCACCAAGCACGTTTTTCATCTATCGCTTGGTATAAAAACTCATCGGTCAACCTACCCCATCGCCAATCCAAGTTCACCAAGCCAACAGAACGAGAGAACAGAGGGCTTTGCCGGGTAAAATCAATCGCCTTTTGAACCTCATCTGCCTTTAATGCAACCCAAGGCTGGTTTGGTGAAGGAACAGAATTCTTTTGAGATAGATGTAGAACAAACGATGTGACTTCAAGGATTTTGCGAAAACCGGTACGATCGCATAAATGTTGCACTTTGATGTTGAAAGAAGCGGTGGCAAGACGGACAACACCTCCTGTTGTGCGAGACCAATAATCTACCAAGTAATCATGCAGGTGAGCAGCGATGCTTTGCCCCTGGTACTTTGGATGAACACGCAATCCCTCCAGCCACCACTCATCTGCACTGAGACGAGATAGTTTGGACAAACCAACAACGCGCCCCCCATATTCCGCAACAGCCAACAGCCCCACCGGGTCTCTCAACCAATCTTCCCATACCTCTGGGATATAGTCATGTCCTTCCCAGATGGTTTTGGTCAGTTCAAGTACATCCACAGTGTCTTGAGGTAGTGCAGGGCGGCAAGTTATTCGATATAAACTCTCGAGGGTCATCTTTCACCAATGGCTATCCTTAATTCTCATTCCGGAAAGATTTTGTTCAACACTTCTGGAGCATAGGTAGAAATCATCTCATAGGAGAGTGCATTCTGGCGACAGATTTCGGCATAGAGATCTGCACTAGGACGTTTGCGTCGATTTTGAGTTTCCGGATGGATTTCCCATAGACCGAAGCGTTGCGTCCAACCGCGTTCCCACTCGAAGTTATCAACCAAAGACCAATGGAAATAGCCTTTGATGGGGATATTGAAGTTGACCGCTCGCCATACCTGATGAAGATGTTGCACAATATAACGCGGTCTCATGTGGTCATCCGCATCTTCCACCCCGTTTTCGGTAATGATGATCGGGAGGTTGAACTTACGAGCCCATTGGATTGCCTCAAACATCCCTTCTGGCTCATTCGCAATGAAACCCGTATCGCTTAAGTCAGCATCGGCAGGGAAAGTTTCTTTGATGAAGACTTGATGAAAGGAACGCAAATCGAAATAGGCGCGTGTGCGAGTGTAGTAATTGATGCCCACAAAATCTTGTGTGCCATTGGCTTCCGGAACTCGGGTTGAGGTCGTTAGAATTTTTAGCACTCCCTGGGCGATGGCTTGTGGGAAGAGTTCATTGAAGATTTTAGAGGCAATACGAGCAACCCACCGATCGAGTGGAGACCACGACTTGGCAGGTTGGATGCTGCGGTAGTTTAGAGCAATCCCAACCCTCGCCTGTGGCTGTACATTATGGATGATGCGGTAAGCCGCTGCATGAGCGCGTGTGGCATGAAGCGCGTAGCGCCCAGCCGAAGACAGACTGCGTTTCCCGGGTGGAAATATCCCTTGAATATAGGCAAGCGTGAAGAGGATATTGGGTTCGTTGATCGTCACCCAGAGATTGACATAATCCTTGAATGCTTCGACAACCTTACGGGTATACGCAGCGAAGTATTCGACTACTGCTTCGTTCTCCCAACCTCCTTTCTCAACCAACCACAGCGGATCGGTAAAGTGGTGAAGCGTAACTATGGGGGTCATTCCTCGGTCATTCAAATAACGTAAGATTTGGCGGTAACGTTCTAGAACATCTTCATCCCAGACATCCGGTGTTGGTTGAATACGGCTCCATTCAACAGATAGGCGATGGGCATTCTGTCCACTTTCGTATGCGCGTTCCAGGTCTTCAAGCCAACGACCACCCCACCAATCGCAGGCAAGTCCGGACTTGTGACCGTGAAGGATGCGTCCCTCTTGTTGCTCCCATGCATACCAATTGTTGTTGGTATTATTCCCTTCAACTTGGTGTGAGGAAGTCGCAGTACCCCATAAGAAACCATGTGGGAAGTGGAAAGTTGCGTATGGCATGATGTACTCCTCGTATATTCATTGAAATCATACTGGCTTCTTGCTAATGCGTTCATATTTTAAGTCACTTTGCTATAAGTAGCAAACAACCAATGGAGGTTGTAATGAGCGAATGACAATTGTAATTTTTGAAAAAATCTTGGGTATTATCCCAAGGTTTATGGTATCCTATAATCCAATGCAGCCGTATGGTATTCCCAAAGGACAAACAGCAATGAGCGGAAAATCAAAGACCAACACACACGAGGTCTATATCGCTTTGGGCAGCAACCTGGGAGATAGATTGCTGAACCTACAAAGCGCCATCGAACAAATGCCTCCGGCAGTGCGCCCGTTGGAGTGTTCTCCGGTGTACGAAACCCCGCCTTGGGGATACTTGGATCAGCCCAACTTTCTCAATCAGGTAGTCCGAGCCGTTACCGAGTTGAGCCCGCTGGACTTGCTCGCTTATCTCAAGCAAATCGAAGTGCGCCTGGGGCGTAAGGCTACCTTTCGCAACGGTCCTCGGGTAATTGACCTGGATATTCTATTTTTCGATGATCTCGTCTTCGAGACCGAAACCTTGACCATTCCCCATCCTCGCATGGCAGGTCGAGGATTTGTATTAGTGCCCCTGGCGGATTTAGCACCCCGCTTTTGCCATCCGGTGAGCGGGTTGACCGTGGAAGAAATGCTATCCCAAGTAGAACCCTCTGATATTCGGAAGATATCCCTCAATGGATGCAGAAGTACTGACAGATAAAACAACATGGATGCAATTCATCACTTATAAGTTGTAAGGTTATTGAAGTCATATACGGAGGTGAAACCATGTCCGAAGCGCAGGTGAAACCACTGAATTGGACACCCCAACCAGGAATTGGTTATATCGTTAAACGTCGCCCTGATGGTGGAATGCATTATGTCTTCAGCGACGTCTCACCGAAGACCATGGAACATTGGCGCGCTTTCGCTCTCGAACACTTGCTCGAATCCGATCGTCTGACCAGAAACCTCTACGATCTACGGCAAATCGAGGACTTACCCGAGTATGCCATAAACATCGCTTTGGAGGTCAGCCATGATCCTTCCACACGCAATATCCGTCTCGCTGTCGTAGTTGCCAATGAGACAGTTCGCAACGCAATCGAAACCATTGCTGCCCTGACCTACCCGGGTGGTCTCGAGTTGGGCATATTCACCGATATAGACGAAGCCGAAGCCTGGTTAAGTCGCCCATTGACATTGTTGAATTGAGCGTGAAAACATCATCAAAGCACTGAGTGCGTCTTTAAAATCGTAACAAATCCTACCCCCTGAAAACAAGGTAATGGAGATGTGACCAATGCAAATCCTCCCCGAATCGCCTCCCTCCCTTTGGCTCGATACCTATGGTCCCTACACACCAGAACCACCCTTGCAAGAGGACATTACCGTAGATGTTGCCATCATCGGCGGCGGGTTTGCCGGCTTAGCCACAGCCTATGAGTTGAAGCGAGCTGAGCCTTCCATGAGGGTGGCAGTTTTGGAAGCCAAGACAGTTGGTTATGGTGCAAGCGGACGAAACGGCTCCTTTGCTATGACCGTGGTAGGCTTGGGGTTCAGCACTATGGCGATGTTGCGCGGTAAGCAGTTTGTCAAAGAAGCACATGCGTACATGGAAAGAGCGGTAGATTATCTGGATGAATTGATCCAACGTGAGGGGTTCGATTGCGAACGCATTCGCCCTGGCTTTTTACGCGTGGCAACCACACCCGCGTATATCAAGAGGATTCAACACGATATCGAATTGGTTCAGTCTCTAGGATTTACTGGAATTGAATGGATAGACGCGCAACAAACTCGTGCGATGGTCAATTCAGAACGTTACCTAGGAGCCATGTGGGAGCCGCGCTTGATCCTGGTCAATCCGGCTAAACTGGTACGCGAGGAGAAACGAATCGTCTGCTCTATGGGTGTCCGAGTCTTTGAGAATACACCCGTCTTGGAAATCACATCTCGACCAAGATTCCGACTTAAAACTCCCCTCGCCTCGATTTACTCAGAAAAGTTGGTCTTCGCCACGAACGCTTACTCCCACTTGTTCCCGATGATTCACCGAAAACAAATCCCGGCGTTCACCTATATGGTAGCCACCGAACCTCTCTCAGCAGAGAACCTCGACCCCATTGGGTGGCAAGGCAAACAAGGGGTAGAGGATGCTCGCAATCTCATCCACTATTACCGCATTACCCCAGATAATCGTCTGGTTATGGGTGGCGGTCCGGTCGGATTAACCTATGCGAATAACCTCAATGCGGACACCAACCTCTCCGCTTGGCAACATCTTGAACGGCATATCCACTTTTTATTTCCTCACTTGCGCAACGTAAAAATTACCCATCGTTGGGGAGGACCCTTTTCCGTAACCATGGACCTGACCCCAAGTTTGGGATACGTGGGAGATCGACGCGCTGTTTACACCCTCGGTTGCATTGGTCATGGCGTTTCGATGAGCCACTTGAATTCTCAAGCCTTACGTGATTTAATTCTCGAACGCCAAAGCGAGTTACTCGACAGCCCATTCGTCAATCGAAAATTAATTCCCTGGCCAGGAGAACCTCTACGGTTCGCCATCGCTTTCGCCTTGCGTGGCTATCTTCAACTGGAAGATGCGTTATGCGAACGCACAATACCTAAACACTGAGGTAAGCGATGAAATACCCATCTTTAACCATTGGCAATTTCACATTTCATTGGGGAAGCCGCACCTACATCATGGGCATCCTCAACATCACGCCGGATAGTTTTTCCGGGGATGGGTTGATGACCTCAAACAAGGAAGAAACGACAGAAGCATCATCGGATGAAAACGTAGTCATCCATGCCACCCAATTGGCACGTTCCTTCGCTTCAGCCGGTGCAGATATCATTGATGTGGGCGGAGAGAGCACCAGACCTGGTTCTCAACCGGTTAGCGCTGAAGAGGAAATCGAGCGCGTTGTGCCGATCATTCACGCCTTGACAAAGGAGTTGGATGTTCTTATCTCTGTGGATACCTACAAGTCAGAGGTGGCAAAAGCAGCCCTCGAAGCAGGTGCTCGTTTGGTCAACGATGTATGGGGGTTTCGGGCAGATCCACAATTGGCAAATGTCGTTGCCCAATACAATGTTCCGGTTATCCTCATGCACAATCGCAGTTCATGGGCGCACGCCGAAGTAAAGGAACGATTGGGAGGGCGTTACATCGGCGTTCCTTATGAGAATCTAATCGAAGACATTCAGCGTGAACTCCAGGAAAGCGTGGAGATAGCCCGCGCAGCGGGCATTCCCGATGAGTACATCATTTTAGACCCAGGTATTGGCTTTGGAAAAACCGTAGAGCAAAACTTAGAGTTAATGGATCGCCTGTCAGAGATCAAAGCCTTAGGTTTCCCGATTCTGGTTGGACCATCACGCAAGTCGTTCATTGGTTATACTCTTGACCTACCACCCAACCAACGTCTCGAAGGCACAGCCGCCGCTGTGGCGGTAGCCATCACACGCGGCGCAGATATTGTGCGTGTTCATGATGTAGAATTCATGGTGCGTGTGGCGCGTATGACCGATGCGATCGTGCGACGAACTCATTCCAATTAATCTTTTATAGGTGCAAAATGAACTCAGATGAATTTGGTGCTCTCGATCGACTGAACACCTCACACGGTGCTTATGCATTCTACCGCCTCTCTCGCCTTGAGGAGATGGGATTGACGAGGTTGCATCGGCTGCCATTTTCCATCAGAGTGTTACTGGAGTCGGTATTGAGGCAGTGCAACCAAGTAGCGATCACCGCTCAGGATGTCATCCATCTGGCAAGTTGGCAACCTCGGCAATCGCAACGCCCTAGCATACCATTTTTGCCAGCACGCGTACTGATGCAAGATTTTACCGGCGTCCCAGCCATTGTAGACTTAGCCGCAATGCGATCGGCGCTGGCTCGCTTAGGTAAGGATCCACATCGCATCAACCCACTCGTCCCGGTGGACTTGGTTATTGACCACTCCGTTCAAGTTGATTTCTTTGCCATACCAGATGCTCTGCAACGAAACACAGAGATGGAATTTTTGCGCAATCGAGAACGTTATGAATTCCTTCATTGGGGACAAAAAACCTTTGAGAATTTTCGCGTTGTTCCACCGGCAACCGGCATCGTCCATCAAGTCAATCTCGAACACCTTGCACAGGTTGTTGTAACAAAAGAGGTGAATGGCAGGCTTGTGGCGTTTCCTGATAGCCTCGTCGGTACCGACTCACATACGACAATGATCAATGGTTTGGGTGTATTGGGCTGGGGTGTAGGTGGGATCGAGGCAGAGGCAGTAATGCTCGGTCAACCCATAGACCTAGTCATTCCAGATGTGGTCGGCTTTAGGCTATATGGTGAGTTATCCCCCGGCGTTACTGCAACAGACCTCACCCTGACGATTACGCAAATGTTACGCCAGAAGGGCGTTGTAGGTAAGTTTGTCGAGTTTTACGGACCTGCTTTGGATTCCTTGCCTTTACCGGACCGAGCAACCATTGCAAACATGGCTCCCGAATACGGGGCAACCGTCGGTTTCTTTCCAGTGGATGAAGAAACCCTGAATTACCTGCGTCAAACCGCACGTCCTGAAGAACTCATCGAACGGGTTGAAATCTATTGCAAAGAACAAGGGTTGTTTCGCACGAAGGATACTCCCGAACCTCATTTTACCGAGACACTCGAACTCGACCTGAGTACTGTGGAGACCAGTCTAGCGGGTCCAAAGCGCCCTCAAGATCGCCTGACACTGAATATGGTCAAACCCAAGTTTCGTAAGTTATTAATTGCCCCGAAGAAAGACAATGGTTTTGAAGTACCCCTGCAAGAGATCAACCGAAGGGTGTCCTTATCGGTTAATGGCGATCCGACGGAGATCGGTCATGGATCAGTGGTCATCGCCGCTATTACATCTTGCACGAACACCTCAAATCCATCGGTGATGATCGCGGCTGGTCTTTTGGCTAAGAGAGCCGTTGAACGAGGCTTATGCGTCCAACCTCACGTAAAAACAAGCCTTGCGCCCGGTTCACGAGTGGTCACAGAATATTTGGAGAGGGCAGGCTTGCTAGAATATCTGGCAAGGCTGGGGTTCAATGTGGTTGCTTATGGCTGCACTACGTGCATCGGTAATTCTGGTCCGTTAGCCGGCGAAGTGGTCAAAGCCATCACAGATGCCAATCTGGTGGTGGCGGCAGTACTTTCAGGAAATCGGAATTTCGAAGGACGCATCCATCCCTACGTACGAGCGTCCTTCCTAGCCTCGCCGCCCTTGGTCGTTGCCTATGCCTTAGCAGGTACGATAGATATTGACTTCACCAGCGAACCCATTGGCAAAGATCGGAATGGTAGGGATGTATTTCTGGGTGAAATCTTTCCCTCCCCCTCTGAAGTTCAACAGGTGATTTCCCAAGTCCTTTCTCCACAAATGTTCAAAGAGAAGTATGCGGAGGTATTCACCGGCAATCCATTGTGGAATGCCATTCCATCCAATGCGGATGCCCTTTACCGATGGGATAAAAACTCGACCTATATTCAAGAACCGCCGTTTTTCCTAAACGTTTCCTCTCAAGTTCCTTCTATCGAAAATATCTCCGGGGCGCGTGTATTGGTTATGCTGGGAGACTCGGTTACAACAGACCACATATCCCCTGCAGGTGCCATTCCATTAGATAGCCCAGCCGGCCAATACCTTCTCGAACGTGGTGTATCCGTGAGGGATTTCAACACATATGGATCGCGACGAGGGAACGATCAAGTAATGACCCGCGGTACATTTGCCAATATTCGCCTAAAAAACCGCCTGGTGGCAGGTAAGGAGGGTGGTTACACTCTCTACTTTAGCGAAGAGAATGATGAAGGTGAATTGATGACCATTTACGAAGCAGCAATGAGGTATTGTGCACGAGGCGTCCCACTGCTAGTCTTAGCGGGCAAGGAGTACGGGAGTGGTTCTAGTCGCGATTGGGCTGCTAAAGGGACGGCTCTGCTCGGAGTCAAAGCAGTGATTGCCGAATCGTTTGAACGAATTCACCGTTCTAACTTGGTTGGGATGGGAGTCCTACCATTGCAATTTGAGCCAGGCGAAAACATCGATTCGCTTAGGTTGAACGGCAAAGAACGTTATTCCATTGATGGTTTGCACAATCTCATGTCCCCTCTCAGTAAAGTTACCGTGCGTGCGCTGAAACAAAACGGAGAACAAACAACCTTTCAGGTAGTAGCGCGCCTGGATACCCCAACCGAGGTGGAGTATTATCGGAACGGGGGGGTTCTGCAAACCGTATTGAAGCGCTTTTTGCAAGGCTAGTGAACGTTTTATGAGTTTTCTGTGCCTTTCGGCAAAGTCGGCTTCATCCTTTCGAGACCTTGGGTGAGCAAACCAATCTGAGTGATGGCTAGCCAGATAAAGAATAGTACAGCAAAAAGCGACAACACATTTACCCATCTTGGCAGGCTTTCGCGGGCAAAGTTGACTTGCTCCTGTAACCGAGACACAACCGATTGATACTGTTCGATCACGGATTGGGCGTTATCTAACTGATCTTGTATTTGCCCAATGTGCATCGCCATGATGTTAATCTCTGCCTGCATCAGAATCAGATTGCCCTTACTAACTTTCAGACTATCCTCGAGGGAGTCAAAGGAGTCGATCAAAGGAGTTAGGCTATCTGAAACCTGACCGAGCGCCTGGTTGAGAGGCGTCTTCGGGTTATAAGGTCCCCCGGGAATCAGAGGTAAGGATGTAATTGTCATCAAGGCATTTTCGATGAGCGCGGCGCTAGTCTGAGCAGAAGTGAGCGAAGTCTGTGTTGCAGTGATCGTAGCCGGTAGATCATCTTGTACCATTTTCGTCAGGGTATCAAACATCGGCGTGGTATCTTGGATGGCTCTCCCACTTGCCTGAAGGGTATCTTCTAAGGTAGAGACATTCATCGAGGCTTGGTCCAACGATTGATAGACGACCGATAACCCATCGGCAGTAGCGGTTAGCGTGTCATCGAATAATTCCAGGGTGTTGGTGAGATTCTCGACCAGTGGCTTGCGTATGGTTATCGCGCCAATGAGACCAACTACACTGAGAAGTAGACCGAGAATCGCCGCCACAATCATGGCAATACCAAGCATATAGTTGAGTGTGGTCTTCATGAGCCTCCTAAATTTTCAAAGAGTACATTAATTGTATCATCATAAAATAGGCTATAATCATGCACTATGTTACACATTCTTGTCACGAATGACGATGGAATTATGGCACCGGGGCTATTGGCTCTGGCGCAAGAGATGAAAACTCTAGGGAAAGTAACTGTCCTTGCACCAGACCACAATTGGTCTGCCTCAGGGCATGTAAAGACCATGCACCGCCCATTGCGAGTTAAGGATGTTCAACTTGCCGAGGACATACCCGCCTTCGCAACGGATGGGGCACCCTCCGACTGCGTGGCTCTTGCAGTGCTTGGATTTTTGGGAGAAAAGATTGACTTGGTTGTCTCGGGCATTAACCCAAATGCCAACTTAGGGCATGATGTCACATATAGCGGTACGGTGACCGCAGCCATGGAAGCCGCTATTTGGGATTTACCGGGAATTGCCTTCTCGCTCGATTCACCGGAAAATCATCTAGGTGCATTGGATTACCAACCGGCGGCGCGTGTTGCGCGTTACATTGTGGAAGGCGCAATCCGATACGGCTTACCCAAGAAAATTTTCCTCAACGTCAATGTGCCTTATCTCCCCTATGAGCAAATCAAAGGCATTAGCATCACTCGCCTCGGCTTACGCGTCTACCGCGACCAGTTGCAACAGCGTTTAGACCCCAGAAACCGCCCATATTACTGGATTGGTGGCGAAGCACCCGGTGGGATTCCCGAAAAAGGCACCGATATCGGCGCTTTGAAGGATGGCTATGTCTCAGTTACACCACTCCAACTTGACCTGACTGCCTATTCCTTCATGGAGAAACTCTCTGATTGGAATTGGGAACTTCATTGAGATGGACATTAAAAATCAACACATAGGTCTTGACAGTTTAGAATTTCACATTAAAATCAGGCGCAATGAACGGGACAATTCTAAAACGAACGAGGTCGTATCGCCCAAGGACAGGTGATCCTATGGGCGATTTTTTTATCAAAGAGCCGTGTGGCTCTTTTTTTGTGCTATTTGCCAGAAGGAAACAAGATAAAACATGAGACTTCCCGGATTGATTGACCCTCACGTTCATCTAAGGGAACCAGGTGCAACCCACAAAGAAGATTGGGATAGCGGCACCGCGGCGGCATTGGCAGGAGGCTTTACAACGGTCTTGGCGATGCCGAATACGCAACCTCCAATCACAGATGAAAAGAGCCTTTCCCTTGTGTTAGATTTGGCTTCGCGAAAGGCGCGATGTGATTATGCCCAATATTTAGGTGCTGGTCCCGATAACGTATTCCTCATTACCCCATTGAGCCAGCGAGTTGCTGGCTTGAAGATGTATTTGGATCAGACATATGGACCGCTGCGCCTAGACGACATGTCATTATGGATGGAACACTTCAGCCATACCCCAAAACAAATACCGCTTGCAGTTCACGCTGAGGGTCGTTCGTTAGCAGCGGTGATCCTAATGGCTGCACTATACGATCGCCCGGTGCATCTCTGCCACGTTTCTCGTCGTGAAGAGATCCTCCTCATCCGATATGCTAAGGAGAAAGGACTCAAGATCACCTGCGAGGTTACACCCCATCACCTATTCCTAACCGATGAGGATGTTCCGAGCCTCGGTGAGGGGCGCAGCGAAGTTCGCCCTCGGCTGGCTTCCAAAGCCGATCAACAGGCTTTATGGGATAACCTCGACGTAGTTGATTGTTTTGCAACCGATCATGCCCCACATACCCTGGCAGAGAAAGATAGCCCAAATCCGCCGCCGGGTTTTCCGGGCCTAGAGACTGCCTTGCCACTCTTGCTCAACGCAGTACGTGATGGACGCTTGAGCCTAGAGGATGTGATTCTACGCATGGTTACGAACCCACGGCGCATTTTCAATCTACCCGAACAACCCCAAACATGGATCGAGGTGGACCTTGATGCGAGTTGGGAGATTTCCGCAAACCAAATGTTGAGCCGCTGTGGCTGGACACCATTTGAAGGCTGGAAAGTGCATGGGCGAGTGAGACGGGTTGTCCTGCGCGGACAAGAGGTGTTTCACGATGGACAAGTTCTTGCGAAACCAGGCTTTGGAATCAATCTTCGAAAACCGTTCAACCTATCCAATAATACGAGGAGGTAAAATGGCTACGTTCAATCCACCTAAGCGCGAAAAAAGTCCTTTTTTACCCTTTGGCGATCAACGCAATGCGCCATTTTATGGGAAGGACATCCTCTCGGTGAAGCAATTCACCCGCTCTGATCTGGAATACATCTTCAATGTTGCCCACGAGATGCGCGTGATGGTTGAGCGCGTCGGCACGTTTGACTTATTGAAGGGCAAAATCCTCGCCAATCTCTTTTACGAACCATCTACGCGTACCTCATCTTCATTTACTTCAGCCATGGAGCGGCTGGGAGGAAGTGTCATTCCTATCAATGAGGTGCGTTACTCATCGGTCGCTAAGGGCGAGTCATTGCCAGATACCGTCCGCACGTTGGATTGCTATGCAGATGTCATTGTGTTGCGTCATCCAGAGGTAGGTGCTTCGGCACTCGCCGCTAAGTATGCCCGCAAGCCCATCATCAATGCAGGCGATGGAGTCGGTGAACACCCTACACAGGCTTTGCTCGATTTATTCACAATTGTTGAAGAGTTGGGGCAAGTGGATGGCTTGACCGTCACCATGTTGGGCGATTTGAAATATGGTCGAACGGTGCATTCTCTGGCACGATTGCTATCTCTCTATGATGTACGTATCAATTATGTCTCTCCGCAGATTTTGCGCATGCCAGAGGAGATCATCAACGAACTGAAAGAGAAAAACATCCCCCAAGCAGAATATACCGAGTTAGACCCTGTGTTGCCAGAGACTGATGTGCTCTACGTAACCCGAGTTCAAAAGGAACGCTTCACGGACTTAGATGAGTACGAGAGGGTTAAAGATGCTTACGTCATTACGACGGAAACGATGAAACGTGCAAAGGATCGCATGATCGTGATGCATCCTCTACCACGCATTAACGAGATCAGCATGGAGGTAGATGATGATCCTCGTGCAGCCTACTTCCGTCAGATGGAATATGGTCTTTACGTTCGCATGGCATTGTTGGCAATGGTTTTGGGAAAATCCTGAGTCACACATCTCAAATATCAGGTATGATAAAGGGGAAATCTAGGTATGTTGAGGAGGTGACAGTGGGATTTTTCTCACGTCTGGAGGAACGTGCTCGCCAGATCGATTCATTGTTATGTGTTGGAATAGACCCGTATCCTGAAGACATCCAATCTCTATTTGGTGAGGTGAGCCCAACCCGCTTAGTAGATTTCTGTACCCGCCTGATCGAAGCCACGGCGGTTTATGCCGTGGCTTTTAAACCGAACGCGGCATTTTTCGAAGCCTTTGGGGCTGAAGGATTCGCAGCCTTACAAAAGGTTATTGCCGCGGTTCCCGATGAGATACCGGTCATCTTGGATGTCAAACGAGGCGATATCGCCACCACTGCCCAAGCCTATGCCCGCGCCTGCTTCGATGCCTTAGGAGCCGATGCAATAACCGTCAACCCTTTCCTGGGGCGGGATGCTGTCGAACCTTTTATCATGAACCCACAAAAAGGGGTATTTCTGCTCTGCAAGACCTCAAACCCTGGCTCCGCTGACCTTCAAGACCTATTCGTTTTTGGCGGTGGAAGGCTTTATGAAACGATCGCTCGCTTAGCCGTTGAGTGGAATCGTCACCAGAATATCGGCTTGGTTGTTGGCGCCACCCAGCCAGAGGCATTAGCCAGAATCCGAGAACTGGCACCAGACCTGTGGATCATGGCACCGGGTGTTGGCATCCAAGGGGGCGATCTCCAGAAGGCAATGGAAGCAGGCTTACGTGAGGATGGATGGGGTTTGTTAGTACCTGTCTCACGTAGTCTCTCTCGCTCCGAACATCCCCAAAAGACGGCAGCAGAGTTGCGAGAGGCTTTACGTAGACAACGCGAGTCTCTTTGGCAAGCCAAGAAGGTAGACCGTACTTCCATTCAAACTATGATTGCCAGTAAAAGATTTTCGTCCTTAGCCAATGGATTGCTAGAAACTGGCTGCATAAAATTTGGACGGTTTACCCTCAGGTCTGGATTACAGTCACCTATCTACATTGATTTAAGACGACTGGTTGCTTATCCGCAGTTTTTAGCACAAATAGCGGAGATGTACTTACCTTTGTTGCGGCAACTCTCCTTTACCCGTTTAGCAGCTATTCCCTACGCGGCTTTGCCAATTGCCACTGCTATCAGTTTGCAGAGTGGCTTCTCGGTGATTTATCCTCGGAAAGACGTCAAATCCTACGGAACACGGGCAGAAGTTGAAGGTGTTTACAACCCCGGAGAGCGAGTGGTCGTAATTGACGACTTGGCAACTACAGGTGGAAGCATTCTTGAGGCAATCGAACGATTGACTGCTGCCGGATTGCAGGTAAACGACGTGGTCGTATTAATAGACCGGGAATCAGGCGCCAAGGAAGCCCTCACCCAAGCGGGGTTTACCCTGCATGCAGTCTGTACACTCTCCCAATTGCTCGATTATTGGGAGCGAGCCAAGCGCGTTCCTGCCACTCAGATTGCAGAGGTTCGGAGGTTTCTCGATAGCACCTGACCGATGTACTCACGAATACGTCCCTTAGCCTTTCGGTTAGAACCCGAACGAGCACACACTTTATCCTTGAATCTGATGCGCCTGGTTGGGGAAATTGGACCACTGCGATGGTTGATTTCTGCGTGGTTCAAACCCCCTTCCAAGCCTGTCCAAGCCTTTGGACTGCAATTCATCAACCCGGTAGGGTTGGCAGCCGGTTATGATAAGGATGGGATCGCTGTACGCGGCTTGGCGTGTTTGGGCTTTGGGCACATCGAAATCGGTACGGTGACGCCGAGAGCCCAGTTGGGAAATGAACGCCCCCGTCTGTTTCGCTTACCAGAAGATCGGGCATTGATCAATCGCATGGGTTTCCCAGGTCTGGGAATGGATTCCGCCGTTCGTCAGTTGCAGAAACCCAAGCCGAAGGGAGTCATCTTGGGAGTCAACATTGGCAAAAACAGGGATACCCCTCTCGAAGACGCTGCCCAAGACTACTTGGCAGTGATGCGCACATTGTATCCGTTTGCTGATTACCTAGCCATCAATGTCAGTTCGCCCAACACAGTGGGACTGCGTCAATTGCAGGCACGTCAAATGTTAGAGGCACTCCTCAAAATTTTGCTCGACGAACGGCACAACCTGAGTGCGAGTTTTCGACGAACGGTACCTCTTCTGGTCAAATTAGCCCCCGACTTGAACGAGGCAGAACTGGAGGATGCCCTTGGCGTAATGCTCTCCGTTGGCATAGATGGTGTCATTGCCACTAATACAACGATCAGCCGAGTGGGATTGCGTTCGCCTTACGCTAACGAGGTTGGAGGGCTGAGTGGAGCACCATTACGCGAACTCAGCACAACCATGATCAGGAGGATCAGCCAATTAACAGAGGGGAAATTGCCGATCATCGGTGTAGGGGGCATCATGAGCCCGCAGGATGCCAAGGAAAAACTGGATGCAGGAGCATCCTTAGTGCAGGTTTATACAGGCTTGGTTTACTCGGGTCCTTCATTAGTCAAGGAAATCGTGCGGTCACTTTGAATCACGGCATGCGAAAATCAAAGCGCCAATTGCCGTTTTCCATCCGCACGAAGGTG
>FWPU01001604.1_pt1 | contig 67364 bp, 63 predicted proteins | sample 2228361 | NCBI WGS metagenome assembly FWPU01 (sample SAMEA103939777, study PRJEB20133) | metagenome
CCTGAACATCTCGGGTGACGCACCTCCACTCACCGAATCGCTTGGCGACATGCCAGCATGGTTCGACCGCTTCGACTTGGGGAGTCTCCGCCGGGCGCGGCAGATTGATTACGAAGTCAAAGCGAACTGGAAGGCGATCATCGAGAATTATTCGGAGTGCTATCACTGCCCAGGCGTCCATCCCCAGCTTAATCGCATTACGCCGTATAACCTCGGAGAGTGGATCCCCACCTCCGGCCCCTGGAGCGCGAGCTGGATGCCCGTGGTGGGAGATCACGACACGCTGACGATGGATGGCCACATGACCGCGCACGGGCGCGATCTGTTGCCGGGGATGACGGAGCAAGATCACAACAAAGTCTATTACTTTGTTGTCTGGCCAAATCTTCTCATCAGTCTCCATCCGGACTATCTCATGACGCACCGTGTCGTGCCGCTCTCACCTGAGCGCACCTACATCGCCTGTGAATGGTTCTTTGACCCTGACGACATGGCTCGGCCAGAGTTTGATCCGACCGATGCCGTCGAGTTCTGGGATCTGACCAACCGGCAAGACTGGGAAGTCTGCGAGCTCCAACAGGAAGGTACACGCTCTCGCGCCTATACCGCCGGACGGTTTACGGCGATGGAAAGCGGCGTTCATGCCTTCGATCTCCATGTCGCTGACCGGTACGCCAACGACGGCGTTCTGACACCGCTGAATCGCATCAGCAAGGCAGAAGCGAGCGGGAAGCTGGCTGGCCGTAAGCAGCGCGTCACCCAGGGTTAACGGGCGCCGGCTCCGGCAGCGAGGAGCGGCGGCTGGACACAATGTGAAACGCGACGCGCAGAAAGCTGTGCACCGTGGGCGCTAAGGACCTTCCTGGCGCCCACGCGGTTTACGCAAGCTGGCTGATCGCGAAGGCGATACAGAGGAAGAGCGCCAAGAGCGCGATCAGGACAAGAATTACGCTGCACGAGCGCGACGCAGACGCAAGATCGGCCTGGTCCGTGTTAACCCAGGCTTCCTCACTCTGGCCCTCTTCGTGTGGTGGTATTTCGCGTGTGCCCCCGGTCACAGATGGCGCGCTTTGGCGGCACGAGCCTCGCTCGTGGAGAGCCGCCACACATGAATGATCCGAGTTACTGCCGTCACGTGGGTGGTTACGGCGAGCACCCATAACGCCCAGAGAGGCTTGCCAATGATGAGACACAGGGACAGCAGCACCACTCGCTCCGGTCGTGCCACCAAGCCGACCGACGCTTTCCATCCTGCTGCCTCAGCACGCGCCCGGGCATAACTGATCAGGAGCGATCCCACGGCGGAAATGAAGATTAAGATTGCGCCGGTTTTCGCATCGTCCGTATTCAGCACGTAGATGAGCAACCCAAGGAAGACCACGGACTCGGAATACCGATCGAGCGTAGAGTCGAGGAACCCGCCGAACTTCGTGATGTGATCGGTCGCCCGGGCCACTGCCCCGTCGAGCATGTCAAACGCGCTGGCGAAGAGGAGGAGGACACCGCCCCAGCGAGGCTCACCAGCCGCAATCACCGCTGCTACCGCGGCATTCAACACCAGGCCGAGCACGGTGAGGAGATTGGGCGTGATTCCCAGCCGGGCGATGGCCCGCCCAATGCCGAGGATATAGCCGCGCACCCAAAACCCAATTCGCTCTGAGATCACCGCGCGCCTCCGTTACCTGACTCGGCGCCTAGGCAAAGCCTTGACGCCACTTCGCGGAGCTAGCGGATGCAGCAGCCCGCTCATAGACGTCCAGGACCTGCGCCGCGACCCGTGACCAGGCATACTGCGCGGCGGTCTGATGCCCGGCGGCTCCGAGTCGTGCCCGTAACTCGCGATCGGCCAGGAGGCGAACCAGCGCGACGGCAAGGGCTGCTGGATTTTTCGGCTCGACCAATAATCCCTCCCGCTCATGGGCCACAACATTGGCGTATCCAGGAATATTGGCAGCAACGACAGGCTTGCCACAGGCCATTGCCTCAAGGAGCACGATGCCAAAGCTTTCTCCTTGGATCGAAGGGGCGCAGAACACGTCGCAGCTTGCATAGTATCGCGGCAGCGCCTCGGCCGATACTTCTCCGACGAAATCAACGTTGGTCACGCCATAACGCATCTTGACGCGATCGAACTTCTCTGGCTTGCCAGGACCAACAACAACGAGGCGCGCCCGCGGAAACTGTTGATGAACGAGGGGCATCGCTCGAAGGAGATAATTGAAGCCCTTGCGAGTTTCATTGTAGCGGCCAACGAACAAAATGCGCGGAGTGCCATCCCGCGCCCAGGGGAAAGGCTCCACCTCCGGATGAAATGTCCGCAGGTCAATGCCGTTGGGGATAATGTCATAGGGACCATCAAAGTATTGCAGAATCAGATCCCGCGCTGGCTCGGAGACGGCAATTCGCCCATCAAGGCGGCTGAGCACAAACGAGAAATACGGCTTAAATGCGGTGTACCAGGGGTTGGATGCGCGAGCCGCATGGAATGTGGCCACATTGATGGCCTTGGAATTGAAAATCACCATGTACGGCAGCACGGGCGTCAGCGGCTCATGCAGATGGATGACATCGAAGCGCTCTCGCTTGAGCACCTCCTTAACCGCATTGTACAGAGTGACATCGAACGTGAGCCGGACACGCGATCCGTTGCCGGGGATGGTAAACGTGCGGCCAATGCCGTAAAAACCCTCCGCGATTTCCAATCCCCCCTTTGAGGAACGCGGCGCTAGCACCACGACTTCGTGACCCATGCGCTCGAACTCGGCGCGGAGATGGGCAATATGCCGGGAAACGCCTCCGGGGTGATGAAAATCGTACGGTGTGACCTGAGCAATTTTCACGCGCGTTCCTCCGCGCGCAGTTCCCATCGCGACATGGTGTTCACCGGTCGTTGCTACGATTTGGATTCAACTCGATGGCGGCTCCGCTCACGCTCAGATCACCCCTCGCCCCGAGCGATGATAGCAGAGAGCGTCACGCAGAGGCGGCAGCCCTGGACGGTCCCGATAGCGACGGCGATCAAGCGAGCGAGCACCACGCGCACGCTGAGAAAATTTGCCACACTGTGCCGTCGCACCGGCGTTGGGCGCTGATGGGAGGTGCCAATGGCCGCACTTGATGGAATCGTCGTCCTGGATTTGAGCCGGGCGCTCGCGGGTCCATTCGCAGCGATGACCCTCGGCGATCTCGGCGCCGACGTGCTCAAGATCGAGGAACCCGGCACCGGCGATGCTACCCGCGGATTCCCTCCCTTCTGGAACGGCGTCAGTTGCTACTATCTCAGCACCAACCGCAACAAGCGGGGGATGACCCTGAATCTCGACACCGCTGAGGGGCAGGAGATTCTCAAGGCATTGGCCGCCCGTGCCGATATCCTCATCGAGAGCTTCCGCACCGGTGTGATGGAGCGGTGGGGCCTCGGCTGGGACGACCTTCGCCGCGTGAATTCCCGCCTGATTTATTGCGCGGTCTCTGCCGTCGGGCGCGAGGGACCCGACAAGGACCGCGTTGGTGTCGATCTGCTGATGCAAGCGTATGGCGGGCTGATGGGCATCACGGGCGAAGAGGGACAGCCGCCGGTGCGCATCGGCACCTCGGTTGTCGATCTCTCCACTGGAGCGAACGCCGTACAAGGCATTCTGGCCGCGCTCTATGTGCGAGAGCGCACCGGCGCCGGCCAGCGGGTTGATGTTTCCCTCCTCGGTTCTGTCGTGAGCTGGCTGACGTACCACGCCGTGGGATTTTTCGCCACGGGAGAGCAGCCCAAGCGCATGGGCTCCCGGCATCCCGGAGTCATGCCCTACGGAGCCTATCCCACCCGCGATGGGTACCTTGTGGTGGCGATCGCCATGGACTCGCTCTGGCGAAGGTTTTGCCAGGCAATCGGTCATTCGGAGTGGGCGAGCGACCCTCGCTTTGCAACCAATCCCGACCGCGTCGCCCATCGAGAGCTACTGGATGCGCTCCTGGAAGCAGTTCTGGCCAAGCGTTCTGCCGCCGAGTGGGGCGAGATCATGGAGCAGGCTGGCGTGCCGTGCAGCCCGGTCAACTCCCTGGAGACGGTCCTCAACCTCCCGCAAGTGCTCCACCAAGAACTAGTGGTCGATGTGCCGCGCGATGACCTGCCAACCCTGCGAATGCCAGGCATCGCCATCAAGCTAAGCGCCACGCCGGGGACGATCCGGCGCCCACCGCCCAAGCTGGGCGAGCATACCGACGACGTACTCCGCGAGCTTGGCTACGACGACGCGGGGATCGTCCAGCTGCGCAACGCTGGCGTTGTCTAGGACAGGGCCTCCCGGCCGCTGGTCACAGAGGCGGTGGCAGCGGCTGAGGCTGGTGCGCTGGCAGACCGCGGCGATCGAGCAGCGCAAGCGCATCAATCGCCTCGCTGCGCTTGCCGGTCAGCGTGAGAACCGCATCAGCGAGTCGCCGGCGGACGCCCGGTACGCTGCGGTAGATGCGATTGCCGAGGATGATGCGTGCAGTGCCACCGCCTTCGACCCGGCCCCAGGCAACAAGCCAGCCGGTGCGCACGGGCACGATCTCCACGAACCGGCTATGGTCCTGCCAGAGAAATGCGGGTTTTCCAGTGATCGCGTCCTCGCTCATCGTGGTGAGTCCCGCGCCTATGCGCGATCGTGCGCTCCTCGCTGCGCCATCAAGCCCGCGCCTCACGCCCTACTGGGTCTTGCGCGGATCGAGCGCATCACGCAAGCCATCGCCCATGTAGTTGATCGCCAGCACAGTCAGGATCATCAAGCCGGGGAAGAGCGCCTCATGAGGATAAAATTGAAACTTATCCTTCGCCTCATTGAGCATGGCGCCCCATGTTGGCACATCGGACGTAAAGCCCAAACCCAGGAACGACAGCGCCGATTCCGTGATGATCGAGGCGCCGATGCCGAGCGTTGCCGCCACGATAATGGGGCTCAAGACGTTTGGCAGGATATGCTTGAACATCAGCGTCGACCGAGTAGCGCCGATGGCACGGGCCGCCTCGACGAACTCTTTTTCCTTGAGCGCAAGGAAGCTTGCCCGCACCAGCCGGGCCGTCGGCATCCAATTCAACACCGCGATCACAATGACAATCAGAACAAAAACGCCGAGATTGCCATTGCCAAATCGCTCGTCAAAAAAGACATACATCTCCTCACGGAAGAGAAAGCTGATCAAGAGCAGCAGCGGCAATTGCGGCAGGCTGATAAACATGTCCGTGATGCGCATCAGCAGGCTATCGGTAAAGCCACCGAAGAAGCCAGCCGTCGCGCCGACAGCCGTGCCAAGCGAGATTGCGACCAGCGCCGCGCAAATACCCACGGCCAGCGAGATGCGCCCGCCCCACAGCACCCGCGCGAGCATATCCTGGCCCAAGCTGTCATTCCCAAACGGATGACTCCACGACGGTGGAGCATCAGCCAGCATGAAGTTAATCTCATCGATCTCGTAGGGATAGAGCGCGCTGCCAATAAAGGTCGCCAGGACAAAGAAGATAAAGACGACCATCCCGGCCATCGCCAGGCGGTGACGGCGAAATTGCCGCCAGGCATTCCCCCAGAGCGTGCGGTGCTTCTTGAGCGCGAGGGCGTCTAACGCGCTCACACCCTCAGGCGCGCCGGCCGCGGCCCTTGGGACAGAGACGCTTCGCGGCGCTACGCTGAGATCAGCTTCTTGCTGCATTGCCACGCTCCTCGCGCGATCGGCGTTGATCGCATGACCAGGTGTCTCCTCCTAGGAATACTTGATGCGGGGGTCGAGCACCGCATACAGAATGTCGGCCACGATATTGAACACCACCACCAGGATCGAGATGCCAAATGCGACCGCCATCACCGTCGGAACGTCCTTTTCGTAGATTCCATTGACGAGGAGCGAGCCAATGCCGGGAATGCGAAAGATCTGCTCGGTAATGATCGCTCCGCCGAAAATCTCCGGAATCTGGATGGCGATAATCGTGACCACGGGGATCAGCGCGTTGCGCATCGCGTGGTAAACGATCACCGACCATTCCCGCAGCCCTTTGGCCCGTGCGGTACGCACGTAATCCTGGCTGATCACCTCTAACATGGAGGCGCGCACGAAGCGCGTCAGCGAGGCCGAGCCGGCCAGCCCCAGCACCGTCACCGGCATGATGGCTTGCCGGATATTGGGCCACAAGCCCTCCGCGTTTACATCATAAATGAATGGCAACCAACCGAGCTTAACCGAGAAGATCACGATGAGAAGAATGCCGGTGAAGAACGTTGGTAAGCTAAACCCTAGGAAGGCAAAGGTTGTGGCAATCTGATCGAAAAGCGAATATTGCTTGATGGCTGAAATCACGCCAACGGGAATTGCAATAAGGATGCCAACCAGATACGCCGAGCCAACAACGCCCAGGGTCACGGGCAGGCGGCCCAGCACATAGTCGCGGACATCAGTCCGGGAGGTATACGAAACTCCCCAATTGCCCTGAAGGTATTGCCAGGCCCATTTGGGATACTGGACGTGAATCGGATCGTCAATGCCCATCTGCTTGCGAAGCCGCTGGCGCAACTCTGGTGGCACATTGGGATTGTTGGCAAACCCGGCCAGCGGATCTCCTGGAGCAAGCGCGAGGATAGAGTAAATGACCATGCTGATCGCGATCAGGGTTACGATCGAGATCAAAGCACGGCGAATCAAATAGCGACCCACGGCAGCCTCCTGCCCAAACTCCCGGGACAATCGGACGTCGTTGTCCTGTCCTTCCTCGCGGCTCGGCACACTGCGAGGTACTCGCGATACGCATCCCGCCTCAGACGGGACGCACCGCTCGGCACCCTCACCTACCGCCCGGAGGCGCGGAAATGCTACGAGTCCAACTCGGATATTGTCAAGAAACGGCGCGCCATGGTGCGCAGACATGCTCATTCTGGGCATCGTGCTCGTATGCAGCGGTCGCCCACGTGCCCAACCATGGCCCATTAGCTGGTGGCAGTGCGAGCGGCGCCGGCGTTGGCGGCACAACGGTAGTCCCGGCCAAGATGGGGCTCCCACCTGGCGAGGCAGTGCTGCGCTGGGCGAGGTGCCGAAGCTCGCTCAACCATCCGCTCCCTGCTGCAGCCAGCAAGAACGAGCGCCGCACGCATGAGCACGGCAAGCATCGGTCCACGTCCACCGTGCTCTACTGGCCGTTGTCCATGCGGATGCTCCATCCCCACATCCGTGTCACACGGCGCGGATTGAGCACCGTGGAGCGCCATTCCTGGCCGCCCAGTTGCCGGATTGCAGATAGGCGGGCCACGGCGTGGCGGACTGTGCTACACTCGGAGCGCGTGGCCAGGTCCGCGCGTTGTTGGTGTGCCGATCCGGACTGTAGCTCGCGGCCAAGAGCGAGTCCGGCGAACGCGATGGTTGGGAAGTAGGAGTCAGGAGGCGTCATATGGCCAGGCTGATTCTGAGGGCCGAACCGCGAACAATCATCGGCAAGCGCGTTCGGCAACTCCGCCGGGTCGGAAAAGTTCCCGGCGTCGTGTATGGACCAGGTGTGGGGAACGGCACAATCCAAGTCTCCGTCGATCAACGAGAGCTTGAGCGTGCCTATATGGTCCTCGGTCACTCCACGTTGCTTGACCTCACGTGGAACGGGCACACGCAGCAAGTCTTCATTCGGGAAGTCCAGCTTGATCCGATCAAAGGCGAGCCCCTGCATGTCGACTTCTATGCTCCGAACTTACAGCGAGAAGTCGTCGCCTCGGTGCCAGTTGTCCTGCATTTTGGTGAGGACAAGCCGGCAGGAGTCGTAACCCTGCTCCACCCCGAGATTGAGGTCCGTGCCTTGCCCACGCTGCTTCCCCATCAACTTGACGTTGATGCGTCGCAACTGCGGCAGATCGGTGATGTTCTGCGCGTCAGCGACCTGACGCTCCCGCAGGGTGTGACCGCGGTTACCCCGCCGGACGAGGTGATTGCGACGGTTGCCGAGGCCGAGGAAGTTCCAGAGGCCGCTGAGGAGACGCCAGCCTCGTAGACTACCGAGCAGAACAGCCGCTCCCCGATCCCTGTCTCAAGGCCGCGCGGTTTTACCGGTCGCGCGGCCTTGCTGCCGCGGTTACTCCGCCACCGGGACAGCCGGTGTCTCGTGCTGGCTCAGGCCATGCAAGCAGTCGCGCACGGGACCAGCAAGGAGATGCAGCATGCGGCGCGTTTGGTCCTGCGTGATCGCCGGAGTATAAATGTTGGCGAGGAAGAGATCGAAGCCAAGCGCTTGGCGGGCAGCATGGATAGCACGCGCGACTGTTTCCGGTCCACCTGCCATGTAGACCTCTTCGCGCACGAGGCGCTCAGCTTCCTCAGCCGCGCTGGCGCGCCGGTCGGGCCGGCTCCCCTCACCAGCCGTTTGTTGCGATGCTTCGAGCCGGATGAGCGCATCGACCATCTCGGCGTGGGCGCGCTGATCGTCGTCTGCCAAGAAGACATGACGCATGAGCGCAATCCTCCCGCCCGGCGCTTGCGGCCCGTCCTGTGGCTGGCTCCGGCGCTTCTCGCGGCCAGCAATGAACGTGTTTGATGCCGGCTGGAGGGCTTGCGTGGGCGCGAATCCAAGGGCGAGATTGAGACCGAAACTGCCAGCCCAGCCTGCCGCAGCCGGATTCGTCCCTGCGTACCAGAGAGGCGGATGGGGCACCTGAAGCGGCAGTGGATTGATGACCACACCGCGGATGGTGTCAAAGGGACTCTCGATACTGACCTGCCCGCCGCTCCACAAGGCCTGGATGATGGCAAGCCGCTGCTGAAACATTGGGATGCGTTGCGCCGGGTCAATGCCAAGCGCGACAAGCTCTTCCGGCCGGTGGCCCAAGCCAAAACCCACCTCCAGCCGTCCACCGCTCACATGATCGAGCACCGCGATTTCTTCGGCCAGCAGCACGGGGGAATGAAGGGGCAGCGTATAGGCCAGCACACCCAGCCGCATCCGGCGCGTTCGCTGTGATGCCGCCCCAAGCCACGCGCCCGGCGCTGGGCAGCGGAAGTGCGCGAGAAAGTGCCGCTCGGCTGTGAACGCCACCGATAACCCGAGCTCATCGGCAAGGGCAAGATCGTCCAGCCGCCGCCGATAGACCGTCGCGTGGTCGCTCGCATCCGTCGGATCAATCTGGAAAATGTCAAACAGCCCGAGATCAATCATCAGCCACACCCGATCCTGCACTCCGCAGCGCACCCCCGGCTCACCGTGGCTTGCGCCCATCGCTATGCAGGGTAGCATGGATTGCGCTCAGGCCGGGCGCAACGGCCGTTATCCTCTGGCTTCGCACAAATGACAAGGGGCCAGCCCTTGCCGGGACTGGCCCCTTGCTGGTGTCCGGGCACCACGGCAGTCGTGGACGCCTAGCGGCGCTCGACCTCCGCCGTGATGCCCATCAGACCGTGACTACTACTCATGGGCATCACCTCCTTTACCCTACGCGGATTGCTCCTTTGGTCGCCCCGCGAGGCTATCAAGGTGCAAATTGCGGTCCAGGGCCGCAACACGATCCTGGACCGCTAGGCCCACCTTACCATGGGCGTTTGAGGACGTCAATGATGCGTGACGCCGTGCACGATCTCGCTCTCCGATGCCTGACCACGCGCGGGCTCTGGGCGCCACAATCCTTGCTGATGTTCGCGCTGAAACCGGACACAGCGCGTTGCCCGGCCAGGCACGACCTCCTCCAATTCCGCGGGCATCTGCGAGCAGACCGGAAGTGCAAATGGGCATCGCGGCACCAGCCGGCAATGGCGCGGCGGATTGATCGGTGATGTTGGCTCCCCAACCAGCGGGATGCGTCGCTTGCGCTGGCGGGGATGATCAACGGGTGTGGCGGATACGAGCGCCTGCGTGTAGGGATGAAAGCTGTTGGTTAGCACGGCGTGCGTTGGCCCGGTTTCGACGATCTGGCCAAGGTACATGACAGCGATCCGTGTTGCCAGGAGACTGACCACGGCGAGGTCGTGGGAGATGAACAGATAGGCGAGATCGAGACGCGCTTGCAGGTCCCGGAGCAGGTTGAGTATCTGGGCCTCGACCGATACGTCGAGGGCGGACGTCGGCTCATCAAGCACGATGAAGTCGGGGTTGGTGGCTAAAGCGCGGGCGATCCCAACCCGCTGCTGCTGCCCGCCGGAAAGCTGGTGAGCGTACCGATCGACATGCTCTGCGCCCAGTCCGACCATTTCAAACAGTTCGAGCACCCTGGCCCGCGCCTGGCGCTTCTGCACCAAGCCATGCAGCCACAGCGGCTCCGCAACGAGCTCGCCCACCGGATGTCGCGGATTGAGTGAGTCCAGCGGGTCCTGGTAGACCATCTGCATCCGCGCGCGCAACCGGCGCAGCTCCCGTTCCGGTAAAACCGTAATGTCCTGCCCATCCAGCAGGATTTGCCCGCTGCTGGGCTCCTCCAGTCGCAGAATGCATTTCCCAACCGTTGATTTGCCGCTGCCGCTCTCTCCAACCAGTGCCACCGTCTCCCCGGCAGCGATGGTGAGCGAGACATCGTCCGCTGCCACGAGCCAGCGATGACCAAGCAGGCCATGCCGAATAGGGTAGCGCTTGCTCAGCCCTCGCACCTCGATCAAGGGAACGCCGGTCTCAGCCGCCATCAGCCGATCTCCCGCCAGCGATGGCACGCGACCCAGTGCCGCGGGCTAACCTGCTCAAGCACGGGCACTGCTTCCTGGCACCGAGGCTGGGCAAATTGGCACCGGGGATGGAAGGGGCAGCCAGGTGGGCGCCGCCGGAGGTCCGGCACTTGACCGGGGATGCTCGCCAGCGTGCCGGCTGCTCCAGCACGGGCGCGGGCGGCCAGTAACCCCAAGGTGTAAGGGTGCCGTGGCCCGTCAAAGATCGCCTCAATCGGTCCCTCTTCAACGATCATTCCCGCATACATGACGGCAACCCGGTCACAGAGCTCGGCGACGACGCCGAGATTATGCGTAATCATGATCTGCGCGAGCCCGCGTTCTTCCCGTAGCCGTGCCAGCAGGGCGATGATCTGGGATTGGATGGTCACATCGAGCGCTGTCGTCGGCTCGTCGGCGATCAGCATCTTTGGCGAAGATGCGAGCGCGAGGGCGATCATCACCCGTTGTGCCATCCCCCCGGACAGGTGATGCGGATAGCGCTGGAGCACAGAGCCAGGAGCTGGCAGACCGACATCGGCCAGGAGCTGTTCGGCGCGGCGAACCGCCGCAGGGCCACGAACCCCTTCGTGCACTCGCAGAACCTCCTCAAGGAGGCGTCCCACCCGAAAGACTGGGTTCAGCGAGGAGCGTGGGTTCTGAAAAATCATCGAAATCTCCCCGCCGCGCACGCGGCGCATCTCCTTGGGTGACAGCGCCAGCAGATCGCGCCCCCGGAAGAAGATCTTGCCAGCCGTGACGCGGCCCGGCCGCCGAAGCAGCCGCATGACCGACAGCGCGGTTACCGACTTGCCAGACCCACTTTCTCCCACGAGGCCGACAATTTCTCCCGTGTGAACGTCGAGCGTCACGCCGGTCAGGACCTGGACCGGCCCGGTGGGCGTGAAGAACGTCACCTGCAGATCCTGGATTTCGAGCAATGCGCGGTCAGGCATCAGGCACTCGCCGTGTAATCAGCGCGATGGTTCGTTGGCATGGTCCGCATTCCCGTCGGTATCTCCTCAAGGTAACGCTTGCCGTGGCCTAGCTCAGCGGCGCGTCGGGTCGAGCAGATCCTGCAAGCCGTCCCCAATGAGGTTGAACCCCATCACTGTGATCGCAATCGCTAGCCCCGGAAAGAACGACACCCACCACTGGCCAGTAATGATGCGCGGCACACCCAGCCCGATCATCACACCCCACTCCGGCGTCGGCAAGCGAACCCCCAGACCAATGAAGCTGAGCCCGGCCGCATCCAGAATGGCCCAGCCAAATTGCAGGGTAGATTGCACGAAAATCGGAGCAATGCTGTTCGGCAACAGGTGCCACGTGAGGATGCGCCAGCGGGAGGCGCCCACGCCACGCGCCGCCATGGCGTACTGAGCGTTGCGAATCACGAGGAAGCGGGCGCGCATTAGGCGGGCATAGACCGGGACATTGACGAAAGCGATCGCGATGATCAGGTTGGGGATGCTGGGACCAAGCGCCCCGGCGATCCCCAACGCCAGGATGAAGCCAGGAAACGCGGCAATAACATCCATCATGCGCATCACGGCTTCGTCGATCCGGCCGCCAAGGTAGCCCGCGGCCGCCCCGGCTGAGGAGCCAATCAGCAACCCGACGATGACCGCTCCGATGCCGATGCCAAAGTCGATGCGGATGCCGTAGAGCACGCGCGAAAAGATATCTTCGCCAAAGAGCCCCGTACCGAAGGGATGATCCCAGGATGGACCACGCAGCTTTTCCCGTGGATTCAGCGCATACGGATCGTACGGGGCGATCAGCGGCGCGCACAGACCCAGCAGCGCCAAGGCAAGGATGACGAAGAGCCCCGCCGCGGTCACTGGGTTCCGCCGCAGCCACCGCCGAAAGACGATCCACCATCCGGGGCCGGGCGCAAGCGCTCCATCTGCCTGAGAGACTGCGATCGAGCTATTGGTCATCGCCCATCCCTTTTGCCGCGGCGACTACAGAGCATCCGCCAGTAACCCGGCACTTGGCCAGGACTGGGGCCGGGCCATTATCCCCGCACCCGGGGATCCAGCAGCATCCCAACGACATCGACGATGAGAAAGAGCAGCACATAGACGGTCGTGGCATAGAGAATGAATCCCTGAACAGCGGGATAGTCACTGGAGGTGATGGCATTGAACACATAGCGGCCAAGGCCGGGCCAGGCAAAGATGTTTTCCACGAGCACCACTCCACCAAGCAAATAGCCATAGACGATCGCGGTCATGGTGAGGAGCGGCAAGATCGCGTTGCGCAGCGCGTGACGGAGCACAACTGACCACTCGGAGAGCCCGAGTGATCGCGCAGCCCGCGTGTAATCGGCATCGAGCGCCTCGATCATCCCGGACCGGGTCATCCGGGCAAGCGGAGCCATGACCGCGAAGGCCAGGACGCCAGCCGGCATGATCAGCGCCTCGGACGACGCTTTAAGGGCCGCCCAGTTCGCCGTGAGGAGCGCATCAATCGTGTAGAGACCGGTCACGTGCTGCGGCGGATCCACTGAGGGCGGAAGCCGGCCTTGTGGCGCGGGAAGCAGGCGCCAGCGATAGAAGAGGAAGTAGATCGCCAGCAACCCAACCCAAAACACCGGCATCGCCACGCCCACCACGGCCAGTAGGCGAGAGAGATGGTCAATCCAGGTGTCGCGCCAGTAGGCGGCCGCGATCCCGAGCGGCACAGCAAGCATGATCGCCAGGAGCATCGCATACAGGGTTAGCTCAAAGGTCGCGGAAAATCGGGTCATCAGATCCTTCAACACCGGCTGGCTGGTGACGAAGGAATCCCCGAGATCACCGTGGATCACGCCCCGGATGTAACGGATGTACTGCACGAGGAGCGGGTCGTTGAGCCCGGCTTCCTCGGCGACGCGCTGCCGGACTTCGGGGCTCGCTAGCGGGCTAATCATCCGGTCTATGGGATTACCAGGGATGATCCGGGTCAACGCAAAGGTGATGAGCGTCACCCCAAGCAAAACTGGGAGCAGCAGGATCAGGCGGCGAGCAATATACAACGCCACTGGCTCACCTCGATGCCGGTTGACCGGTGCAGCGAGACGTGGTGAACGTGAGTCCCTCGTCTCGCATGCGTGACACGGGTTGCGCACATTGTGTCGCGCCCGTTTCCGAGCTGGCAAGCCGTTAGCGTCTCGCTGACGGGAGTGATGTCCTGATGTCCGCTGCTGCTGTCTGGTCAGGAGTCGTGCCGCGGAAGAGCAGGAACCAGGCGATGACAACGCCGAGCAGGAGGAGCGCCCAATTGCGGTTCAGCTCGGGGCGGAGCATGCTCGGGATGGCCCACATCACCGTTCCGCGCTTGACAACCTGCTCCAGCCATAGGTCGTTGGCGAAATTGACCAGCCCGTAGACCAGCATCAGTGCCAGATACCAGCCGAGCGTAGCACGGAGCGCCGCGGGTCGCACACGGCCGAGTTGCCGGCCCAGGAGAAGCGCGGCGCTGGCGAAGAGGAACCCATCGAAGCCGTGGTGGTGGCCGAGGTGAACCGCCGCCAACTCCGACTGCGTGGCTGAGACCTCCTCCGACATGACGACGTCGCCAATAAGCGGCAGCGCACCGATGTAGAGCCCGAGGTCCGCCAGCATTCAGGGCAGCGAGAGGACCGTCATCACGGCGATAACCGCTAGCGCGGCCTGGTCGCGCCTAGTCCAGGGAAGCCGTGGTCCAGTTCCCGCGAGGCACAGCGCGGCGAGCGTCAGCGCCAGCGCACTCGCGACACCGAGCGCCGGCAGTGCGTTAGCCGGTTTGGCATCGAGGTCGGCCTGATCGACAACCCCTGGTAGAGCGGCGACGAGGCAGAGCAGCACCGCCCCGGTAGCCAGGCCGATGGCAAGGCGACGGCGCATCGCGCTGATCGGCGCTGCCAGCAGCCGCGCCACCGCGATCAGGAGCAGCGCCATGGCGATGAAGGCGGAAGGGAAGTTCGCGAAAACGAGGGCGCGGCTGAGACCACCGGTGATTCCCTCAAGATCGGTATGGTACAGGTCGGCGGATGGAAGGCGGGCATAGGTGATCACGATCGCCAGCGCATCGAGGCCGAGTACACTCCAGACCACGAGCGATTCCCGCAACCCGGCCAGTGGCTTCAGTCTCCTGTCCATTGTCGCCTCCCGAGCGTGGCGCTCTGCGCGGCTGCCAGATGGTTGAACGATGATCAGCGTGCCTCTTTTTCGCTCGTGCTCCATCCGCAGCGTTACGGAATCCCGCAAGGTCATCGCATTCGCTGCCTCGAACGCGTGGCGCAGCGGATTACGTAGAGCCACCGATGGCAGCGCTGGCCCGACCGGCTGTAATGGGGGACATCGGACGGAGTCAGCACGGGAGGCGTTGCAATGAACGGGGCAACATCAGCGGGAGCGACACTGCTGCGGCGGGTGATCGGCATGTGCCGGTCACGGCGGACGGTCAAGATCGTCGACTCCACCGGCGCCGAGTTGACCGGCCCGACGCTTCTCCTGCGCGCCCTCGTTCTGCGGCGGATCCTGCAACGCCGGCTGGCGACGGACGAGCGGTATGTCGGCATTCTGCTGCCGCCGACCGTGGCTGGCGTCGTGACCAACCTTGCCCTCTCGCTCGACAGTCGCGTCACGGTCAACCTCAACTATACCCTCACTCCGGCGCTCATTGACTCCTGCATCCGGCAGGCCAGTATCAGGCACATCATCACGAGCCGCCGTTTCCTCGATCGTACTGGCCTCCAATGCAACGCCGACCCCATCTTTCTCGAAGATCTTAAAGACGCGCCGACGTTGCCTGACAAGGTGACCGGCGCACTCCTCGCCTACGCCATGCCAATTCCCTTTCTGGTGCGTCTTCTTGGAGTGCATCGCCTGCGGACCGACGAGGAGATGACGGTCATCTTCACCTCGGGCACGACGGGCGACCCGAAGGGGGCTGTCCTCACCTTCGGGAACGTCTCCGCGAACGTTGATACGGTCGACCGCGTCATCCATCTCAACCGCGACGACGTCGTACTCGGCATCCTCCCCTTCTTCCACTCCTTCGGCTTCATCATCACGCTCTGGGCGGCGCTCGCGCATGATGTCAAGGCGGCGTACCACGTCAACCCGCTGGACGCCCGCGCCATCGGTCAACTTTGCCGTGAGCAGAAGGGGACGATCCTCCTTGCCACGCCTTCCTTCCTCCGCACCTACACACGACGCTGCTCACCGGAGGACTTTTCCAGCGTGCAGGTCGTCGTCACCGGCGCCGAGCGCCTGCCATCCGATCTCGCCAATGCCTTCGAGCAGAAGTTCGGGATTCGCCCGGTCGAGGGCTATGGCACAACCGAGTTGGCAGCCCTGATTGCTTCGAACGTCCCACCGAGCCGGGCACGTGGCAGCGCCGCGACGGTTTGCCGCGAAGGGACAGTGGGTCGGCCGGTGCCGGGCGTGCGGGTGAAGGCAGTCGATCTGGAAACGGGAGCGGACTTGAGGCCTGGCGAGCAGGGCATGCTCTGGGCCACGGGACCGAACGTGATGAAGGGATATTTGGGGCAGCCAGAGACGACCGCGGCCGTCATTCGTGACGGATGGTACGTCACTGGTGACGTTGGCATCGTTCACGCCGACGGTTGCATTGAGCTCGCCGGGCGTGTCAGCCGCTTCGCCAAGATTGCTGGTGAGATGGTGCCGCTGGTGCGGATCGAAGAGGCGCTCGCTGCCATCGCCGGCAACGACGATGATGGCCCGCGCATCGCAGTCACCGCCATTCCCGATGAGGTACGAGGTGAGCGGATCGTCGTTGTTCACACGCCGCTGGCCCACACGCCCCATGACCTGCGCCGCGCGCTTGTCGAGGCCGGGTTGCCCAACCTGTTTATTCCCTCGGCCGGCAGCTTCGTCGAGGTTGACGCCCTGCCGATGCTCGGCACCGGCAAGCTCGATCTGCGGCAGATCCGCGAGCTCGCGCTGCGGCATTTCGAGTCCGTCGCAGAAGCAGCATCGCGCGTTACTGATTCCACCATCGGAGGGCTATGATGGATGAAGGCACGATCGCCGTAGTTCTCAACCCGCGCGCCGGGCGTGGAGCTGCGCTGGCTCTCCTTCCCGAGATTGCCGCCGGCCTGCGTGACCTCGGGCTGCCGCTTCGCCTCCACCTGACGCGCGGGCGAGGAGATGCGACGGCGATCGCCCGCGACCTGGCGCTCCAGAAGACGCGTATCGTCGTCGCGGTCGGCGGCGATGGAACCGCGAACGAGGTCGCGAATGGCCTTCTGGCGGCTGGCGGACGGACTGCCCTTGGGCTTATCCCCGCAGGCCGGGGCAACGACTTTGTGCGATCCTCCGGTGTTTCCAGCGATGTGCGGACGGCGCTCGCCCGCTTCGCGAGCGGTGGCTGTCGTCCGGTCGACATCGGTCGGGTGACGGCTGCCGGCGGAGCCTCCCGTGTCTTCCTCAACCATGCCGGTCTCGGCCTTGATGCCCGCATCGCCATGCTGGCCAATGCCTCCCGCCTGCCTGGCACGACGCTGCCCTATCTCGCTGGTGTCGCTGGCGCCCTGGCCCGGCACCGCAACATCGAGATGACGATCGACGTTGATGGTCAGCGCTTGGAAGGCCGCGTCTGCTTCGTCCTCGCTGCCAATGGATCGAGCATTGCCGGTGGGATGCGACTGGCGCCGCGGGCCAGCGTCGCTGACGGTCTCCTCGATCTCCTGGTTGTGGGTGACATTGGCCGGCTCGATCTGCTCCGCCAGGTGCCCCGTGTTTACCACGGCACGCACCTTGGTCATCCACAACTGCGCCTTTTCCCGGCCCGCGCCGTCCGTATCGAGGCGGCTGAAGCGGTCCCCGTCGAGCTGGAAGGAGAGCTCTTTGGCACTGCGCCAGTTACGCTCACGGTCGAGCCGGGCGCTTTGCTGCTGGCCGGCACCACCTAAGCATGCCGTGCTGCACGCTGCCTTCCCACTGGCTTCAGGCTCCGCCAGCCGGAACGCCTGGCTCGGGCACGGGGTGTCATTTCCGCTCTCCTCTCCAGTGGCGATCTGCGGTCACGTCGCGTGCTGATCCTCCATGCTCGTGACGGATGGCATGAGCTTGGACCGGTCGCCTGGAGCACATTGACAGGGGAACAGCAGGGGGCCATGATGGGCGCATCGCTGCCACGCCCGTCGGAGGGCTCCGCCCATGGTCTCCCAGCCTCTCTCTGGCAACAACTTGCCCAACCCACTCGCATCGTTTGTCGGAAGAGCGCGCGAGATAGCAGCGATTTGCACCCTGCTGCGGCATAACGGTGTCCGCCTGCTTACCCTTACTGGCCCGGGCGGCGTAGGCAAGACGCGGCTGGCGATCCGGGTCGCCGAGACCCTGGAGCCCGCCTTCGCCGACGGCGTCGCCTTCGTCTCTCTCGCCCCGGTTGCCAACCCTGAACTCGTCGCTCCCACCGTGGCGCAGACCCTCGGCATCCGCGAGGCCGGGAGCGGCCTAGTCATCGAGCGCCTCAAAAGCTCCTTGCAAGTCAGGCACCTTCTCCTGGTGCTGGACAATTTCGAACATCTCGCCGGGGCCGCCCCACTGGTGGCGGAGCTGCTTGCGACCTGCCCGGGCCTCCAGGTGCTCGTCACGAGCCGGGCCCTGTTACGGGTGTCCGGAGAGCAGGTCTTCCTGGTGCCGCCGTTACTACTGCCGGACGCGCACGCCCCGGCTCACCGGGTGGCCGAAGCCGAGGCGGTGCAGTTGTTCGTGGATCGTGCCCGGGCGGTCGCTCCCGCGTTTGCTCTGACCAAGGAGAATGCGCCGGCGATCGCCGCCGTGTGTGCCAGGCTTGATGGGTTACCTCTCGCTATCGAGCTGGCCGCAGCGCGGACGCAGCTCTTATCACCGGCCACCCTCTTGTCGCGGCTGGCGACGCGTCTCCCGCTGCTGACTGGCGGACCACGCGACCAGCCAGCCCGCTTGCAGACCATGAGGGATGCGATCGCTTGGAGCTATGACTTGCTAGACGAACCCGAGCAGAGGCTGTTCCGGCGACTGGCCGTCTTCGTTGGCGGGTTCACCCTGGAGGCGGCCGAGGCCGTGGCAGGGGGCTTGGAGTCGGGGACGGAAGGCTTGGGACGATTCCGCCATCCAATCCCTGTGGCCTCTGACACCTTCTCCGTCCGGGCTGGCGTTGCGGCATTAGTGACGCAGAGCCTTGTCTGCTGGCTGAACCTACCCAACGACGAGCTCAGCACGAATGCTCCGCGTGCTGGGATGCTGGAGACGGTCCGCGAGTTTGCGCTGGAGCGGTTGGAGGCGTGTGGAGAGGCGGAGGTCGTGCGCGCGCGGCATGCAGCCCATTTCCTGGCCCTCGCTGAGACAGTCGAGGCGGAGCGAATCGGGTCCTCCCCGGTACGTGTTGAGCATCGCCTTGGCCCGGAGCGCGACAACTTCAGGGCCGCACTGCGCTGGCTGAGGGAGCAGGGCGACATCGAGCGTGGACTCCAACTCGCCAGTGCGCTTTGGCCCCTCTGGCTGGAGCACGGCGACCTTTCGGAAGGAAGGACTCAGCTTGCAGCCGTTCTGGCGCTTCCGGATGCCGCTGCCCACCGTAAGGCGTGGGCGAAGGCCACCTGGGTGGCGGGGGCGCTCGCTCAAGCCCTGGGAGATCCGGACCAGGCCGTGACCCTCAGCGAGCGGGCTCATGCTGTTTGCCGCGAACTTGGTGATGACCGAGGTGCTGCTGCCGCGCTGTACACCCTTGGGCTCGATGCGATGGTGCGGGGTATTTACGGGCGAGCGGAGGGCTACCTTGCGGAGAGCTTGGCCTTATTTCGTGCGACCGGTGACGCGCGGGCGGGCTCCTGGGCGCTCCGCCATCTCGGTAGCGTCGCCTACCGGCATGGCGACTTGGCCCGGGCGGAGGCGTACGCCACAGAGGGCCTTGCCTTGGTGCAGGCGACTGGAAGCCGGCTGGACATGGCTCGGCTCCTCCACACGCTTGGCATAGCGGTGGCGCACCGGGGCGACTTGGGACGGGCAATTCGGCTCTGGGAGGAGAGTCTGGTTCATTATCAAGCGGTCGGAGATCGCTGGGGTGTTGCCGACGCGCTTGCCAGCCTCGGTGACGCTGCTCGCCAGCAAGGCGATCTTCTGCAAGCAGCGACGCTGCTGGAAGAAAGCCTTGCACTCCTCCGTGATATTGGTGATCCGGAGGGCACGGCGCTCGTGCTTGGCCGCATCGGGTGGGTGGCTCGGGCGAACGGGGATCTGCCCGAGGCGGAGCGGCGGTTCGAGGAGGGGTTGGCCATTGCCCGGGCACACGACGAACAGGCAGGCTCGATCTGGACTCTACTTGGCAAAGGCACGGTGATGCTGGAACGGGGAGAGATCAGAGGCGCGGCGGCGCTCTTGCTAGAGAGCCTGCGATTGGCTTGGAAGCTCGAAGACCAGGTATCGATCGCCGCCGCGCTGGAACGCTGTGCGCATCTGGCTGCTGCTTCAGATCAGCGCGTGCGTGCCGTACGGCTGCTTGCCTCGGCGGGAGCTATTCGAGAGGCGATGGGCCACTCGTTGCTACCTGCTGACGCGGCCGAACACTGGCGCCTAGCTGCCGAGTTGCGGGTGGTCCTGGGCGGCGAGCGCTTCATGGCGGCTTGGGCCGAGGGACGGCTGATGACGAGCGGGGAGGCACGGTCGGAAGCCGCGCAGGTGGCGACAGCATCGAGAGCCCCGGCGAGCGGCGAAGACGCCGGGCGATTGACCCCCCGCGAGCGCGAGGTGCTGCGGCTCCTGATTGCCGGCAATTCAGACCGGGAGATCGCCGACTCGCTTTTTATCTCACGGCCAACCGCCTCCAAGCACGTTCAGGCGATCCTGGCCAAGCTGGGCGTACGCTCGCGCAAGGCAGCTATCGCCAAGGCGCTCGATGAGCATCTGATTCGAGATGCGGATGGCGACGAAAAGCATGACAAGCCGTTCATGGCCCTTTCTAATGGAGGACCTTCGTGAGCGGCTTAGCCCGGATGTTTCACTGCACGTTCTGGCTCTGCGCGCTACCTTCCCGACCCTGAATCCTGATCGCCACGGCATTGCTCTCGCGCGGCGTCTTGGTGCCGGCCCTAGTGCGGGTGGAAGGAGTTTCTTACGCGTGTGCCTCTGGCTCACTCCCGCCCGAGGTGGCGGCTTGGGGAGCATTCGACGCCTTTCGGATCGCGCACGGCCGGATGGCGGGGCGATGGACTGTATAAGCCAGGGTCTCAGGCTGGTGGAGCATATGGATGCGTGCTAATGCATTGCCGCCTCGACCACGCTTGCCCCTTGCGAGACGATAGCGAGACAGGTAACGTTCGGTCGCAGAATCGTGGATCGTGGCGCCGAAGTTGCGGTCAAAGGAGAACAGACGCGTGGTCGCCGCTGAAGGAACATTCGATATCTCGTCACCGTCCTGGTACCAGCGACTTCCCATTAATCCGGTGTTTCGCAAGCTGATCCTGTCTGCGACGCACAACCCACTTGTTGCCAGGGCCGTGCGCCGCTATGGCATGCGCCTGGGCGCCTCTCGATTCGTCGCGGGCGAGACGCTTGATGAGGCGGTCGTGGTCTTGCGTGCGCTCAACGCCCAGGGATTCCGCACGAACACGACCTTGCTGGGCGAGGGAGTGCGCGATGAGGCAACGGCGGCGTGGGTCGTCGAGCAGTATTGCCAGATCCTTGACCGCATCGCGAGCGAGAAGCTGATGACCAACGTCGCCCTCAAGCTCACGCACTTGGGGCTCGACCTCAGCGAGGATCTCGCCTACCGCAACGTCGCCCGCCTCGTGGCGCACGCGGCCACGCTCAACAACTTCATCCGCATTGACATGGAAGAGTCCGCGCGTGTGGACCCGACGTTACGGATTTACCGGAAGCTCCGGGCCGAGGGGCATGATAATGTCGGCACCGTGCTCCAGTCGTATCTTTACCGCAGTGCCCGCGACTTGGAGGATTTGTTGCCACTTCGCCCGAACCTGCGCATCGTCAAAGGGGCGTACCTGGAGCCGCCGAGCGTTGCCTACCCGAAGAAAGCCGACGTTGACCGGAACTACGTTGCGCTGGCCGAGCGCTCCCTCTTGGAGGGCGGCTTCACGGCGATCGCCACGCACGATGAGCGGATTATCGAGCATATGATCGCCTTTGCCGCCCGCCACGGCATCGGCCATGATCGCTACGAGTTTCAGATGCTCTATGGCATCCGGCCACAGGTGCAGAAGGCGCTGGTGGCGCGTGGGCATCGCGTGCTGATCGCCACACCATTCGGACCGGAGTGGTATTTCTACCTGATGCGCCGCCTAGCGGAGCGGCCAGCGAACCTCCTGTTCCTGATCCGCAATCTCGTGCGGCGGTAGCCCATGCCCTCTGTGCCTAGACGCAAAGGTCTCCGACACCGGTGAAAGAAACGGGTGCTACCGTTGCAGCGCGCAATCGGGCGATCGAGCGAGCAAACACGGGGGCCTTGAGCCAGACATCGACCAATTCGCGCTCCAGTAGTTCTAATGGAAGCAAGCCCTGAAAGATGGTGAGATTGTCGGGAACTCGCATCACGTGGCTTGCGATCCTCTTGAGATGACCGATATCCTCGGGAAGGCAGGAGATGTCGATTGGGCGATCGGTCCGGAGCGTGATCTCTCCGGCATCATAGTCGTCGAGCTGAAACCATCGGGCGAGAATTTCGTTCGTCAAGCAGCCAGCAAATGTGAGGTAGTAGTAGCTCTGGTGATCGCGCGCAACCGGCAGGCGATCCCAACCTACGATCGGATGCAACTGCGCCACGCGCTCGAGGAACCAGGCCCGAAGCGGGGGCGGCATCGACGCGTTCACCTCGCCACGTTCGAGCAGGCGCAGCATTTCCTCGACTACCGTCGGATCCAACGGCACCTTGTTGCCTGCGTACGTCAGATCCAAGCCAGCGCGTTGCCGGCTCGGCTCTACCTCGATCGTGTCCGACGCGACGCGACGCACACTCCAATACCTTCCTGCAAATCCGATGGTCGTCCCCACTTCGATGCGTAACAGGTTCGTCGCGGGTACGGAGCCCAGTTCGCGCCCATTGACCTTCAGCTGGACCTCGCGGCTCCGCCCTGGGTAGTTTCCCCAGATCAAGCGCAGATCGCGCAGGCGATGGAGATTGGGACCGGCTCCAAATCGACTGTAAAAGCTGTGAGGCTGAACGAAGCCGGATTGGACAAGGCGGTTTAGCAGAGTCTCAATTGTCGGACGGTCGAGATGCATCCAGTCGGTGAAAAGTTCGACGAACTCGGCAACAGGCCGATATGCGCCGTCGCGCTCCAAGATGACGGAAAGAATCTGTTGCACTGTGGCGCCGAAGATATCCAGTGGCCGCCCGCGCTCGATCCGTCCATTCCGGATCTGAGCCATAAGCGCCTCGAACGCCAATATGTCGGCGAGTCGCGATCCGATTTGCCGCTCCCCGCAGATCTGCCCCGAGCTTGTCGCAGTCACGGCGAGAATTCACGAACAGAGTAGCTTTGCGCGACGCTTTTCAAGCCGTGCTAGGTGACGTTACTGCTGTCCCAGGCGCGTCAAGGATGAGTGCGATCGCCTGGCAAGCAGTCTCTGGATGATCCTCGATGATGGGGGTGGCTCGCCAGGATCGGACAAGATCTGGATGTTCAGCGGCAGCCTGCCCACCAACAAGAATCGCGGGCGTGGGGTGAGGCGCAAGACCGTTCACCAGCACAGTCGTCGTGGTCTTTACGGCAGCGAGATTTGGCGGCATCTTTGCCGAGAGTAGAACGATGGATGGTTGATGCAACCGTACCGCGTCGAGGAGAAAGACCGCATCGACGTCTGGCCCGAGGTAATAGACACGGCGGCCGCCAGCCCGGAGTAAACCGCAAATCATCAAGAGGCCGAGCTCATGGAACTCACCGCGCACGCAGGCGGCAACGATTGCCGGGCCCTCTGCTGGCATCTTGCTATGCCGAATGGTGAGTTCGGCAATCAAGTCGCGGGCTAATTCGGAAATTTCTTTTTCTTGCGCGATGAGGAGGGCGCCATCCTCCCAGCGCTTGCCAATTGTCACCAGCGCCGGGCGCAGAACGTCGCCGAATAGCTGCCCGAGAGGGAAGCCCACGTCATCTAAAGAGAGAATGGTGCTGGTAGCAGACGCGAAGTCTCCCGCAAGCGCGTGTGCCAAGAATTGGTCGGAAAGCAAGGAGGCTGGTGGTAAGCGGTCAAGCTGAGCCAGGCGATGCCGGATTTCGGCGAGCGAGAGGCCTTGAGCTTGCCACGCTTTGATCTGGCGAATCCGTTGCAGATCATTCGTGGAATAGAGGCGATGCCCACCCGGTGTGCGACTTGCCGTGATGAGACCTTCCCGCTCTAAGAACCGCAGGCTGGAATGGGTAATGTCCGGGTACTGATGTCGTAGGCGAGTAACGACTTCGCCGATGGGTATCAGTGGCTTTGCGCGCTGCTCCGCCGTACCGCGCTCCTTGCCCCTCGGTCCTTTGCTGGCACTAACGTGACCATCTACCGCTGTCATGCTCTCGCTAGCCGCCTCCACGAGCCTCCTGTTCCCCCACATTATCGCGTATGGGCGTGCCGAGGACGTTGACAAATCTATACCTATAGTATAGATTCATAGTGACCGATCGGTCTATGAACTGGGGAAGCTCCATAACTCGGAGCACAGATGAGGAGGAGCACACGTGAACATCCGAACGGTTCGTCGCGCGATCGCATCGTTACCCATACTCGCGCTTGTAGCAATCATGTTTGCCATGCCTGGCCTCAACCGTGTCGAAGCCAGCCAGGCGACAGCCTCACCAGAAGCTGAGGTAGACATGGGCAACTGCGTTGCTGCGCTCGGTATCGGCAAGGAGGGAGATGCGTGCATCAACGTGATTCATGCTTCTCCGGATGCGCCAGCGGTGGACGTTTATCTCGATGGATCCAAGGCGCTGACAGATCTGGCCTTTGGGAAAGCTTCTGGCTGGGTCGCAGTTCCGGCGGGAGAGCACCGCGTCCAGGTTACCGCGACGGGCGCCATGCCTGACACCGCCGTCATTGATGCGCAAGTGATGCTCGAGGCCGGTGCCGCTTATGAGATCGCCGCCACTGGTCTGCTGGCCAATATCACCCCAAAGATTTATCAGGCGAACGTGAGTACACTTGAGGATGGCAAGGCGCGAGTCCGCGTTATCCATGCGTCTCCCGACGCTCCTGCTGTTGATATCGCCATCAAGGGAGGGGACGTCCTCATTAGCAATCTTACCTTCCCCAATGCGAGCGATCACCTCGAAGTGCCGGCAGGATCGTATGACCTTGAGGTCCGGCCGGCAGGAACCACTACTGTGGCGCTCGACCTTCCTGGCGTCGAACTGGAGTCGACGATGGTGTACAGCGTTTACGCGATTGGCCAGGTTGGAGATGGAACGCTGGCAGTCCTTGTTGTTTCGTCGTCAACCACTGGCGCTCCAGCAGCCACTCCTGAAGCTGACGCCACCCCGGCGATGTAAGAACGACAGTTGAAGCTCTCAGACCGAGCCGGGCAGTGTTCCCTCGCTGCCCGGCTGGTCCACCAGAGGATGAGTCATGGCCATTCGTACGCTTACGTTTCGGTCTGTTATCTTTGCTCCTGCTGATGTGGTGTACGCCTGGCACGCGCGTCCAGGAGCCTTCGAGCGCCTGGTGCCGCCGTGGATGGATGTCCGCGTGGAGGCGGCCCAAGGCACAGTCACCCCGGGTAGCTGGAAGCAGATCCGCCTCGCCCTCGGCCCTGTGCCAGTGAGATGGAAGGTTATCCACGAAGCCTCCAGCACACCATTCACGTTTGTGGACGTTCAAGAGCAGGGACCATTCCGCTCCTGGCGTCACGAGCATGTCATCACTCCGCGTGATGCCACGACATGCGTGCTTGAGGACCGGCTGACGTACGAGTTGCCGCTTGCTCCAGTGGCGGAAGTGCTGGCCGGGCCATCTGTGGAGCGGGCGCTACAGCGCGTCTTCCAGTTCCGCCACCGGCGGACGCAGCTTGACATCAGCCGGCATGTTCAGCTTGCGTCATCAGGACCGCTTCGCATCGCGGTCACGGGGGCATCGGGGCTCGTTGGCCGGCATCTCGTGCCCTTTTTGACCGCTGGTGGCCACGAGGTGATAACCCTTGTTCGCCGCAAGCCGAGGCACGCTTCCGAAGTGTTCTGGGATCCCGCAACAGGGGACATTGACGCGGCGCGCCTCGAAGGGCTCGATGCGGTCGTGCACCTGGCGGGTGTATCCATTGCCAGCGGGCGATGGACCAAGGCCCGGAAAACCGCGATCCGGGAAAGTCGCGTGCATGGCACGAGCCTCATTGCCCGGACGCTCGCTGCGCTGCGCGAGAAACCCAAGGTGCTTGTCTCGAGCTCAGCTATCGGCTTTTACGGCGACGCTGGAAACAACTTCCTCACTGAGATGTCACCCCCGGGCCTTGGCTTTCTGGCCGAAGTCTGCCGCGCCTGGGAAGAGGCTGCGTCTCCAGCAGCCGATGCGGGGATTCGTGTCGCCCATCCGCGCACGGGGGTGGTCATTGCAGGAAGTGGAGGTGTTTTGCCCCTCCTGCTTCGCGCGTTTCGCATCGGAGTGGGCGGCCCCCTCGGTGACGGCCAGCAGTTCATGAGCTGGATTGCGCTCGATGATCTCTTGGGTGCCATATTGACAGCGATCGTGGATGATCGTCTCGCTGGCCCTGTTAATGCGGTTTCTCCTTATCCAGTCACCAATCAAGAATTCGCTGCGGTACTCGGGCGTGTGCTCAATCGCCCCGCGAAACTCCGCGTCCCAGCACCGTTGTTGCGGCTGGCCGCCGGCGAACTCGCCGATGAGTTACTTCTGACTAGCCAGCGGGGCGTGCCACAACGCTTGCAATCGATTGGGTACACCTTCGCGTTTGATGAGATTGAAGACGCGCTACGCTTCGAGCTTGGCAGGGTAAATCCAACCGAAGCTGATTTCCCGATACACTCTGTAGCCCAGCCGTGAATCACTCGCTGCCTTCACGCGCGCATTGTGGTTTGAGGTTCGGGGCTTGCTTGTGCGGCTAGGTGGGGCGGCTGCCAGCTGTTGTTGACGGTGCAGACTCCCCACAGAGCAGGCACTCACCGCAGGTCCTGAACATGCCTATCCCGGGCACCAGCCTGGCTGTCGCCACCCCCTCACCCGTTGTGGGTATCGCTCGCTGTACCGGTGCATGCTCTCACGTCTCTTGCGCATTACTGACCGGCCAGTTGAATCGTTCCCGAGCTCGTTGCCGTGACCATGACTGGAATCGAACTTGTAGCTGGAATCGCGCTACCGCGAGCACTCGGCCCGGCCCCTTGTCCAGCCACCGCTGCGGCTTCGACGAGGCGGAACCAGATCTCACATGGGACGTCGCGCTTGGCGATGTACCGGTTGCCTGAGCCAGCCACCTGCCCAGGCAATGCTCGGAACGGACCACGGGCTGGATTATTCAAGTCGAGATAGATGCCGCTCGCCTCAAGCACTGTGCCAGGCTTCAGAATGGGAAGCTGGCCTTCTTCAATGGCGACGCTGGCACGTTGCAGCCAGGTATCTGCCCGTCCGGCAATCGTTCGCGTGGTCGTGTGCCAGGAAATCACGCTGTCCACGGCACTCCTCCTTGCTGCTACGGACGCCGGCGCACTACCGATGGCGGTTGAACATTCTTGGCGTCCAGTCGAATCGAATCGCTGGCACTCCGCTGATATGGAACCACAACGAGCGGATCGCTCGATGGGGTGGAACGGAGTGCTCCGGGGCAACACTCACAGGGGCAGCAGGCAGCGTTCATACCCTACCACAGGGCAGCCCCGCTCAGTCAAGCTGCATGATGGATCTATCGTATATGAAAATGGGGCCGTTCGATACCCCATGGCCCCACGGGGACTCCTGGAGTTCGGGAGGACATGCAGGATCGTTTGAGACTGAATGACGGATGCTCGGTGATCGCGTCTCCTAGACCATCACAAGGGCTCAGAAGCACATCAACGCCTTTGCGCGCTCTCATCGACACCAGTCTGCCTAGATCGCCGTCCAGCCGCCATCTACGGCAAGCGCATGGCCAGTGATCATCGTTGCTCCTGGGCCAGCCAGGAAAACGACGGCCGCTGCCACTTCTTCTGGGGTCGCCAGGCGGTTGAGCGGTGTGCGAGCCAGGATGTCCTGGAGCATCTCGGGCTCTCGCTCAAACAGCGGACGCGTCAGTGGCGTGTCAACGAAGGTCGGACAAACCGCATTGACCCGAATCTGATAGGGCGCCCATTCAAGAGCCAGCACGCGCGTGAGGTTGACGACACCAGCCTTGCTCGCACAATACGCCGCGCGTTGGTAATACCCATTAAGGCCCATGATGCTAGCCATGTTGATGATGCACCCACCGGGTGGGGTTTGATCGCGCATGACCCGGCCTGCGGCCTGCGCCACGAAAAAGACTCCCTTGAGGTTGACATCGAGCACAGCATCCCAATCTGTCTCAGTGACATCGAATGCCATGCGCCGGATGTTGATGCCCGCGTTGTTGACCAGGATATCGATGCGGCCAGCCCGTGCGGTCACCTCGCCTACGCACTCCACGATCTGGTCAAGGTTTCGTACGTCCAGAACCAAGGCATCGGCTTGACCGCCAGCCGCACGGATCTGCGTTACCGTCGCTTCGGCACGGTCTAACCGGTCGGGCAATTCGGTGATGAACACGTGCGCGCCTCCGGCGGCCAGCGCAATGGCACACGCCTGCCCGATTCCGGATCCTGCTCCGGTGACCAAAGCGATCTGCCCAAGGAGTGAACGTTCCATCTCGTGCTCTATCCGGGTCAAGGCCCATCATGTCCCCAACCGAACCTTGCGCATTCTCACCTCAAGCTTCGGTCGCCGCAACAGGTTGCAGGCAGCGGTCAGGAATCGGGAGGATGGGACGGGGCAGGAGCCGAGGGAGCGTAGGGGAGGCACCTGTGGCCTCCCCCTGTGGCCTCCCCAAGGGGAAGGACCTGCGCCCTCCTTGCCCGGTGCTCTCATGAGCCCCGGCGGGGCTTTGTCGCGCTGAGCCACGGGCTTCAGCCTGGGACCAGCCGGCAGGACAGACTGCCGTGTCTGCCTTGGCCCCCTTCCTTCAGGAGGGCACAGATCCTAGGGAGCGCACAGGTCGCTCCCCTACCGAATCTCCCCACCCCCAAGGTGGGGCGGAGGGGTCGGTGGTGAAGGCCGCTCCCGACTCCTGACGCCTCACCGGGATCAGGCGCTGGTCCGCTCCCACCAAGAGCGGACCTCCGCCAGATGCTCATAGATATGGTCGGTGGCATCTTCTCCGACTAGGGCTAACACCTCGGTGGCAACCGGATTATCCGGCTGCAAGCCGCTCAGGAGTGCGACGAGCCGGGCATGATTGCGCTCAAGCTCGGCGCGCACCTCGCCAGGAGCGAGGCCGGCGCGCTTGGCTGCTTCCTGTGGATTGACCTGCTGCCAATCCACAGGCTGCACTGGCTCGCCCCTCAGCAAGCGCTCGGCGTTGTCCGTATCGTGGCCGATCCAGTACGCGATATGGCCGGCGACATCCTTGACCGACCATTCCCCGGTCACTCCAGGCTCCTCTTCTCGCTCATCCGGGATCGCGTCAAGCACGCCGGTGAGCTCGGTCCAGGCGGCCCCAATGCGCATCAGGAGCGACTGAATCGCTTCACGACTTACCTGCCCTGGCGCATCTGCTACCATTTCGCCCCCTCTCTCCTATTGCGCACGCGCGCCCGCAACGGCCTGTTGTGATCTGCCGCTTACCCGTATAACGCGAGGCGCATGCCATCATGAGACATGGCCCTGCGTGAACCGTTGCCTGGATCTGGAGCTTTCAGTGAGCGGGAGTGCCAGACGGAGTAGCCTCATGAGGCTCACGGAAGGCGGAATAGCTCATCGAGGGGGATTGCGACATCGGGTAACGCGTGCAGCCGCACTGTGCCATCGCGAGCGAGAACCTGGACGTAGCTGCCATCCGCCTGGCGGCGCCAGATCGTCAGAGTTTGCTCGAAGGGATGAAGCCGCCAGATCTCTTTGTCTCCCCGCTCGCGGTACGCCGGGATTTTCGTGTCAATGTCGTACCCGCCGGTGGATGGGGACCAAATCTCGGCGATGAACGGCAGGGGATCGTCATAGATCTCCAGACTCGCCGGGCGCTCGCGAAACGGCTTCATCAGCGCAACTGGGACGATGGCGACATCGGGGATGAAGGTATCGCCACGCCTCGTGCGCACGTGCCCAGCGTTCTGCAACACCTGATAGTGTGACGGATCGAGCTGGCGCATCAACAGCGCAACGAGGGCTCGGCTTACGTGGTTATGAGCAAAGCTCATCGGCGGCTTCTCCCGCAACCGTCCCCGATAGAGCTCCCACCGCCCCTCGGGATCTTCTAAAACGACGGCTTCGAAGGTCTTCTCCGTGACTGGCATGGCGCTCTATCCTCCTCGCGGCGCTCAGCTCACGCCGGCGACCTGTGCGACATCCCAGAAATCGACGGTCGCCTCGTCCCAAACGATCTGCGGTACGACGCCATGCGCTGCGTCGGTGCAGTTGACCATGCGGTTCGTCGCCGCCACCCGTCGTTGCCGCTGGCGCAGGCGCGCCAGGCGCTCGGCCGCTAGCGCTTCTCGTGCTTCCAGCAGCGCTGCATTAGCTAGCTCTACCTGCCCATCGCGGAAAGCAGCCGGATCGAGCAAGTCGATGCGCCGGGCGCGGAAGCGGAGATGCAGCAGGTCGCCCGTTTGCAGGCGGATAATATCGCCGCCCCGTGCCGCCTCCGGGGTCACGTGGCCAATCGCCGCGCCGTAGCTCACGCCGGAATACCGTCCATCGCTGATCAGCGTCACCAGCTTGCGCAGCGCCCGGTTGGCGTTGATGTGTTGCATCGGCGTGAACATCTCGGGCATGCCGAACGCCTCAGGGCCTTGCGCGCCGATGACGACCGCAAGCTTCAGCGTCCCGGTCTGCACCATGTGGTCAAACAGCGCCTCGTAGGGCAGACCATCGGCCGCGCTCACGTCGAGGCCCAAACCCGCGGCATTGTGCTGCCACAGGGCGCGCAGATCCGCTTCGGGGAACGCGCGCGAATCACGCAAGCCCTCAAGCAAATGGATATCAAGGAGAGCCTCGTTCGCCGCTTCCTCACTCTCGTAGTACAGCACGAAGGCCACCTGCTCATCGAAATGATTGACCTGCCGCTCCGGCATGCCGCTGATCTTGACGACGGCGCTCTCAAACCAGTTGCTGCGCAGGACATCGACCCCGGAAACGGCACGCCGCGGGGAGGACAGGATGATCGGGTTCTCACGCACGCCGTCCGCGCTGAGATGGTCCGGATTCGCCAGGCGCTCCCGCCAGGTCGTGCCGGTCACGGTCATCGCATCAAGGTCCATGGGCACGCCGTTCCGCACCAACTCGTAGAAGAGTGTCTCCATGCCGCGAATCTCGCCAGCGCAACATTGCTTCGCCAGCACAAAGATGTCCCGCCCCTCGGTGAGGGAGTAATCGAAGAGATCTGGCACGGGATGTGCGTGGTGAATCCGGTCCAAATCCCAGATCGAGAAGCGCATCCCCGCGTAGATTGCTGCCCCAACCAGATGCATCAGCAAATTGGTCGAGCCGCCGGATGCGCTGTGAATCCGGATGGCGTTGCCCATGTTCTGCCGGACCAGCTCGGCCACGCCACACTCGGGCCGCTCAACGAGCGAAAACAGATCGTCAACGACCGCGTTGACTATCTGTTTTGTGGGGGGATCGGTGAGCAATTCGACAGCGGGATGCGCAAGACCAAGGGCGGCGACGAGGTGGCGCGAGGAGTTCCCGGTGCCGTTGAAGGCGCAGATGCCGCCTTTCGCGTCGCAGGTGTTGACCGCCAGCCCCTTCTCCAGCGCTTTGTGCCGCTCCGGGCTGAGCACGCCACATTCAATGGCGCGGGCAAAGACCCCCTGAAACGCCGTATTGGAAGAGCACTGGAGGATATAGCGCATTGCCTCCTCCAGGTCCTCAGCGATCTCCGGCTGGCCAGCGGCGCGGCAATCGGCGGCAAGCAATTCAAGCTCCCGCCGGATCTCGGGTGGAATGGTGCCGCCTTTGAGGACATGGGCCGGGGCAAACGCGGCAAAGACCGGTGCCTCGCCGCGCGACCGGCGGAGGGTATCCAGATGCGCCAGCGCCGAGACGACCGCCAGCGGCAGCTTGTCGCACGATTGAATGACAAAGGCACCGTGATAGGAGTGCGCTTCCATCTGGTTGACGACGATCTCCGCGATGGCATTGCGGCTCTGTAGCGAGTAGCTCATGCCCATGTTGCTCTGGGCCGTGCCATCGCACAAGACGGGCACGGAGAACGAGAAGGGCACCCCACCGTTGCGCCAGATCCGCAGGGCCGCCCGCGCGACCGTTCCCGGGTCCATGACGTGTGCCGGGTGGTCGCTAGAACCGCCGATGATAGCGATGCGCGGCGCGTTTTCGTCCAGTCGCTCAACAATGGCTTCCAGAGACCAGTCTGGGAGCGCCTCGTCGCCGACCTCGCGGTACGCCCGGTCCAGCAAGCCAGCAACTGTAATTGGCTCGTTGGCCTTACCTTGGACGCCATCGCGGTAGGGGTTGATGGGATTCGCGATACGTGGCCGGGTGGGAACAATCGTGATCGTCATACGATGCGCTCCTCGGGATGACAGGCTCTGGCAGTTTCCTTCATGCCGCATAGTATGCGAAAGGTGCCCTGAAATCCTGAGGAGCGCAATCAGCTCACGACGATGCGCAGAGCTGGGGCGGGTGTCTCAGGCACCTACGTGACCGGCAGCACAGGGGCTGGCTCGCTCGCCGGCTCAAGGGGCTGATCGTTCAGCGCATAGACCCCCGACACCGGTACCGGCTGGCGAAGAATGTCGAGAACCGGGCAGTGAGCGTTCACAGTTGCAATCAGGCGCTGGATATCGTCGACTGGGGCAGAACTCTGGATGTCAACCGTGTAGGTGACGTGCTGAAAACCAGCGGGAACCTCTGCCACGCCGAAAAATCCCCGTGGATCAAGCACCCCTTCAACTCGGGCGGAGACGCCATCGAGCGGAATGCCGAGCACCCGGGCGTAGGTGGCATAGACGATCTCCTGGCACGCACCGAGCGCGGCCAGGACGAGCTCGACTGGGGTGGGCCCTTGATTCGTGCCTCCAAGACGCTCCGGCTCATCAATAGTCAGAGAAAATTCGCGGATCTGGGCCGCTGTTTCAAAGTCTTGGACAAGACGAGTATCGGCCACAAATGGAGCCAGCGGCGGCTCGGGAGCTTGGGACAATTCTTCCCGGACCTGTCGCACGGCTTCAGCCAGCCGATCGGTCATCGTGCTCACGCTCATCAGATGCTCCTTTCGCGAGAGAATCGCCACCCAGGTTCGAGCGTTTCTGGTGGTGCATCGAACTATTATAGGTTCTTGATCAACATGTCAAGATTGACGCGCTCGACCATCGCGGGGGAGGTTGGGACCCCTGGGCCATGCCAACTGGGAGCGGCGGCGCGATACGCTCTATCCGGCGCTGCCTGCCGCGCCGATCTGTCACGCTCGCTCACGGCGCGCTGAGCGTAGAGGACCGCCCGATGGCTCTGATGGGTGAAACGATAGATGTCAACGTAGCTGACTTGCTCTCGGTGCTGTCCCGCAGGCGCCATACCGGGCGCCTGGCGATCACGGCCGATAACGACACGGTGTCGCTGTCCCTCGACCAGGGACGGCTCATCTCCGTCTCCTCCTCCAATCACGAGCTTCGCCTGGGCCGGACCATGATCCGTCTCGGTCTTCTCACGGCCACGCAGCTTGATGCCGCGATGCACGAGCAGGAGCGAAGCGGCCATGCGCAACCGCTCGGTCAGATCGCGCTCGAATATGGTTGGGTTACGCAGCACGATCTGGCGCGAGCCGCCGAAGAACAATGCATCGAGGCGCTCGCCCGGATCATCGTCGCCCGTCACGGAACGTTCATCTTCAGCCGGGAGGCTGATCCGCCGGCTGCTGGCGGCTTGGTTGCGCTCAACATCGATGGCATCGTCTTGGAAGCGACGCGCCGGGCCGACGAGATGATGACACTGCGGTCGTTGCTCCCGCCTCCTGGGGCACGCCTGCTGCTCGCTCAGCCAGCGCCCGGCACCGGTAAGGAATTGTCTCCTTTGGAACAAGCAGTGCTGGCCGCACTTCAGGGAGCTCCGGCGACGCTTGAAGATCTCCAGCGACGTCTTGACACTGAGGAGGTCCCGATGTGGCGGGCGGTTGTCGGCTTGCGCGAGCGCGGGTATGTCGTCGTGCACCACCCCACCGGCCGCGGCACGTCCACTATTGGAACCGCAGAGTGGGTGCCGGAGCGAACGGTGGAGGAGATCCTTGCGCTCGGGCGTGAAGGCGCATCGGGAATCCCGGTCTCGCCAGTGCCAACCCTAGCGGATATCCGGCGGGGCGTCCCCGCCAGCGCGCAAACCCTGGCAGCGATCACGCTCGTCACTCGTGAGGTGATTACCGCGTTTAATGCCGGGCTTCCGCTCCGTGCGCTCGCGCATTTCACTGACGACCACTTCCGGCGCCAGGGACCGCTCACGGACGAAGAAATCGCGGCCCTCCGGATGCCAGCCGTGCCGTTGCCACCGGAAGAGCAGGAAACCATTGTCGCGATCCGGGAGGTGCGCGTGCTGCCCGATGGCAGGGTGAGCGCGATCCTGGTGAGTCATTACCCATCGGCTGGCCAGATGCGCAAGGTGTTCATCTTCGCTAACGTTGATGGCCGGTGGCGTATTGACGCGGTCATCGAAGCGCCGGGGACGACAAGCATGTTGAGCGCCCCGCCGGGTTCCTAGCCGCTGCGAAGAGTCGAGCGCCTGCGGAATGCGCGTCTCCTGAACAGGAAGCACGTGCCGCCGGCATCACATGGCTGAGCATTGGTCTAGCCATCGCTCCTCTAGCTCGGATGCTGCATGACGCTGCCCGATCGCGCGGGGCGAACGCCACCTGACGGGGGCTGAAATTCATCGGGGAGGCCATGGGTGCCTGCCCTACAGCGATCGGTAAACGCCTGCACGACAGCCGGCTTGAGCCGATTCGCCGATCGAGCGCGGGGCTTGGGACATGCGCGGAAGCCGGCGACCGAGCAGCGCGCTCGCGAAGCGCGGAATGGATGGAGTGCACAATGAGGGATTGCTCCACGCTCTCACTGGCAGTATGTGCTGATCATGACTGCCTACTGCGTTCGTCACTGGACGATGCCGTTTGCCTGGGTGGATCGAGGGCGGTGCCCCCGATGGTGGGAGGCGGTGCTGGCTCCATCGGATTGGCCGGACTCCATTGTGGTCCTGCGCCAGAAATGGCGAAGTCGAAGGGCAGCAGAAGATCGGTCTGTGTCCCTGGGCCGTCAGGCAGGGGGATAATCGTCGCTGGTTGCCGGGCATTGGCGGGAACCACAAGCAGCGCTTCGCCATCCGGCGCCCAGGTGAGGGTAACGATGGGCCGGGCCACGCCGATCGCCGCTTCACGCCGCCCAGGAAGCCAGCGAACGCGCACCACAGAATCGCCCTCAATAAAAGCGAACCGCGATCCATCCGGCGCCCAAAACGGCGGCCCCACAGCTTGCGAGCGCTGCGTCAGGGCCTCGACCGCGCCGGTAACGGAATTGAGCAAGAAAATCCCGGTCATTTGGCGGTCGAAGCCCACGCCAGTGGTCTCGTAGACATAAACAAGTATCTCGTCGCTGACCGGCGACCACGATACGAGCGCCGCGTTCGCCAGCCGGCTTCCGCCGATAGGAGTGATCTCGCCAGTCGCGAGCGTGGCAATATAGACTGCGCCATTGCGCCGCTGGATCGTTCCAAGCGCGTAGTCGCTCACCAAGGAAAAGCCGGCAAATGCCAGCCGGTCGCCGCTCGGTGACCAGCTTGGCGGTGAGACGTGGGTAATCTGGCGGCTCGTCACGTCGGTCTGGTGACCGGTCACCACATCGACGACGCGGATACTCGTTTTCGCGAGCGCACGCCCGCGCTCCTCTCCCGCCTGAACCGCGGTAAAGGCGATCTTGCTGCCGTCTGGACTCCAGGCTGGCCACCAATCCATCCGCGCGCCACTGGCGAGTAATCGCAGATTTCGGCCATCAGCGTCGACCATGTAGAGCTTAGCGTTGACATCGCTGTTGGGTTCTGGTGAGTAGAACGCAATGCGCGACCTGTCCGGGCTCCAGGTTGGTGCTGCCGCTGGAACGTCATCGGTCACCAGGCGCTCGTCGAGCAGATCAGGGCCGATCACGAAGATGGCGCCGTTGCGGGTGAAAACCAGGGGCGCGTGTGCGCGGCGGAGATCGGCGAGGCGGCGGGCAGCGTCTGTGTTCTCCGGATCAGCGGAAAGAAGCGCAGTCAGTGCCAAGTCGGCGGCCAGCCAGTCTCGCCGCGCAATTGCGATCTCCGCTTTCCGAGCCAGCGAGACTTCCTGATTCACCCGTGCTTCTTCCAGGCGATCGAGGACGTCTTCATAGCCAGGGAGTGCTTGGGCAACTGGGAGCAGGGCGGCAATCGCCTCGGCGTACCGGCCAGCATCGAGCGCTGCGACACCATCCTGGTATGCAGTGCGGTACGGCAACACCGTCGCCACTGCCGCCGCCCGGCGCGCCGGGGCATCTCGGAATCCACCTGCTTCCCCGAACGCGACGATGGCCGCCTCATAATCGCCAGCAGCCAGCGCCCGCTCTGCGCGTGTATAGGCGGCCGATGCGTCAGCTTGTTCCCAGCGCAACCGGCCTGCAACCGCTCCTCCGGCGACGATGGCGACAATCAGCGGGAGCATGAGGAGAAACCGGGCAAGCCATCTCCGCCCGCGGTTCGGGCGCCCGATCGGGCTCTGGCGGCTGCCATCAGCCGTAGGATGATAGCGTGCGGGCAGTGGCGCACCGCATTGGATGCACCGTTCGCACGAATCAGGGTTGACGGCGGCGCAGACGACGCAGAACATCGTTGTCGCTCACCTGCTGGAAAGGCTGCCTCGTGCATCAGAGCCGCGTTCCGTATGCTACCACGGGACAGGATTGAGATTCGGGTCGAATCGGCAACCCTTGGGCCGGGAGACTGGTGTGCGAGACCGTCAAGCCTCAGAGCGCAGCAATGAGCTTCGCCGTCGCATGATTGGCTGCGGTTTCGCGACCGCCATGGTCGCAGCTCCGGTCCTGGCGCTGCTCTACGGCGTCACGGCCGGACTCGGTGTTCTGGCAGCGGCGCTCGCCGCAACCACCTACCTCTTGCTGGACGCAACGCGGCTTCGCCCAGACCTTCGCTCCCGCCTGTTTGTCCTTGCTGGGATTAACGCAGCGCTGGCCGCGCTCTGTGTCGTGGCGCTGCTGTGGCGCCTGCGCTGATTTGGGCACGCTGGCCCATGGGTGCGCCAAGCGCGGATCCTAAATCCGGACGGTTGGCCTGCTCTGCGGGGTGCGGGATTTCTGCATCCAGATCCCATCGTTGCCGCGGCCGTAGTAATTGCGGCTCGTCCCAACGGGCCGGTACCCCTCTTTGCGGTAGAGCGCCTGGGCAGCGGTGTTCCCTTCCTCGACCATGAGGACGACATCACCGTGTGGCAAGGCCGCTTCGAGCGCGCGCAACAGCCGGGTGCCAATCCCTTGCCTGCGCACGGTTGGATCAACGCAGAGGTTGATCACGCGCGACTGCCCTCCCTGGCGGTCGCCGATGGCACACCCGATGATTCGCTCGCCATCCCGGGCGACCAGAAAGCGGACATGCGGCAACAGCCAGAGCACGAACAGGGTCGTCAGCCCATATGCCAGCGGCGGCCGGAATGCGCGCCGCTGCAATCGAGCCACCTTGCCAAGATCACGGAATCGCGCCGGCGTCACGACGATCCACGGCTCGACAATCTCGCCAGCGATTGATGGAGCTGGTATAGGGCCAAATAGATGGTGGTCGTGCGTCATGGTGGCGTCGGTCAGCTAACCTTCCCTGCTTCAGGACGACGCGCAGGGCCGCATGCTATGCGCATGGTACATCAGGCGGGCGGCTGCTCGTCAGGACCGCGATCGAGTCCGGCATGGATTCGTTGCCGCTAGATGGTCTCTGGCCCGTGTCCGCTACATAGTCGGCATCGATCGCGTCATCGGAGGACGGCGCGCTAGGTCAACAGCGCTGGGTTGGGGATCGCCAAGCAGCTCGAGGATCGCGAGATTATCGGTGGTGATACCATCCACCCCCAACCGCACGAGCGCATTCACCCGCGCTATGTCATTAACGGTCCACGCCACCACGCGCAGGCCCCGCGCCCGCAGCCATCCCATCGTTGCGTCATCAAGCAGCGCTTCGTGAATGGTTACGCCATCTAAGCTGGCAACGAGCGCGGGATCACCTTGCAGGCGTTCCAGCGCCTGCCGGTTCTGAACGCTGAAGAACCGGCGCACCGAGGGTAATTGCTGGGAAAACACCCGCAAAACGCGAGGATCGGCCGAAGCCACGATGATTTCGCGGCCATCCTGATGTGCGTCGAGAAAGGCGAGCAGCGCTTGGATGTCCCGGACCGATGAGCGCTTCAGGTCGAGCTTGATCACCGAAGCATCCTCGGTGGCTTTCCAGACCTCTTCCAGCGTCGGCCCGCGGTAGAGTCGCCGGCTGAGGGAGCGCGCCGGCAAGGAATGACCCGCGTATAACTGCTCATTCATAGCGATCACGTCGATTTCGACCGCGTCGGCACCATGGCGCAATGCAATGCGCGCCGAGGCGACGGTATCGCCCGAGTTATGGCCCACGCCGGTGACCCCCGAATAGGTACCAAGCAATTCCGGATCAATGGCGCGGTAGTACTGCGGGGGATGTTGCGCGCCCGCGCCAGCGATTACGAGTGCCGAATACGCCAGCCCAGCGAGCGTCATCACGATGATGGTGGCGAAGATCAACGGATGAAAGAGACGCAGCGGAATCACCTCCACAGTGGCTGAACCGGCACCTATGTGGTTAAGGCTACTGGTCAGCCACCGTGGAAACAGGGGACGATCGCGCCTGCGGGAGGGACAGAAAGGATACGTTTGCCGAGATTTGAGGGTGAGCGGGTCAGGCGAGGCGCACCGCTCCCCAGTATCGCGATGCGTAGTACGCCGAGAAAATGCTGCTCATCACGACTCCAGTGCCTTCATTCTCGGCATGGATGAATTGCCCATCGCCGATGTAGATCCCGACGTGGGAAAGACCGGGTTGGTAGGTGTTCTGAAAGAACACGAGATCACCCGGCTGCCAGGCACCCCATTCGACCCAGGCTCCCGCGCTCGGCTGCCCCTGCAGGCCATGCCCAATGTCGATACCAAGCACATTGAGCACCACGTACTGGGTGAACCCTGAGCAATCGAAGCCCGCGGGCGTGTTCCCCGCCCAGACATAGGGGTATCCCAGATAAAGCAGGGCAAACGCGGCAATCCGCTCGCCATTCGTCGGAGGTGGCGGAGGGGGTGGTGTCGCCGTGGGGGTGGCAACCGGCGCTGGCCGCGGCTCGACCACGTAGGGCGTAGGGACACCGGATCCGGATGATCCAGTGGTTGCGCTCGTGTCTCGTACGCGCACACTCGCAGTCGTTTCAGGTTCAGGCTCAGCGGCAAAAAGTGGCGATGCGCTCGCGGACATCAGTCCAGCAAGCGCCACAATAAGCAGGGCGCGGGCAACAATCCAGCCACATGCCCACGCCCCGTCGCTTGGACGGCGTGTCATGCTCCCCTTCCCTCACACGTGTGAACCGACGACCCCCGCCTCCAGCCCAGCGGGCGGTGCCTCAGCGCTCCCCCGTGCGCCCTGCACCGTCTACAACCATTCCACCGTACCGGCTCAGGGCTGCAACCCTGGCTGGCCTCCATGCTGCCCGATCCCTGGCCCAGCACAGCGCCAGATCGTGCAGGCACGCGCCATCATTGACCGGCTCACGGCGAGGCCGGAACAGATGGCGCGGGATGCCTACAGGCTACCAGCTTGGGCGGGCGATCGTCTATGTCCTTCCTGACGAGATCGTCCTGGGTTGGCTGGTTCGCTTGGCCCAGTGGCATCCCTCGTAGGTGGCGGCGTACCGGCCAAGGAGGCAAGGTACGGTACAATCGGCGTTCAGGAGAAGGGCGGGATCGCCGGCCGGTGCCTTGGGCGCGGTGCGGGCGCTATCACTTAGGGAGACACAAGCGGATGGCATACCGATTCTTACTCGAAGTGCCGGAGGAGCTGGCGGCCGAAGCAAACGTCGCAGTCAGCGCGGCAGGGGATGCACAAGTTGTGGTCGTCCGCAATTCACACGGTCTGGGCTTCGATGATCCCTATGTGGACCTCACGGTTGCGGCCCACACCTTGCGCGTCATCGACACCATCTACGACTGGTTCGATGATCTTGGCCCATCGCGCCCCGACATTCGCATCGTGTTGCATAGCGGCGAGCGGCTGGCGCTGGCGGAGCATGACCGGTCAACGCTGGTTGCGGCGATCCGGCGCGATCAACCGTGGGTCGAGCGATCCATCCCGAAACTCGGAGAGCATGAAGTGGAAGAGATGGGAGGAGCTCCAGCCGTGCCGCCAGTCAAGCCGGTCGCCGCGGCTCCAGCAGAGGGCGCCGGAGCGGCCGTTGTCGCGCCAAAGGGTGCTGCCGTCGTTGCAGAGGAACGCCGGGTGGCTATCCGGGACGTGAATCACATCGCCATCCGCGTGACCGATCTTGAGAAGGCCGAGCGCTTTTATCAGGATTTCTTTAGCATGGAGATCCTCGGCCGGGCGCGGCGTGCGGGAGATGGCTACCAGGTGCTCAATGGCTCGTATTCATGGGAGCAGGCCATTCGCACCGGCCAGGAAGCCGACGTGAGCTTTTTGCGCAACGGCCCGCTGACGATCGCGCTCCAGCGCCTCGGGCGTGGCGCTCGCCTGGAGCGCAGCCTGCTCGACCATATCTCGATTCGTGTCGATGCCACGACATTCACGAGCCTCAAAGGCATGATCTTGATGCGCTCCTATGAGGTGCTCGCCAGTGCGGAGACCGCGCTGCTGTTCCGTGACCCATTTGGGGTTGCCTGGGAGATCACGCTCCAGGGCTCTCAGGCCTTTTAGGCCGGATGTGCGGCAGAAGGCAGGTCCCGCACGATCATGCTTGACCAATACCGCGATTTGATTGATGAGCTGCTCGGCGCGCCGCAGATTCTGCGCGCCGAGCTCGCCAATCGCGCCTCTCCTGAGGCGCTCGGCTGGCTCGCGATGCTCAGGGATCGCGACCGGACGGTACTCCAGCGCCTGCAGCGCATGCAGCGGGAGACTGCGCCTCACCTACGGGCTCTACCACCCGTGGACCGTCTCCAACCCGAGCCCGTGCCGGTTGACCAGGCCGAGGCATTGCTCGCCGATTTTGAGGCCGCGCGGGGCGACCTCGTGTCGCTCCTCATGAACCTGACCTTGCGAGACTGGGAGCGGACGGCCACGCACGATGAAGGCGGAATCGTAACCCTCGCAGATGAAGTCGAGCGGCACGTCGAGTTCGACGAAGACGTGCGAGCGCGCATTCAGGCACTTCTCGACCAATCACCGCCAGCCGCCCGGGGGAGTTAGGAGCCGGGGGCAGGCCACCGTGTCTGCCCGGCATCGCTCCAGGTTCAAAACCCAGGGCAAAGCACAACGAAGCCCCTTCGGGACCGGGAGAAAGACGCGTCGAGCGTTGAGCTTTTTGCGCTGTCCTGGTCATTCGTGCTGCTCGGTATGCCCGTGGACCCGGCTTTCTGGCGGGGGATGCACGCACGGCTCTACGTGCCAGATCATCTCCGCGCCACCCGCGAGCGATACCTCCATCAGGAAATCGGCCAAGCGCTCGCGTGGCACGTAGTAGCTATTCTCGTGCGGCGCATGAAGATCGGGCGTATCCAAGCGCGTCACCACCCGATAGAAGGGCGGCAATAGCGCCAGCGCTTCAGCATATGGCTCGGCATGCCGGTAGAAATAACGGCTGCCGCGAACGGCGCTCACCCAATCGACCTCGGCCCAGCCACTTCCGTCCGGGTTGTCCGGAATCCACCGGGGATCGCTGGGCGTAGCCGGTGCTGGTGCATCTGCCTGCTTTGGTGTCATGCCTATCCTCGCTATGCACTCTCAAGGCGGCGGTAGGCACCCTCGTAGGTGAGGAGAGGATCATCGGTGTCCGGCCCAATGGTCACCGCGACGACCTCGCCAACAATGATCAGATGATCGCCGCCGTCATGAACAGCGCTGAAGCGGCAGTCGAACGCCGCGAGCGCCCCCCGCAGGAGAGGACAGCCCGTTGGCCCACGATCATGCGGCACTGAGGAAAAGCGCGGGTCGGGGAGGGGAGCGAGACCAGCGAACTGATCCGCCCGGAACTCCTGCGACCGGTCCAGAATCGACACACCGAAAACGCGCGCCGCGGTGACACGTTGGGTGATGGTGGCGGTGCGCTCTAGGCAGATCAGCACAAGCGGTGGCTCAAGGGAGACGACGGTAAACGCGGTGACGGTTGCGCCCCGGTAGCGCGTCGCATCACCTTCCGATTCGATGGTTGTGACCACGGCGACGCCGGAAGCCCAGCGGCGACGGGCGGCACGCATCGCATCCGGCGTCGGCGCCGTGTCTGCCGGCACACCCCGGCCGGCTGATCGCGCTGCAGCGCCAGTGGTGATGCCCCCATGGCTGCCGCTGATTGGGGCGGCAGGCGGGATGCGGCGGCGAGGGAGGCGGCCATCACTCATTGCGTTCTCCAAGCTCTTCAATCACCGCGCGTGCGTAACCCACGATCCGCCCAACCATCCTGTCGATCATCAGATCGTGGTCAGGGTCACCGTGCTCCCGGACATGCAACTCGATATCCGGATGCAGTTGGATGCGCCGCCAGCGATCCTCGGCTGGCCGCGTCTGGATCGCCAGCATCTGCTCAATATCCTCATCGGCCAGATCGCCCAAGCGTCGCTTGATCTCATCGAGCGGGAGATGCTCTGCCTTTAGCCGCTGAATCATCTTGAGCCGGAGCAGGTGACCAAGATCGTAGGTCGCCCCTGGACCACGGCCGTGCGCTGGCGGCAAGAGCCCTTCGCTGATGTAGTAGCGGATAGTGCGTGCGGGAACGCCGGTCTCGCGCTCTAGATCCACCATGGAATAGCGATGGGGATCCGGAACGGGAGGCAGCGCAATGGGCCGCCCTTTGGGTGGCGGCATGCTCCGTGCGCTATTGCTCCGGTCGCGCCCATCCCGCTCGATCATCCTCATGCCCCTCTGCCCAGTGTGGCTAGCGGAGCGTTTGCTGCTCATGCCACCGCCTGCCTGGAATCATCCTGAGCCATGCGGCAGCATGTGCCTTACTACAGCGTACCGCGTGCCACATCACCGTCAAGCGATGTGCATCGCTGACGGTAGGGTGGAGGCATCGTCGGGTACGATGTACAACTGTGATGAACAGAAAGGAGCACCGGCGATGTGCGCGAGCACACCATCCTCGAATCAACAACAATCAGAGCAAGACCTGGAAGCGGCGATTCTACAGATTCACGATACATTGGCAGACGCAGGCATTCACGTGGCCGTTGAGCTGCGTGACGGTACGATTTTCCTCTCAGGAGAGGTTGATTCTGATGAGAATCGCCAGGCCGTTCTCGACGTTGCCAGCGCCGTTGCTGGGCCGCTCGGGCTGCAGGTTGACGACGCCATAGACATCGTGCCGAGCGAGCCCGATCCTGCCTATGCCAGCATTGACGCGGCTGATCATGGCGTGTTTGGCTATATCAATCCTGACGTCGATCGTGATCAAGTGCTCGATCCGGGCTTCGAAGACGAGCCTGATTTCGTCGAAGACATTGGTACGAGCGACCCAATGGAGGCGGCTGCCGAAGCCATCCCCTACTTCCCTCCGACCGATCCCGTTGTTCGTCCTTCCCACGATGAAGAAGATCTCGAAGTGGTCGGTGGCTTTGGCGCCACGGCGATGGACGAGGAGATGGGGGGCGCAAGCTTCGAGTATCGCCCGGACGAGGAGATTACGAGTCACGTACGTGAGGAATTGAAGCAAGACGCGCTCACCACCGATCTGGTGATCGACGTTGTCACCCGGAATGGTGTCGTCTACCTCTACGGCGCGGTCCCGACGCTTGAAGACGCGGAGAATGCCGAGGCGGTCGCGGCTCGGGTTCCCGGCGTCAAAGAAGTGCGGGAAGAGCTCGTCATCGAATCGCTCTTGCGGCCGCGAGAGCCGTAGACGGCGCCGGGGAATCAGAGCGATCTGTCATTCAGTTGCATCGGAGATGCGGAGCGCCAGGCACGCATGAACACGCAAACCTTGGTCTGGTTTGGCACTGCTGGCGGCGCGGCGGTGTTTGCGCTGTCGCTGCTGCATGCGCGGTATATCGCCAAGAACCCCCGCGCCGTGCGCTCGCGGGGGAGTTACACGCTCTTCGCGATTTTCATGTTGCTCTTTGCGTTTGGGGCGGCCATCGCCGGCATTGCCTCTGCCGGCTGATCATGGGCGACCAGGATGACCTCCTTCCCGCGCGTTGTTGGCGTCGTTCATCTCCTGCCGCTGCCGGGAACAGCGCGGGGTGGCCCGGCCCGGTCCATCGCACAGGTGCTGGAGGCTGCCCGGCGCGATGCAGCCGCCTATGCAGAAGGTGGCGTGGATGGCCTGATTGTCGAGAATTTCGGCGACGTGCCCTTTGCTAAGGACCGGGTTAGGGCCGAGACCATCGCCGCGATGACCCTTGCCGTCGCCACGGTGCGAGACGAAACGAGGCTGCCGGTTGGCGTGAATGTCCTGCGCAACGATGTCCTGAGCGCTGTGGCGATCGCGGCCATGGCTGGCGGGCAGTTCGTGCGGGCCAACGTCTACGTCGGCGCGGCTGTCACTGACCAGGGAATCATTGAGGGCCGGGCAGAAGAGGTGCAAGCGTTGATCCGGCGCCTCGACGCCCCGGTCGCGGTCTGGGCCGACGTGGATGTCAAGCATGCTGCGCCGCTTTCCCCCCGTCCTATCGGGGAGGTAGCGCAGGATGCTGTCGAGCGCGGCCTGGCCGCAGCAGTCATCGTGACCGGGCGCGCCACTGGGCAGCCGACCGATCTGGAGGATCTGCGCGCGGTGCGCGGGGCCGTTCCGCATACGCCGCTCTATGCCGGGAGCGGCGTGACAGCGGAGACGGTGGCGGCCCTTTTGCAGATCGCTGGCGGCGTCATCGTGGGAACCGCGGCCAAGCAGGACGGGATCGTCACAAACCCCGTCTCTGTTGAGCGCGTCCAGGCGATCGTCAGCGCCGCCCGCGGCTCCGTTTAGTCCAGATGCGTCACAATGCTGCCTGATCGCGCGGGACGAAAGGGGAAGCACCCGTGGGCCTCCCCCACGGCATTGGCAAATACCGACGAACCAGCCGGCTCACGCCGGGTGTGTCGCCTCTGCGCGGGGCTTGATGTCCACGCGGAAGCCGGCGACCGAGTAGCGCGGACGCACCCTGAAAAATCCGGATGAGGCCGCAGTGCAACAGCAGGAACTCCGGCCCAAGCCGTTCTATGCCGGTGTCATCCCAAGCGAAGCGAGGGAACGCTTCTCGTCGTCGTACTGGTCACGCATGTCACGTGGACGCACGAGGCTCTAGCGGGCGACGGGCGGCAACACCGCCATGCCGCGCCAGAGCTCGGTGATGTCCACCGGAGCGTACTGGCTGCGCAGGTTCCAGTCCTCAAGCTCGCTGCGTGGCGGCGATTCGTAATCACCCACCTTCGAATGCGACCAGCCGAACTGGTCACGGAGCTCGATCAGGTGCTCGGCATATTTCACCGCCGCCAGGGCAGAGTCAATCACCGGCACGCCGAGTTTATCCTGAAGCTCGGCGTAAAATCCGCTGGAGGCGGTGCAGCCAAGGATGATGACCTCGGCGCCGTCCTCCTCGATCGCCATGCGCCCGGCTCGCTCAAACCGCCGGGCAGTTTCGGCCTCGTCGGCGTGGTAATCCAGCACACCCAGATCCAGCGTGCGGAATGAGGCCAGCCGCGACTCCAACCCATAGGCGCGGATCCGCTCCCGCATCTGCGGAATCCACTTGCGCCGTCCAACGATGACCGAGAAGGTTGCGCCGAGGCTGGAAGCCAGCAATACCGACGACTCGCACGGCGCAGTCACGACGAGCCGTTGAGTCATCTCCCGCCCCTCATGCAGGCCGAAGTCATAGAAACAGCCGATGACCGCGGCGTCATAGCCTCGTGCTTCGGCCTCGATGATTGAATGAACCAGATCCGGGAGCGTGAGGGCCTCATAGTAGTGATACTCCACATGGCGCGGTCCCCGGCCGAGCCCGATGGCATCGAGGGTATTGCCCGGACGGACGGCCTGCTCCAAGCCGCGCTCGATCGTCAACTCCTCGATCCGGATTGGCGAGATGTAGAGGATGCGGCTCATGGTTGATGCCTCCTATCCGCGTGCGTCGCCGCTCATTCGCGCACTTTCGCCTCTCGCCCGTAGATAAACAGCATGATCAACACGATCAGGCCGAAGAGGATCTGCTGATCGGCCTGGCTCCGGTTCTCGATCGACAGCACATTCTGCAACAGCGTGATAATGATTGCGCCCGCAATCGTGCCCACGTAGCCACCAGAGCCACCCAGGATCGAGGTGCCGCCGACTACGACCGCCGCGATCGACGGCAGCACATAGGCATCACCCATCCGGATGTAGCTCTGGTTCGAGTAACCCGTCAGGAGCAGTCCGGTGATGCCGGCGAAGAGACCAGCCGCTGTGTAGGAGACGATCAGCACGCGGCGGACCGGCACGCCGGAAAGATATGACGCTCGGGGATTGTTCCCAATGGCGTACAGGCGCCTCCCATAGACCGTTCGCTTCAGGACAAAGATCAGCACGGCGCTGACGACAACCCAGAGCAACACGGCCCAGGGAATCCCGGCGATACGCCCAGTGGCGAGTTTGAGAATCACGTTTGGCGCGGTTCCTTGCGGCGTACCCTTCGTGTAATACAGGGTCACACCGAGCATGACCGCGTTCATCCCGAGCGTCATGACCAGTGGCGGGATGCGGAGGTAAGCGATACCCAGCCCATTGACGAACCCAACGACGCAAGCGCTGAGCAGCGCCAGGAAGATGGCCCACGTAACGCGGCTCGCGCTCGTGTCGGTTTTGGTGAGGTGGGTCAGGAGGATCGCCGAAAAATTGAGATTCCAAGCGATCGAGAGATCTATCCCGCCGGTGAGGATGAGAATGGTCTGGGCGGCAGCGGCCATACCAAGGAACGATGCCAGCACAAGCTGGTTGCGCAGATTGCCGACGCTGACGAAGCCGGGATGGCGCAGGGCGGTCACGAAGATGATGACCAGGATCAGCCCGTACGCGACCACCAGCGGGCGGTACTGCTCGGAGGCAAGCGCGCGCAGCGGACCGGGCAAAGGCCGTGGCACAGCCAGCCGCTCCTCGCGCCGCGTTACCTCCAGCGTCTCTTGCGCTTCCCCGCTTTCCCCAACCGATGCCATCGTCGTTGCCTTCCTGCCTTAGCAAACGCTCCTTGCTCTGTCACGCTGCTGCCGCCCGATTACAGCCGGTCCAACCGGTTCCGCATGCGGAGTACGCCTAAGGCCCCGAGTGCCACCGCTGCCAGGAGAATGGAGCCTTTATAGAGGTCTTGAGAAAGCGGACGCGACCGATAAAAATCAAAGAAGTACAGCACACTCGGAATAATCGACAGCACGTAGGCTCCGGCGATGGTGCCGATAAACGATCCGACGCCGCCGGCAAGGCTTGCTCCTCCAAGCACCACTGCGGCAATCGAATTCAGGGTGTAGACCAGACCGGCGTTGGCATCGCCAGAGGCGGTCTGCGCGGTCAAGAAGAGCCCAGCGCAGGAGCTGGCGAGTCCGGCGAGGGTATATGCCCAGATCTTCGTCCGGACCACGTTCACACCGGACATGTAGGCTGCACCCTGGCTACTGCCGATGGCGATGATCCGGTTGCTCAGGCGGGTGCGCTTGAAGAGCATCCAAAGCACAACGAGGATCCCAAGCAGCACAAGCGCCGTGGGCAGCTTGCCCCATAACAAGCCTGTCACCTGATCTGCCCGGTTGAAGGGTACGTAGCCTCCTGGGCGCGGCCGCACATGCAGCGCGATGCCAGCGTAGATATAGCCGGTCGCCAGGGTGACGATGATCGGCTGCAATCGCCCATAGGCGATGATCAGCCCGTTGGCTAACCCGCCGGCCGCGCCAACGAGTAACGCCACGATAACCCCAAGCGCAAGTCGCTCGTCGGGCGCGTCCTTGCGTCCCATCGTCGCGACGATGCTATTCGACAAGCTGACCATTGGACCGACGGAGAGATCAATGCCGCCCGTGAGGACCACGATCGTCTGGCCGAAGCTGGCGATCGTCAAGGTCATGCCCTGGTTTGCGAGTGATTGCCACTCGCGCTCGGTGAAGCGGGGCGCCTTTTGCTGATACATCACCAGGAGGGCAAGGAGAATGACGTAGGCCAGCAGCATGCGCGCGCCGCGCAGCAGGAAGGGGCGGCGCGGGTGATGCGTCTGCATGGGGGCTGGAGCAGCGGTCGCGACCATGATCGAACTCCTCAGGCCATGTGCACAATGGGGACGCTCATGCTGCAGGCTCCGCGAGCGCTTGTGGCGCGCCACTCATCCCGAGCGAGGCGGCGATGAGCGCTTCCTTCGTCAGCTCTGCGCCAGCGAGCTCTCGAATGACCGTGCCTTCAAACATCACGAGCGCACGGTCGCACAAGCCGATGATCTCTGCGAGATCAGTGGAGAAGAACAGGAGCGCATGACCCTCGGCTGCAAGGTCGCGCATCAGCCGGTAGATCTCTTGCTTCGTGGCAACATCAATGCCCCGCGTCGGGTCGTACATCAGATAGATGCGCGCGTTGGTGGTCAACCATTTCGCGATCGCGGTCTTCTGCTGGTTGCCACCGCTGAGATACCGCACGGGCGTATCCATGCTAGCGGTCTTGATGGCGAGCCGGTCGATCATCCGTCGTGCCGTTGTCCGCTCATCATCCCTGCGCACCACGCCGGCCTGGGCTAGCCGTGGCAGAATCGGGAGTGTAATGTTCTCCCGGACCGACAGTGGGAGAATGAGTCCTTGCGTTTTCCGATCCTCGGGAATCAGCGCGAGCCCAGCGTCCATCGCCGCCGCCGGACTCCCAAGATGGAGCTGGCGGTTGTTCACCCGCACCGATCCCGTCACACCTGCGTAGACGCCGAACAGCGCAAGCAAGAGATCGCCCTGGCCTTGCCCTTCCAGCCCAGCCAATCCCAGGATCTCCCCCTGATGGAGCGTCAGGGAGATAGTGCGCAGGGTTTGCTCCCAGCTCAGGTTTTCGACCTGGAGCACGGGCGGCGCGGCGGAAACAGGAGGTTTCGGTGGGAAGACCTCTTCAAGCTGGCGGCCAACCATCAGCCGGACAATCTCCTCTTGCCCGGCCTCGGCCACATTGACCGTAGCGACATCCTTGCCGTCGCGAAAGATTGTGGCCCGGTCGCACAGGGCGCGCACCTCTTCCATCCGGTGCGAGATAAAGACGATCGCCATTCCCTGCTGCCGCAGGTCGCGCAGGGCAGCGAAGACGCGCTCGACCTCCTGAGCGCCGAGCGCCGAGGTCGCTTCGTCCAGGATCAAGACATCTGGCTTCCGGCCGATGGCCTTGGCAATCTCCACAAGCTGCCGCTCGGCCAGCGGAAGATCGCGCACGATCGCCTCCGGATCGATCGGCGGAAAACGCAGGCGCTCGAACAGCTCGCGCGCGGCCCGCGCCATGCCGCGCCGGTCCATCAACCCGAAGCGGCGGGGTTCGCGGCCCATAAACAGGTTTTCGGCCACAGTCAGATCGGGAATGAGCGACAGTTCTTGAAAGACTGGCACGATCCCGGCTGCTGCCGCCGCGGCAGGATCGGAGAACCGGACCGGCTGACCCTTGAGCGTGATCGTCCCTGCATCGGCCGGCTGAACCCCGCAGAGCACCTTGACCATGGTGCTCTTGCCGGCGCCATTGCCACCGAGCAGGGCGTGAATCTCCCCTGGCTCGCAGGAGAACGAGGCGCCGTCGAGCGCGACGACGCCACCAAAGCGTTTGGTGATGCCTTCCGCGGCAAGAATGGGCATCGGGCACGATCTCCAGCGTCTGTGTGCGAATGTGCGCATTCGCAGGGGAGCCGCACAGGAGGTAGGCTGCGCGGCTCCCGTTGTCACGCGTGCTCCGTAGTCTAAACGTGCTGGGTGCCTGAGCGTCCAGCGCGACTAGCTCTGTGGCGCAATCTCCTCGTAGGTGAAGTGGACGCCACACTGGTCAATGTTGATCGGAGTGAAGAAGTTGTCGGGCGCATCCGGGAACACGTTCACACCCGGCACGAGATCCTCGGTCTTCGCCTCGGGCAGTGGCACCGAGATCGCTGACGGCACCTCGATGCCCTGGAGCAAGTCGAGCGCGACCCGGATCGACACGCAGACCAACCCCGGCGACTGCCCGATCGAGTACCCCTTGAATTGATCCTTGTATTGCAGCATTTGCTTGCGGAAACCGTTTTCTGCTTCTCCCGCGATCGGCACAAGGGGCCGTCCCGCGGCCAGGAAGGCACGGACCACGCCATCCGTCCCACCCTGGCACCAGACGCCAGCAATGTCCGGATGCGCGGCCAGCGCGTTGGCCGTCACCGTCTGCGCTGTGCCCGGATCCCACTTGCCGACCACTTTGACCGTCGTAATCTCCGGATACTTGCTGAAGACATCGTCGCCGCCCTTGGTGCGATCCGTATCGACGCTGGTGCCCTGCACACCAAGGACCATCAGCACCTTGCCCTTGCCGCCGATCTGCTCGACCAGCCACTCGGCCCAGCGCTTGCCCATCTCGTACTGGTCTTCGTTGACGAAGACAATCTCTTCCGAGTTGACGATATTATCGAAGGCGACAACGACAATGCCTTGCTGCCGCGCCTTGTTCACGGTCGGAACCAGGGCGTCAGGATTGATCGCATTAATGATGATGGCCTGTGCCCCGGCCGCGATCTGGTTCTCCGTCTGCGCAATCTGGGCAGCAACATCTTCGCCGGACGACGCCACCTGCCAGTCCTTGATCAGTGGCGCGATATCCGGCCGCTTGACGAAGACGTTCGCCATATTGATCATCTGCGTGCGCCAGACGTTGCCAATGTATGAATTCGAGAGCGCCAGGCTGTACGGAGGATCAGCGACCTTCTCGTACTTGACCATCTTGGCGTTCGGGAATGGCTGGTAGCAGGCCGCGCGGTCGAATGGCGTGGGAGTCGCTTCCTGCGCACCAACCCGGTCGATCAGGTAGCGCCCGCCCCCGGCGGCTGTCACGGTGAGCGCACCTGCCCCGAGAATCGAGATGCGCATGGCCTCGCGGCGTGTCACTTTGCGGCGAATCAAATCATCCATGGCGACCTCCTCGCTCGTCTTTGTGCGGTTTGCGGCCATGCCCCACCCGGCGTGGACCACCGCGCCCCGCCTGCCAGTCTGAAACATCGAGCGGAGGGATGCTAGCAAGCCAGTCACCACCTGTCAACAGCTAGGCGAATGACGCCAGAATGACGCTGACAATGGACAGAGGGCTGCGATAGAGCACGGTCGAACCGGCACGTCGGTGAAGCGTGCATGTGATACCGTCAGCGCCCGTGCGTCATGTTCTTGGTGGGCCGTATCGTTTGCCGGTTCGCGCGCGTTAGAGAAAGGCGGAAAGGAGGCCAGGGTGGAGGCAAGCGATCGCGACCAGCTTATCGCTCGATATACTGAAGGGGCCAGGGAAATCAGCACGGCACTGGAAGGAATGGCGGATGAGGAGCTTGACGCGAAGCCAGCGCCAGGCGAGTGGTCAGTGCGCGAGATCATCCACCATCTAGCCGACAGCGAGATGGAAGGCGCGCTGCGCCTGCGCCGCTTACTCTCCGAAGCTCACCCTCTGATCGCTGGCTATGACCAGGAGGCATTCGCGCGCCGTCTCTGGTATGACCGCCGTCCCATCGTGGCCGCCGTCACCGCGATCCAGGCGGCGCGCGAAACGACCACTGAGATTCTGCAGCGCTTGACGCCGGAAGACTGGCAGCGGGAGGGCACGCACTCGGAATTCGGCCGGTTCACGGTCGAGGACTGGCTCCGCCTGTATGCGGCACACGCGCACGAGCACGCGGCTCAGATCCGGCGCGTAAGGAGCGCACTAGCCCGCGGTTGACAAGACGCATGCGAGCGGCAGATGATGCGTCATGAGGGCGCGTCGTCTGCACCCTGGAGCACCTATGGCCCTCAGTGTCTCCCGAAGTTTGTTCCATTACCTCCCTGTTCCGCTCACGCCGCTTGTGGGACGGGAGCAGGAGCTTGATGCGCTTATCGGTCTCCTCACAGCGCCGGAAACACGGCTGGTGACCGTGACCGGGCCAGGGGGAGTCGGCAAGACACGCCTGGCTCTCCGTGCTGGCGCAGAGGTGAGCGGGGAGTTTGCCGATGGCGTACTGTTCGTCGATCTCTCCTCCCTTCGGGACCCGGCGCTGGTGCTCCCTACGATCGGGCAGGCGCTGGGACTCCGGCAGGCTGCTGGCCAATCGGCGTTCGAGCAGATCGTTGAGATGCTCACCGGCCGGAATGTCCTCCTTATTCTCGACAACATGGAGCACCTGGTTGACGCAGCGCCTGACCTGGCAGCACTCTTCGCTGTCCTCTCCTCGCTCACCGTGCTGGCGACGAGCCGGGAGGTGCTCCGACTCAGCGCCGAGCGCGAGTTCCCCCTGGCCCCGTTTCGCCTTCCACCGGAGAGCCAGCGCCCGGCTCTCGATGATCTGGCACGCAACGAAGCAGTTGCGCTGTTTGTGGCCCGGTCCCAGGCGGTTAACCCGGCCTTTTCCCTGACCGAAGAGAATGCCGCCACGGTGGCGCAGATCGTGCGCCGTCTGGACGGCCTTCCGCTGGCCATCGAGCTCGCGGCTGCTCGCAGCAAGGTGCTGTCACCGCCGGCGTTGCTAGCGCGGCTCGACCACCGCTTGCACCTCCTCACCGGCGGAGCGCGGGACCAACCCTCGCGGCTACGCACACTGCGCGATGCTGTGGCCTGGAGCTATGATCTCCTGCCTTCGAGCGACCAAGTCCTTTTCCGGCGCCTGGCCGTTTTCTCTGGTGGCTTTACACCGGATGCTGCTGAGGCTGTCGCCGGGGGCTGGAGAGAGGCATCCTCCCCAGCCCCTGATCCCCAGCGGGCGCGAGCACCTCTCCCAATCCTGGCTCCTGACACTGCTGTTCTGGATGGAATTGCGTCCCTTGTTGACAAGAGCCTCATCCGCAGGCTGGACAGCGGCGACGATGACGAGGTCCGTCTTGGGATGCTGGAAACCGTGCTCGCCTATGCCCGTGAGTGCCTGGCCGCGAGCGGCGAGGAGGAGCTTGCTCGAAGGCGGCACGCGGAGTGGGCGTGCGCGCTTGTGGAAGCCGCGGAGCCCCATCTCGTTGGCCCCGAGCAGGAGCGCTGGCTCGACCGGCTCGACGCCGAGCGGGACAACCTGCGCGCCGCGCTTGGATGGGCATGCGAGGTGGGAGACGCCGAGCTTGCCCAGCGCCTCGCGGGTGGGCTCTGGCGCTTTTGGGTGACTCGCGGGTATCTCATCGAGGGCGATGCCTGGACCACACGCGCCCTTGCGCTGCCGGGCGCGGTGTCACCAGGGGTCCATGCCAAGGCGCTTCATCACCTGGGGAACCTTGCCCTCGATCTGGGCGACTACGACCGGGCGGAGGAGGCGTACCAGGCAGGGCTGCGCATCCGGCGCGTCTCCGGCACGGACGCAGAGGTCGCGACGTCGCTCAATGGCTTGGGGCTCGTGGCATTCTACCGGGCGGATTATGCGCAGGCCCGCCGGCTGCACGAGGAAAGCCTGGCGTTGCGGCGGCAAGCCGGTGATCACCAGGGGTTAGGCAATTCCCTGACCAACCTTGGCAACGTGGCGAACGCTGAAGGGGATTACGAGCGGGCAGGAGCGTTGCACGAGGAGGCGCTGGCGGCGAGGCGCGCGATGGGCGACACCGGCGCGGTTGCGTACTCGCTGTTCAACCTCGGCGACGTCGCTCGGCATCGTGGCGACGTGCTGGAGGCTGGCCGGCTCTTCGCTGAGAGCCTGGAGCTCTTCCGCGAGGTGGGCGATAAGCTTGGGGTTGGGTACGCTCTGGATAATCTTGGGCGAATCGCATACCGGCAAGGGCAGCACGCCCGCGCTGCCGCGTTGCTCGGCGAGGCCCTGGCGCTCCGGCAAGAGCTTGGAGACAAGCGCGGGCTTGTGGAGTGCCTGGAGGCGCTGGCGCCGGTCGCCGCGGCGCTCGGTCAACCAGATCTTGGGGCGCGGCTCTTTGGAGCGGTGGAACGGTTGCGGCAGGACATCAACGCGCCACTCCCTCCTGCGGAAAGCGATCTCCATGCTCGGGAGGTCGAAGCCATCCGGCGCCGGCTTGGGGCAGCGGCTTTTCAGGCGGCGTGGATGGCCGGCCGGTCGCTATCGCTGCACGATGCCGTCGCCGCCGGTATCGGACTCGCCGGGCGGCAAGCCGTGCCCCCAACCGCTCCCAAACTTCCCCGGTCGCCGGAGCAGGATGCCGCCGAGCGTTTCGGATTGACCGAGCGGGAGCTTGAAGTCTTGCGGCTGGTTGCCGCTGGGCATTCTGACCGGGAGATTGCCGATGCTTTGTTCATCAGCCCGCGCACCGTGGGTGTGCACGTCTCCCGGGTGCTGGCCAAGCTCGGCGTTCCCTCGCGCGCGGCGGCGACCGCTCTTGCCATGCGGCACCGGCTGGTGTGAGACCGCTGCTCCCAAGCCGGCTTCGTCCGCCTTAGGTCACCAGCCATTTCGTCCACAGAGATGTGAGCGCCAGCGCCCACGAGACGCCGGCTTGAAATCCTCACCGCTCGCTCTGATGGTCGCGCGGGACTGGGCGCAACAGCGCCAGTCCATCGATTAGCCGGCTTCGGCCGGATTTGTGATGAGAGCGCAGGCCTTGGGTCCCGCGCGAGGCCAGCGCGGAAGCCTCGGGAATATTACGGATTGGCCGCCGGCTCTCGCCGCTCGACCATCAGCAAGTGGTCGCAGACGAGGACGGTCTCGCCACGCTGGTTCGTCACCTCGCAATGTTCTACGACAATCCCGTAACCAGGCCGCTTGTGCTCCCGTTTCTCGGTAATCGTGACCGTGACCGCGATCGTGTCGCCAATGAAGACCGGCTTGATGAAGCGCAGCCGGTCATACCCATAGGAGAAGGCTTTGGTATTGACCGCCCCGGCCGTCATGCCGACGGCGACGCTAAAGATCAGCGTGCCATGCGCAACGCGCTGGCCAAATTCCTGCGTCTTGCACCACTCCGCGTCCATGTGGTGCGGGTAGAAATCGCTCGTCTGGCCGGCATGGATGACGATGTCCGCCTCGGTGATCGTCCGGCCAAGCGTCCGGCGTTCTGCTCCGACCTCGTAATCCTCAAAATACCGCTCTTCAAACACGCTGCCATCCTCCCGGTTTCGTGACCGTCATTGGTGCCGTCCAAGACCCGCCGCGCGCGCGATGGCGCCGGCGCATCGCCGCAGCACGGGTAACGCGGCCTGGACAAAGGCCGCATGATCGCGGGGAAGCGCGGTCACGGTTAGGGCCGCCTGCAACGGCGCATCCATGCTGCCGATCAGGACCGCGAGATCGCTGACTCCCTCCACCGTGTCGCCGCGGGCATCTTCATACCCTCGCTGGCGAATGCACGCGAACCGCTCTTCCAAGGCGCGCCGCTCAGGCGCCGGTAACTGGGAAAGGTCGGGATCGCTCTCGAAAAGCTCGCGTCGCCGGGAAGGATCGAGCGCCGCCAGGAGCAGGCGTCCCGAGGCAGCCTGGTGGAGCGCGATCGTGCTGCCCACCTCGACGGAGATGCGCACCCGCGCGGGGCTCGGCTCTTCGGCCAGCACGAGACAGCGCCCGCGGTGGATGACGCAGAGATGGCACGATTCCCGCAGCTCGGTCGTCAGCTCGCGCATGGGCCGGGTGGCGACCCGCAAGAGCCCCTCGTAGGGCGAGTGCGCATGCGCCAGTTCAAACAGCCGCAGCGTCAGCCCATAGGCGCCCGATTCGGGATCACGCGCGATGTACCCCCGTCGCTCGAGCGTCGTCAAGATCCGGAAGAGCTCGCTTGAGCCGCGGCCAAGCGCCCGCGCCAGTTGGGCCTGGGTCATCGGCACACCCTGGTTCGCCAGGCATTCCAGGACATCCAGCCCCTTTTCCAGGGCCGGGACGTAGTACACCGGCGGAGTCGCCGCCTTCCCGTTCGTTCGCGTGCCCGGTCTGGCTTCCCTATCGCTTGACATCGTTCACCCACGAATGCATGATTTGCCTACGAACATGGTAGCGCACCCTGCCGGCGCTGTGCATGCGTCCGCGCGCCGGGCACGATACCCATGCTTGTCCGGGTTCATCTCGTTATGCCGTGGCAGCCGCGCACGCTCCACGTTCACGGACATGATGGCGGGAGCGCTGGCGTCTCGTCGGCATTGGCATTGAAGGCGCACGCCACACGTTCTGGACATGATGGATGATGGAAGAAACACCCCTCCGCCCGCTTCCTGACGATCAGCGCCCCCTGGCCGGGATTCTCGTGCTGGACTTCAGTCAGTTCCTTGCTGGTCCCGCCTGTGCCTTGCGCCTCGCTGACCTCGGCGCGCGCGTCATCAAGATCGAGCGTCCAGATGTCGGGGACCTCTGTCGCCGTTTGTACATCTCGAACCTGGAGCTTGACGGGGATAGCACTCTCTTCCATTCGATCAACCGCAACAAGGAAAGCTTTGCCGCCGATCTCAAAAACCCTGCCGATCGCGAGCGAGTGCGCGGCCTGCTCGCGCGCGCCGATGTGCTCATTCAGAACTTTCGCCCCGGCGTGCCTGAGCGGCTCGGGCTCGACTATGCCACCGTGCGGGAGATCAATCCCCGCCTCGTCTACGGCACGATCACCGGCTATGGCGACCGCGGTCCCTGGCGTGACAAGCCAGGTCAGGATCTCCTGGCGCAGTCGCTCTCTGGCTTGACCTGGCTGAGCGGCGACGCGGATCAAGGGCCGGTGCCGATGGGGCTGGCCGTCGCTGACATGTTCGCCGGCGCGCACTTGGCCCAGGGGATTCTCGCGTGCCTGGTCCGCCGTGGTGTCACGGGGCAGGGAGGACTCGTTGAGGCGAGCCTGCTGGAATCCGTCCTCGATTTCCAATTCGAGGTCCTGACCACGCACCTCAACGATGGGGGCCAGCTTCCCCGGCGCAGCGCGATCAACAATGCGCATGCCTACCTTGCCGCTCCCTATGGGATCTACCGCACCGCCGATGGCTACCTTGCCCTCGCGATGACCCCGGTGCCGCGCCTCGGCGAGCTCCTTGGATGCCCGCCACTGCTCGCTTATTCCGACCCGAAAAGCTGGTTTGACGAGCGGGACACGATCAAGCGCATCCTCGCGAGCCACCTCGCGACACAGACCACGGCCTACTGGCTGGCCATTCTGGAGCCGGCTGATGTTTGGTGTGCCGATGTGTTCGACTGGCGCAAGCTCCTTGCGCACGATGGGTTCAAGGTCCTGGCCATGGTTCAGGAGGTGCGCCGGGCCAGCGGAGCCTCGTTGCTCACGACACGCTGCCCGATCCGCATTGATGGCGGCATCCTCACGGCATCGCGAGGAGCTCCGAAGATCGGTGAGCACACGGCAACGATCCTGGAAGAGTTTGGGCTGTGATGCGATAAGGCGCCGCGCCGGTGCCTCGCATCACCACGGTTCACGCAGACGGAGGAGCTGGGGCGATGGCAGCGCCGTTCCGCATTGCGATCCGGAAATTTGGTCCCTTCGAGTCCGCGATCAGAAAGCAGTATGCCAGCTTCTGCGCGAGCACCGGCTGCCAGCTTCCGCTTGAGGCGGTGCCGCTCGATCTCAACCCTCTCTATGACACCCTCTTCACACAAGACGGATTGAAGAACGGAGCGTGGGACGTCGCGTTCGTGGTGACTGACTGGCTGGCTGAAGCCGTGGACCGCGGTGCGCTGCTCAACCTAGCTCCGCTGATGGCTGCCAACCCCGTGCCGGATTATCCCGTGGGTTGGGCTCCCGTCCTGACGCAGGTGCAACAGATTGGTGATGCGATCTACGGTCTGCCCTATCACAATGGCCCCGAATGTCTCATCTACCGCCGTGATCTGTTTGAAGATCCGGCCGAGCAGGCGGCCTACGCCGCGCGTCACGGCGAGCCACTGGCTGTGCCGGCTACCTGGCAGCAATTTGAGCGCGTCGCCCGGTTCTTTACCCGGCCGGAACGCGGCCTCTATGGCACGATCTTCGCCGCCTATCCCGATGGCCATAACACGGTCTACGACTTCTGCTTGCAGCTCTGGACGCGCGGGGGCGAGCTTACCGATGCCGAGGGCAGGCCAACCCTGGATACGCCGCAGGCGAGAGCGGCGCTCGACTTTTACCGGCGCCTCGTCAACGATCGCTCCGTGACCCCGCCTGGCCTCGTTGAGATTGACTCCGTCAAGAGCGGGGAGCGTTTCGCCGGTGGCTCCATCGCCATGATGGTCAACTGGTTCGGCTTTGCCGCTGTCTGCGAGCAACCAGATTGCCCGGTCAAGGGCAAGGTCGGCGTGGCGCCGGTGCCGGCAGGCGATGGCGGGCAGAGCACCTCGCTGATTGTCTACTGGCTGCTCTGTATTGGCTCCGGCAGCCAGCATCAGGATACGGCGTATGCCTTTCTCCGCCACTGCGCTTCTCCGGCAATGGACAAGCTCACGACGCTCGAAGGAGGCATCGGCTGCCGTCTTTCCACGTGGTCGGATCCTGAGGTCAATGCGGCCATCCCGTTCTATCACCGTCTTGCCGAGCTCCATCGTTCCACCCGGGCGCTGCCGCGCTCGCGGCACCTTCCTCGCCTGGTTCACGTGATTGACGAGGCAGTCCAGCGAGCGATTTTGACGGACGAACCTACGGATGCGATCCTGCGGCGCGCTCAGCAGGAGGCGGCGTCTATCCGGCTTTAGCGAAGGGACGGAGTTGCGCACATGCACCTGGCTGGATACGAGATTGATGACCGGATCGCGCTCCCGCCCAAGCACGATTACGGCATTGGAATCGTCGGATGCGGCGGCATTGTCAACTATGCCCACCTACCGGCCTATAAGGCCCAGGGCTTGCGTGTCGTCACCTGCTACGACCAGCGGCGGGAGGCGGCGGAAAAGACCGCGCGCGACCACGGGATTCCCCGCGTTGCCGCGTCGCTCGATGAGCTGCTGGCTGACCCGGACGTTGAAATCGTTGACATCGCCATCACGCCATGGGATCAGGTCCGCGTGGCGGAGCAGGCGATTGCGGCTGGGAAGCACGTGCTGTGTCAGAAGCCGCTGGCAAGCGATTACCGGGACGCGGTCCGGCTGGTAGCCACCGCCCGCCGTGCTGGTGTCAAGCTGGCGGTGAACCAGCAGATGCGGTGGGATGCAGGCATTCGCGTGTCCCGTCAGTTGATCGAGCAGGGCGCATTGGGCGAACCCGCTGACGCCCGGATCGAAGTGAGCGTCCGCACCCCATGGCACATGTGGCCGTGGATGGCGGAGTCGCCTCGCCTGGAGATCATGTATCACTCGATCCATTACCAGGACAGCCTGCGTTACCTCTTCGGCGATCCTGTGCGGGTGACGTCGAGGCATGGGCGGTTTCCTGGCCAGCCAGAAACAGGCGAGACGCGGACCGTGACGGTTCTGGAATATGCCAACAACCTCATGACCGTGGTGGATGTCAATCACCACAACTGGAGTGATGACGCCTACGCGATCTTCCGCTTCCTGGGCACCGGCGGCATCATCACCGGCACGCTCGGCCTGCTCTATGACTATCCGACCGGGCGCGTCGACACCCTGCGCTACCAGCCGAATGCCGAGCCGCGCCAGTGGCACGAGGCGGCGCTGAGCACGTGGTGGATTCCCGATGCCTTTGCTGGGCCGATGGCGTCGCTCATGGAAGCGATTCAGACTGGGGGCGAGCCACTGACGAGCGGAGCGGACAACGTGCGCACCCTGCAGGTCGTCTTCGCCGCGTATCGTTCGGCCGAGGAGGGGCGCACCGTCTCCCTTGATGAAATCGCGGCCGAGGCGCCGTTGGAAGCCAACTAATAAGCGCATCGCTCCCCGCGCCCGCGCCGGGCACCACGGGCGTGGCTCGCTTGGGAGTGCCTGGAGCGTTTCATGCGCCTGGCGGACGGGCGGCTCCGGCCTGAGCTGCCGCGGCCGGGCGTCATCCCGCGCAACGTACAGGATCTCGCCCCGTCGCCCTGCACGGGAGCCGTGCAGCAGGTGTTGAAGACACCCGAGCGCAAGGTCGGTGCCCTGCTCGCTGGCAAGCAATGTGATAGAGAGGAGCCGGGCACGGTCATGCCAGGTGCCCAGTCGTGGCCGGAGTTGTCGATTTGCCCCGCTCTCGTTCGACGTAAGTGTAGAGCACGGGCTCCCCGGTCAGGAGGAGAGCCCGGTGGCTTAGCAGCAATACACGGAGGGAGATCCGGCGATGCGGGTCATGGTCATTGTCAAGGCCAACGAGGAGTCTGAGGCGGGTGTGATGCCGACTGAGCAGATGCTCGCTGAGATGGGGAAGTACAACGAGGAGCTCGTGAAGGCAGGCATCATGCTGGCCGGCGATGGCTTGCACCCGAGCTCCAAAGGGAAGCGGGTCCGCTTCGAGGGAACCAAGCGGACGGTGATCGATGGCCCCTTTGCCGAGACGAAGGAGCTGATCGCTGGCTTCTGGATTTGGCAGGTGCGCTCGATGGACGAGGCCGTCGAATGGCTCAAGCGAGCTCCCTTCGATGGTGGCGCCGAGGTGGAGATCCGCCCGATCTTCGAGGCGGAAGACTTCGGCGCCGAGCTCACGCCCGAGCTGCGCGCCCAGGAAGAGCGCTTGCGCGCGGAGATCGAACGCCGGAAGCGGGCATAGATGTGGTCATCGGCCGATGCAGCCGGCTTCAGCATGAATTGGTTGGTCAGCGCGGGTCTTGAGCCCGCGCGACCGGGAAGATCTCGTGACTATCGAGCCTGAACCAGCATGTGCCATGCCGGATGACATCCATCGCGCCATCGCCGCTGTCTGGGGCATCGAGTCGGCCCGGCTCATCGCCGGCCTCGCGCGGATCGTGCGAGATATCGGCGTGGCGGAGGATTTAGCGCAGGATGCGCTGGTGGCAGCCTTGGAGCAGTGGCCCCGATCGGGTATCCCGGAAAATCCTGGCGCGTGGCTCATGGCCACCGCCAAGCGCCGGGCGATCGATCTCTTTCGCCGGAATACGCGGCTCCGGGGCAAACAGGTGCAGCTTGGTAGGCAATTGCAACTCGAGCAGGAGCTCGCCGCGCCGGACCTGGAGGCTGCGATGGACGACGAAATTGGCGATGACCTCTTGCGCCTCATCTTCACCGCCTGCCACCCAGTGCTCTCACCTGAGGCGCGCGTGGCGCTCACCCTCCGGCTCGTGGGCGGTCTCACCACCGCCGAGATCGCTCGTGCCTTCCTGGTTCCGGAAGCGACGCTCGCTCAACGCATCGTCCGAGCGAAGCGGACGCTGTCCGCGGCGCGCGTGCCGTTCGAGGTACCTCGTGGCCCCGACCGGGATGCCCGTCTGTCCTCGGTGCTGGAGGTTATCTATCTCATCTTCAATGAGGGCTATACCGCAACCGCCGGAGACACCTGGGTGCGAACCGATCTCTGCGACGAGGCGCTCCGGCTCGGCCGCATCCTGGTTGGGTTGGTTCCGCAGGAGCCGGAGGTGCATGGGCTGGTCGCGCTCATGGAGTTGCACGCCTCGCGTCTTCGTGCCCGAACCGGCCCGGCGGGTGAGCCAGTCCTCTTGCTCGATCAGAACCGTGCCCGCTGGGATCAGTTGCTCATCCGGCGGGGTCTCGCGGCGCTAGCACGCGCCCAGCAGCTCGGCGGAGCCCTCGGCCCGTACACCCTCCAGGCGGCGATCGCTGCTTGCCACGCGCGGGCCCGCACCGCAGAGGAGACAGACTGGCAGGAGATCGCTGCGCTCTACGACGCGCTCGTCCAGGTGATGCCATCGCCCGTGGTGGAGCTGAACCAGGCGGTGGCGGTCGCCATGGCCTTCGGCCCGGCAGCCGGTCTTGCCATTGTTGACAGGCTGACTGCGGAGCCGTCGCTGCAGGGGTATCACTATCTGCCCAGCGTGCGTGCCGATTTGCTCGTTAAACTCGGCCGCTTCGACGAAGCGCGCACAGCGTTCGAGCAGGCGGCCGCACTCACGCGGAACGCCCGTGAGCGCCAGTTGTTACTGGACCGGGCACGTGCGTGTGCCGGACAGGTTCGCCAATGAACGGTATTGGAAAAACGGTCCGCAGGGTCATGGCTGATCGAGCGGTTCCCGATATTTGGCGACGAAGGCATCGATCAGCCGGCGGGCGATGCTGAGCTTCTGCGGCACGCGGGGAAGATTGTGCGCGGAGAACCAGCGCGCGTCCTCGATCTCGTTCGTATCAATGGTGATCTCCCCGGCGGCATACCTGGCAGTGAACCCGATCATGAGCGAATGGGGAAACGGCCATGGCTGGCTGCCAAAGTACTGAAGGTCCGTGACACAGATGCCCACTTCCTCGAAAATCTCCCGGTGCACCGCGTCTTCCAGTGATTCGCCAGGCTCAACGAATCCAGCGAGGGTGCTGTACATCCCCTCCGCAAAGTGCGGGCTGCGCGCCAGCAGCACCTCCGCGTCTCGCTCCACCAGCACAATAATGGCTGGAGAGAGACGAGGGAAACTGAGGTGACCACATCGGGGGCACCGCTTAGCCCGCTCGCCAGGCGCGAGCTCTGTCGCCGCCCCGCACCGGCCGCAGAACTGGTGGGTCCGGTCCCACTCAATGATCTGCGCTGCTCGCCCGGCAACGGCAAAGAGATCGTCGCTCACCCGGCTATAGAGGGCCCGCAATCCGCAGCACGCGAGCCCCGCTGCCGGCTCCGCATCTGGCCGGATCTCGGCAGCCACGCACGGCCTGCCTTCCAGCCTGCCCAGGTAGTGGCGCCGGATCACCGTCAAGCCCCACTCCGATAGGTCAGACGCGAGCGGGAGGACCGGCAGCGAGGCTGCCTGCTCGTGTCCTTGATCGAGTGTCATGATCTCGCTGCCACGAAAAATGAACCACCAGGCCGGCTCGGAACCGTCCCCTTGGGGAAATGTGACAGCAGAGACAAATCGCCGGTCCATGAGCGACTCCGGTCATGATGCGTGGGCACCTGAGCAGTGCCACGAGGTTCTCTGATTGTACAGCCCGCCAGACAATGCCTGGAGGCGGCCAGAGGCATCAGCGCGTATCATGTCCGTGGGTCGTGTCTGTTGACTGGGGAGTGACAGCGGTGAGTATGCGGATTCTGGTCGTTGGTGGTGGAGCGCGCGAGCATGCGCTTGTCTGGAAGCTTGCGCAAAGTCCGCGGGCCGGTGTGCTGTTCTGTGCGCCAGGCAATGCCGGCACCGAGGCGCTCGCTGAGAATCTCCCCGTGCGTGTTTCAGACATCGACGGGATCGTTGCCGCCGTGAAGGCGCATCAGATTGATCTTGTCGTCGTAGGCCCGGAGGAGCCGCTGGCGCTTGGCCTGGCTGATCGCCTGACAGCCGAAGGTGTGGCGGTCTGTGGTCCTTCCGCCAGCGCAACCCGTATTGAAAGCAGCAAGGCATGGGCCAAGGAGCTGATGGCGGGCGCGGGCGTGCCGACTGCCCGCGCCATGGTCGTGTACGACCTCGCCGGGGGAATGACTGCCCTCGATCGCTTTGGTTTGCCCGTGGTCATCAAGGCCGATGGTCTGGCCGCTGGTAAGGGCGTGGTGATCGCGAACACCCGGGACGAGGCGTATCAGGTGCTATCGGCGTTTCTTGAAGAGCGCGCGCTTGGCGAGGCCGGCACCACCGTCCTCGTCGAGGAATATCTGGAGGGGCAGGAAGTCTCTGTGCTGGCCCTCACCGACGGAGAGACGATCATCCCGTTGCCGCCTGCCTGCGATTACAAGCGCGCCTACGATGGCGATCGTGGTCCCAACACGGGCGGTATGGGGGCCTATGCGCCGCCGCCAGCGGTCGATTCGGCGTTGATGGCGACGATCCGGGCGACGATTCTCGAGCCAACGATCCGGGCGATGGCAGCGCGCGGCGCACCGATGCGCGGCGTGCTCTACGCGGGCTTGATGCTGACCGCGAGCGGCCCCAAAGTCCTCGAGTTCAACGCGCGCTTTGGTGATCCGGAGGCGCAAGTGGTGCTACCGGTTCTGGATGCGGATCTTGTCACCCTCCTTGACGCGGTGGCTCGGGGCACGCTGGCGGAGGTTGCTCCTCCGCCGCCGCCGGTACGGGCAGCGGTTGGCGTCGTGCTCGCCTCCGGAGGCTATCCCGGTCCGTATCGCACCGGGCTGCCTATCTTTGGGTTAGACCAGGTGCCGCCAGATCTGCAGGTGTTTCATGCTGGCACGCGGCGCACCGCCAGCGGGCAGATCGTGACGGCTGGTGGCCGCGTCCTGACAGTGGTCGGCGTGGGGCCTGACCTAGCCAGTGCCCGTGAGCGAGCGTACGCGGGCGTGGAGTGCATCTCCTTCGAGGGTGCTCACTGGCGACGCGACATCGCTCTGCGGGAGATTGCGCCACAGCCTGCTGGGGTCCCAGGGCAAAGCCAATCGGGATAATCCGCAGCGCGTCACCTTCTGCTGGAAGCGGCAGAGCATGCCGTCGAACAACCGGCTTCAGTCGTGTTTGTAACGAGAGCGCGGGTCGTGACGTCTGAGCGCAATCTCGCGCAAGGCTAGCGCGGAAGTTCCGTGCACCATCGTGGTTAGAACGCAGGCACAAGGGATCGTTGGGTCCGCGTTGCTGCATCCCAGTGTCATCCCGAGCGCGGCAGCCAGCCCCGCGGAACCGCCGGTCTTGCGCGCGAGCGCCCGGATAGATCCCGGAGTACTTTGATCACACCAGCGAGGCATCGCTCTGCGCAGCGCCGGCACGGACGCGTGTCCCGTGTCCGGCGTGTGCGCTATTCGTCGAGATCGGGCAGGCGGTCAACATCGTCTTCCGTAATGCTCAAGACGATGCGATCGGTTTCGACCCTGGCGATTTCATCGACCGGGATGCGCTTCCGGTGCTTGAAGAGCAGGCCACGGCGGATGACCAGGTGCGTGATCCGGCCAAGCTCATCCTGGGCCACCTCGTCAACCTCGCCAATCTTGTCGCCATCGGCCCCCACGACGTCCATGCCCTTGACGACATGGATGATAGGCTCCTCATCGGTTGGACTCGACGTCGCAACCGGTCCTTCTGCCTCCGGGCGCTCAATCTCGACAAGCACCAATTGTGCCCGGTGGATCTCCCCTACAAGCTCCCCCTGATCGTTGACCACTGGGATCAGGTCCACATCAACGTCAGGAACAAGCGCTCGCGCCTCTGCCAAGGTCATCTCCGGCCGGACAACTGGCAGATTTGTCGTCATAACCTCCCCTGCCATCCGCCCCTCGACCTCTGGCCCAAGATCGCGCCAGCGGACGACGCCGACCGGCCGCCTGCCCTCGGCTACGATCAGCGAGCGCAGCGTCTCCCCCTCAAGCCGCCGCCGGACTACGGCTGCTGGTGTCTCTGGCGTAACGGTTGCACTGGGTGGTCCCATGATTTCCGCAACGGTTGGACCATTGGCGCTCATGCGTGTCACTCCTCAGTTACCCGGATGGGCCTGACGCTGTCGCCTTGCAGCCGCTGGCTGCCAGCGATCGTTGATCTAGCATACGCGCTGCGATGTCCCATGCGCTGCTGGCATCGCCTGTGCAATCACCGGCACGTGTCGTCGATTCGTTACCGGATCGTCTGGACGACTCGCGCTTGAGCACAAGGAATGCAGGCATGGCCACGTTTATCTTGCTGACTACCGTATCCCCCGAGATAGCCTCTGATCCCGAGCAGCGCGCCCAGCTTGGCCGCCTGGTGTCCAGCCGGCTTCATGCCGACTGCCCGCAAGCACGCTGGCTCGCCAGCTACGCGGCTTTCGGCCCCTGGGATTATGTTGACATTTTTGAAGCGCCAGATACCGATGTCGCAGCGCGCGCCGCGATGATCGTGCGGGGCGTAGGCCACGCGCAAACGGAGCTCTGGCCGGCGATGCCGTGGGATCAATTTCACGACATGCTGACGGCCGTGCTCGGCAAGAAATCTGCCGAACCTACCATCCTGACGGCTGCGGCGGGCGCGCCGCCCGAGGAGCCAGAGAACGATTCCCTGGTCACAGAGGCTTCCGAGGCATCGTTCCCGGCCAGCGACCCGCCGGCCTATACAACTGGGCGGCAGCACCGGAACCAAGCGCAGAGCACCGAGGACCAGCCGGGATAATCCACGGCCTGTGGCTGGCTTAGCCCGAATGATTCACCACGTGCGCCGGGAAGTTGCGCGGACGCAACGCTCTCGGGCACGTGTGATCAGAACCCGCGAACCCCCCACTCCGCGCGGTGATGCTCATGGTGGTGGCCCAGAGAGCCATGGCCACTGCGTCCGGGACAAGGCTCAGCACATCCGAGTCTCGTGCGGGGGCTGAAGATCTGGGGTAGCGCAGAGCCGGCTTGAGCTGGGTTTGTGGCGTGAGCGCGGTCTTCGGGCGCGCGATCCTGTCTCATGTGGCCGGCGACTGCCCATGGCACAATGGAGGTCATGAGAGGCACGCGTCATTGCTGGTGGTGCGTGGCGTTGCTGCTCGCCGCCGCCCAAGTCGTCACCGCCAGCGCACAACCCTCGACACCTTTGCTCTTGGCGGCTGATGCGCCGGTCGATCTGGCCGCGTTTCGCATCACCGTCTTCGCAGATCGCCTTTATTTTCCAATGGGCATGACGCCATTGCCGGACGGGGCGCTCCTGGTCGGCACGAGCATTCCGGTGGGCGGGGGGTTTTTCGCGTCGACCGGAGCGTTGATCCGGCTCGTTGACCGCGATGACGATGGCGTAGCTGACGGCCCTGGGCAGGTGCTGGCCGATGGCATCGGTGGCACGATCGTCGCAGTCGCGCGGAGCGGGAAGCTCATCTTCGTCACGAGCGCGGCGATCGACCAGGAACAGATCCTGATGTTTCGCCGTGGCCGGTCTTGGGCCGCGCCGCTCTCTTTCGCTGGCGCCATAAGGTTCAGCTTCCCGCAATTCCTTCACCGGACGTACGGTCTAGCGGCGCGGCCTGTGCGCGATCATCCGGGCCAGCACGAGCTCATCTTTAACGTCGGATCTGCTGGCAACGACACGAGCGGCGGCATTGCCCGCGCGAGCGGGCTCATCGAGGCGGAGCTCCCGGATAGCAGCATCTACCGGGTGATCGTCGAAGAAACGGCCAGCGGGTTGAGCGTCTCCCCACCGGAGCGCATTGCAATGGGCTTGCGCAACGCCTCGGCAATCGTCTTTTCGCCCGGCGGCGATCTTCTTCTAGTTGACAACGGGATAGACACTCCTGGCAATGAGCTGGTGGCGCTGAGCGCGGACGAGCTCAATCGCATTCCGGCAGCGGCGATCGGCGGAACGCCGGAGGACTTTGGTTTCCCACGCTCCTATATTGACTGTGCGACCGGTGCGATGGTCGGCCGCGAGGGCATACCGCCCGAAGTCGCCTTTGTGCCGATCAACGGGTTGGAAAATGAAGGGGCAAGCTCGCTGGCCATCGCGCCTCCGGCCTTTCCTCCTGGTGTCAATGCAGGCGTGTTCGCAGGCTTCCACGGTCA
>FWPU01001605.1_pt1 | contig 67346 bp, 54 predicted proteins | sample 2228361 | NCBI WGS metagenome assembly FWPU01 (sample SAMEA103939777, study PRJEB20133) | metagenome
CGCCCCTACAGATTGTTGTCCACGTCCATGCATTCCCTGGAAACGCAGCAATTTCGCGGGAACGCGGCACCTTGTACGGGCGGACCCATGTGTCCGCCCACCAGCCCATAGGGATGGATCTCATTCCCGAGAACCGCATTCCCATCAAGAGGGCTTCCGGGCACTGCTTTGTCAAAAACCCTCACCCTCTGGGCAGGGGCTTGGGAATGAGGCGGCTTGTCAAATCTTTTCGAAACTCGGGTGGAAACGGCTTTTGCCCGAGACACATGGCCAAAAGATCCATGTCGTCCAAGGTCAAAAGATTTTCCAGTTCGTGAAGATCTTGTTCCCCAAGATCCTGAGCGTGTTCATTCCAGAAACGGGAAAGGATAAGTTCCAGTTCCTGCGTGGCGCGTCGCCGGCACAAGTAATGAAGCTTGCGGCGCAACCTTTCGAGAGATTCCTTTTCGCAAAGATTTCCAGATTCCGACACCTTGGGGACTCTCCTTCCTTTTCCCTTCCCAGGTTTCAGCCGGAGGCCTCGTTTTTCTTAGGGCCCCACTGCTTCACCCACAGAACAATCTCTTGAAGCATCGTCGGATGATACAGCATGGCCACATGGCTCATGGGCCGGGTCCATCGCACCTGCCAATGCGAGCCTGCAGGTTCCAGAGCTTCCATGGGAAGGACCATGTTGTCTACGGGAGAAGCCAGAGCCAGGCAGGCAATGCCTGTGTCGGCAAGGTATGTTTCATCGTGTTCGATCTTATCGATGAGGGAGCTTCGGTAGGCAAGGGATCGTCCCAGCTTTCCTAAGGCAAAAACGGCTAGGCGGCTGCCTTGGTGGGGAGATCCTAAAGTAAGGCACCCGGTCACGGTATTGGGACGAAGCATGGTGATGGCATGCCTAGCCAAAAGACCGCCCAGGCTATGGCCGATTACAAGAATGGGATGGTCTGGGGCTAGACGATGCACAGCTTCCAAATCATGAGCCAGCCGAGCGCTTAATTGAAAAAAATCGGTCTTCCAGCTTGCGTAGGACCAGGATCGAACATCCTGAAAACCGGCCCGCTTCAAGGCCCGATGCACCAAGAAAAAAGCACTGCGGTTATGATAAAGCCCGTGAAGAGTGAAAATAATAGGATTGTTTTCACCACCCTTTTCTTCGTCCTTCTTACGATCAGGAAGCCAGCCCAGAGGAAAGGTCAGCACAGCCAAGCTTTGAGCGATAAGAGCCCAGAGAAAACCTTGAAGGACACACAGCGCAAGACGTCCTTGGCATCGTAGGCGCAGATTTTCCAACCCCGGCCCGTTGGCCGTATCATACCAGTAAAGCACATAGGTCATGCCGGCAAAAAGAAAGACAACCGCCAAAAAAATGGAGAGCACGATCATGATAGGTAGCCTTTTTCTTGTAAAAAACCGAACACGTCTCTGAGTTCCGGGACACAGCCGTCGGGAGGCTCCCTTTTTCCGTTCAGAATATCGGCAAGAATGTCCCGTTCCCTTTCCGGTCGGCACAGAATCCATAGGGTTTGCATGCCCGCAAGGCGGGCCGGAGCCATATCCAATTCATAGGAATCCCCGATCATCCAGCAAGGATCCAGACCCTGCCGACGGGCGGCATCCACAGCTTTTTGATAAAGATCCTGCGCAGGTTTTTTGACACCTATTCGGTAGCTCAGAAAGTGAAAATCCGTCATGGCATCAATTTCCGCACAGCTTTTTTGAAACCCAAGGAAAAAAGGATGCCAGATGTTGGAAATGAGGCCCACGCTGTGTGCCGCCTGTTTCAAGCGTCGAATCAGCGCTGTGGCTTCCGGAATTTCGCGGACACAGGTTATCTGATCATCCCAGATTCGGCGCACTTCCTCAGCCACAAGGGAAGGTTCATGGGATGGGAGGATGCTCGCCACGGCTTCACTGATGGTTTCCGGTGTTTCGGCCCAAAGGGTCATAATGAGTTTCCCCACCGCTTTGGTCTGATGTTCGTTTAAGCCAAGGGCGGTTCCCAGAAGACGTCGAGGGGATTGGGCAGCGCCGGTCACCAGAGTATGTCCGATGTCAAAGAAGAAAGCGGCTTTGGGCATAGCTTACCCTAAAAGTTTTTATTCCTGTCGAAAAACGGACCCGTCTCGAAGACACCGTTCGGCACGTTCCAGTTGACGTCCCAGGTACAACGCATGGTTAATGTCCGAAAGAGCTCCATCCCGGGCTAGTTCGTATTGAATACGAGACGCCTTGGCATGCCGATAGGTTTTGAGCGTCATATCTCCATGGCGATGTTCCACGACAATAGCGTCCTTATCGAGACTGATACGAAAATACCCCATGGGATCTTCTCGATACTGAAACGACTTTTCTGCGGCAATGATGGAAGCTCGGTCTTCCTGCGCCGCGTCAATGGTGATGGAATGGCTGAAAACCGTGATGGGCCCAGGGGGCGTGGAAACACTTTGAGCTACATAATGCTGCACGGCCATGAGTCCATAAAAATTAACAAGCCAGGCATCCAGAGCATTGTGGGTACGAAACACGGCGGTGAGCGTCAAGGTGCCTTGAAACAGTCGAAAGAAAATGCTGACCAGGCACGGGTGTCCTGTCTCGGCCGTCAGGTCGCGTTGAGGATCCCAAAGGACCGCGTAAGCTTTTCGGTCCTGAAGGTCTTTTTGAAGACGCTCAATGACAGCCTGAAGGCTGTCCAAACCGAAATAAGCCCGCAGGCGGTTTCCGTAATTATAGGTTTCGTCAGGTTCTATGGACCCGCTGAGAATGTCCTGCTGGTATCGGCAAAGTCTTTCCGGATCAAACCCATAGCGTTGCAGCTGAGTGTCAGGAACAGGTTTCGGATGTTCCACCACCACCTTGACGTTCTGTAATTCACGGCGATTTCCCTTTGCCAGGGTGACGGGTATTCCGAAGCGGTAAAGGGTGGCGATCAGATCCTTCCAGGCGCTGAGAGGATCTTCGGCAACGATCGTGTGGGCTCGAGGATTGCTGGGGTAGCCGATCACTCGGACTCGAGGTAAAGGAATCCACAGACGTTGCGTCGGCGTGTTCGCGTCGGGTCGATAGTTTTTAAGAAAGCGAATCAGGTCTTCGGCATCGGGATTATCCTGAGGAGATCCGAAATAAATAATACTCGGCGGCCTTTGGAAATGTTCGGGTCTCACCAGGTTGTCTATCACACGCCGGGTGCCTCGAATACGCACAGGCTTAGGAGTTTCCAGTTCAGTGGGTTCATAAGCCACCGAAGATCCTTCAAAAGGTTCCAAACCCAGCTCAAAGAAAGCCTGCAGTTCGCCGAGAGATCCGGAACGATCCCGACCGTAAACCACAAGGGTGTCAATCTGAGGATTGTAGAGAAGATTTCTGAGGAGTTCTCGAAGGCCGTTGCCGTACAAGGTGCCGACGGCGGCCACAGGGCTGGTTTCGGGATCAAGATCGGCACCGCGACGTCGTAGCCTTTCCAAGACCACATCCGGGCGGGACCACAGGGTGAGCAGTCCCACGGTTCCTGTGGGATTTAGCCGAAGAAGGTGTTCCTGGCAATGGATGGGAAGAAAGACGGGTTTCATGGGTCTGCAAGAAAATCGGTGGCTGGGGTACGACGTCGTGAGGTGATGTTACGAATACCGGAAAGAATGTAGTCGTAAGTTTCCGGAGAAATAATCAATTGTTCAAAGACTTCGATGCCGGCTTCTCGAACCGCCTGCTGCCAAAAGAGATCCCTTTCCGGAGATGCCGATTCGTAACTGTGTTCATAATAGACGGCTCGAAGACGTGCTGTGGCGATCAGTTTCAAACACACGTAACAAGGAGCCAGCGTGGTGTAAAGGGTTGCCCCTTCCACGGAAATACCGTAGCGCGCCGCCTGAGCGATGGCGTTGGCTTCCGCGTGGCTCGCCTTGCAAAAATTGTATTTGTCCACGTCGGGGATTCCCAAGCTGCGCCGATAACAATAAGGACGCCCGTCGGGCAGATCCGGCTGATCGATGCAGTGAGGAGCTCCGGGCATGGCTCCGTTATAGCCTGTGGACAGAATGTGGTTGTCCTTAACGATCACCGCGCCCGTCGGTCTGGAATGGCAGGTGGATCGCGTGCTCACAATCTTTGCGATCAGCATGAAGTATTCGTGCCAGTTGGGACGTTGTCTTGGCATGGCCTTGTTTACGACTCGTTTTCCGTGACGTCATGGTAGAGAAAACACCGCACAAGACGGCCTCCTTTAAAAGGTTCCAAGGATGGCACAAAACGCCGGCAGGTGTCCATGACTTTAGGGCATCTTGGATGGAAATGGCATCCTTCAGGGGGATGCAAAGGACTGGGAAGATCCCCGGTCAAGCCTTTTCGTTCCTTTTTATGGTCCGGATCGGGAAGAGGCGCCGCCTCTAAAAGTGCCTGGGTGTATGGGTGCAGAGGGTCCCTGTACAGGGTCTTTTTATCGGCCGATTCCACAATACGCCCTAGATACATGACCGCGACACGATCACTGATGTGACGGACCACGGATAAATCATGGGACACAAACAGATAGGTCAGCGAGAACTGTTCCTGCAGGTCCATGAGCAGGTTGATGACCTGTGCCTGAATGGAAACATCCAAGGCTGAAACAGGTTCATCGCAAATGACAAGTTCCGGTTGGAGCGCCAGAGCTCGAGCGATACCGATACGTTGACGTTGTCCGCCGCTGAACTCGTGTGGGTATCGATGGATGTGTTCCGGTCGAAGTCCCACCACTTCCATGAGATGCCGAACACGTTCCAGTCGTTCGGCGGCCGTGCCCACCTTATGAATGACCAGTCCTTCTCCAATGATGCGTCCCACGGTTTGGCGTGGATTCAGGCTGGAGTAGGGATCCTGAAAAATGATCTGCATACGGCGACGTAAAGGTCTCAGTTCATGTCGACGCAAGGCCACCACATCCAGACCGGAAAAGAGGATGGATCCTGATGTGGGCTTTTCCAATTGCAGAATCACACGACCCAGGGTGGACTTACCGCAGCCGCTTTCCCCGACCAAACCCAGAGTTTCCCCCTTGCGAATGGTCAGGCTGACACCGTCCACCGCCTTGACGACACCCACCTGACGACGAAACACGCCGCCTGTGACCGGATAGTGTTTCTTGACATTTTTAAGGACCACGAGAGGTTCCGCAGAGCCCGTGTGTGCCATGGAAATTTTCTTTCATTCCCTGTTGTTTTGAGAAACCGTGTCGTAGAGCCAGCATCGAACCCGGTGTTCCGAACCCATTGCCTGAAGAGGCGGCTCTTCAGCAAGACACCGGTCCATCACATAGGTGCAGCGATCATTGAACCTGCATCCCGGTGGCAACGCCAGCAGGCTGGGCACCACTCCGGGAATGGCTTCCAGCCGACGTTTTTCATCTTCCACCAGACTTGGAATGGATCGCATCAGTCCTTGAGTGTAAGGGTGCAAGGGGTGATGAAAGAGTTCGCGCACAGGAGCTTCCTCCACCACACGCCCGGCATACATGACCACCACATGTTCGGCGGTTTCTGCCACCACTCCCAGATCATGGGTAATAAGAAGCACCGCTGTGCCCGTGGTCCGTCGAAGATTGTCCATGAGTTCCAGAATTTGGGCTTGAATGGTCACATCCAGAGCTGTGGTGGGTTCATCGGCGATGAGCAGCTTGGGATGGCAGGCCAAAGCCATGGCGATCATGACCCGCTGGCGCATCCCCCCGCTCATTTGATGCGGATAGTCTTTGATACGGGATTCCGCGGAAGGAATCCCGACCATACGCAACAGTTCCACGGCACGATCCAGCGCTTCCTTGCGGGAAAGCTTTTGGTGCCACTCCAGCACTTCGGCGATCTGGTCCCCCACACGAAACACGGGGTTTAAGGATGTCATGGGTTCCTGAAAAATCATGGAAATCTTGTTGCCGCGCACTCGGCGCATGTCCGTTTCAGAAAGTTGCAAAAGGTCTGTGCCTTCAAAGACAATGCGACCGGAAACAATCCTTCCAGGCGGTACGGGAATCAGCCGCATCACCGACAGGGCCGTCACACTTTTTCCGCAACCCGATTCCCCGACCAAAGCCAAAGTCTTTCCAGACTCCAGGGAAAAGCTCACATCATCCACGGCCTTAACCGTACCGCGATCCGTGTAAAAATAGGTGCTCAGATGTTCAACCTGCAGCAGTGGCGCCATGGAACAGGTCCTTTATCAGTCACGAAGTCGAGGGTCCAGAGCGTCGCGCAAACCATCCCCCAAAAGGTTGAAACCCAGGACGGAAAAGAGGATCATCAGGCCGGGAAAGGTGACCGCCCACCAGGCCCGCAGAATCAGGGCTCGACCATTGGCCAGCATGGCTCCCCATTCGGGCGTGGGAGGCTGCGCCCCAAGGCCTAAAAAGCTCAATGCCGCAGCTTCCAAAATGGCGGACGCAAATCCCAGCGTGGTCTGCACGATGAGGGGTGCCAGACAATTGGGTAAAATGTGCAGGAAGATTAAACGGGCATCTCCTGCGCCTAAAGCCCGGGCCGCCTGCACGTAGTCCTTGGCGTATTCCTCCAGCACAGATCCTCTCACCAGCCGTGCGTATCGAGGAATACTCACAACCCCGATGGCGATCATGGCATTCTGTAAACTGGGCCCCAAAAAGGCCACAATGACGATGGCCAGAAGAATACTCGGAAAGGCCAGAAGAAGGTCCATGAAACGCATGATGACATGGTCGAGAAGGCCGCCGTAAAAACCAGCCACGGACCCTGCAAGGGTCCCGAAAAAAAGTGCGATGGAAACAGAAACCACACCCACAACCATGGAAACACGAGCTCCGTAAATAAGCCGGCTTAGAAGATCACGGCCGAAATCGTCCGTGCCCAGCAGATGGTTCCAGGATCCACCGGGTTGCCATACGGGAGGTTTCAGCTTGGCGTAGAGGGATTGTTCCAGAGGGTCATGAGGAGCCAAGGCAGGGGCGAAAAGGGCCATGGCGAGAAAGAGCAGGATGATGATCAAGCCGGCCAAAGCCGTCTTGTTCTTTCGAAGCCGCCACATGGCTTCCGCCAAAGGACTGGATGCCTTTTCCGCCTGCAGTGAGTTTAGCGAATTTAGGTTTTGAGAAGATACGGAAGAAGCAGCCGTCATGTCAGGACACCTTGATACGCGGGTTGATCCAGGCATACAAAATGTCCACGATCATGTTGATGGTCACGAAAGTGGTGGCGATAAGCATGGTTCCCCCTTGCACCGCATTGAAATCCCGAGCGTAGACGGCGTTGAGAAGCCAAAGGCCGATCCCGGGCCAGGCAAAGATGGTTTCCGTAAGAATCGCGCCCCCCAGCAAAATCCCGAACTGTAGACCGATCACGGTGATAATAGGAATAAGAGCGTTTTTAAGGGCATGTTTGTAATGGACCAGCCTGGGAGGCAACCCTTTGGCTTTGGCCGTTCGAATATAGTCTTGCCGTAGCACTTCCAGCATGCTGGAACGTGTGATGCGCGCGATAATGGCCATGGGAATGGTGCTCAAGGTGAAAGCCGGCATCACGATGTGCCACAAGGCATCCCGAAATCCTTTCCAGTTTCCCGTAAGCACGCTGTCCAGGAGAAGCAGTCGAGTGATGGGTTCGATGTGCACATCGTAGCTGAGTCTACCGGAAAGAGGGAGCCAACCCAGATGCAGCGAAAAAATGATCATGAGGATCAAACCCAGCCAAAAGATGGGCATAGACACACCAACCAGGGATAAAAGCATACTGGAATAATCAAACATGGAATACTGACGCGTGGCGGAGATCACTCCGGCAAACATGCCCAGAGTGACCGCAAAGCACATGGCGGCCAGGGACAGTTCCACGGTGGCCGGAAACCGTTCGGCGATTTCTGTTGTGACCTTTTCATTGGTGCGTAAGGCTCGGCCGAGATCCCCTCGCACAAGCCTGGAGACAAACAATGCATATTGTATATGCAAGGGACGGTCCAAGCCCAGTTCTTGACGCAGTTGCTGCAAAGCCTGTTCGGAGGCTCTTTCTCCCAGCATCATTTCGGCAGGATCTCCGGGTACCAGATGAATCATCAAAAACACCAGCACGGAGATGCCGAAAACGGTGGGGATCAATGTCAGGACGCGTCGAACAACAAAAGAAAGCACGGACGCCTCTCAAAACAACAGATTGGGACAGGCAAAGCCCGTCCCACCCTTCGGTTTATTGGTTAAGAATCATCCAAAACCTTCTCGTTTTCTTCAGGACTCGATCCACACCTTATGTAAACGAATACTGGCCGTAGGGTGCAACTTGAAGTTCATGACCGACTTTTTCATGGGACACACCACCAGAGAATGGGCCAAATTGATCAAGGGAACTTCTTCGTGGATGAGTTCCTGAGCCCTGCGATACAGCTTGATTCTTTCTTCCTTACTGGAAGCCTGTTTGGCCTTGACGATGATGTTGTGATATTCTTCGTTCTTCCATTGAGTGCGTACGTTGGGATCCGCATAGCCGTCCAGAAGCACAGCCAAGAAATTGTCCGGATCCCCGTTGTCTCCTGTCCAGCCCAGCTGAAACAGGTCCATGGACGGGTCTTGTTCCCGCTGTTTCTTGAGGTAGGTCCCCCATTCAAAGGTGACCAATTCCACGTCGATTCCCACCTTTTTCAAGTCCGCCTGAATAGCTTCACCGACCTTCATGCCGTTAGGATTGTAAGGTCTGGGCACAGGCATGCTCCAAAGCGTGATCTTGGTCTGGCCGGCTTCCTTGAGCTTTTCAAAGAACTTGGCTTCTGCCAGAAGCTTTTTGGCCATTTCCGGGTCATACGGATAATCTTGAATATCGTCGTTGTATCCCCACATGGTGGGGGGGATGGTGTTTTTGGCCACTTGTCCCAGCCCGTAATAGATGTTATCCACAATGGCTTTTTTGTTGACGGCGTACGCAATGGCCTTACGAATACGTTTGTCCTGCCACAAGGGTTTGGTGTGGTTGAAACTCACATACCCGATATTCATTCCAGGTTGGGTAACTAGTTTCAGGTTGGGATCCTTGGATGCAAGTTCGATGTCTTCCGGATTGGGGAACTGGCAGATGTCGATGTTGCCGGTTTTCAGTTCCAAAAAACGCACGGAATTGTCGGGAATCGTACGAAAGATGGCCTGATCCAGGTAGGGACGTCCGTCCCAATAATCGGGGTTGGCTTGCAAAATGATGCGATCGTCCTTGATCCATTTGACGAACTTGAAAGGACCGGTCCCGACCGGATTGCTCTTGAAGTCGGGGCCCAGTTTGAGCACCGCCGTCGGGCTGACGATAGCGGCGAAATCCATGCCCATATTGGCGATAAAAGGGGCTTCGGGTCGTAGCAGTTTGAAGACCACCGTATGGTCATCCATAGCTTCGATGCTGGCAACGATCTTATCCATTTCCATGGAAAGCCAGTATTCCGCGGGAGGCTGTTCCTTGGGGAATTCCCATTGGGTCTTGAAAAATTTGACTTTCTTTTCCTTCATCATACGTCCCAGGGAAAAGACCACGGCATCGGCGTTAAAATCCGTCCCGTCGTGGAATTTGACCCCTTTGCGCAGATGAAATGTGTAAGTTAGTCCATCGGGGGAGATATCCCAGGATGTGGCGAGGCCGGGCACAATATCCGTGGATTCATCGGCATAGAGGACCAGCTGGTCATAGACATTGTCGCAGATCATGAAGGAATTGCCATCGGTTTCAAAGGCCGGGTCCAACCCCACACTGTCCCCGCCTCGTCCGAAAACAAGGGTTCCTCCCGTTTTGGGTGTGGCCGCCAGGACACTTCCGGCCCACAACATTGCCAAAACCACCAGACACACACTCCATTTTTTCATCGCCCGTCCTCCTTGCCTTTCGGTTTTCCTCAACACCCAACACCTTGGCCTTTGAAGAAAAACTGATGCACAGGTAACAGATCTCGGGTAAGATGTCAAAAACTCGAGCGGAGTCAAACCAAGGCGGAAAGGAGTGCGAATGGCTGAAAAACAGGACCAGAATCCCATGGGTTGGAAAAGCTGGGTGGACCGTGTCAAGGAATCCATGGGCGGAGCGGGCCAGGACCCTCGACGAAAGGTGCATTTTTCTTTCTGGTACTTTCTTCTGGCCCTGATGGTCATCTCCTGGATTCACGATATCATGGTCCAGCAACAGCGAGTTCCTATTCCTTATTCCCAGTTCAAACAGTTGGTGCAACAAGGATCCGTCAAAAACGTGGTGATCGAGGCCAATCGCATCACGGGTGAGATCACCCAGGGAGACTTGGCCAATCGACGGTTTGTCGCCGTGCGTGTGGAAGATCCCGATCTGGTTCGGCTCTTGGATGAACGCGGCATTGCCTACACAGGGCGCTTGGAAAACCGGATTCTGGAAGCGATTCTTTCATGGCTTTTGCCCATGGCCTTTTTCATTCTCTTTTGGGGCTTTTTAATTCGTCGCATGGGTGGTGGACCTCAAGGGGTTTTGTCCGTGGGAAAGGCCCGCGTCAAAATTTACGCCGAAAAACAGGTGGGGATCACCTTTGACGATGTGGCCGGCATTGACGAAGCCAAGGTGGAACTCCAGGAAATTGTTGAATTTCTTCAAAACCCTGAAAAGTTTCAAAGACTTGGAGGAAAGATTCCCAAAGGGGTGCTGCTGGTGGGAGCTCCGGGGACAGGCAAAACCCTCTTGGCCAAGGCCGTGGCCGGTGAAGCGGGTGTGCCGTTTTTCAGCATGAGCGGGTCCGACTTTGTGGAAATGTTTGTGGGCGTCGGGGCGGCTCGAGTGCGGGATCTTTTCGCTCAAGCTAAACAAAACGCTCCGTGCATCATTTTTATCGATGAGCTGGACGCCTTGGGCAAGGCCAGGGGCTTGAATCCCGTCGGTGGTCACGACGAAAGGGAACAGACTCTCAACCAGCTTTTGGTGGAAATGGACGGTTTTGAAGCCAATTCCGGCGTGATCATCATGGCTGCCACAAACCGCCCCGAAATCCTGGATCCGGCTTTGCTGCGCCCCGGACGTTTCGATCGTCATGTGGCCGTGGATAAACCGGATATTCGAGGTCGGGAAGCGATTCTCAAAATCCACACGCGCAATGTGAAGCTTGCCGACGACGTGGACCTGCAAAAGGTCGCTGCCATGACCCCCGGTTTTGTAGGGGCGGACCTGGCGAATTTGGTCAACGAAGCGGCTCTGCTTGCAGCACGAAGAAACAAAGAAGAAGTGAGCATGGCTGAATTTCAGGAAGCCATCGATCGTATCATCGGAGGTCTGGAAAAGAAAAACCGGGCCATGAACCCCAAGGAAAAGCAGATCGTGGCTTTTCATGAAGCAGGCCATGCCTTGGTGGCCATGAGTGTGCCTCATGCCGATCCGGTGAACAAAATTTCTATTATTCCTCGAGGCATTGCCGCTTTGGGATACACGCAGCAGATGCCCACCGAAGATCGGTACCTCATGACCCGGCAAGAACTTTTGGATCGACTGTGTGTGCTGCTGGGAGGTCGAGTGGCTGAGGAACTGGTTTTTGGGGATGTGTCCACCGGAGCCCAGAACGATCTGCAGCGAGCCACGGACATTGCCCGCAGCATGGTCATGGAATACGGCATGAGTGAAACCTTGGGGTTGGTGACCTTTACTCGAGAACCTCGATCCGCCTTTCTCGACCTGGGCATGACCCCGAGAGCTCGAGAATACAGCGAAAGAACAGCTCAAGAAATCGACGCTGAAATTCGACGCCTCATCGAAGAAGCTTACGCCCGTGTCCGCGATATTCTCAATTCGAAACGAGCTTACCTGGACGAAATGGCCCAGACGCTTCTGGAACGGGAAGTTCTGGAAGGCGAGGCTCTTCGAGAACTGGAACGCCGGGTTCGAGCCACCTGAAGCTTAAGGAGCTGGTCCGAGAACTTGGAATGAGGCATGCCAACCCAAGACATAGGGGCACGGCGCGCCGTGCCCCTATGTCCCAAAGCCTTTGTTTTCCTGGAAGCTCGGGCCTTCAACCTGCCGTTTATGCGGGCGGGACGCCGGCGCTTCCGTGGGAAGAGCCGTTCTCGGACAGGCTCTTAAGGCGGCTTGACCGACCGGTCTTTCCAGAAGGTCTCCCGTTGTCGGGGGTAGATCGAAGCCGAAAGGGTCATCCTACAAAGGACGCGAGGTACCATGGGGGAAGCAGGCCTGTGGCCCTTCTGAGAGCGGCATCCAGACGCAGAAAATCCGGCTCATGACGTGCCACCAGGCTCCAAAAAGCCGTGTCGTGGCGAGGGGAAAGGCTGTGGCAGAGTTCGTGGAGAATCACCATGTCCACCAGTTCCCTGGGCAGAAAAAGAACGGCGGCGTTGAGGCTCACGGTGCCTTGAGACGAATAGCTTCCCCAGCGTGTTTTTGGGGTGGTGATCTTGACCTTCGAAAAAGACAGCCCCGTCTTTCGAGCGGCGGATTCCACCCAGGTTGGCAGCCACCGTTTGGCCTCTTCGCGAAGCCATTGACGCAAAAGACGGCAGCATGTAGACACTCGTGAAAAATCCCCTTGCACCCAAAGTCGAGGCTCAGGTTCCCGGGCCCAGGAAAGTTCCATGTTTTTTCCTGAGTCCGGCCGGTAGATCACGGTCCAGGTTGTGTCCAAGGCCGCCAAATGAATCCTTTTCGGAAGCACGTCCGGACGGTGAAAATCTCGACGCTTCACCTGAAGTTTCGTCAGGGCTTCCTCAATCCATTGTCGATGTTGGTTCAGAATACGGGGAAGATGGCGCGGGTTGAAACCCTTCGGGACAGTAAGTTCCAGGCCCGTGTCCGGGCGTACGCGCAGCGTGACGTGTTTGGCTCGAGCATTTTCCCTGAGGCGGTACACTGGGGGCCAAGGGGGAGTGTCATTTTTCTTCATAGGCTTCCATCCTGCTGCACGGAATCCATGGACGGCCGATTCAAGTTGTTTGTTTTACACGTTCAAGCTTCTTCCATCTTCCATGTGCGGATCAAAGATACCAGAGTGCGCACACCAAACCCGGTGGCTCCTTTGGGAATCCAGCCCAGGTCTTTGTCGGCCCACACGGTTCCGGCGATGTCCACATGGGCCCAGGGAACCGTGTCCGGCACAAACTGTTTGAGGAACATGGCGCCGATGATAGTTCCCGCTTTTCGATCCCCCACGTTTTTGAAATCGGCCACGTCACTTTTCATGTCTTCAAAGTAAAAATCATAAAGAGGCAAAGGCCAAAAGAGTTCACCCAAAGGTTTTCCGATTTCCTGCATGGTGCTCAGCAAGGCTTCATGATTGCCTAAAAGACCGGCCACTCGGTCCCCCAGGGCGATGACGCAGGCTCCGGTAAGTGTAGCCAAATCCACCATGACCGACGGTTGAAACTGTTGGGCGTAGCTAAGAGCATCGCAGAGAATCATGCGTCCTTCGGCGTCGGTGGAAATCACTTCCACGGTGAGTCCCGCGTGGGTCTTGATCACATCGCCGGGCTTGTAGGCTTGACCGTCGGGCATGTTTTCCGTGCAGGGCATCAGGGCGATGACGCGTCGAGGTATCTTCAAGCGTCCGATGACGTCCATGGTTCCTAAAACAGTGGCGGCTCCGGCCATATCATGTTTCATGTCTTCCATCTTGGCGGCCGGTTTGATGGAAATCCCTCCCGTGTCAAAGGTAATGCCCTTACCTACCAGCACGAAAGGTTCTTGGTTTTGAAGCCCATCGGGACAGTGTTCCAAAATGATAAAGCGAGCCGGTTCTCGAGACCCCTGCGCTACCGCAACGAACCCTCCCATGCCCAGTTCTTTGGCCTTGTCCAAATCCAGAACCTCAAAACGCATGCCATGGCTGGAAGCCACACGGGCGGCTTCTTGGGCCATACGCGAAGGGGTCACCACATTGGAAGGGGCTGTCGCCAGATTCCGTGCCAGCACAATGCCTTCGGCGATGGCTGACACTTCATGGATCAGTTCAGGTACATAGGGTAGGGGACCTTCGGAACAAAGGCATAGTTCCTTGGGACCTTCGAATTTTTCCACATCACGCGTCTTTAATTCATCATAGCGGTACAAACCCAAAACGGCGGCCATGAGTGCTTCTCGAAGAAGGATTTCTTCGCTTTCCGGGATTCCTTCCAAGGCCGCCGTAGGAAGAAGGACACGTTCCAGGGAAAGATCCCGGCAACGACGCACGGCCATGGCCGTAGCATGCCGAAAAGTTTCCAAGGACCAGTCTTTTCTTTTTCCCAAGCCCACCAGAAGAAGCCGGGCGATAGGGGCTTCGGTTGGGGCGTAGACGAGAAGAAGTTCGGCTTTTTTGGCTCGAAAATCCTTATGGGCAGGAGTGTCCTTGAACCAGAGGGCTTGTTGGGGCATCCAACGGGCCAAGCCTGGAAGAGGGGCCTCCTCATCCTGGAACGCGAAAAAGATGATGGCATCACCACTCCATTGTGAAGAAGCCCCTTCCATGTACTTCAGTTCCATGCTGCTTGCCTCCTTGATCTGTTTCTATACGTTTTCCTCGGCATCATTCCAAAACATGAAGCCAACCACATTTTGCTTTGCTCGATGTATCACCGCCGGATTGGGGACAAGAATTCACCAACCGCTTCCGCCGCCACCTCCACCACCCCCTCCGGAAGATCCACCGCCTCCGGATCCGGACCTGGATCCCGGTGGTGTGGAAGCGGAAGCAATGGCACTGGTCAAGCCGGACCCGAGGCTGTCGCTCAGGGCCGCTAGATGACCGCTTCCAAAAGATTTGAAATCCGTTCCTTTATACCATCGAGGTTGGTAGGCGCGAGCGTCTTCCTTTTGCATCTTGAAAAGATCGGCGAATTGCTCACACCATTCCTGTTCCACATCCAGGGCCAGGGCGTAAGGCAAATACTTTTCAAAATGTTCGGGGGTTTTTTCAGGAGGATGCAGGATGCCCAGCCGATCTTTTTCAGCTACGGTCAAATACAGGCGAAAACCTTCAATTTGGTCCAAAATCTTTCGGCCTAGATGTGTCGGCGCTTTTAGAAGCTGATAGAAAAGACCGTGCACGCCTCCTAAGGCCCCTAAGAGCATAGCGCCCATGAAGGAGACACTGTAAGCGAAAATACCTAAAGCCACAATTTCCGCCACCCAAAATGGCACGGCAAACAGGGTGATACCGAGCGCTGAAAATTTGCCAAAGATACGACGTGACAGCCTGCCTCGTCGAGACCTTCTCCAGGCCTGAAAAACTTGCATGGCCAACGCCGCGCATCCTACGGACCAGATGCTTAGCCAAAAGGCAAGGAAAGCCGCCACAACGGGCTGCGGAGCATAAACGATGAGCAGCACGGCAACAGCTACGGTTAACATCAGGACTGGAATCATATACTTGGAGTTGGTAATAAAGTAGGTTTTTTCATACTCGCGGGAGAGAGTGCTGTGAAGTTGGTTTAAGGCTTCTTTAAATTTAGAGGCTTGCGTGTTTTTCAGGCGAATTTCTCCAGTGTTTCCCATGCCGAAGAGGGTTTCGGCGATCTTCTTTTCTCCGGCGGAAAGCCCGTCGGTCCTCGCGTTCTTTCGAACAAGCACATAAGTATCGTCGTCTTCACGAATCTGAAGGTGCCCTTTGACAGCCATGTTGACGACGGCGGCGGCAAAGGCTTTTGGGTCAAACTCCATCCTTCGCACAAAGCGCACGGCCGCCGGACTAAATCCTTTTGGGGGTTCAAAGAGAGGAATAATCGTTCCGGGCTTAGGATCCCGACCCACTCGAAACCACACGGCAATGTAATAGATCAGGACAAGAACAAACCCGATCCATCCAAAGAGGGCCCCACGGTTATCTCCTAAAAGAGCCATGGCCCGATCAGTGACGGTGGGTTCCTGAACAAAACCTTTGGGCCATGCCACAGCCACCGTCAGACCTTCTCCCACACCCAGAGGACGTGTGGTTTCAAAAAAGACGGTCCCTCGACCTTCATCGATGAATCGAAAGTCCGTGCCCTGTGCGCCCTGAGGGCCTGTGTACGCGGAGCTTTGCACCGGGGTGGCTCCGGAGGGCAATTGAATCCGAGCCGCCGCATGGTCGATGGGAAACGTCCAGCCGGTGCCCGTCACGTTCCAGTACAGCTCATCGAAATCTTTGAAATAACCCAACTGGCGTGAGGTTCGATAGGTAATCTCGTAGCGATGAACCCCCGAAGGGATAAAAACATCTTTTGAACCGATATAAATCTTGACACCGTTACTCACCAGCTGGGTGTGATGGGGTTCCGTTTGACCGTTTCGTCTAATGTCCACAGATCCGGCTGCGAGACTTTGGGCTCGAAGCCTTGTCACCTGATCCAGGACACCCCGTTCATGCTGCATGTATCCCTTGACCGTTTCGATCAAATTGGGAATCAGGTCCGTGCGCCGTTTCAACTGCACATCGATCCCGCTCCAGGCTTCCTCCACCAGGTTTTTCGCCCGCACCAACCGGTTGTAAATCACAATGGCCAACAACCCCGCAAGAATCAGTGCTCCCAATAAGCCCAACCATACCCACATGCATTCCCCCTTTCGCCTGAGTTTGTCGAGGTGTTCAAATATACCAAGCAAGATTCCTATGCGACAAAGCCGTTTTCATCTTACTGGAATGATCTTTGGAGCCGGTTCCGGTTCCTCCCCAAAGCATGAACACCGAACACAAGGAAATCAAACCCTTTAGGCCGCAAAAGCTGCGTAGATAGGCGAACGACAAGAACACCGTCCCGTGCGATGATGGGGAGCGCTCTGAGACAATAGTGCAAAGAACTGTGTCTTCGGAGAGCTGCGATAGGCCGCAATTGTGCATGTCCGTTGTGGAATACTGAACTCTCATGAACACGCATCGAGAACCAAGAACTCGTCCAATACAAAGGGCGTAGGGAAAAGGCCGGCTTTCCATAAAATACAGAGATGGCTTCCATGTCCTCTTTCGTGAATCGCTGAAGATCGGGCCAACAAGTCGATGCATGCTTGCGGCTGTCGATCATTGGGGGAACATGGGAACCACTTTGAGCCGCACCTTTCAGAATTCTAAATAAGTTGAGCCAAGGACACCGAGTTTGGCGCAAACTTTCCGGGGGACAGGCTCGAATGTCGAATGCTCTGCTCTGCCGCTTGCGCGCAAAAAGCCTTCAAAGTTTCATATAAAGGAATGTGAAAATCCTTAATCCTATTCTGAGTGAGAGAATCAAAAAAGTGAAGGCTTGGCGGTTATTGATCTTTCCCTACTTCACAAAGGCGCCACCGGCTTGCCACCTCTCATGCTCTTTGGGCTTTTCTTGTTGACAAAAAGCCGTGAAATGTCATAAACTGTTTCGCGAAGAAAGGGGGGCGTAGAAGCCTCCTGCGGCAAAAATTCTGGTTTTTCCGTGTAATAGTAAGCCAAGAAGGCTCCATCCAACGGTGAGGAAGCTTTCTTGGCTTTTTTTGTTTAATGGGGAATGAAAGGAGGCTTGGATGGATTGGCGAAGGAGAGAATGGAAGATTGTGGCCTTAATGTTGGCCTGTGTCATTGCGCTGATAGCTGGGCGTGATTTATGGGCAAGTGATAAGCCCACATCGGAAAAGTCAACGGGAGCAAAGGTCGAGACGATCACAGAGGCGAAATCGGTCTCTCATCTTGAAGACATTTCGGTTACAGCAACCAAGACCATGACGCCGGCCGAGCTTCTGCCCGTGGCGGCCTACACTGTGGATCGCAAGGATATCGAAAGTCAACCCAGCCATTACATGGGCAACTTCGGCGAATTGATTCGGGATCTTCCCGGCGTGCATGTGGCCCAGTACTACCCGTGGGGACCTCCATGGGTCCATCTTCGTGGCACCGGATATTTCATCGGTCGAACCGTTTTCCTTGTGGATGGCATTCCTGTGACTCCGTTCATGTCTCAGACCATTAACAACATGGATATCGAGCGCGTGGATGTCATCCTGGGCCCGAGTTCCGCCATTTGGGGAGCCAACGCGTCGGGTGGTGTGGTCAATGTGATCACACGTTCGGGAAAGAAGGACACAGGAGCCAAGGCGGGAGCGGGCTACGGCACTTTTGACACCTTCCGGCCTCACGCCAGTGTCGGCGATAAGCAAGGCCCATGGAGTTATTATCTTTCGTATAGTGGTGACTATTCCGACGGCTATCACATGAAACCCGTCGATGGGATGGTCGATTTGTGGTATCGAGGGAAGAAGCAGTATCTGTGGGATGCGTCATTGGAAAGGAACCGGTATCGATATAGCTATTATATGGGTAAAGTGGGCTGGGAGAATGGCAGTGGAACAAGTGTCACGGCGACCTACAATGTGGAAACTTTGTTTCTCTACGGAGGTCAGCCGGGCCTCATTTTGAATGACGACGGATTGCAAGGGATAGGTTCTCTCAAATTTCATACTCCCATCACTTCGTGGCTAACCGTTTCAGCCTATCTAGGGCAACAACACTTTGATCGACCGGGTCGAAACATCAAAGGGCTTTCTTTGGTGGACGGACAACTGAAACAGGACTCGACTCCTACCACACGCACCACCTGGGAAAACGATCGCATTCCTGGTGAAATACAAATGGACTTTCATTATTTGCCTAATAGCATTTTGACGTTAGGCTTGTTTGCGTCCCGTGAAAAAGAAACCCGAGAATCTTATCGCATTTCCGACGGTGTCCGTACCGACAAGAGTGAATACACAACGGACCAGATGGCTCTTTACGCTCAAAACCAGAGTTTCTTTTTGGATGACAAGCTCTCCGTTTTGGCAGGCGTTCGCTATGATGAATGGAAGTATCACGATATTTTCGATCAGATGTCCAACCCCCAGCGTCCAGAGAGCATCGAAAAAGATCATGTGACTTATCGAGGAGGCATCAAGTACCGATTCAACGACATGTTTGCTGTCCGGTCTTCAGCAGGGACGGCCTTTTGGCCTGGGACAGCTCTTTGGTTTTTCAGAAATGTCACGCAAGGAATGACCCAGAGGGAAGCCAACCCGAACCTCAAGCCCGAAAAGACCTGGATGGTGGATTTGGGCCTGGAATGCAGCTTCGAGCCTACCAAAACGTTTTTCACAGTGATCCCGTACTATGGTGAAATCAGGGATATGGTGTCTTATCGATATGATCCGAATCCTAATCTTCAAGGAGGTACCATTATTCGCAGTCTAAACTTGGGAAAGGCTGAAATTTATGGGGTTGAGTTTGGATTGAGCCAACCCATTACACAAGAGTTAAGCCTTTTTGGGGCTCTCACCTTAAACCGCTCGCGTCTCAAGGATTCCGGTCCCAATACGGGGAACCAGTTGCGCAACGCTCCCGATTACTGGGGAAGCGTCGGATTGCGGTATATCAACCGCGAGTGGTTCAACGCTCAGGCAACCGTTCGTTTTTCTGACGACCGTTATTATGATGACGACAACACGGATCTTCCTTATTTCCACATGGAGTCTTACGCTACGCTTGACGCCAAGGTGTGGCGAGACTGGAAGATCACCAAGAACTGGACGCTCACCACGGCGTTGTCTGGAAATAACCTCTCCGACAAGGAGTATGCCACAGAAATCGTCTACGTCCATCCGGGCAGAACGTTTCAAGCCGATGTTTTTCTTAAGTACAGTTTCTAAATAGGCACTCCAAAGGCCTTTGGTTAAGCGGGTGCCGAGGCCTGGGTTTGCAGGAAGAGGAGTTTGTTTGAAGATACTCAGCGACCGGAAGCCAAGGACTGTTGCCACCCATGAGGACAGCACGAGAAGGCTGCAAGATAACGAGCAGCCAGGTCCTTGACGAAGATGTGTTCTCTCCACATGCATGGAAAAAAATATGGACCATGCAAAAGAAGATGTCACCCATAAGCCGTTCTCAAGAATCTTTTCCGGACCGTTGGCAAAGGTTCTACGAACGCGTTGGGGCCATGTGGGGCCGTCTGACGGGTGATGCCGAGGGCACAGCCTCCCGAATCGTAGAGGTCCTTTTTCGCTGCGGTGTTCTCTTTTCCGGCTGTGCTGTTCTGGATGTGGGATGTGGACCCGGGTGCTTGGCCATCGCTTTGGATCAGGCGGGCTGTTTTGTCACTGCTGTGGATCAGAGCTCGGCAATGATCCAAGCGGTGCAGGAGGCGACGGGTCGATTATCTTTGAAACGGATCAAAACACTTTTTATGCGATGGGAAGAGGTTCCTGCAGGAAAGGAGCACGATGTGGCGATAGCGGCTTTCTTCCCTGCGGCCTTCTCACCCGAGGGGGTTCAAACTTTGGAAAACCACGCGCGCCACAGCTGCGTCCTGGTAGCGAGTTCTTCCCCGCACGGCCTTCCCTTTCGCGGGTCCTTGTGGCGGACTCTCATGGATGACTTTCCCCCCAATCCGCGACATGCCATCCAATGTGCCTTGAACACGCTCTGGACCATGGGAAGGTTGCCCTTCCTGTATCACTTGCAGTGGCCTTATGTCTTTGATCAAGACGAAGGAACGGTTCGGGAGTTTTATCGGCATTATTTTCAGGTTTTCGGGGTTTGCGAGAAAAGGTTCGATGAGGCACTTTGTGACTGCTTGAGACCATTTTGCGAGAACGGAAGGATTCGCGTCCAAGGAGAAATGCGTGTAAGTCTTTTGTGGTGGCAAGTTCCAGGTTGTGTCTGAGCGTGGCTTTGAGGAAGTTCATGAATCGATCCATGGACCAGCCAACCCTGAGTATTCAAAAACTTCGAGTATGGGTTAAAACCCGACGAAGAGTTTTTCGCATTTTGGACCAGATTGACCTTGATTTGGAGGCCGGTGAGCCTCTTGCGCTCCTGGGAGAATCCGGCTGCGGCAAGTCGATCCTGGCGGCTGCCCTGCTTGGGCTTCTCCCGGAAGGGGCTCATGTTTCGGGTGTCGTTCGCGCTTTGGGGTACAAGAATCTACTCGAGCTTCCATCGGAGACTCTGAACCGTCTTCGTGGCCGTGTCTTGATCCTCATTCCCCAGAACCCCCAAGGGAGCCTGAACCCTTTGTTGCGTGTCGAAACACATCTTAGGGAGTCCATAAGGAGAAACAATCGAAGCTTCCAGGGCATTTCTCCCCGGGATTTCTTGGTCGCTGTCGGAGTGCCGCATGCGGATACGCTTGTTTCCTTGTTTCCTCACGAGCTCTCTGGAGGAATGGCTCAACGCGTGGTGACCGCTTTGGGCCTCACGGGGACAGCTGAGGTGGTGATTGCCGACGAACCCACCAAAGGTCTCGAAACGGAAGCCGGTTGTTATCTTCTTGATGTGTTGCGGACGCGTTTTGCTTCCGCGGCCATGATGGTCATAACCCATGATCTTCGCGTAGCTGCGGCTCTTCCCTGTGCAGCCGTCATGTACGCTGGAGAAATCGTGGAAAAAGCGGAAAGCAAAAGACTTTTTTGCGAACCTCTCCATCCTTATACCCAAGGGCTGGTCCGAGCTCATCCGGCTTTTGGTCTTTTGCCCATTCCAGGCACGGCACCCAGCCCGGGGGAGTTCCCTCTGGGCTGCCGTTTTGCACCTCGGTGTGTTCTGGCCAACGAGCGCTGTCACGAAGAACATCCACTTTTGCAAGCCTGCGGTCCGACTCGGTGGCTGCGGTGTTTTCATGCTGCGTCTTGAGGGCATCGTTAAAGAGTTCAGGCCGGGGAAGGGATGCTGTCGTCGGGTTTTGGACGGCGTGACGATTGCTCTTCATCCCCATGAAACCTTTGGCTTGTTAGGACCAAGCGGCAGCGGCAAAACCACTTTAGCCCGCATTGCGGCTGGCTTGCTTCGACCGAATGCTGGCCGAGTCCTTTGGCAAGGCAATGATTTGGCCGGGTTTTCATCCAAGCAACTGCGATTTTACCGAAAGCAGGTGCAAATTGTTTTCCAAAACCCTCAGGCAGCCCTGGACCCAAAACAGACAATCATGGACGCTTTGGCGGAGCCCTATGTGGCTTGGGGGCTGGTTCGATCCAAAACACACCTCATGGATCATCTTTACAAGACGCTTGAAGCATGGGGGTTGAACCAGGACATTTTGGCCCGTAGACCCCATGAGATTTAGGAAGAGCAGGCCCAGCGGGTTGTGCTGGCACGTTCTTTATCACTGAATCCTCAAGTGCTCATTGCCGATGAGCCCACATCCTTGCTGGATGTTTCCGTTCAAGCCCAGGTTCTTCAGATTCTCAAAAGGCAGCAGGAAATAGACGGTTTGACCATCTGGCTCATTTCCCACGATGAAGATGTGGTTCGTGCCATGTGCCGCCGGGTGGCTGTCTTGCGTAACGGTCGTCTTGTGGTCGAAGGGGTTCCAGAGTCGCTTCTTCCGAGCTCCTGGAGCCTCAAAAGCGCACATCAAATCTGACCACGCGTTTGTGCTGGCGATATGGGACATTTCGCCCCATGAGGAGTGGTCGGAAGGGCGGCACATCCCCCCGGGAAAAAGAAAATGCTTTTTTATTGACGGATTGATAATAAGGAACTTATCTTAGATTTTCAAGAAAGGGGTATGACCCTCACGAGGCCACGAGAGATTCTTCCATGACGACAATTATCCCCAAAAATTCGAGGACTGATTTTCGAGCCGCGAAATTGGGCTTGTTTTTCTGTTTACTGGTTTTGGCGTTGCCTCTGGGCGTCAAGAATGCTTTCGCTTCCTTGGAAAAGCTCGTGGTTGGAACGATGATGGAGGTCAGAAATCTCACGTTGGACGATCCAGCCTTGAGTACACTGCGGCATCTCACCAGTCATCAGAGCTTGGTGAGGCTTGCTGAAAGCGGGGAGATCACCGGGGAGCTGGCGGAAAGCTGGCAGACGATGCATGACAAAACATGGAGTTTTACGCTGCGCCAGGGTCTTTTGTGGCATGACGGCCGACCAGTGACGGCTAAGGATGTTCAGTATACCCTAGAAACATTGCCCCGACATCTTCCGATTTACCGAAGCCACTTTGGAATGATTGAAAAGGTGTCCGTTAAAGATGCTCGAACGGTTGTTCTGGAGCTGAGAGAACCGCACCCGCGTTTGTTGGTCAATCTGCTGGTGTTGAGAGTGTTTCCAGCGCACATCTTTGAAAAGGCGGCTGATCCACGGGACATCAGCGGACCCCTGGCGGCTGTGGGAAGCGGAGCTTTTGTTTTTGATTTTTTCGATCCCGCCGCAGGAACCCTGGGGTTTCGAGCCTTTTCCGATTATTGGCGAGGTCCGCCTTACGTTAAAAGGCTTGTTTTTCGTTTCTTTAAAAATATGGACACCATGATTCTTGCCCTACGAAAAGGCGAAATCGACCTCATTTATCAATACGCGTCGGGGCTCGATCCCTTTCAGGCGCGGAATCTTCAAAAGAACCCTGACATTCGCCTTGCCTTTCAGGATAATTTGGGCGTCCCGGCAGCATTGTTTTTCAATGTGCGTCAGCCGCCATTGAATTCGAGGCAGTTTCGGCAGGCTCTGGCGTTGGCGGTCAATTACTCGGAAATCGTCAGTCTTTTTGCGGGCGAGTTCGGACTCGTGCCACATAAAGGCTTTGTCCCTTCCGGGCATAGAGAGTTTGTTCCAACAGATCCGATGGCTTACGATCCTCATCAAGCACGGCTTCTGTTGGATTCGATGGGAATGGTGGATGAAGACGGAGACGGCTATCGAGAAAAAGATGGCCAAACCATCGAGTTTGAATTGATTTTTCGGGGAGATGTGCCCGGAGACGCCCGATTGGCACAATTGCTTGGAGAGTACTTTCGAGCCATTGGCATTCGTGTCAAATGCCGAGCTGTGGACGCAACAGTTTTTCGGACGATCAGTGAACGGGATCGTACTCACACAGCTATGCTCGCTCGAACAACCCCATGGGGCATGATGATGTGGGCAGGATGCGGGTCAGGGTATTTCGATGATCGTTACCTTGGGTGGTCTGCACTCAGGGATCCAACATTTACGGCCATCGTGGACCGGATGAACCATACGTCTGATCCTGACACTTACAGACAAGCCGCCAAAGAATTGCAGGGATATTACGCTCAAGAATTTCCAGCGATTGCCCTGTATTGGAACCAGCTCATTCAAGCGTATCGGGCTCACATTGAAGGTTGGAGACTCAATCCTATGTACGGAATCCTGGGAGAAGAATCGTGGTATGCAATTCGAAAGGTATCACCAAACTGAAATTCTCCGATCTATCCATGCAAGATGCCCACACTAGTGGAAAAAAGATTTGAGCATGCAGAGAAGGCTCACTACGGTAACAGAAGACGTCAAGCCTCTCAAGAGTGAGGCTTTCAAAGGCAGGCGTGCCGTCGCGAGGTGCAAGAGAAAAACGAAGGATCATAAGGCATGGGGTTCCATCGCTGGCTTCGACTGGCTTTGAGCCTTTTCCTCGTCCTTAGCATCAATTTTCTCTTGCCTCGACTGATGCCCGGAGATCCGGTTCTCATGGTTCTTGGGCCCGAGGCGGTGGCCCTCAGTCAGAAAGACTATGCGTCCCTCAAGGAAGAATACGGTTTACATCAGCCCCTCTTGAAACAATACCTGGACTACTGGATAGACACGGCTTCGGGGCGCCTCGGATACTCTTACCATCAACGTCGCCCGGTCACCCAGTTGATCAAAGAGCATTTGGGAAGAACCTTGATCTGGACGCTGCCGGCTTTTTTCATTTCCATGTTGGGATCGGCCTTCTTTGGTACGATGGCTGGATGGAAACCGGGTACCATCGTTGACATTGCTTTGACCACGATGGCAGTTATCCTATTTGCCATGCCTTCGTTTCTCCTGGGGATGATGGCTCTTAATCTTTTCGGCATGCACCTTGATTGGCTACCCAGCGGTGGGTTGTTTCCAACCACTGAGGAAATCCCGAGGGGAGTGGGGCGATTTTTTCAGGTGCTCAAGCATCTCGTTCTTCCCGTGACGGTTCTAGCCCTCACCTCTTCTGCGGCCAAGTTCTTGGTGATGCGCAACGCTGTGGTGGCTCTTCGTCAGGATCCCCACGTCTTTTTTGTTCGTGCCAGAGGTCTTTCTAAACTTCGCGTCCTTCTTGTCCACGTTTTTTACAACGCGTGCCTTCCGATGCTCCATCTTTCAGCCCTCCATCTGGGATTTGTCATTTCAGGAGCCGTTTTGGTGGAAGTGGTCTTTTCCATAAACGGCATGGGGTCTTTGATGCTTCAGGGTGCTCTCCATCGAGATTATCCCGTTCTTCAGGGATGTTTTTTGGTCCTCGCGCTCGTTGTCATGGCTTTGAACGTTTTGATCGATTGGCTGTCTCACTGTGTGGATCCGAGAATCCGTCGATGAGTTTTAGGAATCTAGTCAAGTTTCGTGAATTCGTTCATGGCTACGGTCCACTCCTTATGGGGTCAGGGCTTCTGGCCCTATTTGGGTGCATGGCCATAGCCGGCGTCATCTTGGAAACTCAGGAACCATCGGTGCGTGGACTTCCTTTTCAATCCCCCTCCCTTCAGCATCCCTTGGGAACGGATGATGTGGGTCAGGACCTCTTTAGACTCCTTTTGCGAGCCACCCCGGCTTCGCTCCTCGTGGGTCTGCTGGCCGGAGGCATTTCTGTCTTTTTGGGGACTGCCATAGGATTGATGGCCGGATATGCACGCCCAGTGTGGTCGGAGACGCTAAGCGGCCTCATCGACGTGGTTCTGTTGATTCCAATGGTTCCTTTCATGGTTTTTTTGACGGCTTACTTGGGTCCGGGATTGGGAAACATCATTTTGGCTATTGCTTGCCTGGGTTGGGGAGGATCAGCACGCGCGGTGCGTGCCAAGACCTTGCAATTGAGGGAAAGTCTTTTCATTGAATCCCTTGTGGCTTTGGGTTTTGCTTCAGGGCGCATTGTTTTTCGCCATGTGCTTCCCAATGTGTGGGACGTTGTTTCCGCTCGTTTCGTCATTGCTGTGGCCGGGGCTCTGTTGAGTGAGGCGGCGTTGAGTTTCATGGGGTTAGGCGATCCTCTAAAACCGAGTTGGGGCAAGATCATGCATTTTGCTTTTCACCGAGGAGGCTTTGCCAATGGTCTTTGGTACTGGTATGTGCCCCCTGGCCTATGCATCACTTTTAGTGCCCTTGGATTTATTTTCATAGGGATGTGGCTGGAAGTAACAAGAACAGAAGCTACCCTAGAGCCAGAAAGATCACCCTGAAATGGGCCCGCTACTTCTTCGATCCGCGGACTGGCAAAAAGGTTTTTCGATAATGATATGAAGCGATGTTTTACTGGGAGCGCGGGCTGGTGGCCCCTTTATTATGCGGGGGGGGACGCCCGCCCTCAAGGGAGAGAATCCCTTCTCAGCTATGTTTCTCCTGAATTCAAGGTCTTTTTAGCTTTTGCTCCTTAAGAAAACCAAAAAACTTTACCTAGAAGCCTGTTCCAAAGTCTTTCAAAACCAATCTAATATCCTAAAAAATTTCTTGGAACATTTATGGACAACAAAAAACCCGTCCGAGTTCAAGATTTCAAAGCGGCTCTTTTTTCTAAAACGGCTTAGACCATGGCCGAACCTTGGCGCTCATACCTCATGAACAAAGCGGTAAGAGATGGAAGGTACCGGTTTCTCCGTCGAAATACAAGAGCCGGCCCGCATAGGCGGGAGGGCGCTTGGTGAGCAATCGAAGGACTTCCATGGCCTGCAGACTGCCGATAACCGCTGGTGTCGGGCCAAGCACCCCCAAAGCTTCTTCGGTTTGGGAACGTTGCCGACGCGTGCCATAGATGGCTTCCAACCCGATAGGGGAGGATGGCAGAAAAGTGCTCACCTGACCGAACCAGCCCGCGACGGCTCCATGCACCCATGGGACGCCGTGGCTTCGGCACGCTTTTTCAAACACGAAACGACTTTCCAGATTATCCAAAGCGTCGACCGCCACGTGGCATTCCTGAAGCAATGCTTCGGCGTTTTCAGCCCGTAAGGTGTCTTTAACGGCATGCACCTGAATCAAGGGATTGATACGAAGGCATCCGGCAGCGGCTTCTTCGGCTTTGGAGCGACCTATGTTGGCTGTATGGGAAAAGAACTGGCGATTCAGATTGGAGGGGCAGAAAGAGTCGCCGTCACAGAGCATCAGGTGTCCGATGCCTGCTCGAGCCAGAAGCTGCGCGACGGTGCCGCCGAGCCCTCCGCAGCCCAGGACAAAAACCTTAGATTCAGCCAGGGCTTTTTGTTCATCCACGCTGAGGGCCCAGAGGTTTTTGAGATATCGAGAAGGGAGAACCCCTTGGTGCAGGGCTTCCCTTTGGGCATCCCATGGTGTTTTGCCTTGAGCTTTGGCCCATGCCAGAAAATCGGCATCTTCAATGAGCTGAATATCTTTGCCTCCGTAAGAAAGAACCTTCGTGCGTGCATTGAGAGAAACCATTGAAAACCTCCTGTGACGTGTTGGCAAGATCAAGGGAGTGTCGTGAAATCGTGAAATCGTGAAGTCGCGGCATCCGATCTAACCACTCACGGTTTGACGATTTACCATTCACTACCCACAATCCACAATTCACAACTAACGATTTACGATGCATAATTTGCAAATCTCCCGATTCCCGACTTCACGATATCACAATTTACGATAACACGACTTCACGACTTCACGATTTCACGACTTCACGATTTCACGACTTCACGATTTCACGATTTCACGACTTCACGATTTCACGACTTCACGATTTCACGATTTACGATTTCACGATTTACGATTTCACGATTTACGATTTCACGATTTACGATTTCACGATTTACGATTTCACGATTTCACGATAGAAAGGGCGTCGGTAGCTTCGAGCGGTCATTGTAACGGCTTATATTTTCACATGGAGGGGAAAACCATGACAGAACGCATCTACAATTTTAATCCCGGACCAGCCATGCTGCCTTTGAGCGCTCTGGAACAGGCTCGAGACGAGTTGCTCAACTACAAGGGTTCGGGAATGTCCATTCTGGAGATCAGTCATCGGTCGGCGCTTTTTGAAGAAGTTCTGCAGTCGGCCATTGCGAGAATCAAACGCCTGTTGGGATTGGATGATCGTTACCATGTGCTTTTCCTGCAGGGCGGAGCCAGCCTGCAATTTGCCATGATTCCCATGAACCTGGCACCCGATGCCACTCCGGTGGACTACGTGGATACAGGCACCTGGTCTACCAAAGCCATCAAAGAAGCACGCCTTTTAGGAAAAAACGTCCGCGTGGTGGCTTCCTCCGAAGACAAGGAATACACTTACATTCCTGAAAATATTCCAATCAACCCGGATGCCGCTTATCTCCACATCACGTCCAACAACACCATTCGCGGGACTCAGTACCGGTCTTTTCCCGATTCAGGCAATGTGCCCTTGGTGAGTGATATGTCGTCGGATATTTTCAGCCGCGTCTTTGATCCCGCTCCCTTTGGACTTATCTATGCCGGAGCCCAAAAGAATGCGGGACCGGCAGGGGTGACTTTGGTCATTGTGCGTCAGGACCTGTTGGAACGGGTGCCGAGCCATCTTCCGAGCTTGCTCAAATATACGACCCACGCAGAAAAAAATTCCCTTTACAACACGCCGCCCTGTTTTGCCATCTACATGGTGGAACTGGTCCTCAAGTGGTTGGAAGAAGACATCGGCGGCCTGGCCAAGATGGAAGCGATCAACCGCGAGAAGGCGGCCCTTCTGTACAACTACATGGACAGCCAGGATTTTTATCGAGGCACCGCTCGGCCTGATTCCCGTTCCTGGATGAATGTGACCTTTCGGTTACCTTCCGCGGAATTGGAAAAAAAGTTCATCGACGAAGCACAAAAGGCAGGTTTGGGTGGGTTGAAAGGGCATCGGTCCGTGGGCGGCTGCCGAGCGTCCATTTATAATGCCATGCCTCTGCAAGGGGTTCAGGCTCTCGTGGATTTCATGAAAGATTTTGTCAAGCGAAACGGATAAGGAGTCGATTTTTCCTCAAGAGATTTTCGGACTGTGCCGAAAAAACAATTGAGGTTTTTGCAGGACACTATCCGCGGAAAAAGGACCGGGAATTTTAACCGCGTGTTTTGGCGCGTCCCATAAGAGGTGAAGCAGGACTTGGCGGCACTTACATCCTCGAGGGTAGATTTGAGACCCGGGATTGTCGTCGACATCGTATTCAGGGTGGATTTCTATCGGGAAGTCATCGACGTGCGTCGTGCCATGGTCTATGACGTGGACGGGGCTACCATTGTGGTGTCCCGGCCCACCCCCGATGTGAGACCGGATTATCTTGGTCGTCGGTGTGTGGTCACCTTTGTGGTTCGAGAAAGCGAATTCAAGAACCGTTACGGCGTAACTGCAGAAATCGTGGAACTTCGGGAGAACTATCCCATTCGCAAAGGGTCCACGGTACAGGCTCTGATCCTAAGGGCTCTCGGCGGCGTGGAACCGTTTAACCTGCGTATGGCCTACCGCGTCCGTCCTCCTATCACAAGCGGTATCGCCTTGAAGGTGAACGGTCAAAAAGTAAGCATTTTGGATATTTCCACCGGGGGGGCTCGATTCCTTTCCACCGTGCGGCCTCCCCTGCAGTTTCGGCAACGTGTTGAGATTGTCCTGTATCTGGATGAAGTTCCCCATGCTTTTCATGCCTTTGTAGTCCGCTCCCAGGATCCAGGTCCCCATAGCCCTGTTCGGAACGCTCAGGAAGTGGCCGTACAATTTTCCGGTATGGAAAAACGTGCTCGGGAACAGTTGGCTAAACGCATTTTACAGATTGATCGTTTACTGCGCGCCAAAGGTCTCGAAGAAACCTGAACGGGGGCAGGGTTTCGCATTGAGGATCATCGAGCGGAAAGGCTTGTCACCCATCCCTTTGAAGCACCCTGAGGCCATGGGGTTTTGGCTCATGCCTCAAAGGTGGTAAGCTTTCAGGGTCTGCCCCTTTGCATCATGCAGAAGCGCCGCATGGCAAGGATGCCGGGTCATCCCAAAGGGTAGGCTTTGTCTTTGAAAGTCGTCAGGACAAGCTCAGCCGCGCGTTCTGTCACCAGAACATGACGGCGGCCTTTTCAGGCAAAGCCCTACATTTCGACAGGTCGAATGGAAAGGTCCCGAGCCGCCGGCAAGCCACCTCGAGATTCCGCCGCCAGGACTGCCTTCACAATAGCTTTTTCCACAACCTGTGCCGCCAGCATCCCTACAATGCTCACATCGATCTGGTCTCGTTCTTCGGTGCTCAGGGCGAAGATGGTATCGCCGTCCACCTGCGTATGGCAGGGGACAACCACCCGCGCTAATCCATCGTGAGCCATCTGGGCAACCTTGGTGAGTTCCGTCTTGGTGAGGCGCACGTTGGTGGCCACGACGGCGAGCACCGTGTTGTCAGTTGGTGAAAAGCCCCGTAACCGTTCTCGCTGGGCCATGGCTTCAGCTGTGCCCAAAAAACGTGGGGAATCAGGGCTTTCACGACAGCCTGCCAGAATACGGCTTCCATGAGGGTCTACCACATCACCAAAGGGATTGACCACCACCAAGGCACCGACGCGCACGCCCCGAGGGGTTTCTGTGAAGAAGGATCCCAGGCCGCCTTTGGTGGCACAGGGAAGACCGTTGAACTTTCCAATGGTGGCGCCGCAACCGGCTCCCACCGATCCCTGAGCCACGGGCCCTGCGTGAGCTTTGAGGCACGCTTCCCTGCCCAGATCGGCATCGGGGGTAGGCCCGCCCTTGTTGATACCCAAATCAAAGATGACAGCGCCCGCCACAGTGGGCACGACTCCGTATTCAGTGGCAAAACCGATCCCATGTTCCTTCAAGTATCGACGGACACCGTCGGCGATGGCAATGCCGAAAGCGCTTCCACCGGACAGAAACACGGCATGGACTCGGTCCACCAAATGGATGGGATGCAAACTTTCGGTACCGCAGGTGCCGGGAGCGCCCCCTCGAATATCCACGCCCGCCACGGCGCCTCCTTCTGGAAGAATGACCGTACAGCCGGACCGACCGCCCGGCACTTCGGCATGGCCGACTTTGATTCGGCCTACCGCTGTCAGGGTATCATTGGTTGTCATGAAGGACACCTCCCGAGCTTTGGGACTCCTTGTCCGGTTTCCGTCTTCCCTTGAAACCATCGGCGCGATTCTACTGAAGACCGTACCTTTCCACAACGGCTCGTCGAAACCGGGGCGTGTAAATGAGTTCAAAGGTTTCTTTTTTATCGGGAAATTCTCGGTAGGCGTAGTGTCGGACGCCTTCCACCAGTCGGTGGACTTCGTCCAGAGAAAGGTTTCCCTGGCGAATGACGGCCAGAGCGAAATCCACAAGGCGTTGCAACCGGCGCGCGGCGCGCCGGTCGTCTTCAGGGGATAACATGGGTTATCTGTTTCGTCTCTGATCTTTGCCTGTAAAAGCTTCTCTTTGCGGCCGGCGGTTGCGTCTCCTTCACATGTTACAGCGGCTGACCCATGGTGAGGATCTGGCCCGTGCCATGGGATTCCGCAGTCATAGCGTGGGAAACCGACGTAATCGCTTCATAGCTCTTAATGAGACGGTTTCCCAAGGTCTTGCAGAGCCTTCGGTAAAAACGCATAGCGCTTTCAGGATGCTTTTCCAGAATGGCTTTCACCTTGTCTCCAGGCATTTTCACCAAACGCGTTTCGGTAAGGACTTCCGCCGTCGCCGAATAAGCGTCCCGATCAAAAAGGCTGGACCAGCCGAACACTTCCCCGGGGCGGCTCACCAGGTAAGCCACATAGGTGCCTTCCTTGAACGAAAGTTTCACGTTGCCCTTGAGCATGACATAAAAATGGGTGGCCGGGTCGCCTTCTCGAAACAGAACGCTTCCCGCCGTCACATCTTCCTTTTCGCTGATTTCCATGATCTCTTTGATGAGTTCATGGTCCAAATCCCGAAAAAGATCCGATTGCTGAATAAACATGACCGTTCCTCCTTTCTCCACAAAAATCGATCACTTTCAGCGTCCCGCTCAGATATTTGGGGATGAAAAAGTATTTGAGCACGGACGCCGAAGACACAGTCCGTCAACACGACTGCCTGCCCTGAAAAGAAGCCCCATCGAGCCCCCTTTCAGGGCGTTTCCTGATCATTTTGAAAGGCCTTGCGGTCATGAGGATCCTCCTTCCTACGCCGTCTCAAAGCACGGGCGACATGAGCGCTATCGCCACTAGAAATAGAACCGAATCCGAGCACCACATCAAGGGGGAAGTCGGCGAACGGTGTGAGTCAATCTGGAAGGTTATCTGTGGGGATCGAGGAGGTGATTCATTGGAATGTTGGAAAGCGTTTTGAAGAAGAAAAAGCGCGGTTTTTTCGGGCTTCTATCGGGGCGATTTATTCCAAAGACCGGCCATCTGTAGGGACGGACCTATGTGTCCGCCCCCAAAACACCACCGGGAACCGACATTTCCCCCGTGATTACCATGTCATCGTCAACAACCCGTAGGGGCGGACCGATGTGTCCGCCCCCTTTCCTTTCTGGCGGCCTCGAAAATCCGGCTTCAAAGAAAGTGTTTCCTTTCAGGGTTCACAGCCGGCGAAGACGCCGGCAATAAAACGAATATGGGCTTTTTCCTGGTCCGCAAGATCCCGAAGCATGTCCGAGGCGGCAACATCCTGACTGACGGCCGCTGCATTGCGATACAGATCGTAGGCTCGATATTCGATGTCCAAAGCCAGTTCGGCAAAGGCAAAACAAGAAGAAACGGGAAGATTTTCCAGCTTTTTCAAAGCGTCTTCCAAAGCCTCTCCACCTTCCAAAATGTTTCCCGGCAAAGCCTCAAAAAGTTCGTCAAAAGGCGGAAGTGATTCTTTGTCAGGGGATGCTTCCAAGAGACGATACACGGCCTGGGCATGCCGACGTTCCCATTGAACCAGTTTTTGAGCCGTATCCGCCCAGGCGGATTCTTTTAAGGACGACAGTGAATAGAAACGATAGGCCCCTTTTTCCAAGTTCATGGCTTCCTGAAGCATTTCCACCAGAGACACCTTGTCGGCAAGAAGGCGCACTTTGGGAAAATCAAAAAGTTCCTTACCGTCCCAAGCCATGTAGCCCCCTTGCAAATTGACCACACGGCTCGGTTTGATCTCGCTTTCGGCGGCCAACATGGCGGCGGTCATGGAACGGCCTCCACTGGCGCAATAAAAAAGCAGTTCCTTACCGGGTTCCAGGTTTCCTAAAAGCTTTTCAAAGCGGCTCAAAGGCATCAGCCGGGCTCCAGGGATATGCCCGGCGGTGTATTCCGCCGGTTCCCTTACATCAATCAGTTCGTAGTCTTCTTCTCGATGCGTAGCTCGGTAGCTTTCCAGTTCATCGATGAACATGTTTTCCACAACGGGGGATCCACTTTGGTGCGGCATGATCTCATCCTTTTTCGAAGGGGATTGTCTCGCTTTTAGACCAGCACACACTCGTGCAGGTGACGTTCCAGAATCTTTTCTTCCATGAGCACGATACGCCGGATCATGACATCCAGAATCTTTTCCGTGAGTTCCGGAAACTGTCGTAGTATCTTTCGAAAGGTTTCCCGTTCGATGTAAATCACTTCCACATCGGTGGCGGCGCGGGCTCCGAAAAGACGTCGAATATCCGCCAGCAGAGCCAGCCCGCCGAAAAAAGCTCCCGGTTCCAGGTCATGGACGATCACCGAGTGATTTTCATATTGGCGAACCATCTGCACCTTTCCAGACACCAGAATGTAGCCCTTGTCATCGGGCTGTCCCTGTCGAAAAAGGAATTCACCGCGTCGAAAACGCCGTCGACCGCACATCAAGGCATAGACGCGAAGACGTTCCAGCGGAATGGACGAGAACACATCCGTGCGACGCAGCCATTCCAGGTTGTCGTCCAATTCACAGGTGTCGGCGGGCTTGTCCCGCGACGTTTCAACGGTGCAATTATCCGTGTCCGCGGACCAGTTCATAGAAAAGCCCTTTCTTTTCCAGAAGTTCGTCATAACGTCCCATTTCCACGATGCGGCCTGCTTTCATGACCGCGATCTGATCATAGTCGCGAATGGTTTCCAGTCGATGGGCCACGGAAATCACCGTGGCTTTTCCGCGGAGTTCCTCATCGAGCCACTTTTGAATTCGGTTTTGGGAAGCCATGTCCAAACTGGCCGTAGCTTCATCGAGAATAAGAATACGCGGGTTCTTGAGAAGGGCTCGAGCGATCCCCACCTTTTGTTTCTGACCTCCGGAAAGTCGATCCCCCTTGCTGCCCACCTCAAAATCCAGCCCGATTTCCAAAACCGTGTCATAGAGGCTTTCCTGTTTGAGCAGGTCAACGACGGCTTCGGTGATACGAGTCCAAGCCCAGGAGGTTTCCTCCTTGAGACGGCCGAAGAGAATGTTTTCAAGCAGGCTTCGGCCGCCGAGAAATTCCGTCTCTGAATAATAGACAAAAGCGCCGGCGTGGCGCTGTGTGCAGTAGGCTTTAAAGCGGGATCGAGATTTAAGAATAGCCTCGCGCAGTTCCCTGGGAACAACGACCATCTTGTGAATACCGGGAACGACGCGAAGCGCCAAGGCGAGCAGGGTTTCTCGAACGGAGGAAGGGAGTCGATCCACGGAAGCCGATCCGTATTGCTCGTAGATGTCGATGAACCGGTCCATTTCTTCCAGGGCAATGGGAGACTGGCGAAAGAAGAAGGGGTCATCCTGCAAGTCGCGCAAAAGAGGCACGGTGCGATGGACCACGTCCAGACCCAACCGAAGCAGGGGTTCTTCCAGACCCGCTTCCTCGAGAAATCGGCGGAAACGAGGCCGTGCCGGCAGCAGTTCGCAAGGCCGGCCTCCCTCCGTGGGGTAGCCGAAGATGATGTTGACAGCCACGGAACTGTAGTCGAGAAAACGGTCTGTATCGAAAAATTCGATGGTATCTTGCAGCGTTTCGCTCCAGCGATCCCGAAACTGGCGTCGCAAGGAAACGATTTTTCCGCCCAGCAACTGTTCCCGAACCGGGTCCAAAACGGAATTGAGTCCGAAACGGAGGACGTCTTCCGTAAGTCCCACCGATGCCACGGCGTGAAGAATTTCCTGGAGATCCGGCGGGTCTGTTTCGGCAGGCGTGAAGGAAGTGGAATGCAAAAGGGCCGATTGCCTACCGTAGATGATGTTTTCTTTCAGTGTTCCGTCAAAGATGAAGGGATACTGGGAGACAAATCCCAGGTGCGGGGAAACATCGGCCTTGCTGAGATCCCTCAGTTCCCATTGATCCACATACACATGTCCCTGATCGTAACGGTACAACTGAGCTATGACCATCGCCAGGGTGCTTTTGCCGCTGCCGGAAAGTCCCACCAAAGCCAACCGTTCACCGGGGGCCACTCGAAGACTTACACCGTCCAAAAGCCGGACGCGGTCTTCCACTTCAAAAGCCAAATCTTCCACGGCCACGGCGCCCTGCAGTTGCAAAGGAGGGCGATCCTGCGGCTGCAAAGGAAACTCGGGTTCTAGATCAAAGGCTTCCTGAATACGACGATACGCCACACGAGCGTCTTGGTAACCCTGATAGAACTCCATCAGTTCCTTCCAGGGATCATAGAGCTTTTCGTAAGCGGAAAGAAAAGCCACAAGGGCGCCGAGGCTGAATCGGCCGGTGATACTGAAGTAGCCTCCAAGAAGGAAGAGAAGAAAAGGGCCGAGGCTCTGAAAGAAATTGTTGGAGAACTTGATGCCGTAGCGGTACAGGTTCATCCGGTGGCGCAATTGAAAGAGCCTTTGGGAAAGCCGGTCCATCTTCTGGCTTTCCAGCTGATAGCCGGCGTTGGCATGAATTTCCTGAATGCCGCTGATGGCTTCTCCCACCACACTGCTGAGTTTGCGGTTGGTGGTGACCCGTTCGCTGTTGAGCTGGTTGAATCGTTTTTGCAAGATGGGAATGACCAGGATTTCTATGGGATACACGGCCAGGCTGAGGACCGCCAGCAAAGGATTCAAGGTGAACATGTAGACGCCGAAAGTGATCAACGTCAACACATTGACGGCTGGAATCGCCACGGCACCCCCAAGAAAATCTCCAACAGAAGCCAGTTCTCCGGTGACGGACGAAATGACCATTCCCGGCGGCGTTCGCCGGAAAAAGGGTAGGGGAAGACGCAGGATGTGGCGGTAAAGGCCTGTGCGCAGTTCATAAAGGATTTTCTGGCCGACGTACCCTTGAAGTACATTGATGGCGTATTTCAGAAGGCCTGCCAGCAGCACAGCACCCAGGTACAGGCCGCAGTACAGAAAAAGGGTCTCAATCTTTCCGAAACGGATGGCTTCATTGACGATCCGTTTTTGCATCTCCAGAGGAAAGACTCGAAAAAAGACGGTGAAAACGATGAGCACTAAAAGTGTTGCCTGAAGAGCTCGACAGCGCGTGAGCGCCCAGTACCAGAGCGGTTTTTTGAGCATCATGGATGAGGTACTCCCCCGAAGAGTGTGTCCATAGCTCTCGGTTGGCGAAAAATGCAGGACCCGTCCTTCATTCCCGACGGTGAAGCCCAGGATCGTTTGGTTTAAACAACACGCTTGCATGGAAATGTCAACGCATCGAACATCGGCGACGCAATGAAAACACCTTTCCAAGAACCGTTGGCGTTCTTAAGCTAGGCGGGGAGGAAAGAACCATGAAGGAACCGCGCCGAACATCAACCTGCGATCCTTCAAGACCGCAGGAGGCATCCGTTGGAACCGCCCTTGTGGCATGGTTTGTTCAGAACCAGAGGCCTCTTCCCTGGCGCCGCCACTACGATCCCTATGCCGTGTGGATTTCGGAAATCATGCTGCAACAGACCCAGATGTCCAAGGTGGTTCCGTATTACGAACATTGGATGGCTCGATTTCCCGACGTGCGGGCCGTGGCGGAAGCTTCGCTGGATGAACTGCTTCAAGCGTGGGAAGGGCTCGGCTATTACCGCCGCGTGCACCATATCAAAAAGGCGGCCCAGATCATCCTGGAAAAACACCAAGGAAAGATTCCTTCCGACGAAGCATCTTTGCGCCGCCTTCCGGGTATTGGTCCTTATACGGCCGCTGCCGTAGCCAGTCTGGCCTTTGGCTGTGATGTGCCGGTTCTAGAAGGGAATGCACAGCGGGTGAGCGCTCGATTGCTGGATTGGCCTTTGCCCGTCTCGGATCCACGCAGTGACAAGATGTTTCGACAAGCTCTGAAGGAATGGATGCCTTCAGGCCGATCCCGGGAATTCAATCAAGCCGTCATGGAACTTGGATCCTTGCTGTGTACGCCTCAAAACCCTCGATGCGACCGATGTCCCGTGGCCCCCTGGTGTCAGGCTCACGCTGCGGGAACCGTTTTGATTCGACCCGTAAAATCGACCCGGGCTGCCGTAAGTCCCATAACGGTGGCCGTGGGGGTTTTAAGGAACGACGGAAAAGTGTTCATTCAAAAGAGACCGCCTCATGGGCTTATGGCGGGACTGTGGGAGTTTCCGGGAGGCAAGGCCGAAGAGCATGAAACGCCGGAAGAGGCGGTACGGCGGGAATTTATGGAAGAGCTGGGGGTGAGGGTTTCCATTGTAGAAAAAATTGCGGAAATTCGCCATGCGGTGACCCGCTTTCGCATTCACCTGCACGCCTTTCACTGTGTTCTGGAACCTGGGGACCAGACAATAGCCTTGCGTGCAGCCACTGAGGGAAGATGGGTTTCCATCGACGCTTTGGACCGGTATGCATTCCCTTCGGCCAACCGACGCCTGATTCGCCTCCTGCAGTCCGCCAAGGAGGAGGGCCCTTGATCACGGTGGCCTTTTCCACGCATCGCCTGGAAGTGCTCCAAGAGGCGGAATCGCTGATGCGGTCCCATGACGTCGTTATCTTGGAAGAGCCGCCCCAGGCCGGGTTTGAACCCATGCTGCGTGGAGAAATGTCCATAGACACTTACCTGGAAGAAGGCGATTATGAATTTCCGAGTTTCGCTCAAGCCTGCTGCCGCCTGTACCGCAGGCTTTATGCTTCAGGAAAACGGCTTCTGCAGATGGATCCGTACATGGAACACTTTTTTCGGCTTCAAGACTTCTTTGCGGCTGGAGGTGATTTTCACGGGCTGAAACCCGATGATCCGGCGTTCCTCGTCTACCGTGCCGAAAGAAGAGCCACAGCCGCTCTTTTGAACTTTTACACCCTATCCCTTACGAAGCCTTTTCCAGAAGTTGTTCAGGCGGTGTTGGCTTTCGCCAGGGCTGATGCCGCTCGCATCGCCTTGAGGGACCGTATGCGGGCGGTTTCTGTGGTGCCTTGGGTCCAAAAAGCACAGGCTCTTTATGTGGAATGCGGTTATATTCATTGGCTGTTTTTTGTGGAGCTGCAACGCCTCGTGAAAAACAAGGCTCGGGTGCGGCCCTGCTTTCTCCTGCAAGAACAGGCGCGTCATCGAACACGAAGGAAACAGATTCTGGGTCCGGGGGATCGCCTGACCCTGCTGTTTGTGTTTCATCCCAAGGTGAGCGGGCTCGAGGTGGAGCGCCTTGCGGCGCAAAGCCTTATTTATATCAAATTGTTACACAAGAATGAAATGGTACCCACAGCCGATTTTTGTCCGCATTTGGAAAATGAAGCTCAAGCATGGCGATGGACACGGCATCTTTCATGGAACGATTGCCAAAAGCTATGGCCCTTGGTCCGTCGCAGTTCTTCCGAGGAAGCTCAAGAAGTGTTGAGACGTTTTTCCACCAAAGAAAGGTGAGATCCATGAAACATGAAAAGAGAAGGCGGTTGTTTCTAATGTTTCTCCTGAGCGCTTCGTTTGGTCTTTGGGGGTGTGCGGGTCTGGAAAAATCCCGCCAGGCTGCAACTGTTCATGTTTCGCCGTTCAAGCCGGAGATTGACGACATCGTGAACCTTCATTCGGGAAAGAAGATCAGCTTCGAAGAACTCCTTTCGGAATTGGAAAAGGTGCGGGTCATCTATGTGGGGGAAGTCCACGCACGGGCTTCGGATCATGAAGTGCAGCGGCGTATTGTGGAGGGACTCTGGGAAAGGGGCAAAAAGATTGGCGTGGGTGTGGAGATGCTTCCTCGATCCACACAAGGGGATTTGGACCGATGGGTGGAAGGAAGTCTTGATGAGGCATCCTTTCTGGAAGCGGTTCGTTGGGAAGAAAACTGGGGCTTTCCTTTTGCCTTGTATCGGCCCATTTTTGCCTTGGCTCGAGAAAAATCCATCCCCATGCGGGCTCTCAATGCCCCTCCGGGCGTGGTGCGCAAAGTCTCGCGACAAGGTCTGGCGTCTCTGAATGCTGAAGAACGCCGTTCCGTTGCCGGACATTTCTTTCTGGACGATGAGGAGTATCGAGCCTATGTGGAACAGGAATTCAAGGCTCATGTGCGCGGAGGCATTCGAGATCTGCAAGCCTTCTACGAGGCGCAGCTCGTGTGGGATGAAACCATGGCCGAAACCATAGCGATGTGGATGGTGCAGGAACCTTTGCGGCACGTGGTGGTGCTGGCCGGAAAAGGGCATGTCAATCAAAGGTTCGGGGTTCCGGAAAGGGTGCGCCGTCGTCTGGAACACCGTTATGCCGTGGTCATGCCCGTGGCGATCAATGAAGAACCGGATCGGGTCACGGCGGAGCTGGCCGATTTTTTGGTGGTAACGCCTGCAGAAAAGCCTTCCGCAGCCCATGGGCGGCGTCTGGGTGTGCGCGTGGAACGGAACCCGAAGGGGGATGGGCTGCGTGTGGTGGAAGTGGTTTCGGGCAGTCGAGCCGACCTGGCCGGATTTCGAGCCGGGGACATGATTGTGGCGGTGGACGGAGAATGGGTAAGGGATTTGGAAAGTTTGCATCGGCTTTTTCAGAGGCCGGTTCCCGAAGTGGTCTTTACGTTGGAGCGGGACGGTCGGAGCATCACGGTACCTATTCGTTTTGAACCGTAAACCCAAAAAGGTGCTTGAACAGTTTGCGGCTGAGAAGACAGTTTTTTATGAAAGGGGTGAAGATGCAACTTTATCAGGTGGATGCTTTTACGGACGTGTTGTTTCGAGGGAATCCCGCGGCCGTGTGCCCTTTGAAAGACCAATGGTTGCCGGACAAAATGATGCAGGATATTGCTTTTGAAAATAACCTTTCAGAGACGGCTTTTTTCCTTCCCGTGGAAAGCGGCTACGCTATTCGCTGGTTTACGCCCAAAGTGGAAGTGGACCTGTGTGGGCATGCCACGTTGGCTTCAGCTCATGTGCTTTTCCATCACCTGGGCTATTCCCGGGACGTTGTGGCGTTTCAATCAAAAAGCGGGCTTCTGACGGTCAGTCGACATGGAGACCTTCTGGCCATGAATTTTCCCAAGGATACCTTGACTTCCCTACCCTTGTCCGATGACATGACAGCCTGCTTTTCGGCAAAGCCTCTAAAGGCCCTGAGGGGCAAGACGGATTATCTGATTGTGTTTGAATCGGAAAAGGAGGTTCGTGATCTTCAACCGAATCTGGAGCGTTTGGCGCAATTGCCAGCTCGTGGTGTGATCGTGACGGCTCGAGGGGATCACGTGGATTTCGTGTCGCGCTTTTTTGCACCTAAAGTGGGCGTGAATGAAGATCCTGTGACGGGATCAGCCCACACCTCCCTGGTGCCTTATTGGGCGGGCGTGCTGCACAAGACGTCTTTTCATGCGCTTCAGGTTTCGGCTCGAGGCGGTGAGCTCTTTTGCCGCGATTTGGGCGATCGAGTGGAAATCGCCGGTAAAGCCAAAACCTACCTCGTGGGCGAAATCCTGCTCTCCTGACCCCTTCCACACAAACCCTTTAGGGGCGCAGGCCAGCCCCTTCCATAAAAGACCTGTAGGGGCGGACCGATGTGTCCGCCGCATAATTCCAAGCGCCAAGAAAAACGAACGGGCGCACACACCGGTGCGCCCCGACAGGGTCCATTGGTTCGGCTGTGGTCCCTAGCTTGAGCCCCGCCACTGACTGGATGCTAGAGTCCCACCGAGTCAATGAAAACTTGGTTTTGCGGCCAAAATAATTGATGCTAAAAAATCTTAATTCTCTCGGTGAGGTTATCAGGCGCTGCCGCCCGTTGGGGAAAAATAGTCCCATAGTCGGTTCATGCGGTCCAGGATTACGCGATTAAGAATCCCGACAGAGCAGGAGTATGCTTTTTGAGCCCTCATCCCATCTCCTTGAGCAGTGCTTGCACACCAGCCTTCAGCGGCTTAATCTCGTGCGCCACGACTTGCCAGACACGCCGCCAGTTCACGTCGAAATAGGCGTGAATGAGGGTGTTACGCATGCCAATGATCGGTTTCCATGGGATGTTTGGCGCCATGTCCCGGACACCCTGTGAAAGCTTTGCCGCAGCCTCTCCGATGATTTCCAGATGTTTCAGACACCATACCCTGACCAGTTCATTTCCGTTGAACGCCTCCCAAGTCGCAGGCAAATGGCGCTCTATGTTCTCAATGGCTTCAAGGATATCCTGTAAACGCTCCTTATCAAGCCTCATAGAGGGACTGCCTCCTTCAGCACACGCTCACGAAAACGAGGCCGCATTGCTTCATCGTCCACCACATCCACTTCGCAGCCAAGGAGCTCCCGCAAGTCCATAAGCAGACCCCCATGATCCAGCAGGCTGCGGCCTTCTTTGAAGTGTACCAGGAAATCCACGTCGCTGTGAGGCCCGGCATCACCCCGTACCACCGACCCGAACACGCGCACATTATAGGCCCCCCAGCGCTCAGCCAGTCGCAGGATTTCTTCCCGTTTTGCCCTCACTGAATCCAACGTTACCATTGCGATACCTCAAAAATCACAGTTCAAGCCCCTTCTTCCGCGCTGGCAGGCCATCCACCCAGGGCGTTTCCTGGCTTGTGGCAGGGTACGGGGTGGAAAACGCCTGCGCAAGCCGTCAATTGTCGCCCGCAAATGGTGGATCCATTTTCGGGAGAAGTGGTCCACTTTTTAGAGCGGCCATAGGGTGATTCCCGACGGTTTATAAAAAAATTCTTTAAACGAATCCACTAACATTGATGATCCGTTCCGAATCTTCGATCAATTCACGATGAACTTTAGGCGGCTGTGTCCGCAGAATCTTATGCCATCCTAAAACCAGATCCTCTGCATAACGCAAAGGCCGGCCCCATCCACAAAAACCCTGTAGGGGCGGACCTGTCTGTCCGCCCCTGAATCCTCGGCACCGGGAAAAATAAACGGGCGCACACACCGGTGCGCCCCTACAGGGTGCCTTGGTTCGGGCTTGGCTGTTGGTGTTCCTTCGGGAACTGGCTCGGCTGTTCCATCCACTTACCCCAAAAAAACATGATCCGCAGACGGCTTCCCCACCGCCAACAAGCAAATAACCCTGTAGCGGCGGACCGATGTTTCCGCCCAAAAACCAAATCCTCGGCATAACCCACAGGCCAGACCCTTACACAAAGTAGGGGCGGACCGATGTGTCCGCCCCTGAATCCTCGGCACCGGGAAAAATGTGGGGGCGCACAGAGTGGCGAGCACCATGCGAATTTGTTAAATTCGGGGAAAACTTTTGTGTGGCTTAAAGGTTTCTTGCAGTTTCCAACAGGCAGAGATGAGCAGACTGGGTGGATGGAGAAGGGAGATAGATTGCTCTTTCTCTTTGTGCTTAATACGGTACTTAAAAACCAACGTATTTGGAACGACCTAATGTTGAACCCTCCTTTTTTGCGCTTACAGGTCGAAACCACAATGTCTCCCGGCCTACGACTTGGTCGTTGACGCTCGAATTCGTTTTGAGTACATCCTAATGTCACGCAATGGGCGCAAAAACAGATCGAGGAATATTGGGCGCTCTTTCGAGGCTTGTGAATTGTTGTGGTTCAAGTTCAGATTTCCGGTTCTTGGGGATACTTAAGGGAGTTTAATAAGTCAAGGCCTATATTTTTAATGCTATTTAAACGCATCGAATTAATCCGGTCCGCATTGAAAGCAGGACATCTTGAAAGCCAAAAATTTTCACAATGGTTTCTAATATGGCATCTGAAAGAACTGATGAGTAAAGGGGCCGATTCTTCCGGGAGAGTCTACACCTGGTTTTTTTATTGCTCGGCTCTCATTGACTCATGACGCCTGAAAGAAATTATCAACTATGCTCATTTTGGAGAAAGCGGGGGATTTTCTGATCCAGTTTTCATTTAGGACGCACTTTGGTCTTGGCGGGTTTTCTTCCTAAAGCCTCCCTTTGATGCCCATAAGGAAAGGAGCTTCAGCTTGCGCTGGTTCCATCACTGAAATTTATTCACCCGGGGTAAGCTATGAATGATCGTTCGGGATAGGAGACGTTGAACATGGTCATCGTTCCAAAAGAAACCTAGTGAACATGCTGCCCTTAAGATTCCTTATCGTTACGATCAAAGGAAAAGGCACACGGAAGCTAAAGCTATTGTCATTATAGCAGTCTTTGATCTGAGGGCTCACATTGATAGCTAAGGCAGTGGGGGAGAAACTTGAAAAGCTGGAACCCCTTGATTGAATTGCTATGGAACAATCCTCCCGCTTTCTGCACCAGTTCATACGGCGCACTTATTTTCTGTGCGATTATTGTCGCATTTTTTTTAGCCTCTCTTATCTACTTCTGGTACGCTCAGCACAAAGTAAAATTAAGAGTTAAAGAAATTCTTAGAGTAATATTTAGTGTAAAAGATCAGAAAGAGTTTTATATAAGATTCGATGAACTTGACTCGCAGTTCAAAGCAAATCCCTTCATTTCAAGAGACTGGCAGAGATTTTCAAGGTCTATGATTTTCCCGGAAGATCAGAGTACCAATCCGGGAATTATTCGAACTACTACTTCTGTTCATCAATTTTTTGAGCCACAAGCATTCCTGGCCCGGAAACTGAACTTGTCTCTTTTAAATGCTATACCTAACTATTTGACAGGGGGAGGAATATTTTTTACGTTTATAGGTCTGGCCGCAGGCATTTACCAGGCCCAAAGTGGTTTCAACACAAATGACAGCGCAAAGGTCACCCATTCTTTGCAAAGCCTACTGGGGGGAGCTTCGCTGGCTTTTTGGACATCCATCGTCGGTCTTTTCTGCTCAATTCTCTTTTCTTTTTTGATGAAATGGCGCGTAAACCGATTGCCCCAGCTTTTCAATCAGCTCAACTCCCATTTAGACCACCTTGTGCCTTTGGTTACTCCGGAAAGAATAGCCTATGAGCAGTTAGGTGAGCTAAAGATCCAGTCCGGTCAGCTTCAACGCTTCAACACAGAATTAGCGGTTTCCATCGCGGAAGCCTTAGAAAGTCGTCTATCTAGCCGGCTAAACTTATTGGTCGACACCATTGAGCAGGCTCTGAGCAAACTTGTCAACGAAAATTTGGGTCCTCAATTGGATAATATCCAGAGAACTCTGGAAGGGATAAAGGCAGACCGAGGGGAAGCTTTAGGTGCGATGCTGCAACAAATTGTAGAAAAGTTTCAGGAGAGCTTGCTAGGCGCTGCTGGCAAAGAATTTCAAGACTTGGCCGGTGTGGTCAGCGAACTGGCTGTAACGATTAATGCGTCACATCCAGTTATGAAGCAAGCGCAAGAGCATCTCGGCAAGGCGTTTGATGAAATGCGGGAGCGCACCGTTGCTGGACTGCAAGAAATAATTTCCACCATTAAAGAGTCTTCAAAGAAAACGGCTGGTGATTTCGAAAACACCGCAAACTACATGTCAAGCCAGCTAACCAAGGCTGGGAGAGAGCTTGAAGAAACTTTTCAACATGGCGTGGAAAGAATTGAAAAAACATTTGATCGGTTCCAGAATCTTGCAGAGCAAATGCAAAGCGCCGTGAATTTACCATTGATCTCTTTAAAAGAGCTGTTAGCGCAACTTTCTATCAATACGGACAACTTAAAAGCAGCGGCCCAAGAATCCCTTGAGATTCTAAGCAAGACAGAGGATGCGGCTCGCGCGTTAGCGGCCATACCGAAAGGCATCGAGGCCGCTGTGACCCCTATCACTAACATTGCTGAAAAATTTGCAACCGCGGGTCAGGAGGTCAGCCATGCTGCCCGACGATCGCAAGAAACTCATGAAGAGATGAAAGCCTTTTTCAAGACCTTGCGGGACGAGCGTGAGGCCTTGACGAAGTTTTGGGAACAATATCAGGGGAGATTTGCCGATTTGGATGAAACTCTCAAAAAGGTTTTCGAGGAAATCGATGAAGGTTTAACAGCATATGCAACGCGTCTTCGGGATTACGTCATGGACCTAGACAAGTATATGGCTGAAGGGGTCAAGTTCCTGGGCGGGGCCGTGGGCGAGATGAGAGAGTTCCTGGAGGAGTTGAACGATTTAGTGGCTCGGCTTAAAAAGTAAAGGTGAACTCAAGTGCTGCCGGAAACTAGGCCAAATCAGAATGCTGGTGACGAAGAACAAAGTTATCTGGTTAGTGTGAGCGATTTGATGGCCGGTTTGCTTTTCCTTTTTATCATTGCCTTGAGCGTTTATGCGCTAAATTTCAAGGTCCAGGAGAGGAAGGCGGAGCTAAAGGAAGTGGAGCTACAACACGAAGTTAACCGTTTGGGGAACATCGTAGACCAACTTTTAGGTTCCAGAGAACGACGGAAAGAGATGCTGCGCCAGATTGAAGAACAAGCACGGAAGTCTAACATAAAAGTAACTGTAAACGAAGAACAGGGTGTGCTCCACCTTCCGGAAGGTATCCTTTTTGATTCAGGCTCAGCCACGCTGAATCCAGGGGGACAAACTACTCTGAAGGTCCTTGCCGAAATATTTCATCAAGTGCTACCGAAGTATCTATGCTTTCCTCAGGAATCTTCAAAAAACAGCGATTGCGCCAACAAAGTTGGGACAATAGAAACGGTATTTATTGAGGGGCACACCGACCGTCAACCGCTTCGTCCTGGCGCCCGATTTCAAGACAATTTAGAGCTCTCGGCGGCCCGCGCTAGGAACACCTTTAGGTTCCTGGCTGAAATCAGCCCCGAGCTGGTTGAACTCAAGAATTTAGAAGGCCAATACCTCTTCAGTTTGAGCGGTTACGGAGAGCATAGGCCGATTAAACCTTACGAGGATGTTGACAACGTGCCAGAAAACCGCCGCATTGACTTTCGGTTCATTATGTTTCCCCCGCAGGCGGAGCCTGAAATGATTCAAGAATTGCAGGAATCTTTAAAAAAGCAAAGTGATTCGCCACGGTAAGCGCACCGACCAGCACTTTCTTTAACGGATGTTTAGTATGCGTCTGTGCGGGATACCCCCTTCCCCATCATTTGTACTTGAACTTTAATTCTACATACCAGACGTAGAATTGGTAACTGCGAGAAATGTCTGGAGAATGTTATGTCTGGTGAAAGCGACCGCAGACCTTGGGCGGTGAAAACAGTAGAAAAGATCAGACTATTCTTCAAGACCGATAATGGCCCTTTGCCAGCGCAGCTTAGGGTGAGGAAAGCGGTCGAAAACATCAAGAAGAAGCTTGGTGATGTTACGCCCAAGATGCCCGCTGTATACGATCTTGAAGAGGTTCGCTCGGCGCTGAAAGCCGCCTGGAAGAAACACAAAAGTCTTCAAGGATTGACTCGACGACACCTGAGAATAATCCCCTGGATCCTGTTTGATGAGAAGGACCCTCCAGGTGCTCTGGAAGATTTGGCATCAGCTTACATGGCATGGCTAATGAACGAACGCTCGGTTATGACGATTATAATATTACTTCGAGTGTTTTTGAGAGATTACCGAGAAGAACTGCCGACCTTTAACTTATGGAGAGAGGGCTTATTCGCTCTCATGGCTGACAACGAGGCCCGAACTTTGGTGAAATGGAGGGAACGTTGCCGGAAATATTCCTACTTAAAGCACAGAGGCTACGAGGAGTTTGCTGAGATCTATAAAAAGTCAGACCTATCTGCCGAAGAGTTCCTCAATCAGTCAGGCCTGACCGGTGAACTGGGCGGAGCCGGCTTTTTGGTCAAAGCATTTTTATGCTTGCTGGTGAACCTAGAAGATGATCTGCGCAAGAACGAAGTTGCTCCTGGTCGGCTCAACCGGAGTTTTGATTTTTTCGTTAAGGCCGACGGCAACCCAAGATTTCCCCAATACCGTGTAAATACTATTGAAGCATTGCTGTCTCCGTTCGCCTCTGAGGGACACAGCGACTCAAAAATCTTGGATGAAATCGCTACATTTTTGATAAAGACTTTCGGGGATCCCCGGTTGTCCCAAGATAAGTGGCACGGAGTGGCATCATCGGCTAAGCAAGTCATACTACGATGGCTTACAGGTGTTACCCTTGAAGATTTTTTCCAACTCCTTGACAAAACTGTCAAAATGGGTGAGAGCAGTCATCAATGGCCTTTCCGAAGAGCTTTGTGGTCAGCGTACTATAAAAGAGGTCATATAACCGAAGCTTGGATTCTGCTTGGTCCAAAGGCGCAACAATACGTAAAAACAATTAAAAATTGGGAAGATAAAGCCCATGGAGTATTATTATCAGGAAGTGGTGTTCAGTCCAATCAATCGGTTCTTTTGTTGAAATTCAGAGATGGCTTGATCTTGGCCGAATGGAGTCATAACGGCAAGGGCCGATTTTGGCTTCCTGACAATAAAAATGCTCCACAATTTTATAAAAGTTCGTATCTCAGGAATGAAGTCATCGATTATTGTGACTTTGCTTTCATTCATTCTGGGGGTGAAAGGTACTCTTGGCAAAGAAAAGTTACTGATTGGATTTATCATCAGACCGGAATGTCTATTAAGGAGTATGAATATAAGGTGTTACGATGAAAGCTATTTGGAGCTGGACAATAACTGAGGAAGGTTGTTTTTTCCAAGCCCAGTGTGATGGGCAGACTCTAAGTCCGGAAGAGTGGGCCGGATATGATCTTACGAGTTTAGAAGGTAAACGCGTAGGACCTGGTGCGCTGTGGCGCTTGCTTGAGGATGAAGAAGCCGTTGAACAAGAAGACGGGACTGTTCTAACACCACATCTTGTTGTGGCGCGGCTTTCACCAGGCGAATTACAACGACTGGCTTTACCTGAACCATGGTCTTTTGTCCTTCATCTTGAGTCGAGGGGCCGTCTTCTCAGCGACCCTGATTTTTGCTTCCATTATCAGTTTTGGCATCCGCAACAAGTGTCTGTGGTTAATTTTCGGAGAACCGGTTGCCTTATCGAAGTCGGCGGTCAAAAATTCATTCTAAGCGAGCCATATTACTCGATTGTCGAGAATATTGATCGTTTCAATGCGGCTCCGCCCGTGGACACTCAGGCCAGGCTTTTGGCTTGGGGGGTCTTGAGAGAGCTTTTGCCTAAGGAAGCGATTCTCGACAATTATCTATCCTCGATCAACGTGGTTAAAGCAGACTATTTTTCTCTCGATGCCTTTCTAAACGATGACGGCCAGCCAGATTTCGATCCCGTTTTGATAAGGAAGCCTAAAGGGTTGGATACTGGTATGGATAGCGTAACACCTTCCGATGTTGAGCCGATATTACCCCCTGCTGCCCAGGAATTTTTTGCTAAACATTTTCGGCGCAGTTCTGGCGCTAAGACGCAGTATGCGGTGGGAAGTGGCTGGTTCGCTGTGGTATCGGAAGCTCTCCGGCAGGCCTTGGAGGTTGTTAGGCGCTATCAACAAGCCAATCCGGAGGTCCGCAGAAGATTCTTAAGTAATCCACGTCCGTTTCTCAAGGAGCATCTCGGTGAACACTTCGATGATGCCATCGTGAGCGAGCTATTTCAGGAGACGTCTAGGTACAGTGAACGCGTCAAAGAAATCGGCGTGTGGAATCCACCCGTGTTGCCTTTCCTCCAAAAGATTTCAAAGGAGCCCTGGTTACCTCCTGAAAGCCTGGGCATCCGCGTAGGTGACGACTGGATCATCGTCAACCCTGAGGATGTCGAGCCTCTTCGGCAGATGCTAACCGAAGCTCAGCAAAAGGGGCTGCCCAATATTAAGTACAAAGGCAAAATTGTCCCCGCCACTCAACAGGCCATTGAGGCCCTAGATCAGCTTGTCAGCCTAGCTCGACCAGATAAACCTGACCATCCCCCACTTCCGCAAAAAGATAAATATGTTCTACTCATTAAGGGAAATTTTGAAGACCTGGAGATCTGTCATCAGCAAAAAAATCAGCGCCCTGGACAGGTTGGAAGGTTGCCCATTGATTTTTTGATGACTGAACTTTTACCTCATCAGCGAGATGGCTTGTTTTGGCTCCAGGAACATTGGGTTAAAGGTAGCCCAGGGGCCGTGCTCGCTGATGACATGGGCCTGGGTAAGACACTCCAAGCCTTGGCGTTTTTAGCCTGGGTTCGGCAGCTTTTAGAGGGGCCGTTCCTTGTGGTTGCTCCAACCGGTCTCCTTGACGAATGGGTCCAGCAGCATGAGCAGCACCTGAATCCACCAGGGCTGGGACGCTTAATTAAAGCATACGGTCGCGCTTTAAGAGAGCTGCGTAAACCAGAAGCGGGGAACCTTGCAGAAATTGAAGGCGGAGCCCCGGTCTTGAATGTCGGGAAGCTTTGTAAAGCCAATTGGGTTTTGGCAACTTATGAGACCATTCGTGACTACCAACACAGTTTCGGCCAGATCAAGTGGCAAGTGGTGGTTTTCGATGAAGCGCAAAAAATCAAAAACCCGTCTGCTCTTATGACTCATGCTGCAAAGGCGCTGCAGATGAATTTCGGGCTGGCCTTGAGTGGGACGCCCGTCGAAAACCGACCTGCAGACATCTGGTGCATCGTCGATACGGTCCGGCCGGGTGAATTAGGGTCATTGAAGGACTTTTCAACCAGGTATGAGAAAGACGGCAACTTGGAGACAGTCGCGTTAAGTGATCTAAATAAAATACTCACGGAGAGGAAAAAACCGCCCGCGCTTTTGCGCCGGCTTAAAGGCGAATATCTTCAGGGCCTTCCGCCTAAATCAGTTCACGTTCGGGAAAAGGAAATGCCCGCTTTGCAAGCTGATGCCTATGACCAGGCAGTGGCCTGGGCAAAAACCAACGCTCGCGGTCCTGGGGGGATCTTGGAAGCATTGCACAGGCTTCGTAGCGTTTCACTCCATCCCTTGGATTTTAAAACCAGCGGTCTTTCACTTGATGAGTATATTAGAAATTCGGCTCGTCTGTCCTTGGGAATCGAAATTCTTGACGCTATCGCCCGTCAAGGCGAAAAAGCTTTAATCTTCTTGGAGTCTTTGGATATGCAAGGCTATCTAGTCGAGCTCATACAAAAAAGGTACGGCCTGGCCCAAGCGCCAATGATTATCAACGGAACTGTGTCTGGCCCCAAGCGTAAAGAAAGAATAGAAAAGTTTCAGAGACAAGGAGGATTTGATGTCATGATCCTCTCCCCTAAAGCGGGTGGTGTAGGTTTCACCCTCACCGCAGCCAATCACGTTATTCATCTATCACGTTGGTGGAATCCTGCAGTAGAGGACCAGTGCACAGATCGGGTTTATCGCATTTCACAGTACAAACCTGTCCACATCTATTATCCACTGGCTCGCCACCCTCACTGGGGCATTTCCAGCTTTGATCTTCGATTGCACGCCCTGCTCGAAGATAAAAGAAAACTCTGCCAAACGATTCTGGCCCCTTCGGCTGCCAGTCCGAGCGACGCCGAGCGCTTGTTCATGGAAACTGTTTGGGCGCAGGATCCCTCCTTACTGAATCAGATCGACTGCATGGAGCCGAGGATGTTTGAAGATTGGGTTTTAGACAGGCTCCGGAACGCTGGATACAAGGTCACACGCACCCCGGTGACGGGAGATTCAGGAGCAGACGGCTTGGTAATGGCCCCGAACAAATCAGGACAGCCGAACTTAATCATCCAGGCTAAACATACCCAGAGAGATGATTTCTGTTCTGAGGCGGCGGTCAATCAAGTCCTTAAGGCTGTTAGAAGTTACCATGAACTTTCGCCGCCTGTTTTGCTCGTCGTGGTGACGAACGCACGGGCTTTTTCCAAGAGTGCCATTAAAAAAGCACAAGATCAAGGAGTGCTCCTGGTTGATCGAGAGGGTCTTTGTTCTTGGCCTGAGCAAGTCATGAAGGAGGTGGAGACCCGCAGGTTTCCGTAGAGGATTCCATAGTAATCATCAGCATTTCGCATGGAAATGATGGTTGCCCCTCTGTCATGTAGCCTTTAACGGCCCGCGTGATATTGCCTCCCTGCGCTCCCACGAGAAAATTCACCTGCCCGTGGTTCGACAGGAAATGGATGTCCTATCCTCTCTCCTTGTAGCTGCTCTGCTCTTTTGCTATGGCGGCCCAAATTCGGTAAAGCGTCCGCAAGGCTTATAAATGTCACACCCCTTGTTTCATTCCTCTCAAAATGGGGGTTTTCAACTCGAGTCTCCAATAATATGAACCCCTGATATCTAGAGGTGCTCGAAGTAGATAGGACTGTCCGGGCCGTTCGTTTACTCCGACAACATCTTTTGTGTGTAGAGCAAATCGCGGGCCTTGCACTTGTCAACGGTAATTTTGTAGGGGGCTTTCCAGCAGATTGGTGGCCCTAAGATCGCCTGGGTTTTAAGTACAACAAGCAGCGAGCAGAATCTTCTTAGCGGTAAAGTACCTCCTTTTTCTCGAAGGTCGCGCTCCGGCGCCGAAAATAGGACCTAAAAGTATTCTGGCTCTGGGTCCCCGAAAAACCATATGTTGTCGACGGACTTGGGATTGACGAGCCCACACTTACCGTACCGTTCTTTGCACAGGCATGAAATGGCAAAGCCTTCCAGATGCCCTCCAATCAATCTGTCCTACCGATTGATCAACCCAAAACAAGTGCAGAAATCCAGAATTGTCAGCGCATCAATGACGAGGAGCACCTAAAAAGTGAAAAAGTCAGCATTCCTTGTTTGTTGAGTGCATGGAACCCTGCACTGAGGACAAGGATTCGGTCGTGTGTGCCCAGAGGTTGTCATTACGAACACTACGTTGCTTTAGAAGCAAAGCTGAGCAGCGAGTTTTGACCTTGCCACCCCTATGGTCTTTGTACCCCTGCAACTTTAGGCTCCATAGGACGAAAGTTATCTTTCTGATAGCAGTTTCGGGTCGATTGGGTTTGACTCCGGGCGGCAAAGTTGATCTCATGGAATACAACGTGGGCTATGTCCGAGGAAACTGGAGGAAGGGGTTGTGCATTTTCTGAATGATCTTTTGGTGGTTTTCGGTTTGGCGGTGCTGGTGAGCCTCATCTGTTACCGCCTGAAACTTCCCAGTGTGGTGGGCTTCATTCTTACAGGGACTCTAGCGGGACCCCACGGGCTCGGATTGGTGCATTCCAGCGAACAGGTGGAGTTTCTGGCTGAATTGGGTGTGGTGCTGTTGCTGTTTTCCATCGGGCTCGAATTTTCCCTTTCGGAATTGATGCGCATCAAACGCATCGTTTTTCTTGGAGGCGGATTGCAGGTGGGTCTCACCACTTTGGCCGTGTGGGGCATCTTTCGCAGGCTCGTCAGCGACGGACAGACCGCTCTTGCCTTAGGCTTCCTTGTGGCTCTCAGCAGCACGGCCATTGTCCTCAAAATCCTGCAAGACCGCGTGGAACTGGACGGGGTTTATGGTCAGATGAGCCTGGGTATTTTACTTTTTCAAGACGTGGCCGTGGTCCCCATGATGCTTCTTATTCCCTTGCTTTCCGGGCGTGAGGCGAACCCTCTTCAGGCAGGGACCGTGCTCATACTGAAATCGGCCGGGATATTGCTCCTGGTGTTTGCAGGGCAAAGATGGCTTTTGCCTCGAGTGCTTCACCGAGTAGTGATGACCCGAAGCCGAGAATTGTTCCTTCTGACATCGGTCCTTATCTGTTTTGGTGTGGCCTGGATCACGTCCGCGGCCGGCTTGTCCCTGTCCTTGGGTGCCTTTCTTGCCGGGTTAATGCTTTCAGAATCCGAATACAGCCATCAGACTTTGGCCAACATGCTTCCCTTTAAGGATCTTTTCACCAGTCTCTTTTTTATTTCCGTCGGAATGATCCTGGATCTTTCCTTTATCGCCCAAAACGCCGCGCATGTGACCTTGTTCACCCTGGCTGCCATGCTTTTGAAAGCCATCCTTTGCATTCTGGTGGTGCTGCTCATGGGTTATCCCATACGAGTGGCTGTCGCCTCGGGACTGGTGCTTTCTCAAATCGGAGAGTTTTCCTTTGTGCTGTGCACCGTGTGCATCGCCTACGGTGTTCTCGGCGGGGCTCAAGCAAGCTTGTTTCTTTCCGTCTCCACACTGAGCATGCTGGTGACCCCTTTCTTGATCGCTCGAGCCCCATCCTGGGCAGCGAAGGTGGAATCCTTACCCTGGCCTCAAAAGATTCGCCACGGCTTCCTGGCCGATACGGCCAAAGCATCTTCTGACAGGAAATTGGATCTTGCCAATCATCTCATCATTGTGGGTTACGGCCCTGTCGGTCGCAATCTGGCTCGAGCCGCTCGCATCGGTCAGATCCCTTACTGTATCGTGGAAATGAATCCCTCCACGGTTGCTTCTGAAAAGAAAAAAGGGGAAATCATTTTCTTCGGCGATGCCTCTCAGCCCACCATCTTGGAACACGCCAACGTGCACACGGCTCGGGTTGTGGTGATTTCCTTGGCGGATTCGGCCACGGTGCGGCGTATCACAGCAGCCGTGAAGGCTCAGGCTCCGGCGGTGCATCTCATTGCGCGCACTCGGTTTCTCTCTGAAATGGATCGTCTGGTGCAATTGGGTGCCGATGAAGTGGTGCCCGAAGAACTGGAAACTTCCATAGAAATTTTTAGCCGTGTGCTCAGCAAGTATCTGGTTCCCAAAGAAGATGTGGAACGGGTGGTGGAGGAAATTCGTGCAGAAGGGTATAAAGCCTTGAGCGCTCCGTTTCTGCCGACCCTTAGTTGGTGCGACATTGCCGAGGCCTTGCCCGGTGTGGAAATTCGATCGTTTCGAGTGTCTTCCGGGGCACCGGCGGCCGGTAAGACCATCGGGCAGCTGGGACTTCGCAAAAACATCGGTGTGACCGTTCTGGCTATAGGCCGTAACGGAATGCTGGTGCCCAATCCCGGACCTGACACGGTTTTGAACCCTGGGGACCAGACGGTGCTCATAGGAACAATCGAGCAACTTCGACAAGCTCACATGCTTCTCACCCACAAATCGTGAGGCTTTCATGGGAGGTTTCCTTAGCAGCTTGATTTTGCTTTTGAGACCGCAAAAGAAAAAGAATTCCAAAGTCAGCCGACGCTGCACGCACTGCGGCGTATCCTTTAAGGTGGCCTCCCATCTTAAAAGCGGAAGGTGTCCCAACTGCGGCAGAGCATGGGAGAAACAAGAGCCTTCCGGTCGCAGCCCATAACCCGGCAAAGAAACTTATGAAACAGAAAGAATGTCCATAAGGGCAAGGGGTCGGATCCTGTCACGGGTGACAAGCCTTCGCCCAAGGGATAAGAATCCATGGAAGATGCATTTGGATGCATGGTGTATGGGGGTTGCTGAGAACCATGCTTGATGGCCCTGATCCCAAAAGAGAAGATTCCCGTCGAAGCCCGTATTTGAGGGAGTGCCTTTTTGGGCCGCCCTGCGCCTAAGCGCTTGAAAGGCAGCCATGCGTGTCGGCGAAAAGGGTCTGCGAGGTGAGAAAATGCCGTACTGGGTGTGGATCGCTCTGGGCATGGTGCTTGTGATCCTGGAAATCTTCGTCCCCAATTTTGTCATCGTTTGGTTTGGTGTTGCCGCCATTCTCGTGGGACTGCTTCGAACGGTCACAGAACCGTCCCTCACATACCAATTGGTCTTCTGGGCTTTGCTCTCCCTTGCCTTGCTGGGACTGTGGTTTCTTTTCATCAAGCCCCGTATGGCCGACAAGACCAAAGCCGGATTGTCCAGGGAAGCCGTCCTGGGAGCCGTGGGTCACGTCATGGAGCCGCCGGAAGGTCACAAGCGGGGGAAAGTTCGCTTTTCGGTCCCTCTTCTTGGAGCCGAAGAATGGCCTTGTTTGGTGCAGGAAGGAAAAGTCGTGGCGATGGGAGACCGAGTTCAGGTTGTGGACATTGTCGGCAACGTTCTTGTGGTTTGTCCCATGAAAGGAGGGAAAACATCATGACTCCCGGATTGATTCTTGCTCTGATATTTCTCGTTTTGGTTATCGTAACTATCATTATGGGGGTGCGTATCGTTCCCCAAGGCTATAAATTTCTCGTGCAAAGGCTTGGAAAATACCACAAGACCTTAACACCAGGACTCAATCTGATTATTCCCTATATGGACACCGTGGCCTACAAGGTTCCTACCAAAGACTTGGTGCTGGATATTCCATCTCAGGAAGTCATCACTCGAGACAACGCGGTCATCGTGGCCAATGCGGTGGCCTACATCAATATCGTCTCGCCGGAAAAAGCTGTTTACGGTGTCGAAGATTACATCGTTGCCATAAGAAACTTAGTCCAGACGTCCCTGCGTGCCATCATCGGGGAGATGGACCTGGATGATGCTTTGTCTTCGCGTGAAGTCATCAAGGCCAAACTCAAGGAAGCCATTTCCGATGATATCGCCGACTGGGGCATCACCGTGAAAACCGTTGAGATTCAAGACATCGCGCCCTCTCAAACCATGCAAAAGGCCATGGAAGAACAGGCAGCGGCGGAACGGCAACGCCGGGCGACGGTCACACGGGCCGAAGGGGAAAAAACGGCGGCCGTTTTGCAAGCTGAAGGCCGTCTTGAAGCATCCCGGCGGGATGCCGAAGCCAAGATTGTTCTGGCCGAGGCGAACAAGAAAGCCATTCAGTTGATTGTGGAAGCTGCTCGAGACAACCCGCTGCCTCTTATGTTCATTTTAGGGGAACGTTACGTGGAAAGCGTGAAAGCACTCGCGGAATCCCAGAACGCCAAGGTTATCGCTCTTCCGGCGGATTTGCCGGGTGCCCTTCGCGGCCTCATGGGAACAAAGACCTGATCCTTGCCATGTCCGGACGGCACCGATGCCCATGATGACCTTCGGGCGCTGCAAGGAGACGGAGCGTCCGCTAGGTCATCACGCCTGCACGGACGGAGCCATGAGGCCGCCGAACGACCATTTTCCCGTAGGAACGTCCCATGAGTCCGCCCCACACCAAACAGCCTGTAGGGGCGGAGCGATGTGTCCACCTCAAACCACCGGTCATGGTGAAGAATATAGGGCCATACGCCGGAGTATCTGCAGGGGCACAAAGATCTGGGTGGCCAACAAAGGCGATGAGAAGTTTTTAACACGAGTTTTCAAAACAATCCGTAAGGGTGGCACCGACGCACACCCGTTCATGAACGTTCTGTAAGAGCGGCCCCATGTATCCGCCCCAAACGTATTTACATAGTTTCGAATCCGGAGTGTAGTCAATGGAAATTCTCTTCAAGAGTCTATGGGAAAGTTTTCGAATCCTGGCGGCATCCGCCCCTTATGTGCTTATTGGGCTTGCCGCGGCCGGATGCGTGCGGGCTTTCGTGCCTACGAGTCTGGTCAAACGGCAGCTGGGCGGAAGAGGGCTAGGCCCCATCATCAAAGCATCACTCTGGGGGATTCCTCTACCGCTCTGTTCCTGTGGTGTCCTTCCCGTTGCGGTTGATCTTCGAAATCAAGGCGTTGGGAAAGGTCCCGCTGCGGCTTTTTTGGTTTCTGTGCCAGAAACAGGTGTGGATTCCATGGCTGTCACCTATGCGCTCCTTGGGCCGGTGTTCACGGTGATTCGTCCCGTGGCTGCTTTTCTGACCGCAACGGTGACAGGGGTTCTGGTAAGCTGCGTTCGCGATGTCAAAGCTTTGAAGCTTTCTCGTTTTTGTCAGGTCTCATCGGATGGGTCGATGGCGGAAGCTCTACCGCGCCGTAGATGGCCTTGCCGTCTTGACGAAGGTTTTCGTTATGCCTTTGTCGATTTGCTTCGGGATATGGGTGGGTGGCTATTGCTGGGAATTCTTCTTTCCGGTCTGATCGGCGTTCTGGTTCCTGACGATTTCAGCCGATGGATCTCCGCCGGTGAAGGTCGATCCATGCTGCTCATGCTTGTTGTAGGGATTCCCCTTTACATGTGTGCAAGCGCTTCGACTCCTATTGGCGCCATGTTTATGGCCAACGGTCTTTCTCCAGGCGCAGCCTTGGTCTTTCTACTTGTAGGTCCCGCCACCAATGCAGCGACCCTGACCGTGCTCAACCGTTTTTGGGGTAAAGCGGCGACAGCGGCTTACCTTTTGAGTGTCTCTTTCTGCTCGCTTCTCATGGGATGGGTCACCAACCGATTTCTCGAAAGCTTTGGCATTGGCGTGCACCCACTGGCAAACTTGCCCATGGAATCGGGGGTCGATCCCGTGGGTGGCATCTGTGCAGCTGTTTTTGTCGCCCTCTGGTTATGGTCCGTGGTGGCGACACGCGGGTCGGCTCTTCCAGAGAAGATCCCATCTTTGAGAGCACCCGAGGATTCATGCCCACCTGGTACCTGAAGTTCTTCGTGCTCTTGACCGGCAGGGTGCCGGACCGTCTTCGAGCATCAACTGCAAAACCAAGATCCATGTCCTCGCTTAATCGGGCCTGAGAGACCCCTAATCAACTATATGGCTATCAAAACCTGCCGAAAGCGCTCCTATGCGTTCATGGGATCAGGTGCCCCAGGATCATGCACAAGAGACTAGACTTTGCCGATGAGATTCGCTCCAGTTCATCGTGTGTGGGGAAATAGCTCTACAGGACAGCGGACGGCGATCATAGAACCTTTTAGGCGGCAACAATTTTTCCATGAGGGATTTTAGGAAATCCAAGTCTTGGCCCTGTTATTGTTAAATGGTTTCCAAGCGGGTAAGGCGGCGATGCATCTGCCATGGCATATGCAAGATAAAGCCCAGAAGGGAAATAGGGATAAGCAGGCCGAACATGCATTGATTTCCCGATCCGTGACACGCGGCCTCGACTTCACGGCGACTTGATACCAAGACTTCAAGCCTTGTTGGCGATAATCTTGGGCTTTCCCACGATCATCGGGCGAGGGTTCTCTATGACAGCTGTCAATGCATCTTGGGGCTCGCTTTCCTCATGAACATGATGGAAAAGATGATCTAGCTTGCACAAAATTCAATCCCTTTAGCCCTCCAACTCAGGTCAGTCCAAAGCGTTTGAGTTTTCGCCATAGGGATACACGGTCAATGCCGAGGATTTCCGCAGCCCGGGTTTTGTTACCATCCGTTTGTTCCAGCACCCACGTAATGTAGGATTTCTCGTTCTCTTCAAGGGTCTGAAAACCCCTTTTGGGAACGCGGATGTTTCGACCGAGCGTGCGGATATCTTCGGGGAGTTCCTTTACGGTGATGGTGTTGCCTTTCGCCAGTGCCACCGCTCTTTCCATAAAATTTTGAAGTTCCCGAACGTTACCCGGGAACTCGTAACTGAGCAAAATTTCCATCACCTCATCGTCGATGGCATGAACATCCTTGCCCTGGGCCAAGGAAAAGCGGCGAAGGAAATGCAGAGCCAAAATCAAGATATCGTCTCTTCTATCGGCAAGCCTAGGAAGCGAGAGGGAAATGACATTGAGCCGGTAAAAGAGGTCCTGGCGAAATCTTCCTTGAGCCACTTCTTGTTTCAAGTCCTTGTTTGTGGCGGCGATGACACGCACATCCACCGGGACCTCGGTCGTTCCTCCCACCCGAAGCAAGACGCGCTCTTGCAGTACCCTTAGAAGCTTTACCTGCATCGTCGAGGGCATATCCCCGATCTCGTCCAAAAAAAGGGTTCCGCCGGAGGCTGCCTCGATCAGTCCTTTTTTAAGACTTCTGGCGCCTGTGAAGGCTTCTCTTTCGTGGCCGAACAATTCGTTTGCCAAAAGCTCTTCATTGAAGGCACCGCAGTTGATCGCCACAAAACGTTTGTCTGAACGCAAACTTTTGGCATGAATCGTCCGGGCGACCAGTTCTTTTCCGGTTCCCGTTTCCCCAAAAATCAGAATGTTGCAATCCGTCGGGGCCACCTGATCAATGGTCTGACGAAGTTTTTCGATTTCTGTGCTGTTGCCGATCAGAAAAAGCTGCTGAGCGCTTCCGTTGATCTGTTTTCGAAGCGATTCCACTTCCGCCTTGAGAGCCCGTTTCTCCATTGCCTGCCGAACCTGGGCCCGCATTTCCTCGATCTGGTAAGGCTTGGCCAAATAACTGAAGGCTCCCATCTGCATGGCCAAAACGGCGGATGGCACCGTGGCGTAGCCTGTGATGATGATGACTTCAATATTCGGATAGAGCTGTTTAGCGGTTTTCAACACCTCCATGCCGTCTACCGGTTGCATTTTCAGGTCGGTCATCACCAAATCGAATTCCTCCTTTCGAAGCTCTTCGATCGCCTGTTGCCCGTTTTCGACGGCAACAACCTTGTAGCCCTCTTTAAGGAGAACATAATGGAGATTATCTCGGGCAATAGCCTCATCCTCGGCAATGAGAATCGAACCCTTTTTCACGGTCCCTTATCCTTGCTCTACCCCTTGCGGCATGGGCAAACGGATCGTAAAGCACGCGCCCGCATCGGGACGATTTTCCACCTCAATGGTGCCCCCGTGCCGCTCCACTATGCCGTACACCATCGAAAGTCCAAGCCCGGTTCCCTTCCCGACCTCCTTGGTGGTGAAGAAAGGATCGAAAATCCGGCCCATGAGCTCCACAGGAATGCCCGGCCCGCTGTCCACAACCGTCAAAACAGCCTGCTTTCGTTCCGGATCAATTTGAGCGGCAATATGGATCCAGCCGGGAGTTTCCCCGATGGCCTGCATGGCGTTTTCAATGAGGTTCAAGAGCACTTGCTGCATGCGTTGGCTATCGAGATGAAGCACCAAGGACTCGGGAATATCCTGCATGATTTGAATATGAGAGGGGACCTGACTGGAAATCAGGCGCACCGATTTTTCCACCACGGATTTGAGAGGAATGGGTAACAATTCAAATTCCTTGGTGCGGGAAAATTCGAGAAGACCACGGACGATATCCCTCGCCCTGTGAACCTCTTGACTAATGTTGTTGAGCATTCGCTGCAAAAGGTTCGTATCTCCCCCTTGGATTTCCTCGATGGCGATCTGGCAGGAAGTCGAAATGTTGTTCAGGGGGTTGTTCAACTGATGGGCAATACCGGAGGCAAGGGTTCCCAAGGATGCCAGTTTTCTTGCTTGAACAAGCTGTTCCTGTCGTTTTTCAAGCTCCTGAATCATACGATTGAAAGCCTCAATGACTTGTCGCGTTTCGTGTAGAAATTGATCTACAGGTTCCGGCTGAAAATCGCCTCGAGCGATGCGGTACGTAACCCGTTCAATCAAGCGAAGGGGGCGGATGATCTCAGTGGCGATAAAGGGAATAAGCACCAGTCCCGTGAGACAAAAGACAAGGATGGCAGCGATCAATTGTCCTTTGAGGTTTCCAATGATGCTCAGAATACTGTGACGTTCGAAACTCACAAGCTCCTGAGCCAGATCGACCAGGGCTTTTCCGCTCTCGCGAAGTTCTTCAATCTGTGGGATCGATGTCTGTAAATTCTCTTTGCGATGAACGCGCACTTGCTGCATCAGGGATTCGTAGCGATCCAGCCCCTGTTCAATAAGGGAAAGAAAGCTCGCCCCTTTAAACTCACGCACATCCGGAGTAATCTCCTTGACGAGGTTTTTAGCCTGCTGAACATATGTTTCGTTCTGTTCCATGTCCTCGTTGGACCCGTAAAGCAACACGTTTTTTTCATAGCGCCGAATTTCCAAAATGATGCTTTTCAGGTCATCGGCCGTTTCGACGAACCGCTCTTTCTGCTCGATTCGCATAAGCGATCGATAGGAGAGCAGGCTGATATAACCGATGATCACCATGGTCATTGTAAGGCCGACAATGATTTGCTTGCGTATATTGAGTTTGATGGAAAGGCGTGGAAATTTCATGACCGGTCCTTTGTCATGACGACGCATAAAGCCAAGCAGTTTCTATCGCAACCCACACATCTAAAGGGGTTCCAAAACACTGTTCAGCAGATCATGAACGTTATCGGCGAGAATAATCTGAAGGCTTTCGGTTATTTCCTGATCCATTCCAGCGAGATCAACGGCATTGGCTTTGGGAATGATGACCGTATGGACGCCCGCTCGCTGCGCTGCCAGAAGTTTTTCCCGTAGCCCCGCAACCTGGAGAATGTTTCCGCTTAAGGTAAGTTCTCCCGTCATGGCCACTTGAGGTTTCGCAGGTCTTCGAGTCAACAAGGAGAGAAGAGCCATGGCGATGGCAAGCCCTGCGGAGCTCCCTTCCTTGGGGATGGCACCGGCTGGAATATGGATATGGATGTCACGATCCTGAAAGAAATCCGGATCAATGGAAAAGGCTTCCGCATGGCTTCGCACAAAGCTCAGTGCCGTTTGAGCTGATTCGCGTAGGATGTCCCCAAGAGACCCCGTGAGCAAGAGCTGTTCCTTACCTTTCATGATGGCGGCTTCAATGGAGATGATCTCTCCTCCGAATTGAGTCCACACGAGCCCTGTCACCACACCAATCCGACCGCCGGTTTCGGGGCTCATGTAACTATAGCGCCTAGGGCCAAGAAACTGCGCCACCATCTCCTCATCCACCACGATTGAGGGGGCCGGTGTATCCGACTTCTCTTCTTCAGCCGGCATGGATGGCTCCTGATCCTTCAGAACATGGTCCTGCACAAAAATGCGGGCCAACTTTCGACAAACGGCCGCAATCTCCCTCTCCAAATGACGCACCCCCGCCTCCTGGGTGTAATCCCGAATCAGTCGAACAACCGCCGGTGCGGTGAAGGTAATGCCCCGATTCATGAGCCCGTTTTCCCGCAACTGTCTCGGAATCAGATGCTGGAAGGCAATCTGTTCTTTTTCCTTTTCGGTGTATCCGCTGAAGGGAATGACCTCGAGTCTGTCCCGCAGCGCTGGAGGCAGGTTTTCAATGCCGTTGGCGGTTGTGATAAAGAGAACGGCTGATAGATCGAAAGGCAAATCCAGATAATGGTCGGTGAAATGACTGTTTTGTTCCGGATCGAGAACTTCAAGCAGCACCGATGCCGGATCTCCTCGGAAATCCTGCCCGATTTTATCAATCTCGTCGAGCATGAAAACCGGGTTTCTAGCGTTGATCCTCCGGATTTCATTCAGGATACGACCGGGCATGGCGCCCACGTAGGTTCTCCGATGTCCTCTCAAGTCCGCCTCATCTCGAAGCCCGGCCACGGAAATCCGTACAAAGGGCCTTCCGAGAGCTTCGGCGATGGATCGTCCGATGGATGTCTTGCCGGTTCCGGGAGGGCCCGTAAAGCACAAGATGGGGCTCCTTCCTGACTGAAGCGAGCGCTTTCGACCTCGAATCTCCCGAATCGTTTCCCGCAGCTCGTCCAGATTGATTGGCTTCGGTAGATAATGTGTGGCTCCACGTTTAAGCGCCGCAACCGCTGAGTTCACCGTGGCGTAGCCGGTAATGAGCACGATATCGGTTCTTGGGGAGATCTTTTTCGCCGTCTCCAGCAATTGGAAGCCGTCCATCTTCTCCATTTTCATGTCTGTCAGGATGAGATCGAATTCCCGAAGCTTCATTCGCTCAAGGGCTTCGAATCCGTTTGCCGCCGTGTCAACTCTATAGCCTTCCTTTTTTAGAACGTATTCCAGATTGCTTCTGGCTATTGGTTCATCGTCCACGACCAGGATAAAAAAGTCCTGCATGCTACATAGAGTTCGAACGGCCAGATATTCAAGGATACGCTCCTTGACCTGTTTGAGGCCGAAGTGCCGGGATTCCATCACCTGTTCCGCCTTCTTCAAGTCAATGTGGAAATCATGGACCATGTTCCACGGCAGGCTGAGGATGAGATCGATGTAGTTCAGTCCGATGACGTATTCAGGCGAGGAAGGATCGGCTTTTTCCATGCGTTCCAGTTCGGCCATGGCTGCAGATGCAATGGGAGCGGGAAGTTTCGCTTCTTGAATCCGTTGATGCAGCGCCGAAAAGGTTAGGTCTGATTCGGTAGCGTGCTGGGCGGACTGTTGCCGCTCTTGGGTTTTCTTAAAAAACATTGTCTTATCCTTTCTTTGCATGCAACCCTTCGGCTCAGGCAAGGGCAGCAACGTAGGAGAAAACCCCTTGAAATGATGCAATCTGCAACATGTTGCCGGACTGTTATACTAGTCGAAAGCAGCTTCCATTTCAACAAGATACCCATGGATTTCCTTAGAACCGTTGCAATACGTAACATCGTTCCCTTGAGTTGTGTTGAAGAGGGATTGAGGGTGTCGGGTGGGCAGTCAGGCTCTATCTCCAGAGTCGTGGCGTATAAGCGAAGCGGTGCAAGCCATCGCGAAGACCAGCAAGAAGCTGGTACGATTTTTGATCTTCTGAAATGCGCACCCGTTGATGCCCAAGCGCTGAGGATGGCGTCGAACGGTATGTTTCAGCTTGATGCCGGCGCAGGTGATGCGCAGAGGGGAGGGATGAATGGGTATGGATGTGAGCCGGAAGCCAATGCAAGAAGACGTGAGCCATGTGGAAAGGCGCAAAATTCTTCTGGTCAGCGCCGATCATCGGTTTCGAAATGAACTGGTGACCTATGCCGTCCACCTTGCTGAACGCATAGATTACGACATCCTTGCAATAAACGTCAACACGAGAAAGCTCCGAGGCTCTTTTGAGATGGCGTGCGAGCCTCCTTGGCTACGATTGAAAGCGTACGCGGAAAAATTCGGCGTTTCCTGCGAGCACAAAGTGGTGGAGGGGCCCTTACAAGAGGCCATGCATGTGATTGCTTTGAACACGCGGCGCATCGGCATGATTGTTACGGATACGGACATCATGGATTATTTGGATGGGTGGAATCTATCGATTCCTATTGTTAATGTCATGACAAACACTCATAAAAGAAAAGGAGAAAGCATTATGACGGATCAATCACCGCAACCAAGGAAAAAACATTGGGTGCCTGCTGTCGGCTTCGGCCTGGCCACGGCGGCGGTCTACACGGCCGTATTTATGAATGCTGATACGGTCATGTCCTATTTCACTCGAGGAGGCTGGTATGCGGCCTTGCCTATTGCCACGGTGTTTGTCGTCTCGTATGTCCATGGTTCATTTGCAAGCAATCTGTGGTCGCTGCTTGGCATCGAAGCCATGAAAAAGGATGCGCTGCGAAAGACGGAAAAAGCCGTGGTTGCGAAAAAACGCAAGACCGCCAAGAGACCCCGTGCTTATGCCCATATCAATCCGTTTCACAACATATGAAAATCCATGAATTGTAGGAAGCTTCCCACGTGCCTGTTTCGATGAAAGAATCGATCAAACAAAGGAGATTCAAACATGCATGATATCGCACAACAATCGGCCAATTTCATCGACCTGAATGTCCTGTCCATAACATTCCTATTTGTGGTGGGTTTTATTGGAGGGCTGGTGAGCGGATTCATCGGTTCTGGAGGGGCTTTTGTCCTGACGCCTGGCATGATGAGCCTGGGCGTGCCGGGAGCCGTGGCGGTTGCCAGCAACATGTGCCACAAATTTCCCAAAGCCTTGGTCGGCGCCGTCAAGCGCTATAAATACGGTCAGGTTGACTTGAAGTTGGGCCTCATTATGGCGGCCTCCGCCGGCGTTGGAGTTCAGGTGGGGATTCGCATTCAGCAGTGGATCTTAAAGGAATGGGGGCAGGCCGGGTCGAATCTCTATGTGAGTCTAAGCTTTGTCGTGGTGCTGGTGGTGGTCGGTGGCTATGTTCTCAGAGATGCCATGAAATCGAACGGTTCCGATGCCGGCGATCAAACAACGTCCTTGGCCAAGAAGCTTCAGTCTATTTACCTGCCGCCTATGATTCATTTAAAAACAGCCAATGTCACTATCAGCCTTTGGTTTACTGTTCCTGTCGGGTTTGCCACAGGTATGCTGGCGGCTACCATTGCCGTGGGCGGTTTTATCGGTGTGCCGGGGATGATGTACGTGGTAGGGGCGAGCGGACTGATTGCCTCGGCGACGGAACTGGTGATCGCCTTTGTCATGGGTTTTGCCGGTTCTTTGAACTGGGCCGTGCACGGGATGGTTGATATTCGGCTGGTGCTTCTCATCCTGGCTGGATCTCTTCTTGGGGTTCAACTGGGTGCCATCGGAACCACATATGTCAAAGACAGTATGATCAAAATCGTCATGGCGACCATCATGCTCATTGTTGCCGTCAGCCGTGCTGTGGCCGTTCCGCAATACCTGGTGCAGTTAAAGCTGTTGCATCTTCAACAGAACACCGTTGACATTTTGGGAAAGATCAGCTTCATTCTCATGTGTCTCGCTCTCCTAGTAGGTGCCTCGATCATTTTGGGGGCCATGTGGAAAGCCAAACGGGCGGAAATGAATTTCTATGAAGGGGTGGAAGCGGCCTGAGCATCTCTGGGTTGGAATCAACGGAAAAGCATCGGGCTATCATGCTCTGAAAGAGGCTGTTTCGATAGCCCGATGGCTTCATGCCGGCGTCACGGCTGTGGCCGTGGCGCCTACGTATGACGGGGACCTGAGCCTGACGGCAATCGGGTCTGTGCAAAACGAACTCTATAAAGATCTCGAGATATCCCTTCGCCGCGCTATGGAAATCGGCGAAGAACTCAATTTCCCCATTCAAATTGCCGCCGAAGGCGGTGATGTATGCGAAGCGCTCAACGGAAGAGCCTCCGCAGCGGCACATACAAATTGGATTGTTATCGGTGCCGGTCGAATCTTTTCGCCCGTACGATGGCTTGTTGGAACAGCGCTGCTCTCAGCTGTGAGCGGCTCTGTTCGTCCTCTATTGGTGGTACCCGAAGAGACAACCATCTCCGGAGAAACGGTGTGGCTGGATCTGAGGTCAGCGGAAGGCAGAAGCGGATCTGTAGAACATGTTTTGAAATGGATGAACGTTGCCCTGGAGACAACCTCGTGGTTCGGCATGGATCGTCTGATCATCGCCCGACCGGAAAAATTCCCAGACCGAGATCTTCTTCAAAAAATCCTCGCCGAAAGGGGACATCAACAGAAGCTTCAAGAGGCTTCCCTTCAAGATCCGCTCATGGCCATTGATGTTGTTGATGTGGCTTACAGAAGTGTCGATGAATGCATCCTCACCATGCGGGAGATTCCCCCCGCCTTCATCTTCATTCCGCGCCTTTTCGACGGGCTCAGTCATTCAGGACCGGTCGGTTCGGGCCGAAGCCTCTCCCTTGGCTTCCTCTCGCGTGTTTTCTTGAATTGGCTCGTTCCGACCGAAGGGATAATCCGATTTCCCGGGAAATTTCGCTTTTTGCCGGCGTCCTGGAAAACCGAAAAGCTTCTTCGAACCTTACCATGCCCTGCGCTCATTGTTCCGGAAAATGCCTTCTTGACCGAAAGGCCTGCCTGATTTTCCTGGCCGTTAGACAACCGGGCGAGTGCTGAATAATAAGATGAAAGTCAAGGCTGACATTGGCTTGCCAAATTGCGATTCGGCCATCACGGGGGGACTACGCGACATGGCCGTTTCAAAAGTGGGTCCGATGTCTTGTGGGAAGACATTGATAACCCAGGTGGATTTGACCTTTCATGCATCTCCCCGGCGATCATAGAACGCCCTTGGGAGGCAACAGTTTTTCTACGAGGGATTTCAAAAACTCCAGATCTTGGCTCTGTTTTTCTTGGATGGTTTCCAAGCGGGTAAGTCGGCGGTGCATCTGCCACTGCATGCGCAACACAAAACCCAGAATCACAAGGGATATGGTGACAAACAGGCCGAACATCCATTGAAGCGTATCGAAACGGGCGTTCATGTCGGCCCGAAGGTCATCGATACGCTTGTTAAGTTTCACATCCAAGTCATCGATACGCTTGTTAATCTTCAAATCCAAGTCGTCAATACGTTTGTTGACATCATCAATACGTTTGTTGACATCATCTATGCGCTTGTTGAGGGATGTTTCCACACTCGTGATGCGTTCATTTAAAGAATTTTCTAGCCCGTTGAGACGTGCTTCCAAGGCCCTTTGGCCTTCTTCAAGCCTGGAGAGGCGTTCCACGATTTCCCGATCGGTGATACGCGGCGCCGACTTTACGGCAAAAACTCCCGCAGGGATCAAACAAAGTAGGAGCGCGGCCGTGATGATCATTGTTTTCATCCAGAAACTTTTCCGGCTCATGTCAAAAAACTTTCCCTTTGGGCTTTTGCGCTTCCTCACAATCTGTCTTTGGAATAATAACCAAGTAAACCCGGAAGCTCCATAAAATTTTGAGGATTCAGCTGTTCCAGGACACGGACCTGTGTTTCCACCCTGGCGACAAACCCCTGTAGGGGCGGACCTATGTGTCCCTAATGGCTAAAACCCCAGTAGGGGCGGACCCGCGTGTCCGCCCGGGGTGGAAGTCCATGTAGGGGCGGACCTATGTGTCCGCCCCAAAACGCCCGGAGTTGGAGAATATGAGGGGCGGACACATCGGTCCGCCCCTACAGAGATGCAATGTTGGCCGGCAAGAAAAGTTGTTGCGTGCTGAGAAACCAGACGTTGTCCATGGACTAGAAAATGCGTGGCGGCGGACCTATGTGTCCGCCCTGGCGACAAACCCCTGTAGGGTCGGATTCATGTG